>JACXTT010001401.1_pt1 | contig 40025 bp, 34 predicted proteins | sample 9270951 | NCBI WGS metagenome assembly JACXTT01 (sample SAMN15532306, study PRJNA645909) | rock metagenome | isolation source: weathered quartz diorite | place: Puerto Rico | collected 2017-06-21
GATCAACGATTTCCGGACTTCTTATTCGCGCCTGAACGGGCCGAATCTGATTGTTCCCGGAAATTTTGCGAATTTCCCCAACCTGGAAATCGATGAATTGGGCAGCAACCTTGGCCCGGACGGACTCGCGCCGCAGGGTTACGCTCAGAACGTCTATCAATGGGTGGACAACATTTCCTACATTCGCGGCAAACACACCTTCAGATTCGGCGGCGAAGCCCGGAAATATATTTCGCCCACGAACACCCTGCCTCGCGCGCGTGGCGAATGGGACTACAACTCGCTGCAAACTTTCATCAATGACTTGGTTCCCGATGGGTTGAATGGTGCGCTCCGCGGTGCGGGTTCGGGCAGTGTGGCGGAAAACTACAATGCCTTCTATTGGTTTGTACAAGACGATTGGAAAGTCACGCCCCGACTGACGCTAAACCTCGGGTTGCGGTATGAATACAATGGCGTACCGCGCGACGAAAACCTTCAGGCGATTAACGGCGTCTCCGATGATCCGGCGCGGGGGCTGCTCTTCCGTGCCCCCAAACCGGACATCAACAACTTTGCCCCGAGAGCCGGCTTCGCTTGGGATCCTCGCGGAAACGGCAAATGGGCCATTCGCGGCGGCGCCGGGCTTGCTTACGATGTTGTGCCGAACAACTTCGCGATCAACAGCCTGCCTCCGCAGCTGCAGACGGAGCAGAATCCGGACATAACCTGCGCCCTCGCTAGCGCTCCTGCCTGGTGCACATCTGGACCGGTGGTCAATGGAAATCCGACGCCCGGCCCGGGATTTTTGCAGTCTGGCGGGTTGTTGCAGGTGAACGTTCCGCCGATAACGCAGGCAGACGCGCGGGCCGCGACGCAGTCCTTGATTCCAAATCATATAGCTCCGAAGGTAATCACGTGGACTTTGGGCGTGCAGCACGAGCTGTTCAAGGACAGCAGCCTTGAGCTTCGCTACGTGGGCACGCGCAGCCTCGAACTGCCGGTTCAACGAAGGCTGAATTCCGCCTCGGCCTTCGATCCGAATGCACCGGGTGGAGGAATAGCTCCACTTCCTACGTACCTCAACGCGAGCGACATACCGGCGACCGTCGTTGCTCCGGCCAGCACCCAGCAGAGCTTCAGAAACTTCGATCCGCAGCCGCTTTCCGGAGACGGATTCTTCGGAAACGTGACCACGTTCCCCTCCATTGGCTCGGGAACCTACCACGCGGGATCGGCTGATTTCATTCACCGCTTTGCCAAGGGCATCTACCTGCGGGCAAATTACACGTTCTCAAAGAACATCGACAACTCCACAAACGAACTCTTCAGCAGCCGCGTCAATCCGCGCCGCGCGCAGGATGGGTTCGATTTCGCGGCCGAACGCGGCCTCTCCGCGCTTAACGTTACTCACAAATTCGCTCTTTCCTTCCTCTACCAGATTCCCAACGTGAACACGGATCACGCTTTCGTGAGGGCTCTTGCCCACGGATGGGAATGGGGCGGAACCTACTTAGCGCAGTCCGGCCAGCCTGTGACGCCCCTTTCCGGCGTCGACTCGAATCGCAACGGAGATTCGGCTGGCGACCGCACAATCATTAATCCAAATGGTGTTGGCTTGACTGGAACAAAAGTCACTCCGGTATGCAACTTTGGGCCGGGAGGCGCCACATCCACGGGAGATTGCGACCCCAACCACGGTGACGACAAAAATGTTGGCGGCGACCCGACTCCTGCGGCTGCTTTTACCGTCGGCTATTTGGCAAACGATCCGAATGCTCGCTTCGTCCAGGCAGGACTAGGCGCACTAGCTAACGCGGGCCGAAACACGGTAAACACGCCTGGGTTGAACATTTGGAACATGGGCCTGCTGAAGACCACAAAACTCTCCGAGCGGTATTCGTTTCAATTCCGCGTGGAGACCTACAACACATTCAATCACCGGAATTTCAGCATCGGCCTGCCAACAAATAACGGGGCCATAGATCAGGTCAATAATCCGAACCCGCTTACTTCCAGCTATATCAACGTGAATTCGGGGAATCTGTTCCTGAATAACCACGCCTTCAACGGTGGGAGCCGCACCATGCAGCTTGGCCTCAGGTTGATCTTCTAGGCCAAGCCCGTTTCAGGTTAGTCCAGCAAAATCGGGGAAAGCTTTCGCGGGCTTTCCCCGATTTTCTTTTTTGCCGCGTCTAATTTTCCAAAAGCCCCCAAATCCTCCAATGGAGTTTCTTTATGAACATTTACAGAGCCGCATTGGCCTGCTGTTTTTTTTATGTCCGTGTTTTCGGCGCGTGTCGTGCGGGCGCAACAGCAAGAAGCTGACGCTGCTCTCTCTGCGCAAGCAAATACCGCTTACGACGCGAAAGATTGGACCAAATCTGCCGCCTTCTATGAAAAGCTGACGCAGGCCCATCCGGAAATTCCCCGGCTCTGGTTTCGCCTTGGCACTTCTCTTCAAGAACTTGGTCAGCTCGATCGTGCGCTCGCGACCTACCAGAAAGCGCTCGCCGCCGGCGCTCCATCTCTTTACGCCGAATATTCCATTGCCACCGTTTATGGCCAGAAAAAAGAATTCGACAAGGCTTTCCAGCACCTCGAAAAAGCTCTTCAGGCCGGCTACAACAAGCCGGAACAGCTCTCCACCGACCCGTATCTTGCTTCTCTGCATTCTGACGCGCGCTTCGCAAAACTCCTGGATCAAGCAAACCGCAATTTGAAACCTTGTGCATACACGGCGGAAAACCGCCAATTCGACTTCTGGCTCGGTGAATGGGACGTCCAAACTACTAATGGCGCCGCTCCCGCGGGACAAAGCAAAATCGAAAGAATCCTTGCCGACTGCGTTGTCCTTGAGAACTGGCAGAGCAACGGCAATCCCTACTCCGGCAAAAGCTACAACATCTACAACTCCGCGCTAAAACGCTGGGAACAATTCTGGGTAGACAATGTCGGTGGAAATATTTTCTTTTATGGCGGCCTGAAAGACGGTGTGATGGATTATTGGACCGACGAATTGCCACAACCCGACGGCACGAAACTCAAGCGCCACCTTCAATTCTTTTCGCTCGGCCCGGACAAAGTCCGCCAGTTCAGCCAGGGTTCCACTGACGGCGGCAAAACCTGGACCGTCGAGTACGATTTTATCTTCTATACGCAAAAGGTAATTCTTTTCTTCAGTCTTTCCCCGATGGAAGCACATCCACAGCAACGCTCGATGGATATTTAGGGGAGCGGTGAATCGTCTGCGTCGCCTTTTGGTAGTCGGTGTCTTTCGCTTCAAAAATATTCGGCACGAACTTTTGCGGATTCCGGTCATACAGCGGAAACCAGGTACTCTGCACGTGCACCATGATGCGGTGCCCCTTCTTGAACACGTGATTCGAGCTGTGTAGATCGATCGTGAACGGCGTCACCTCATTTGGCTTGATCGGTTCAGGCTTCTCATATGAGTTGCGATACCGCCCGCGGAAAATCTCTTCCGCAATCATCAATTCAAATCCAGACAGTTTCCAGTCCTCTTCCACTTTTTCCGGATACACGTCAATCAGCTTCACCACCCAGTCCGCGTCGCTTCCTGTCGTTGAAGCAAAAAGTTTTGCCGTCACGTTTCCCGCCACGGTGACGTCCGCTTGCAACGGATCCGTCTCCCACGTCAGCACATCGGGCCGCCGGTCCACGAATCTCTGATCCTGCACAAGCCACGTGTACCAACTGCCGGGATGATCGTCCGGATAAGTCATGTCCACCGGCCGGCGGCGATACGGCACAGGATGCGCGGGATCGCTTACATAACTATCGGCAGCATCTGCGTCGCCCGACTGCGGCGCGTCAAAAGACAGCTTTCCGTTCTCGTGAAAATAAAGGTTCTTAGTTTTGGCTTCGCGCGGGGGCCAGGAATCGAACGAAGTCCACGTGTCGCTGCCCGATTGAAAGAGCGTCGCTTCCTTCACCGGCAAACTGCCTTTGTCGTGCAGCCAGTACGCAAACCACGGCGCTTCAATTTTTTCGCGGAAATACGTTCCAGTGTCGTTGTGAAATGGAATGTCTCCCAGCGACTTGCCCGGCCCATGCGCCCATCCGCCGTGATTCCACGGGCCCGCTACCAGAAAGTTGAAATTCTTCTTATCCGATTTCTCCAGCCGCGCGTACGTCATCAACGGCCCAAACATATCTTCCTGGTCCCACCATCCCGCCACGTTCAAATTGGGCACAGTCGGCTCGTGCAGCGTCGCTGCCACCGCATGCCGCTTCCAAAATTCGTCGTAGCTCGCGTGCGCGACAAAATCGTTCCACGTTGGAATTTTTCCGTGAAAATACTTCGCATTTGCGTTCGAAAGCGCGCCGAGCCGCAGATAAAATTCATACAAGTCAAAACGGTCGAATGCAAAACTGAAATTTTCGTTCGAAGTTTCAAGCAGTGCCGTGTATTCGAATCCGTAGCTCAGCCGGAACGCTCCGTTGTGAAAAAAATCGTCGCCGAGCCACGTGTCGCCCATGCACGCCTGCTCTGAAACCGCTTTCAGCGCCGGATGCGGATTCACCATCCCCATCGTCACCAAATACCCCGGATACGAAATCCCGTTCATGCCCACGCGTCCGTTGTTGTTCGGCACGTTTTTCATCAACCACTCAATCGTGTCGTACGTGTCCGTGCTCTCGTCCACGCCTTTCGCGTCGCCGGGATCGGGCGACGTGTGCAGCATTTCGAATTTTCCTTCGGACCCGTATCTCCCGCGAATATCCTGAAACACAAAAATGTATCCATCTGCGAACATGTGCGCGTAGCGATACAGCGAGTTGCTCATCCCTTTATTCGCGGCGGAGATTCCATATGGCGTGCGTTCAAACAGAATCGGCAGGGGCTCCTTCGCATTTTTAGGCGTGTAAATCTCTGTGTGCAGCTTCACACCGTCGCGCACCGGAATCATCACTTCGCGCTTGTTAAAAATCTCCGCCAAGTCCGGCCGCTTGTTTTCCTGCGCATCCGCCCCGCGTGGAACGAGCAAAGCCAAGTGCAAAATCACAGCCGCCGCGAAAAACCAACGCGCAAAAGGTTTCATAGTCGCCCCGCGATCCAAAATTGTTTCAACTCCGCTTCCGAGCAAGCCGTAGCATCATACAGCCCGCAATCCGAAATTTCCTGTTTTCACTTACAACTTAAAACTTACGGCTTACAACTCAGCTGACCTTCTTCCCCTTCTCTGCTAAACTATTCTTTGCACGGCCGCACCTGAGAATCATCCAAACGAGGAGAATTTCCTGGCTGCTGGTTGTTCCAGCAGCTATTTTTGTATCTATAGGCAAATAAAAGACTTATGAGTCAGAATCTGCGCAACATCGCCATCATCGCTCACGTCGACCACGGCAAAACCACTCTCGTCGACGCCATACTCAAACAGAGCGGCATCTTTCGCGCCAATCAGGAAGTCGTCGAGCGCGTCATGGACTCGAACGACCTTGAGCGCGAGCGCGGCATCACCATTCTCGCCAAAAACACCGCTCTTTTTTTCCGCGACACAAAAATCAACATCGTGGACACGCCCGGCCACTCCGACTTCGGCGGCGAAGTCGAACGCGCCCTCCGCATGGTGGACGGCGTCGTCCTTCTCGTGGACGCCAGCGAAGGCCCGCTTCCGCAAACGCGCTACGTTCTCCAAAAAGCCCTCGCCGCAAAACTTCCTCCCGTCATCGTCCTCAACAAAATCGATCGCGCCGACGCGCGCGCCAAAGAGGTCCTCGACGAAATCTATGATCTCTTCATCGATCTCGACGCCACCGAAGACCAGCTCGATTTTCCCGTCATCTACACCAACGCACGCGAAGGCGTAGCCCATCGCACGCCAGGCGACGGCTCCAGAGATTTGCTTCCTCTCTTCGAAACGATCGTGGAAAAAATTCCCGCTCCCGCCGGCGATCCCGCCGCGACGCTGCAGCTCCAGGTCATGAATCTGGACTACTCCGAATTTCTCGGCCGCATCGCCATCGCCCGCGTCTTCAACGGCACGCTTACGCGCGGCTCCGAAGTCGGCATCGCCAAGCTCGACGGAAAAATCCAATCCACCAGAATCACAAAGCTCTTCACCTTCCGCGGCCTCGAACGTGACGAAGCCGAACAAGTCGTCGCGGGCGACGTCGTCGCCATTGCCGGCGTCGAAGGCATTCAAATCGGCGAAAGCATCATCGACCTCGCCAATCCCGACCCGCTCGAGCCGCTCATCATTGATGAGCCTACGCTCGCCATGATTTTCACCGTCAACTCCGGCCCGCTCTCCGGCCGCGAAGGCAGCTATCTCACTTCGCGCGACCTCCGCGGCCGCCTGCAAAAAGAACTCCTCACCAACGTTTCTATTCGCGTCGAAGACACCGACACGCCCGAATCCTTCCGCGTTCTCGGTCGCGGTGAATTGCAGCTCGCCATTCTCATCGAAACCATGCGCCGCGAAGGTTTTGAATTGATGGTCGGCAAGCCCGAAATCGTCGTGCGCAACGAAAACGGCCGCAAACTCGAGCCGCAGGAGCGCCTCGTCATAGACGTCGCCGACAATTTCATCGGCATCATCATGGAAACGCTCGGCTCGCGCCGCGGCGAAATGACCAAGATGAGCAATCACGGCTCCGGCCGCGTCCGCCTCGAATTCAGAATTCCCTCGCGCGGCCTCATTGGTCTTCGCAGCCAGCTTTTGACCGACACGCGCGGCACCGCGCTCATTCACTCCATTTTTGAAGGCTGGATTGATTACGGCGGAGATATGGCGCTGCGTCCCACGGGCGCGCTGGTCGCCGATCGCGCTGGAGTCTCCACCGCGTACGCGCTTTGGGGCATTCAGGAGCGCGGCGAACTCTTCATCGGCCCGGCGCTCGATGTCTACGAAGGAATGATTGTCGGCGAAAATTCGCGCGAGCAGGATATGGAAGTCAACATCACGCGCGAAAAGAAGCTCACCAATATGCGCTCTTCTTCCGCTGACGAAGCCATTCGCCTCATTCCGCACCGCGAGCTGAGCCTCGAACAAGCCATCGAATTCATCGCGGACGATGAGTACGTCGAAATCACGCCCAAATCTATCCGCCTGCGCAAAAAAGTCCTGCAGGCCAACAAACGCCCCCGCCGCTGGCAAGAAATCCGCGCCTCCCAAGAAGCCGCCGGGTAGCACAGGCAATCTGCCTGTGCGGGGGTTGCGTAGGAGCGTCGCTTTAGCGCGTCCCTTCTTCTCTCCGCCATGCACCTGCCCCAACGTGAATTTTCCTCCTACTAGGACTAACATTTCTTACTCTGCAGGTTCTCTGCACCAGGCAGGTAAGGAGACTCCCGTGGCAGCAACGAGTAGTCCGTTCGCACGTCCTTCGGCAGTACGCAATTCCGTCTTGGAGGCCATCGGCAATACGCCCGTCGTCCGGCTCCGGAAAATTGTCTCGCCGGACATGGCCGACGTTGTGGTCAAACTCGAATACTACAATCCGACCGGCTCCTACAAAGATCGCATGGCCCTTGCCATGATCGAGGGCGCTGAGGCTCGCGGCCAGCTGAAACCCGGTATGCGCGTCGTCGAGTACACCGGAGGCAGCACGGGCAGCTCGCTCGCGCTCGTCTGCGCCATCAAAGGCTATCCGTTCGTCCCGGTGTCCTCCGATGGTTTCGCGCGCGAAAAGCTGCAGACCATGCGGCTCTTCGGCGCCGACCTTCGCATCGTCCCCTCGGAAAACGGAAAGCTCACGCCAGAACTCTTCCGCACCATGATCGACACCGCAAAAAAGCTCGGCGATGAGCCAAACTCCTACTACACCGATCAGTTCAACAACACCGACGCCATCCAGGGCTATATGGGAATCGGCAACGAACTTTTCGAGCAGCTTGGTCCCGCCAATGGGCCCCAAAATGAACAACGCATCGATGTCTTCTGCGCCGGTGTCGGAACCGCTGGCATGCTGATGGGCGTCTCTCGCGCATTGAAGTCGCACGGCAGCACTCAGACAAAGATCGTCGCTCTCGAACCAAGCTCGTCTCCCGTCCTGACCACCGGGAAAGGGGGACCGCACCGCGTCGAAGGCATCGCGGCGGGCTTTCGCCCTCCGCATTTGAAGGACGGGCAGTATGACGAGGTGCGTACCATCCACGAGCAGGAAGCTCGCGCGATGGCTCGCCGTCTGGCCAAAGAGGAAGGCATTTTCGCGGGTACATCCTCCGGACTGAACGTCGTCGCGGCTTTGCAACTCGCGCGCGAACTCGGCCCTGGCAAAACCGTCGCCACCGTCGCCGTCGATAGCGGCTTCAAATACCTCGCCGGCGACCTCTACACAACTTGACCCTCTCGCAACTGGCAAGAAATCCGCGCCTCCCCAGAAGCCGCGGGGTAGCACAGGCAATCTGCCTGTGCATTCGATGTAGGGGCGCCGCTTCAGCGGGCCCATTCTGTAGCGGCGGCTCGACGCCGCTCTGCCTTTGTGTAGTGGCCGATCTTCAGATCGGTGGTTTCTGACGATCAAACGGGCGGCACCATCCCCTATTGTTTTGGCAAGTGTTCCTAAACGGATGAAACTAGAGGAGATGTGAGGATTCTTGGCGCAGCAGTTTGCGCAAAGTGTGCGCAAGCCACTGATCCGACGAGAGATAATGGAGCTCAGAGACGGAGAGAGTTCGATTCTAGTAACGAAGAGGGGTACCCCCCTCCCCCTGTTTTTTGTAAGTGCGGATTCTAAACAACTTAAGTTTGCTGTAAGCCGCTTAGAATGTGCACTTGTGGGCGATTTTGTAAGTGCAGATTCTAAAGGACTTGTAGAGGCGAAAAATCTGGGTACTAGACTGTTGGCAGGGAAGTTAACGGAGGAGGCGGGAAGCGGTGCCGTGTCCAGAGAGCAGACAGCGGCAACCATTAGAAACATAGAATAACACAAAGCGGTACGTAACACAAGTATAAAATTTACATAGTCCGGCCTTGCAACTTGTGGACTAAGACGCGCAGGATTTTATCCAGGCAGAGTTTGCTATTTTTTCTTAGTTGGCACTCCCTAAGCCGAACAATCCTGTAGTTCAATTTTTTCAATTCTCGTGTAACCTTCCTATCACGCCGTTTGTTCTGCTCAATCTTTGCCCGCCAATACTTTCTGTTTGTCCTTGGAATATGACCGCAGCGAGGGCATCCATGCCAAAAACAACCGTCTACGAAAACGACTGTTCGGAATCGAGCAAACACAACATCCGGATGACCAAAAATTCCAGGTGGGTGTAGGGACCAGCCCCGGACTGAACTGGACTTTAGAAGTGAAACCAATCTTCCATCAGTGGACTCGTTACCAGTAGACCTAATGGCTCGCATGTTTAGGCTACGAGCTTCAGTCGGCTTCTTAAAGATTGGAAGACTCATAAAAGCTAATCTACAAATGTTCTACCGAAATGGAATTAATCAGTGGCGCTAGATCGCTGAGGCCAAGTGGCACGAACCCACCGTCACGCGTGTGGTACATCAGCCCCTCGTCGATATAGTCGTTGTAAATCACGCAATGAAGATGATTTTCTTCGGCACTAGCATGCGAATGCCGCCTCAGAGTTTGCTTCGCTCGCCCCACAGAAGCAAATCCCGCATCTCGGTTATAGAACGAATTCTTGCACTGAATGGAAACCATTGCGCGAAATGGAAAGGCACCTGAGGGAGGGAACCAGAGAATGTCAAAGCCCCCGTCCTTGTCATTGCCGACTAAGCAATCAGTTCGAAAGTGGAGCTGCTTAACTAGATAGTCCGCGAACTGCTTTCTCTTCTTGTGTTTCTTTCTTGGTGAGCCAACTCTGCGCACGATGCCTGTCAGCCTCGACGCCAGATGTTGCGACGATGCTATCTCGAAGGCTTTGGAGTTCTTGGGCTTGCTCCGTTGCTCTTGCGCTTTGAAGACAAAATCAACGAACGCGCGATTGCGGACGGCTACCTTACCGGTCTTGATATCGTATTTGAAAGGTAGCTGCGACCCACGCGCCTCGAAGTGCTTCACAAGGTACTCTAACGCCCTCTCTACCGCCGTGTGAGTCGCCGTTTCCTTGGTCCAGCGCTTGATCGCACTGACGGTCGCGTCCGAAAAATCGTCATCAGCCAGAACCGTTTCATCCTGAGAACTGAGTTCCTCGCAAATCTCCTCGAAAAGGTCAAACGCTGGGTGGTTTGCCATGGGACGTTATTTCTTAAGGCTGCTAAGGAGGCCCTCTGTTTGGTCGGCTATTTTTCTAGCCTCCTCCTTATTGGGACGCAACGCATTGAGCTTTTCAAAAATCTTTGCCATCTGCCGCATCAACTGGGCAATCGTTTCTTGCTTGGGCTCGACAAATAGCGCTGCCTCATCGATCGTGGCTCCCTTCTCTAGGACGTGCGAAGCATCCACCGAACCCAAGACTCTGCTTAACGCCGAAAGCTGCCTAGTGTCGGTTACTCGGCGTTTTTTGCCGTAAAGAAATTGGGACAAGTACCGTAGCTTCACGGGGTCAAAATGCTTGATTCGCATCGTTCGCGTGTCCACATCGAGCTGGATGTATAACTTAATGTTTTTGCGCCCAAACGACTCTGCTAGAGACCAGAAGTCTTCGACATTTACCTTTCGGAAGATCCGACGTGCTGCTCTTGTTAGGCGATAAGGAATGAGATAACGAGCTGCTTCCTGCCGTGTTATGTTGAGTTCTTTCAGAACTATGGATAGATCCTTTTTCGACTGCACGCGCTTGTCCAAAAACATGGCCTTACTTATTGGGGGCCAGTCTCGGAATCCGAATAAGTGCTTTACTCCTAAATACCGGAGCACCTCTTCAATTCCTTCACGACCAGACGCTGCTCCGAAAACCAGGACCGGAATGTTGTCCAAGCGCTGTCGCACTTCAGGCGAATACTTTTCAGCGTCTGCCCGAATGGAATGGACAGCCGCCAAACGGCGATTACCCTCAATCACGACGAAATTATTTCCGCTTTGCCTGACGATCAAAGGTTCGTATGGAAGGAACCCATTCTCAACAATCGAACCCACGAGGTTCAGCGCATAATGCGGCGTGCCCTCAAGATATTTTTGAATTTCTTCTTGGCTCTTGGTTTTCACCGCCCCGCCTAACCGTGGATTGTCAGGGTCAAAGCGGAGACTATCAACCGGCGCTAGCTGATAGGCAGCACGTTCCCTCGGAAAGCGTCTAATGGCTTCGTGATTCGGCATTTCACTTCCAAAGCTTCTTCAATGGTTTCAGCACGGCATGAAACAAAGGTGGTGGCACGGCATTGCCAATCAGCTGGAAGCGATCTCTTACCGAGCCTCTTCTCCAGCGCCAAGAGTTCGGAAACCCTTGAAGCGCTGCACATTCTCGATAGGAAAACCGACGTATAGCCCCCGCTCTCGTGAACTTCCAACTGTCCGTATGAATTCTCTTTAGGGGGGGACTTAACGGATGAAGCGGCACATGCCTCCAATGTCCGACAATACAGGGACTTTGTTTTCCCCACGGCATCCGACGTTTTCTGGACAGGTAATACCAGTGCAGGGGCTCGGTATTAAACTCGCCGACGGGCCAACGTGGCAACCCTTTCAGTGCGTCGCGCTGGGTAACAAACGGTTTGCTTTTTGAACCGTGGGTTGGGCTAGGAAACTCGTACTCGAATCCCAAGCCGGAACGTACGCCGACCAAAAATACGCGGCGCCTGTTTTGGGCGACTCCAAAGTCGCGTGCGTTCAGTACGGCCCACTTTACTTTGTAGCCTGCCAGCCGGTAGCGTCGCAGTTGGTTGTACAGCAACGACTTGCTCTCGCCGTAGGCCATCCCGTTCACGTTTTCCACGACAAAAGCTTTGGGCTTAACCTTCCGAAGGACTCGATCAAACTCGCGGTAAAGATAGTTGATTGAGTCGTGCCACTTCCTCTTTCCACCCTGACTGTAGCCCTGGCACGGATAGCAGCCCACGAGCAGTTCGGCTCGCGGAAAACTTCTGAACTGCGCGATGTCGCCAACTTGGATTTTAGAATTCTTGAGGTTGTCGCGATGAGTTTGGCAAGCGGCGTCCCAGATATCGTTGGACCAAAGAATCTTGTACCCGGCCTGCTGTAACGCCAAATCTGAACCGCCACAGCCACTAAATAGCGATATCGCGCTAGGTCTCATTCAGATATTTGTGATTCTAAGGGCAAAGTGACCGGTGTCCAACAAATTTTTTAACTAAAATGCTAATGAGATAGCGCGTTACGGCCGTCGGGCAAAGATAGTAGCTACAACTAACCGCGTGCTACTCGCTCGACTTCAGCAATTCCGCCAGCTTGTCCTTCCAAAGAATCCCCCAGGTGTGCGAGCCGTGGCCGTGGGTTTGCTCGCTTTCCGGAATCAGCAGGAACTTTCCGTTCTTCAGGCGTTTGGCTTCGCGCTCCGCGATTCCGAGCCCGGGCGGATTGATGAAGTCGTCCGCCGAATTCATCCACACCACGCGCGCCGCGATTTTCTCGAGCCCCGGCGAAGGATCGTAATTCCGCGAAGCATTCACCTGATAGAGCAAATCGTTTGCATCCAACTCGCTCGCACGCTCTCGAAAATAGTCCGCCAAGAATTTGTCCGCGGCATCGCGCGTGGGATACGTTTTCTGCGCGCGCAGAGGTGCGCTGCCCGCAACCAACAACAAGTCGAGCGCAGTGCGAAGCCCTTGCCTGGGTTCGGCAGAATACTCGCCGCCCTTCCACTCCGGATCTTCGCGAATCGCGTCCATCACCATCTTGCGCCACACGCGGTTTCGCCCCGCAATCTGCACCGGCAAGCACGCCATCGGCATCAGCGCGTCCATAAACTCCGGATATGTCTCGCCCCACACAAACGAGTGCATGCATCCCATGGACGTGCCAAAAATCAGGCGCAGATGCTTGACGCCGAGTCCGCGCGTCAGCAGCAGATGATGCGCTGCCACCATGTCGTCATAGTCGTACGAAGGAAAATGCGCGTGCATTCCGTCGCTCGGCTTCGAAGATTTCCCATGACCGATTCCGTCCGGCAAAATCACAAAATATTTCGCGATGTCCAGCGGTTGCGACGGTCCATACAATTCGTTCGCAAATTGCGGCGACAAAAACTGCGCACCCGATCCGCCCGTTCCATGCAGAATCAGCACGGCGTTCGTAATGCGTCCCTGCGCGTCACGCTTCGGCGTTCCCAGCGTCCGGTAATGCAGTTTCAAATCCGCCAGCGACTCGCCGGAACGGAATTTAAAATCCTTCGCGATGTAATCGCCCTCTTTGACGTCGAACTTGGGCTTCTCCTGCGCAATTGCGGTCGAAACCGCGCTGCAAACCGTGACCAGTATGATCAAGGAAATCCGTTTTTTGTTCACGCCCTGCCTCCTAGCACGACCGTAAAAGCGGCGTCCAGCCGCCGCACTCCAAAAGGGCACAGATATATCGTATCCCCACACGAGGAGCGATCCCTCCGCTCCGTCGCAACAAAGAGCGTTGCGACTCCGGTCGGGATGACAGGTAGGAGGCGGGACGGGCCCTTCGAGGCTCAGGATGAACTAAAGCCACGCCCCTACACGCAAAAGCGACAGGCGGGCCGCCGCACTTCAAAAAAGGCCCGCCTCAGAAGGCGGCCCCTACAACTGCACATCTCCTCAAACGTTGTCATCCCTCGTCCGCCGGGGCGGACGGGGGATCTGCTTTTTCTTCTCAACTCGTCACTCATTTACCCCGAGCGTCTTGTGCGAGAGGCCACTTTGCTTATTGCAGGAGGTTCTTCCCATCGGCGCTGGGCATTTTCAATCCGACCAAGCCCGCCAGCGTTGGCGCAATATCCCGCATATCCATCAACTCAATTTTCTTCCCTGCCGGCACTCCCGGTCCCACAACGAAAAACGACGATTGCAGCTCCGGCAAATCATTCAGCGCGCCGTGCGTTCCTCCCGCCTTCACCGTTTGCACCACCGGTCCGGTCAATTCATGGCCGTTCTTCCAACCCGGCTTCAATCCTACGAAAAACGACGCCGTCGGATACCCGCCGCGTTTGTGCAAATCATCCGCTTCCAGAATGCGGTCGATTCCGTTTCCATTTCCTGTTCCATTTGGGGGATCGCTCGCGAGTTTCGCCAGCAACTCCCGCACCTGCGCCGCCACAGCTTGATCCTTCGGGTCTTTCAGCACAATCGCCGCCGACCCGCCCGTCGCCCACGGAAACGCCCTCCAATCCGTCACTTTTTCTTTTTTGTCCAACGTTATCAGCCCGGCCTGCACAAACGCGGGCCCAAAATTCACCAGCTTTTCCACTTTCACAAATCCGTGGTCGCTCACGACGGCGAAAACTACGCGTCCGAAAAATGTGCGCTCTGCCGTCGCGCGCAATTTTCCAATCGCGGCATCTTCCCGCTCCAGAATCGCAATCGCTTCAGGCGAAAACGGCCCCGTCTCATGTTCGATGTGGTCGAGCGCCAGCAAATGCAGCAGCAACAGGCCCGGCTGCTTCTTCACCAAAATCCATTCGGCGTAGCGCGCCCGCACTTCATCCGCTTCCACAGCTTCATCAATCCCTCCGCGGTATTCACCCAAATCCTTCTTTATCTCCTCGAGCAATCCGGGCGTCGAAACCGCCCGCACCAGCTTTCCATCGTTCGCGTCGCCTGCGCGCCAAACTTCCGGAATGTCCCACGTGACTTTCGCGCCCACCGTCACGGGCCATTGCACGCTCGCCGTCGTCCGCCCCGCTTCCCGCGCCGCATCCCAAAGCGTCGGCACCTTGATGTCTTCCGCATACCAATACCAAGCCTGCTTCCCCTTATCGAGCGGATCGAAAAGCGTGTTTGCATAAATCCCATGCTTCGCCGGCCACACACCCGTCACCAGCGTCGTGTGGCTCGGATACGTCACCGTCGGCACCACCCCCTGCACCCCTTCCGCGTAGGTCCCTTCCATCATCATCTGCCGCAGGTTCGGCACTTTCGCGCCGTGCTCTTCCGCGTGTGTGACGTACTCCGGCTTCATCCCGTCCACGGAAACCATAACCAGTGCCGACGGCGTCTTATCCTGAGCGCGCACGCACGCGCCAAGGAATAAGACCAGCGCGAGCGCAGTCAAAAACCGCAGGAGCCTTTTACAGGGTGATTGCATCTCAAGTTTGGCAGTCATAGCCGGGGTAGCTTACCTTAACTCCGCCCAGGCCCATGACAGGACTGCAAAGATTGCGCGATTTGAGGTAGAGTGTCGCCACGAGTGGCGGCGGGTTCTGTGGTCCGCCGCATCTTATAGTAAGTACAGGGGCATACTCACCGGCCCAGTCAGGCATCGGGGTTCTGGTTCCCATGCCAGAAAGACACAATCGAACCGTGACCATCTCCGCGAAGACCGGCTATGCCCATCCCTGCTCCATTGCGGCCACTGCGACCGCCGTTCCGCCGCATACCATCACCCGCGATGACGTGAAGTACTACATGGGCCGCGTCTTTGACATTCCGGAGCGCCGCCTCGAAGCGATGATGTCCATCGTGGACAACGCCAATGTCCACAAGCGCCACGCCATTTTCCCTATCGATTACACCGTCGAGCCGCGCCCGCTCTCTAAAACGAATAACGAATACATCGAGCACGCCATCAAGCTCGGCCTCGAAGCCACGCAAAAGGCTCTCGAGCGCGCCGACATGAAAGCCGAGGACATAGACCTCATCATCACCGTTTCCTGCACCGGCTTCATGATTCCGTCGCTCGACGCTCATCTCATCAACATGCTCGGGTTTCGCTCGGATGTGCGCCGCATGCCGTTCACCGAACTTGGCTGCGCTGCCGGGGCTATGGCGCTTGGCCGCGCCGCTGATTTTCTGCAGGCCTATCCGGGCCGTAATGTCCTGATTGTCTCCGTTGAACTTCCTTCGCTCACGTTCCAGCGCAAGGATATTTCGCAAGCGAACCTCATCTCTTCCATTCTTTTTGGCGATGGAGCCGCTGCCGTCATCGTAACGGGAAGAGCCAACCGCGGCCCGAAAATTCTTTCGTCAGAAACGTATACTTTCCCCAATTCTCTCGACGCCATGGGCTTCGATCTCCGCGATTCCGGCTTTCACATTCTACTTTCGAAAGACGTTCCGGAAATGATTGGCACGAGAATTCGCGAACTTGTGGACTGCTTTTTCAAGCGCCGCGGCCTCTCGCAGGATCAAATCAAGGGCTGGATTCTCCATCCCGGTGGCTCGCGTTTGCTTTCGAACGTCCAGGAAGCTCTCGGGCTAACAAACGAAGACACTCAGCCTTCCTGGGACATTCTTGCCAACGTCGGCAACCTTTCGAGCGCTACCATCCTCTTTATCCTGCAAGAATGGCTGGAGAAACGGCCGCTGCAACCGGGCGATTTGGCCTTCGCCGGGGCTTTCGGTCCCGGCTTCAGTGCGGAGTTTTTGTTGCTTCAATGGGCATAACCGTCATCGCGTTTCTTGGACTGCTCGTCGCGGTCGCAGTTCTGCGTATCGTCGAGCTGGGGATCTCCAAGCGCCACCAAAAACAGATCGTCGCCGACGGCGGCTCGAAAGTTACGGACCCGAAATTTCGCTGGATGGTTTTGCTCCACGCAAGCGTTCTCATCTGCGCTGCTGTCGAGGTTGTTTTCTTGCATCGTTCATTTATCCCTGCGCTCGCCGCAATTTCCTTCGCGCTTTTTCTCGTCGCCAACGCTATTCGCTGGTGGGTCATTCGAACGCTCGGCGAGCATTGGAACGTGCAGGTCATGGACTCCACAAAACTCGGCGTGGTCACCACCGGCCCGTTCCGTTACGTTCGCCATCCAAATTACGCCGCGGTTTTTCTTGAAATGTTTTTTCTCCCGTTGATTCACACGGCTTGGATCACCGCTGTCGCAGGCTCGCTCGCTCACGCGATCGTTCTTTCCCAGCGGCTTTCCACAGAAGAAAAGGTTCTTTTCTCCGACCCGGCTTATCGCGCCGCCATGTCTTCCAAACCGCGTTTTGTTCCGGGACTTTTCTGATGCGCCGCCTGTTTTGGTTCACCGCCCTTGCGCTCGCTCTTGTGACAGCGGGAATTTTCCCGGCGCGCGCCGATGATGCTCCTGATTCCAGTCCCGCGCTTTCTGACGTCCCCGAATTGAACGAAGGATTTCGTTTGCTCTACACGCTGCATTTTCCCGAAGCGCGTTCTGCATTTCACACTTGGGGAGACGCGCATCCCGGCGAACCTTTTCCGCAAGCCGCCGTCGCCGCCAGTTATCTTTTTGAGGAACTTTACCGGCAGGGAGTGCTCAGCAGCGACTTTTTCCTGAACGAAAAAAGATTTCTCCATGGAATCGAGGGAAAGCCGGACGCAGAACGCATGAAGAATTTTCGCGGCGCACTCACAAACGCGCGCTCTCTGGCAAAAGCCCGCCTCGCGCAACATCCCAAGGATCCCGAAGCGCTTTTTGCGCTGACCATTTCTGCAGGCATGGAATCCAACGCCGACAGCATGCTTGAAAAAAAACAAGTCGATGCCTTGAAAATGATCAAAGAAGCAAACCAACACGCGAAGGAACTGCTGGCGCAGCGTCCCGATGCCGCTGACGCCTACGTCGCGCTCGGCAGCGCGAACTACATCATCGGCAGTCTCAGTGCCGGATTTCGCTTCATGCTATGGTTCGGCAACATTCACGGCGACAAGAAACTCGGCATGGAGCAGATGCAAAAGGCCGCCGACAACGGCCGCTATCTGAAACCCTTTGCGCAAATTTTGCTCGCGCTCGCCGCGCGCCGCGAAAAGAAAAATGAACTCGCGCAGAAGCTTTTGCGCCAGCTCACGCTGGAATTTCCTTCGAATGATCTCTACGAATCGGAGTACGCCAAAGCGTTGGGCCGTCCCATCCCCGCGGAAATGCACCCAAATTGATTTTTATTTTGTAGTCCCGCTTGCGTTACCCTCGTCCCTGGGAATCTCGCGCCGTTCGAAAAAGAGGTGAGCCATGTTCCAGAACGACATGCTCAAGAACCGGGCCATTTTCCTGACCGGCGGCGGCTCCGGCCTCGGCCGCTCCATGGCGCTGCGCTTTGCGGAACTCGGCGCGCGGATGTTTGTCGTCGGCCGGCGCGAAGACCCGCTGAAGGAGACTTGCGACGAAATCCGCCGCGGCGGCGGAGCCGCGGCATATGCCCTCTGCGATGTGCGCGATCCCGCCGCAGTCGAGGCGGCGGCCGCTGCGGCGGATCAGCAGTTCGGTCGCATTGATACGCTTGTGAACAATGCCGCCGGAAATTTCATGGCGCGCACGGAATCGCTCAGTCCGAATGCGTTCAACGCGGTCGTCGAAATCGTTCTGAACGGTTCGTTTCATTGCACGCAAGCGTTCGGCAAACGCTGGATCGCGCAAAAGCTTGGCGGCAACGTCCTGAATATTGTCACCACATACGCCGCAGCAAATTGCGGCTCAGGATTCGTCGTTCCGTCCGCATGCGCGAAAGCCGGCGTTCTCGCGATGACGACGTCTCTTGCAGTCGAGTGGGGCAAATATCACATTCGCTTGAATGCTATCGCGCCGGGCCCGTTTCCCACGGTAGGTGCTTGGTCGCGCTTGATTCCGTCAAAAGCGTACGAAGACAACGCGCGCGATAAAAACCCGATGAAACGCTTCGGCCGCCACGAAGAACTCGCGAACCTGGCCGCGTTTTTGATCAGCGACCTGTCCGAGTACATCAACGGCGAATGTGTCGTCATTGACGGCGGCCAGTGGCTGCGCGGCGCAGGCGAATTCAACGACCTTTCCATGCTGCCTGAGGATGCCTGGATCCAAATGGAAGCCGCCCGCACGAAGAAATAGCTCTATCCCGGGAACTCATTTTGCGGAAGCGCCTTTCTTCCGGCTTGCCGACCATCCACGAACCAACGCAAAACCGCTCAATAGCGCGATTCGTCTAGGGTTATCAGCTAGACTGGGCAGTTCGCCAGACCAACGCCTGTAGGCTCCGGCACAGATGAAGATCACATTTCTTGGGACCGCCGCTGCAAATGCTTTCCCGGAGGCTTTCTGCAAATGTCGAAACTGCGCTCAAGCGCGGGTACTCGGCGGGCCCAGTCTCCGCAAGCGCTCGGCGGCATTAATCAACGACGATCTGCTGATTGATCTGGGCCCCGATGTGATGGCGGCGTCTCAGATGCACGGCTGCCCCTTGGACAAGGTTCGCTACTGTCTCCAAACTCATCCGCATGCAGATCATCTCGATTTGTCGCATCTCCTTTCACGCAGTCCCGGTTTTGGGGTTGTAGGGGCTCCTGTGCTGGACTTCTATGCGTCACGTGAGACGATGCAGCGGGCTGCACAAACGTTTGCCCGGGACCTCGCAGATTACAGTCTGCAGTCGTCCCAAGCTGAGAGGGAGCTGAACATCAAGCTTCACGAGGTAAGCCCGTTGGAATCTTTCACCATTGGGCCATATTCAGTAATGGCTTTTCCAGCGAACCATGCGCCGGGTATGGGAGCAATGTTGTACTCCGTTTCGACGAATGCTTGTTCGGTGTTCTATGGAACCGATACCGGCACACTGGTGGAAGAGATTTGGGAAGCATTCAGGAATCAGCAAATGCAATTTGATGTTGTCATTCTGGATCACACGTATGGCAAAAACCAAGTCGGCAATGATCATCTGAGCGCCGACGAAGTTGTTGAACACGCCCGCCGTCTCGTGCTGACGGAGCCCTGAAGCCAAATGGCCGTGTGTTCGCTACGCACATTGCCCACGAAGGTAATCCGCCCCACCCCGAACTGACCGCCTTCGCTAAACAACACGGGTACGAAGTTGCACACGACGGCCTTATTCTCAGCATCTGAAGACAGGTATGGCTAATTGTTGGTAATAGGCCGTTACACGCATGCCGGCAAGCTCTTTTGACGTATCACGGGCAATACTGAAGTTATGCCCACCGTGAGGAAACCGTTCGAAAGTGCGTTCTAGAAAGACGTTCTGATTAGCGCTACTGCGGCAAACTGTTCGACAGCAACTGCACGCGGAGTTTCACTTCCTGCGGTGGCTTTCCCTCTCGAAGGCACCGCACCGTGATTGTCTGCGGTTGCGAATTCTTCAATTCGTCCTTGGAAAGTTCGGGCGTCGCGATTTCCACTCTCAATTCAGTCGAATGTTCGGCTGGTAGCAACAAAGCGCCGTCGCCGTAAGTTATTTTCCAATTTTCAGGCTTCACGACTTCAATCTTCACTTGCTCCGCGTCAGAGCCGTAGTGATTCACTATAAACGGAATATAGAAACCCGTTCCTGCCTTGATTCCCAGTTCGGGTTCGCGCGACACCGGAATGTGCGTAAGTCCGTGCGTCGCACGAAAACGGGAGTAAAAACCCCAGGGACCGCTGAGCAAAACCAATCCGTCTATAGGCACTTGAGTTGCAGCAGTCGTATGCATACGCGTGATTGTTCCGCCGTCCGAGGAAATTCCCGCAAATACATCGTCCTCCGGCGTTCCGCTAATTACCGTCTTGCCAAAAATCAGCGTTTCCGGGTCGCTCCACCAAAGTTTGTTGGGGTCGCTCATCGCTTTTTCGATCTCTTCGTCGTTCAGGCTGGACCAGCGGTGAATTTCGTCGGGGAATTGCGTCAGATGCGGTTCCGCCGCGCGAAGCGCGAGCAGCCAATACGGTTTTTTCTGCGACGGAGAAACTTCACGCACGGAATACGCAAATCCTTTACCAGCAAATTGCTTTTGATCGCGCGCGTCGGAGAAGTAATAAATTTTCTTCGGCTGCCATGGTGTCAGATTCTCCAGATACGGCTCGAGCCGTTTTGACGCGCCTGCGAGTTGCGCAGGGAACGCCACGGGATCGCTTGCAAGATCAAACGCTTCCGTGGCTAGTACGCCCGAAGCTTGATGATCGCCGTGATTTTCACCGATGAAAATTCCCGGCAGCCATGTAATGATGACTTCCGGCCGCGTCAGCCTCACAATTCGAACAAGTTCTTCCAGGCTTTCTCCGTGTCCCCAGTTCGCCAGCGAATTCAAAACATTTTGCGAAGCAGTATCTTTTCCGCCGAGAAACCAGACTTTGTCAATGCCGAGTTTCGCGCACGCCTGCCGCGCTTCGATTTCGCGGACATCCGCCATCGCCGGCCCATGCTCTCGCCGGTAATCGTTTCCGCCGCTACCGCCTCGCGTGCCAAAAACCACCGCCACATTCTTGTGCAAGTCGTAAATCGCCCGCGCCAAATACGGCGTCACGGCGGCTTCATCATCGGGATGCGCGACTACCACAAGTATGTCCACTTTGTATCGCTCATCCGGCCCTTTAATCTTCTGCGTCTCCTGCGCGGACGCGCGCGATGTCGCAAATCCTGCCAACAACAAAAGCAAAACTCTGGCGATTCGATTCATCCTGGCTCCTCGTCATTTATTATTCCTGATTCGCGTCAATTCTTCGCTGTTGAAATTTCTATTTCTGCGAAGCCAATTTGTCGGCGATATACTCGAAGCGTGAAATATTTCGCCGTTCTTCTCGGCTCGCTGCTCCTGGCAAGGGCCAGTGCCGCACAAGTTCCTCCTTCCGCGGAATCTGCCGCAAAACCGGAACTGGGAAAGATTATCGAACGTGTCGTTTGCGGCAAGAATTCCGAGCAATCCTACACTTTGTACTTGCCGTCGAATTATTCCGCCGATCGCTCCTGGCCTGTCATCTTTGCGTTTGATCCCGGAGCGCGCGGCAAAATCCCTGTCGAATTGATGAAAGCTGCAGCCGAGCGTTACGGCTATATCGTTTTGGGCTCGAACAACTCTCGAAATGGCGCATGGAAAATGGAATCCGACGCTGCGCAAGCGATGTTGGAGGACGCCCAGCAGCGATTCGCTGTTGACCTCAAACGCATGTACCTCGCGGGATTCTCCGGTGGCGCGCGCGTGGCTTCCCAGCTCGCGCAACTGTGCAAGTGTGCCGCGGGAGTGTTGCTGAGCGGCGCCGGCTTTTCTAATGGCTCCCCACCTTCCCGCGAAAGTTCTTTTCCGGTTTTTTCCGCCGTCGGGAATTTGGATTTCAACTACAGCGAAGTGATTCCTTTGCAGGAAAAACTGGAGCAGGCGGGCTTTCCGCATTGGCTGCGTCTTTTCGATGGTCCGCACCAGTGGGCGCCCGCGGAGGTCATGGATGAAGCGCTCGCATGGTTCCGGATTCAAGCGATGCGCAACAATCGCGAGCCGCGGGGTGAAAACTTCATTTTGTCGGAATTGGAGAAGCTTTCTAGCGTTGCAGAAAAGGATGTTGCCGGTGGAGATGTTCTTTCTGCACGGCGGAAGTACAAGCAAATTGCTGCCACATACGACGGAATCGCCGACGTTACTGCGTTTCGCGCGAAAGCAGATGAAATTTCACGCACAAAAGCGTTCCAGGATGCGTTGAAAAAAGAGCGAAATGATTTTGCCGACCAAGAGCGTTTGAGCAGTCAAATTCTTGGTGAACTTCAAGCGAGAGAAAATTTGGAAGCGCCGCGCTCCCAAGATCAGACGAACGTTACTGATGACGTCCGCGATCTGAGGATCAGGAGCGAGAAGGAGAAGAAACCTGACCGCGCCGTCGTTTTGAAACGTGCGCTCGCTGGAGTTTTTATCGGCGCGATTGAAACCGGCAACGATGCTCTCGAGAAAAAGGATTATCGAAGCGCAGCTCGCTATTTTTCCGCCGCGGTGGAAGCCAAGCCCGACGCGGAATGGCCCTTGCGCCAGCTAGCTATCGCACAGGCCCTGGACAAAGACAGGAAGGCGGCGATCGAAACTCTGAAACGCGCGAAAAACAAGGCAAACGACGCTGCGGAATTTGCTCGCTGGGTGCAAAGGGAACCCGCCTTCCAGGATTTGCGCAGCCGCTCCGAAATTCAAGAACTTGGCGTCAGTCACTGATTTCGCCGTTTTAGCTCATTTCTTCCGCGCCTTGACCGAGTTGCACGCCGCCGATAAGCTAGTTGTTTCTCCTTCCAGGCACAGAGAATATGGAAACGATTCACGTCACACTTCCGGATGGCAGCGTCAAGGACGTACCGAAAGGAACGACGCCTTACGACGTGGCGAAAGGAATTTCACCGCGGCTTGCGGATGCGGCGTTCGTCGCCAAAGCTTATTCCAACAACGGCTCGCTTTCCGGGTTTGGCGATCCGGTCGAAGACGGCGGCTACTTGATCGATCTGCGCAGGCCGCTGGAACAAGACCTGAAACTGAAAATCCTGACGGACAAAGATCCGGATGCGCTGTTTGTGTTTCGCCATTCGGCGGCGCATTTGCTTGCTGCGGCGGTGATGGAGCTTTATCCAAATGTGAAGCTTGGAATTGGGCCTCCCGTCGAGAATGGATTTTTCTACGAATTCTTGCGCGAGCAGCCTTTCACTCCCGAAGACTTGGAAAAAATCGAGAAGAAGATGCACGAGCTGGCGGCGCAGGATTTGCCGAACGAACGAAAGCTGCTGCCCAAGGCCGAGGCGATCGAGCTGTACAAAAAGAACAATCAGGTTTTTAAGTGCGAGCTGGTGGAAGAAAAAGCGACGGAGCCGATGGTTTCGTTTTATACCACGGGAAAGTTCATTGATTTTTGCCGCGGGCCGCACATTCCTTCGACGAAACGGATTCAGGCGTTCAAGTTGATGAGCGTGGCGGGCGCTTACTGGAAAGGCCACGAAGGCAACGCGCAACTGCAGCGAATTTATGCGGTCGCTTTTTTCACGCAGAAAGAGCTCGATGAATATCTGCACCGCCTGGAGGAAGCGAAGCGGCGCGACCATCGCAAGCTCGGAACGGAGCTGGATCTTTTCAGCGTGCAAGAAGAAGCCGGACCTGGGCTGATTTTCTGGCATCCGAAGGGCGGGCTTGTCCGGAATATTGTGGAGGATTGGCTGCGCAAAGAGTTGATGGCGCGCGGCTACGATTTGGTTTACACGCCGCACATCATGCGGCGCGATTTGTGGAACACGAGCGGGCACACGGGCTTTTATAAAGACAACATGTTCGGCGCGATTGAAGTCGAGAAGGCCGACTATCAATTGAAGCCGATGAATTGCCCGGGCCACATTTTGATTTTCAAATCGAAGCTGCGGAGCTATCGCGATTTGCCAGTGCGGCTGGCGGAGCTGGGCACGGTTTACCGCTACGAGCGCAGCGGCGTGCTGCACGGACTCCTGCGCGTGCGGGGATTCACGCAGGACGACGCGCACATTTTTTGCATGCCATCGCAAATCGAGTCGGAAGTGGAAGCGTGCATCGACTTTGCGTACGCGGTGATGAAAAATTTCGGGTTCGACAAATTTGAGGTCGAACTTTCGGACTGGGACGCGAAGCATCCGGAAAATTACGCGGGGAAACCGGAAGATTGGCACCGCGCGACGGCGGCTCTTGCAAACACGATGGAGCGGCTGAAAATTCCGTTCAAGAAGATGGAAGGCGAAGCGGCGTTTTACGGCCCGAAGATTGACATCAAGCTGATTGACGCGATTGGCCGGCCGTGGCAATTGACGACGGTGCAGTTCGATTTCAATTTGCCGGCGCGATTTGGGCTTGAGTACGTGGGCGAAGACGGCGCGCGGCATCAACCGCTGATGGTGCATCGCGCGCTGCTGGGATCGGTCGAGCGGTTTTTTGGAATTCTGATCGAGCACTATGCGGGCGCATTTCCGCTGTGGCTTGCGCCTGTGCAAGTACAGATTTGTCCGGTGAGCGAAAAGGTTGCGGACTACGCGAAGCACATTCTCGAGACGCTGAAGAATCATGGGCTGCGCGTGCATCTGGATGACCGCAACGAAAAATTGCCGGCGAAGATTCGCGACGCGCAGCTGCAGAAGATTCCGTACATGCTGGTGGTCGGGCCGAAGGAGGCGGAAGCGGGAACGGTGAGTCTGCGGCACCGAAGCAAAGGCGATCTGGGCCCGCGGCCGCTGGCGGAGTTGGTGGAAGCTCTGCAGAAGGAAGTGTCCGAACGCACGATTTAGCCAAACCAAAAAAGGGTGAACGCCGGGAGCGCGGGCTGAGCCCGCGCTTTTTTTGCTTTATGTTAAGAATTAGCCCATGCGACAGGAGTTAAAACATGAATACGAGGCGGGAGTTTTTGGTGATGGTGAGTGGGGTGGCGGTGACAGCATTTGTGCGCGAGAAAGCGCCGAAGAGGCGGCCGGCTTCGGAAAGCCGGCCCTACAAAGGCATAGAAGCGGAGGTGCCGGGAGTGCTGGATCATATTTTGTTGGGGTGCAGCGATTTGGAGCGCGGGATTGCGTTTGTGGAGGAAAGGACGGGAGTGAAGGCGGCGTTTGGGGGAGTGCATCCCGGGCGCGGGACGCAGAATGCGTTGCTGTCGCTGGGCGAGCGGCATTATCTGGAGATTATTGCGCCGGATCCGAAGCAGGCGGGGACGACGGGGCCAGAGAGTTCGGTGGAGCGATTGAAATTGCGGGGATTGGCAGAGCCGAGGGTGGTGACGTGGGCGGCCCATCCGGGAGATGCTATGGAGTTTGCGGAAAAACTAAAGAAGGCGGGAGTCGATGCGGATGGGCCGACGCCGGGTTCACGGAAGCGTCCAGATGGCAAAGTGTTGCAATGGAAAACTGTGAACCTCGCGGATGATGAGGGAGGATTGTTGCCGTTTTTCATCGAGTGGAGCGCGGAGTCAGTGCACCCGTCGATGGATGCGCCGAAAGGATGCACGATCGAGAAGTTTTGGGTGGAAAGTCCGCAGCCGGAAGAGCTGGCGAAGAAGCTTAAATTGATCGGAGTCGAAATCCAGGTGAGCCAAGGAGGGAAGGCGCGACTGAGGGCACGGATTGCAGGGCCGAAAGGCGTGATGGAGTTGTAGAAGCGAGAGTATCAGCTTGTCGCAATGAATCATCGGGCGTAACCTTCGCGCAACAGGAGGTGGATTCCATGCAACGACATGCACTTCTGATCGCGACGACTCTTGTCGTGATGAGCTTGGGTCCCTCACCAAATCCCGAATGGGCATTGAATGCGACAGTCATCGAATCCTGCAGCTGCCCTGCGTTCTGTCCTTGTCAGTTCAGCACCAACCATTCACCTGCTGCACATGAAAAGCATGGGGGACACGAGCTAGAGCGTTTTTGCCGAATGAATCGAGCCGTTAAGGTCAACCGAGGGAAATATGGCAAGATCGAACTGGACGGCGCAAAGTTTTGGATGGCCGGAGATTTGGGTCCGGACTTCACCCCTTCCAACGACCAATACGACTGGGGAGTTCTGAAATTTGATGCATCGATAACGAAAGATCAGCGAGAAGCATTGGCAGTGATTGTACCCGTACTTTTTCCCGGGAAATGGAAATCGTTCATTGTGGAAAAAGATTCAGCACTGGAGTGGAAATACACGAAAGAGCGCGCCGAAGCCCGGTTGGATGGGGGCAAGACGGCCGAAATCGTATTGAACCGGGCGCAAGGGATGACCGCCGACCCAGTAGTGATCAAGAACCTTCCGTACGAGGGAGCAACCAGCAATGATGGTTTCCTCATTATGCCGAGTGAAGTGGAGGCATACCGCGTGGGAAAAAGACCTTTTGAGTTTAGTGGGACAAACGGCTTCGTGATCACGGTTGACATCAACTCCAAGGGAAAGTGAAACGGAGGGTTTGGAGCAAAAAGTAGCGTTCGGTAGTGTCTCAGTTTGAATTTGAATGCGCCGCTTTACTCGGCCAACCAATGCGTTTAGCAAGAAAGTCGAGAATCACGCCGCAATGGTTGCGATTCACTTTCTCTACTACAATTTTGGCCGGATTCACAAGACGCTCAGGGTCACGCCAGCGATGGCCGCAGGATTGGCCGATCATGTTTGGAGCCTAGAAGAGATCGCCCTTCTCGCCAACTGACAGGACTATCCGTCTATTGAATAGATCTTGTGCAACGACACACAAGATAGAATCACTCCCGCAAGCAGGATCGAAGACCGCACCCAATTCATCGCGCTCCACGATGCCCAAGTTTCCCTGAGAAGTGTTACATCGTTGAGCTGTGCCGCCCTGAACATGATCTCGTTCCGCGGGTAGAAGTACGCGAAGGTCATTACATCCGTCAAGACGTACAGGACGAGAGCCGCGGCCAGGCACATGCGGATGTGAGACGATGATTTCCAAAACAAGACCAGCACGGCGAGTGCCAGCACTTGATTCAAAGGAGAAAATATCCGGAAAAAATTCGCCGGACTTACCGTCTTGAAGTATTCCCTCGCGGCTGCGATGGACCCCGGAATATCGCTGCCCCATGACTTTGCGTCTACCAATGAGGTGTAGACATTTGCAAACATCAGTCCGCTGGCAATACTGATCGACGCAAACAGCGCGATTGTCTTCATATTGGTTTTTTCCATGGAGTTCGCGAAAAGCTAACACAACGGGACCCTCCGCTCAACTGACAAAAGCCGACTGCCGAGCGCAAGATGCACTAGCAGCAACTTCTATAACATAGACACCGACATAGAAGATTGGTCGAAACTGAGACACTACCTAGCGTTCAGGATGCTTGCGGTCAAGCACGATTCGCGTGCTATACTTTTTGGTCTGTCCCTGCGCGGGGAGTTTTGCCTGGCGGGGCAAGGTGTTGGAATCGGGCTGGGCGCCATCAGGGTGGATGCCGGCTTTCTGGATGCAAGGGGGAGTTATCGCAGATCGGAATTTCCGGCAGCAGAGCGACCGGATACGAGTAAACGACCGGATTCGCGCACGCGAAATCCGGGTGATTGACGAGGATGGCGGGCAGCTTGGGGTGATGCAGCCGTTTGAAGCGCTGAAGATGGCGCGCGAGCGGGGGCTGGATTTGGTGGAAATTTCACCGACGGCCGATCCTCCGGTTTGCAAGATCACGGATTACGGCAAATACCTTTACCAGGCTAACAAAAAGGCTCACGAGCAGAGGAAAAGCAGCCGCGGGAGCGCGCTGAAAGAAGTGAAGTTCCGGCCAGCGACAGCGGAACACGATTTTCAGGTGAGGAAGAACCAGATTCTCCGGTTCCTGGGAGAAGGGCACAAAGTGCGCGCGATGATTTTTCATCGCGGGCGCGAAATGGCGCACCAGGAAGTGGGACGCGCAAAGATGACGCGGCTGCTAAGCGAAATCGGCGAGCACGGGCAGATTGAAACGATGCCACGGATGGAAGGAAACGTTTTGGTGGCGTTGCTGGCGCCGAAAAAAGGCGGCGGTGGAGCGCCGGCGAAGGCGTAAGCAAGTTCGCGAAAAGATTTAGCAAGACCGAGCGCGTTTGAATGCGCGATGCGGAATTAGAATCAGGAGAAGAGTTCACGTTATGCCACGCAATGCATCGAAGCCGAAAAAGAAATTGAAGACGCACCGAGGAGCAGCGAAGCGATTCAAGCTGACTGCGACGGGGAAGTTGCTGCGGATGCACTCCGGGAAGCGGCACTTGTTAGGGACGAAAGCCGCGAAGCGGATGCGGAAGCTGAAGAAGCTGACGCAAGTAAGCAAAGGGGACACTCCGAAGACGATGCAGATGCTGCCGTACGGGCTGTAGGGGCGGCGGGCTTCAGGGGCTAAAGCCTCATGGTTTTTGATGCGGTTACGTGGGGGCTGAAGCCCCCACCTCCTGAAACAACGATGTCCGGAGCCGCTTCGAAGAATTTCTGAGTGAACGCGGGGAGATAGAGATCCTTCGACTCGCGATGCTCGCTCAGGATTAGCATCCTTCATCGGATGCTAAGTTTCGCAGAGCGCACGTTAGAAATGACGCGCGTGAATCGTGCCAGGCAGCGCTACACGGGTGCCTGCCGGCCGATTAGGTTCGTTCTGAAGTTTGAAAGAGAAGGGGCGGCGCTATTGTTACGGCTAAAGCCGTGACCCCCAACTGCCGATGACGGTAGTTGCTAGGTTTTAAGAAAAAGGGACAGCGCTATTGGCGCGGTGAAAACCGCGACCCACAAACGCCGCTTCATTCCAAACTGTGCAACGGCCAAGCAGTACACACCAGAGACAAACCCGTTGTGTTGTGCGTGATTTTGCGCGCGGGCACGCCCAGTTGTCTCTGCAATTCAACTAGGAGAAAAACCCATGGCACGCGTAAAACGCGGCACAAAACGCCGGGCACGGCGGAAGAAGTACCTGAAGAGGACAAAAGGATTTTTCCTCACAAAGAGCAAGTTGTACCAATCGGCACAGGAGGCGGCGAATCGCGCGGATCGTTATGCGAAGCGCGACCGGCGCGTGAAGAAGCGGGAGTATCGCCGGCTGTGGATTCAGCGCATCGGCGCGGCGGCTCGGTTGAATGGAACTACGTACGGGCAGCTGATTCACGGGCTGAAAGCCGCGGGCGTGGAGCTTGACCGCAAAGTGCTGGCAGATATCGCTGTGAAGGATGCGGCGGGATTCACGGCGCTGGCGGAAAAGGCGAGAGCAGCAGCGGCTTCCGCAACAGCGTAACTTCTTTTCGTTTCATCGACCACTAACTAATTCCGCGCGAAGGCGTGAGAAATCACGCCTTTGCGTTGTACTCTAGCTCGCAACCATGTCAACTGTCGACGACCCGACACTACATAAACTCGCAGACTTGGGCGTACGTGACGCCGTCTCTCTAGCATTTCAATTCACCCATCTGCGGGCTCGATTGCAACGAGAGCTGGCTAACGCCTCCAAATCCGGAGGCTGGGACAAGCTTCGCGAAGAGTGGGTCGGTACTGGCAATTCGGTCAAAACGCGAGTAACGGAAAACTGGCTCCCCAGCGCTCCAGAACATCTTCGATCCTTTGTTTCTCGTGATCTCGAGAATTTGATCAACGAAGTTTTTGTGCTTTCCACTGTGATGCGCCCTCTTGACCAACTTCAGGCAACGACAACAGAGCAAGTTGGCAAACAGTTCCAAAAGGTAAGTCAGTTGTTTGATCAAGAAGTGAGCGAGTGCACGAATGAAGTTGACCTCGGCGTCACACGAACGTCTTGGTTGGGGCGTAGTTCCGGGGTCTTAACTCATGTCACGAACAATTGGCTGAAAACTGCTCCAGCAGACTTAAAACGCACGGTAGGCGCGGAATTCAACAAGTTGAAGTCACATGTGGAGTCTCAATTTGAAGCTCGGCGCGTGGTGATTGAGGCGGGTGCAGACGAAGCATCGGGCGCGAAGGAGCGCGTGGATTTGTCGTTGCCGGGAGTGGTGCGGCCGCTGGGATCGCGGCATTTGATCCGGCAGGTGTTTCAAGAGATTGAAGACATTTTTTTCAGCATTGGATTTTCGGTCGTGGAAGGGCCGGAGATCGAGACTCCGTATTACAACTTCGAAGCGCTGAACATTCCCGAATTTCATCCCGTGCGCGACGACATGGATACGTTTTATTTGGAATTGCCGAAAGGCGCGCCGGGGCCGCTCTTGCTGCGCACGCACACTTCGCCGATGCAGATTCGCACGATGGAAAAGCAGAAGCCGCCGGTGCGCGTGATCGTGCCCGGTAAGGTGTACCGCCGCGACAATCCGGATGCGACGCACTCATTTGCGTTTCATCAGGTCGAAGGTTTGGCGGTGGACACGGACATTACGTTCTGCGATTTCACTGGAACGATTGAATACTTCGTGAAGCAATTTTTCGGGCCGAGCGTGAAGACGCGCTTCCGGCCGAGCTATTTTCCGTTTACGGAGCCGTCGGTGGAGTTCGACGTGTCGTGCGTCTTCTGCGGCGGGAGCGGGACGACTGCGTCCGGAACGTGTGGCAAGTGCAAAGGCGCGGGATGGATTGAACTTTTTGGTGCGGGAATGGTGGACCCCGCGGTGTACGGATTTGTCGGTTACGACGCGAAAAAAGTGAGCGGATTTGCGTTCGGCATCGGAATTGATCGGCTGGCGATGCTGAAGTACGGAATTGACGATCTACAGGTCTTTTTTCAGAACGATGTGCGGTTTTTGAAGCAGTTTCCGTGAGGTAAAGGCCGTAAGTGCAATTCCTCAGGGGCTAAAGCCCTTGATTGCTGACAAGGTTTGGATGTGATGGCGTGAGGCTGACGCGATGAAGGTGGTCTACAACTGGCTGAAAGATTTCGTGGACGTGCCCGCGACGGCGGAGGAGCTTGCGTCGCGGCTGGCGCTTTCCGGGACGAACATCGGCGGAGTGGAGAAAGGAGTTCAGGGCGGAGTGATTGACGCGGAGGTCACTTCGAACCGGCCGGATTGTTTGGGACTGCTGGGAATTGCGCGGGAAGTGAGCGCGATTTATTCGAAGCCGCTGAAGAGCATTTCGCCGAAGCCGGCGGAATCGGCCAAAGCAAAGGCACGCGATGCGGCCAGCATGAAGATTGAAGCGCCGGAGCTTTGCGGAAGATTTACCGCGCGGGTGATTCGCGGCGTGAAGGTTGCGCCGTCGCCGGTGTGGATGCGCGAGCGTTTGGAAGCGGCGGGCGTAGCGAGCATCAGCAACGTAGTGGACGTTTCGAATTACGTGATGCTGGAGCTCGGACATCCGCTGCACACGTTTGACTACGATTTGGTGCGGAATCATTCGATTGTGGTGCGGCGTTCGAAGGCCGGCGAAAAATTGAGAACGCTGGATGGAATTGAACGCGCGATTCCTGCAGACACCTGCATGATTTCAGATGGAGACGGCTCACGGCTCGTTGGCATCGGCGGAGTCATGGGCGGCGCGGAGACAGAGATTTCGTTTTCGACGAAAAATGTGCTGATCGAGTGCGCTTGGTTCGATCCGATTGCGATTCGAAAAGCGGCGCGGAGTTTGAAGCTGCACACGGAGGCTTCGACGCGATTCGGGCGCGGAGCCGATCCCGAAATGGCGGAAGTGGCTTCCCGTCGCGCGGCGGAATTGATTTTGCAATTGGCGGGCGGCGAATTGCTGGGCGGCGTGGTGGATGTGTATCCGGGAAAGCGCGCGACGAAGAAAATTACCGTAACGCGCGCGGAGATTTTGCGCGTGATGGGCGCGGACGTTCCAGACAAGGAAGTGGAGCGGATTTTGAGCGCGCTGGGATTCGCGCCGGTGCGCGTGGATCATAGCCGCGGGCAAGAAGGCGCGTTGCTGGCGGCGTGGGAGTGCACGCAGCCGGCGTGGCGCGCGGACGTGCAACGCGAGATTGATTTGATTGAGGAAATTGCCCGCGTGTACGGTTTGGAAAAGTTTCCGGCGCGATTGCCGGCTGCGCGGCAGGGCGCGGCGCGGCTGCCGCAGTATGAAGCGGAAGCGCGGTTGCGCGAACGATTGATTGGGCTGGGGTATCGTGAAATTGTGACGATTCCGCATGTAGATGAGCAGCGAGATGAATTGTTTCGTCCTCCCGGAGTGACGCCCGCGAAGCTCGCGAATCCACTTTCTGAAGAGGCGAGCGTGCTGCGGTCGACGGGCAGCGTGACGATGGCCGCGGCGATTGAGTGGAACCTGAATCACAGCCAGCGCAGCGTGAAGCTGTTCGAAATTGGACGGCACTATCGCTTCAACGGCGCGACACCGGTGGAAACGCCAGTGCTGACGATTGGCGCGACGGGGGAAGTGCGACCGCAAGGTTTGCACGATGCGGCGCGGGATTATTCGTTTGCGGATTTGAAAGGTGATTTGGATTCGATTGGCGCTCTCAGCGGCGGGATTGGCTGGCAAGACGGCGGGCCGGATTGGCTGAGCGCGGCAAAGCGCGGAAAGATTTTTTTGAAAGAAAATGAATTGGGCGTGGCAGGATTGCTCGCGAAACGCGTGGCGGAAAAATACAAGTTTCGGCAGGACGTGTTCTTGGCGGAGATCGCGCTGGGGCCGCTTTATTGCGCCTATTACGGAGCGAAGAACGCGCGGCGGTACGAGCCGCTGCCACGTTTTCCGGCGGTGGAGCGGGACTTCTCGCTTTTGCTGGCGGATGGCGTGAAGTTTGCCGATGTGACGCGGGCAATTCAGTCGCTTGGAATTGCGGAGATTACTTCGATTGAAGCGGCGGATTTGTTCCGCGGGAAAAATGTACCTGCTGGAAAATATTCACTGATGGTGCGAATTACATTTCAAAGCAAGACAGCGACGCTGACGGATGCGCAGATCACTGATTTTTCCGCGAAGATTGTTGCTGCGCTGGAGAAGAATCTTGGCGCTGTTTTGCGGGCGAGCTAGAACCGTTGATTCTGATTCATCGTTACAATTGATAGCATCCCTGCGACCTAAGCTTACTAGCAATCAAGCTGAGATCCCTCCACTCCGTAGCCCAGCCTGCAAAAACCACAGGCAAGAAAATGCCGGGCCACTTCGGTCGGGATGACAAGCTAGTGCAGCTACACAGAGAATCTGGCAACATAGGCGGTATGGCGGGACCTACCAAAGTACAAATCTTCGGGCAGACGTACTCGATTCAGGGCGATCTGGATTCGGCGTACATGCAGAAGCTTGCGAAATACGTGGACGAGAAGATGCACGTGATCGCAAGCGGCACGGCAACCGTGGACACGCAGAAAGTAGCGGTGCTGGCGGCGCTGTCAATCGCTGATGAGTTACATTCTTCGCAGCGGGAAATTGGCGAACGAGAAGAAATGCTGAAAGAACAGGCGGAGCGTTGCTTGACGCTCGTGGAACGTGCGCTAAAGCAGACCGCGTGATTCTGCCGTTTGAAGAGCTCTAATTAGAAAAGCCAATGCTATTGACTCCAATGGGTGGGGCGGCGGACCCAGCGATGCGGGCGAAGCTGCGCGTGAAGGGCTGCGGGGAGGGGGCCTTTGTCGCTGGCAGCGAGATTGGATTCGACGTGGCGCGTTTTGCGCATGCCGGGAATGATGGTGCTGACGTCGGGATTGTTGAGGATGAAGCGCAGCACCATTTCCGGTAGCGAAGAATCCGCGGGAACGAGAGGTCTTAGCGCGTTGGCGCGCTCGACGCTGTTTTTCAGATTTTCGGGTACGAAATAGGTGTTGCGCCAATCACCTTTGGGCCATTTCGAATCGAGCGTGAGCGTCCCCGTGAGTGAGCCTTCATCGAAGGGCACCCGCGCGATGATGGCGACATCTTTTTCCCGGCAAGCGGGAAAAAGTTCGTCCTCGGGATTTTGGTCGAAGATGTTGTAGATGACCTGCACGGCGTCCACGAGGCCGGAGCGCACAGCGCGAATGCCGTTTTCCGGTTCCCAGCGATTTTGGCTGATGCCGACGGCGCGGACTTTTCCCGAAGCGCGAAGTTTTTCAATCGTTTGTTGCATGCGTGAGTCGTCAAGCCACGAATCCATCCAGGTGTGATACTGAATGAGGTCGAGCGTTTCAAGGCCGAGATTTTTCAGGCTCTTGTCCACGTATTCGAAGACGTAATCGAGCGGATAGCAATCGTCGAGTGTAAATTCCTTCAGAGCGGGCCAGCGGCGGTTTTTTGGCGGAATTTTAGTGGCGACATAAAGTTTTTTTGAGGAATTGGCGCGGAGGGTTTTGCCAAGCAGCTCTTCGCTGTGGCCGTCGCCATAAGCCCACGCGGTGTCAAAGAAATTACAACCGAGATCGATGGAACGCTGAAGTGCGGAAAGCGATTCGGCATCCTCAGAGCCGGTCCAGCCGGCCATTCCCCACATGCCGTAACCAATTTCGCTGACTTGCCAGTTTGTGCGGCCGAAACGGCGCGTTTTCATGGCGCGGAAATTCTCCTCATTTGATTTGGCGCGACATAGTATACGGCAGCAGTGCGCAAGGACGTAAAATGCGACCTCAGGGGCTAAAGCCCAACCTTGCCCAGCCCTTTTCGGCATGACTGAAGTCGTGCCCTCCTGGAGGAACGAATGCGAAGCGTAGTGAAATGCGCGCTGTTGATTGCGGGAGTTTTGATTTGCGCGTGTGGAGCGCTAGCAATTCCACAGGCGAAGTCAGCGCCTGCGCGGTGGACGGCGAAAAAGGCAAAAGCTTGGTATGCGATGCAACCGTGGCTGGTGGGAAGTAATTACATTCCGGCGACCGCTTCGAACGAACTCGAAATGTGGCAGGCAGAGACGTTCGATCCCAAGCGCATTGATTTGGAGCTCGGCTGGGCGGAGGCGATCGGGCTGAACACCATGCGCGTGTTTTTGCACGACTTGCTGTGGAAGCAGGATGCCGCGGGGTTCACTAAACGCCTGGACACGTTCCTGGCGGTCGCCGCGAAGCATCACATCCAGTCGGTTCTGGTGCTGTTCGATTCGGTTTGGGATCCAAATCCGAAGCTCGGACCGCAGCCTCCGCCGCGACCAGGAGTGCACAATTCGCGTTGGCTGCAGAGTCCGGGCGCAAAGGCGCTGGAAGATCGCAATGAATATCCACGGCTCGAAGCGTACGTGAAGGGCGTCGTGGGGAAATTTGGGCATGACGAGCGCGTCCTTGCGTGGGACGTTTGGAATGAGCCGGACAATACGAATGACGGCAATTACGAAGATCCGAAAGACAAAGTAGAACGCGTGAACGAATTACTGCCGAAAGTGTTTGCGTGGGCGCGGGAAGCAGGAGCGGAACAGCCGCTGACGAGTGGAGTCTGGACGGGAGACTGGACTCCGGAAAAACGCAGCGCGACGGCGAAGATTCAACTGGAAGAGTCGGACGTCATCAGCTTTCACAGTTATGACAAGGCAGAGCAATTCGAAAAAAGAATTCTTTCGTTGCAGCCGTACGGGCGCCCGTTGATTTGCACGGAATACATGGCGCGGGGAAACGGCTCGACGTTTGAAGGTTCGCTGCCGATCGCAAAGAAATACAACGTGGCGGCTTTCAATTGGGGACTGGTGGCGGGGAAGACGCAGACGTATTTGCCGTGGGATTCGTGGAGAAAGCCGTACACGGATCGCGAACCGGATCAATGGTTCCACGAAGTTTTCCGGCCGGATGGAAAACCTTATAAACAAGAAGAAGTAGACTTGATAAAAAATCTGACAGGCGGGCCTGCGAAATAGACGCGACCTATTCCTTGAGTTTCAATTTGCCGGCGGATTTGTTTTCTTCGAGAAATTCCCGGAGTTCTTTCGAAACATCCAGAAGGCGAATCCACTGTTCGTAATAGAGCGTGACAGGAAAGCGGCCGAGGCCGTAAACGCTGACGCCGCCCTTTTCGCCGACGCGAAAGTCGAGCGTGCCGCTGCGCTTCGAGCCTTTTTCTTTTTCCAGCTGCGCGAGGCGTGCTTTCAGTTCTTCATAAGTCGGTTCGGCCATAGAGCACCTCAGAAATTGCCGCCACAATTATAGCCGCAGTGCGTCGAGAGAGCCCGTACAAATGTCAGCTTCGCGGGGCCGGCACGCCTTCGTGTTCCAATTCGTGCTTGGCGGAAGATGCGCCGACGAGCTGATTGTTGTTCTTGCGGTGATGCACGATCAGGTGGAGCAGGAACATGAGAATCAGCACAGCGCCGAAGGTGACGACGATGGTTGCGCCCGTGGGCGTATCAACAACAACGCTCAAGTAGCAGCCAAGGGCCGAAACCAGCGTGCCCATGGTCCAGCCGATGGCGAGCCGCGGGCCGATGCGATCGGCGAAAAGCATCGCGCCCACGCTGGGAACAATGAGGTAGCAGAAAACGAGGAGCACGCCGGCGATGGCAACCGAGGAAGTGACGACGAAGCCGAAGGAAGCGTAAAAAAGAAAATCCCAGAAACGCACATTCGTGCCGGACTGCTCGGCCTTGCCGTGGTTCATGGAAATGGCCAGAAATTTTTTTCGAAAGATAAAATGGAAGATGCCCACGGCACCATAGAGCAAGGCCGTTTTGCGCACTTCCTGCCAGGAAACAGCCAGAATGTTTCCGACCAGCATGTCTTTCAGGTGTTCGGTCTCGCCCGTAGCTTTGCTCATGAACAGGATCGCTGTGGCCGAAGCAACAGCGTAAGCGATGCCGATAAAAGCTTCCTGTGGGATGTGGCCGCGGGCGCTGCGGGCGAATGAGAAGATGCCTGCGCCGAGGAACGTGAAGCCGAGGCTGATCCAGTAGGCCGCGCGGCCGTGCGGGTCCATTCCGGCAACGACGGCAACCGTCGCGCCGAGAGCGGCAATTTGCGCGAGGGCGAGGTCAACGAAGATCACGCCACGTTCGACAACGTGCACGCCGAGATAGGCGTGAATTCCCGTAAGGATGAGGCTCGCAACAAACGGCGCGAGCAGGAAAACGAGAATTTCCATTCGGCTGGCTCCTAGGCTCTACTTTGTTTCGTCGAACGCTTGCTTTAGCTTGGCGATATCGTAATCGAACAGCTTGAAATAATCGGTGATCTCTTTTTCGCCGCCGACGCTCGGCATGAGCACAACGACTTTGCCGCCGGTGTCGCGAGCAACGGCGTTGGGCGTCTTCAGGTCGAAATAAGGCTCAACGCCGATCACCTTGACGCCGTCACGCTTCATCATGCCGATCAGCTCGACAGTGTGCTGAGGACTGGGAGGAATGCCAGGCCGCGGCTCAACGTAGCCGACAACGTTGAGATGAAAATGGTCGGCAAAATTCGGCCACGAGCGATGGTAAGTGACAATCTTGCGTCCTGCATACGGCTTCATTTCGGCGAGCCACTTTTCGTCGGTTTGTTTTATGCGTTGCTCGAAGTTCTCGTAACGTTGCTCGAAATAGGCGGCGTCGTTGGGACGCATTTCGGAAAGTTTGTTCTGGATTCCCTTAGCGATGCGCAGGCCATTCTCGGGGTCGAGCCAGTAGTGCGGATTGCCGAGCGGATGGACGTCGCCCTCGGCGCGCGTGACGACTCCCGTGGGAATCTCGAGGATGCGAGCAAAGCGCGAAGCATCAAAATAGCCCGGAGCTCCAACTTGAATCTTGGGATTTGTAGATTGCGTGATCAGCGGGGGAAGCCAGCCGATCTCGAGTTCGAGCCCAACGACGATGAGAAGATCGGCGCGACGAAGCTTCAACAAGAAGCTGGGTTTGGCTTCGACGAAGTGCGGGTCCTGATAACCGCGCGCGATGGATTCGACCGCCACTTTGTCGCCGCCGATTTCCTGGGCTAGGGCCGCCAGGTCCGTTGTGGCCGTCATGATTTGAATTTTGCTTTCGGCCCGAGCCGTGGGAGCCGGCACTGCGAAGATCAACGCGAGCACGGCGATTAGGGCAGTCAGTTTTTGCATCCACTTTGTTGCAAACATTTTGTTCCCCACAATATTTGTCAAACACATTTGATATCTTCTGCGCTCCTCTTAGTTTGTTTCGCGCTGGATTAAAAAGGATGTGCGCCATGAGCGCCCATCACGAAAAGGAACTGGAAGAGCAATTCGTTTGCGTTGGTATAACGCAGATTCGTGTCGTCCCAGAGATGTCCGTAGCGATACTGCGTGCGGATCTGGCTGAACTCACTGGGCCAATAGGTGAGGATACCGGAAAAGCCAGTGTCCGTCAGGCTGGCGTTGGTGGCGTGGCCGGAGCGATCGAAGCGTCCGCCAAGGGTCCAGCGGCGGTTGAGGCGATACTCTGCCGAAGAATACAAGCCGAACGCATGCTGCGTCTGGAAGATGTTGAGCGGTGACAGCTGGTCGCGATTGCTCCAAAAAAGCTCCGTGCGGAAAAGGAAAGAGTGGTAAATGGCGCGGCGAAGCGGCTTCCAGCGAAGCGTTGCGTCGGCGCCATACAGATTCGTCACGAAATTTTCCGGATTGAACGCCGTGCCGATTCCGGCGTTGTTGTGGCCGCGGGAATAGGAAAGGCCAAGATCAATGTTCGTGGATTCGGTCAAATCGCGGTAAGCACGAAGGTGGCCGACGACGCTGACGTCTTGCCTGCGGTTCGAACTAAAGAGGTCGCTCGAATCACCGCGGTAAACTTGCGCCGTGCCTTGCACGAACCAGTCCTTCGGTGCAGGTAAAAAGCGAGAAATGGAAATTCCGGCGTCATCAATGCCGTCCTCGCCGCCCACGAGATTGTTTGTCACGAGCGGACGATCAATGTAGGCGAGAGCGTGATTGTGAATCGTGTTCACCTTGCCGAATTCGGCGCGCATCTTGCCAACTTTCATGAGCAAGCCCGCAGGAAGCGAAGTGAAGGTGATGTAGCCTTCCTCGACGTTGACTCCTTCTTCGCCAAACGAAAGGAACACGTCGGCGCGCGCATAGGGATCGATGATCGCCTGCATGCCGACTTCGGATTCGTGCAGCTCGAGCGCTTTGCCTGGCGAGACGGTGTTGCGGCCGGCCGTGCCGATGAAGTCTCCGATCATGCTGATGTCGGGATTCAGCAATTTTGCGTTGGAAGTCGCGCCTCCGTAGGTTTGCGTTTGCGCCACTTGCGGCGGTGCTGCTGGGGGAGCTACAGGTTGTGCAGGCGCGGGAGTTGCCGAGGGATTGGCGACAGGTTCAGGAGCGGCGGGAAGCATGCCAGGCGTGATATTGGAAGATGCGAGGACAATTCTGTTGTCGGGCGCGGGAATTGCTTTCGTGCCGCGCATGGTTTGGAGTTCGGCGCGGAGTTGAGCGACCTGTTCCGCGAGGAGGCGGACTTGTTCTTCGAGCGACTGAATACGCGGGTCGCCCGGCGGTGAGGCGGGCTTTTGAGGCGTGGCTTCCTGAGCGAGCGCGGGTAAAGCAATAAGCAGAAAAGCTGCAAGACGTGCAAGTCGCTTCATGGGACTACTCCTTACCGACTAGAAAATTTTGCTAACGGCCCGGACCGAACGATTCAGCTACAGGGCAGGGGGAGCACGCAGGGAAAGGAGAAGGGCAAAAGCGGGACGCGCAGACAGAGCAAAAGCAGAGAGTTCGACGGTCTGGATGGGAACCAGCGTTGCGAGATGGAGCGCGACAGCAGGGGCTACGGAATCGGCTGCAGAGCACGTGGGGCAAACGTGCGAGCCAAACGGAGAGTCAAGCAGGTCGTTGCAAAAATGGATTTGTGCGCCCATGAAGGCGACGACAAGGAGCACCACGACTAACTGCTTTTTAGGCTTAAGCAAATGCATGTGCTTAGTAAGACGGAGCTTAGGTAAGAATGGTTGCGAGGTCAAGGAATTAGGAGGGTGGTTTCGCTTAAGCAACCGGTTCCGAATTGCGGACGTCTAAAATGCCAGGCCGAAGTGTATACTGAACGTGGTATTGGACTTGTGAAGAGTATTTCCCGCAAAATTACGGGACGCCGCGCGATGGCGCTGTTGGCATGCGCCGCGCTGTTCTATTTTGCCGCGGGCGGAGCGTTTCTGCACCAGCACAAAGGCGGAAATGACACGCCTTGCCACGTTTGCCAGTCGCTCCA
>JACXTT010001402.1_pt1 | contig 40024 bp, 36 predicted proteins | sample 9270951 | NCBI WGS metagenome assembly JACXTT01 (sample SAMN15532306, study PRJNA645909) | rock metagenome | isolation source: weathered quartz diorite | place: Puerto Rico | collected 2017-06-21
TATTTCGCCCTGTCTTCTCCTCTCTGTTCAAAATGAATAATATAAAAACCAATCAGCCGGTTGCGGATGGTAAGATGGCGGTTGATGGCACTGGCGGTTGATTGTTGCAGGGTAACATGCGTTTGCATGATACCGGTTACCAAAGCATCGAAATTCATATAATAAGGTTTAATTTTTTATAGGATTAGATCACTACAGGAAAGTGTATGCTAAGATAAATTAATACTAATTAAATTAGTATAAAAATATTACTATATTTAGTATTCTAATATATTCGCCCGGCCGGACTGAACTAACGCTAAAATCAAACAGGGCTGCCGGCGGGCAGGAGCTTTTCGGTTGTCTATGCATTCATGATTTCATAATATTTAAATCTTACCTGCGATGATTAAATTTATATAATTCGATTATTAACTATTAAACACCTTAAACATGAAAAAGCAGTTAAGCCTTACACCAGTTGCCTGTGCATTACTTCTCTTATTTACCGGAATGATAATCACGATTGGTTGTAAAAAAGATCAATCAAATGCCCCGGTAAAAAATACCGATTCCCCGCTGCTCACGTATATAAAATCACTGGGGTACAAAGACGAACAAATTAAAGATATTGGCACCGATTATGTAGTAAGCGGTGATATTGCCTATCCTAAAAATGCGGTCATAAATGCACCAGACACTAATTCACCCAGGCGCCAGGTAGATCAGACCGGGATGGGTACTTACGTGGCTCAGAATGTAAATGTAATTGTCCAGGTAGATCCTTCAATGAATGCTTATGTAGCTGAGATCAACGCCGCTATTGCCGAATGGAACAATGTGCCTGCCCGCCTGAAATTTTCAATCTACAATGGAACCGGGGCGGCTCCCAATCTTACCATAACCAACGTGGACTTAGGAGGTAATTTATGCGGATTAGCCAATGCTCCGCTCAACGGCCAGCCGGGCAGCCTGGTTAGAATCAATGTTAACCTGGTTACTGCCGCTGCTCTTCCCTTTTTACAAATACAGCAATTGATTGTTCATGAAATGGGTCACACCATCGGTTTCAGGCATACTAACTGGCAGGCGCTGGGCGAACCTCAAAATGGCGTAGACCCCATTGGCACGGCTCAGACTGCGGTGCAGATTCCCGGCACTCCCGCCTCAGACCCTAATTCGGTCATGAATGGCAGTACCTGTGGCGCTGAACCTGCCGGATTATCCAATTATGATATAGCTGCGTTTGAATTTTTATATTCGGCTCCTATTTATACCCGAACAGAATTTAGTAATTATAGTACAGTTTCCTACGATCATTATGGCTATAATTCCGGCACCGGAATGTATTATGTGGATGGAACTGTTGATGAAACGATGGCAGATGTTAATATAAAGTTTTATAGTGATTTTGCCTGTACTCAGCCATTAACCCTGGCTGCGGCGTTAAACGTTAATGTAATTGAAAGTTCAACACATGGCCCTGCTTATACGGCAACTTTTAATGTTGCGGCCGGTGTCAATTCTTATTTAATCAATTTGGGAAATAAAATAGTGGAAGTCCAGGTCAATGCCCAGGATACCTATGACGATAATGTATTTTACTATGATGTAACGGGCAACAATGGTTTATATACTCCGCTGCCCGCAAAACGTTGAGTATATAAAGATCTAAGGGTTATTACAAAATAAAGGCATCCCACCATGGCGGGATGCCTTTATAATAAATTAGGGTAGAAATATACTTATTTGGCGGCAGCCAGCGTATTCACTTTCTTAGACAGCTTACTTTTCAGGTTAGCAGCCTTGTTTTTGTGGATAATGCCTTTTTTAGCCAGTTTATCCACCATGGAAATAACGTCAATCAGCTTTTCGCCGGCTTCTTTACCGGTTTTAAGCTCTCTCAGATCACGGATAGCATTACGGGTTGTTTTACCGTAGTACTTGTTTCTTTCACGACGTTTGGCGGCCTGACGCACATCCTTTTTGGTAGCCTGATGATTAGCCATGTGTTCAAAAAATTTAGGACGGCAAAGGTAGGGAAAAGGAATGAAAAACGCATCTCCCGGCTCAATATTTTTAAAATTAACCCGTTTTGGGGCGTGTCCGGGTGGCAAACGGTGCGTAGGGTAGGGTAAATTGCCGGAATTGACAGCGTTAACCACGCCGGCCGGGATAAAAGTAAAGCCCGGCAGAAGGTATTTCCGGGAACGTTGCCGGAACCCGCCCGGGGCCTTTGTATTCAAAAAATCATGTTATCGCGCTCTTCGCCAAAGCGGGGATAAGCTTTTTTAACCGATATTTGTTGCCCAATAAACAGCATGTTCCTCATGAAGGATTTTTCGTATATCACCAGCTCACATCCGCAATTCATTGAGGGTCTGTACCAGGATTTTGTGAAAGACCCCAACAGTGTTGATCCGGAACTCAGGAAATTTTTTGAAGGTTTTGATTTTGCCCTCAGCGCCAATAGCAATGGGAGCGCCGCTGCCGCCAAAAACGGGGTCTCCAACGGTGTTGCCGTTGCCCCGGGAGCCGACATCGACTGGATGAGGGAAGTAAAGGCCTACCGCCTTATACTCGGTTACCGCAACAAGGGCCACCTGCTGGCTAAAACCAACCCCATCCGCCCCCGCAAAGACCGGGGCGCCAATATAGAACTGGGCTTTTACGGGTTTAGCGAGGCCGACCTCGACAAGGAATTTCATGCCGGCAGTCTTATAGGGCTGGGCACCACCACCCTCCGCAATATTCTCGACCACCTGCAGCAATGCTATGCCGCGCATGTGGGCATCGAGTTTAAATACATCAGTGACCAGAAGAAAGTAGACTGGCTCACCAACGAAATAGAAAAGAAATTCCTCAACCCGCTGCCACTGGAAAAAAAGAAGCGCATCCTGGAAAAACTCAACCAGGGGGTTATGTTTGAAAAATTCCTGCATACCAAGTACATCGGGCAGAAACGTTTTTCACTCGAAGGCGGCGAAACCACTATCGCAGCCCTGGATGCTATTATCAATACGGCTGCAGATAATGATGTGCAGGAAGTAGTCATTGGTATGGCGCACCGCGGCCGCCTGAACATCCTGGCCAATATCATGGGCAAAACCTATGAGCAGATATTCAGTGAGTTTGAAGGCACCGCCAAGCTGGACCAGACCATGGGCAGCGGCGATGTAAAATACCACATGGGTTATGGCAGCGAGGTAAAAACGCCCGATGATAAGGTAATTCACCTCAAACTGATGCCCAACCCCTCGCACCTGGAAGCGGTAGACCCGGTAGTGGTAGGTTTTGCCCGCGCCAAAGCAGACGTACTGTACAAAAGCGATTTTGATAAAATATTACCGATCCTTATCCATGGCGATGCTTCCGTAGCCGGCCAGGGTATTGTGTACGAAGTATTGCAGATGAGCGACCTCGACGGGTACTATACCGGCGGTACGCTCCATTTTGTTATCAACAACCAGATTGGGTTTACCACCGATTTTGACGATGCCCGCAGTTCCGATTACTGTACTTCACTGGCTGCAGCCATACAGGCCCCGGTATTGCATGTAAACGGAGATGATGCAGAAGCAGTGGTAAAATGCGTGGAAATAGCTACCCGCTACCGCCAGGAATTTAACTCGGATGTATTTATTGATATGGTATGCTATCGCCGTCACGGTCACAACGAAGGCGACGACCCCAAGTTTACCCAGCCGCACCTGTATGCGCTGATAGAACAGCATCCCAACCCCCGCGAAGTATACACGAATTATTTATTGGAAAACGGTGAGGCCGATGCCAAAGACCTGGCAAAGGAAATGGAAAAGAAATTCTGGGCCGATTTGCAGGAACGGCTGGACGAGATAAAGCAACATCCGCTTCCCTACACTTACCAGCAGCCCGAACTGGCCTGGAAAAGCCTGCGTAAGGCAACAACAGAAGATTTCGACAAATCGCCCGTCACTGCCATTAGCGATGCTGCGTTTAAAAAGATATTCGATGCGCTGATGTCCTGGCCTGCCGATTTCAAACCATTGAAAAAGATAGAGAAGATCATCCAGGACAAAATAAAATTGTTTAATGAAGAAGCTAAAATAGACTGGGCCACCGGCGAACTGCTGGCGTATGGAAGCCTGCTGCTGGACGGCAACGATGTGCGCATGAGTGGGCAGGATGTACGTCGCGGTACCTTCTCTCACCGCCATGCCGTACTGCGCGATGAGGAAAACGATAAAGCCTATAGCCGCCTTAGTCGTATTGAAGGCGCCAGGGGCGAGTTTCGCATTTACAATTCCCTGCTGAGCGAATATGGTGTATTGGGTTTTGAATACGGCTATGCTATGGCCAATCCCAATGCCCTGGTATTATGGGAAGCGCAGTTCGGCGATTTCAGCAACGGCGCACAGACCATGATCGACCAGTTTATTTCGGCCGGCGAGCAGAAATGGAACCGCATGAACGGCATTACCATGCTATTGCCGCACGGCTACGAAGGACAGGGCCCCGAGCACAGCAGCGCCCGCATGGAACGCTTTCTGCAAATGGGGGCAGAATTGAATATCGTGGCTACCAATGTTACCACGGCATCCAACCTGTTTCATGTGCTCCGCAGGCAGCTGGCCTGGCCCTTCCGCAAACCACTGATCAATTTTTCCCCCAAAGCCAATCTTCGTCACCCGGGCACTTATTCGCCTGTGGGCGAGTTTACTTCCGGCGGGTTCAGGGAAGTGATTGACGATGTTTTTGCCGGCGACGCCTCGCAGGTTAAAAAAGTGCTGTTCTGCAGCGGTAAGATTTATTTTGACCTGGCCGAGAAACAACAAAAAACAAATCGTAAAGACACGGCCATTATACGCGTGGAGCAATTATACCCGCTACCGTTGAAACAGCTGGAAGAACTGTACCGTAAATACAGCAAAGCCACCTGGTTCTGGGTACAGGAAGAGCCGCTGAATATGGGCGCTGCAGGTTACCTGCAAATGAACCTGAAAAGCATTAACTATGGCGTTATCAGCCGTCAGCCCAGTGCTGCCACGGCTACCGGTTATGCCAAAGTGCATGCGCAGGAACAGGCGGAAATAATTGATACGGCGTTTTCAATTTAACCGGGCGGGTAATAGTAATGTACAGGCAGGTATAACACAACCACAACAAACCAGAAACAAGGTAATATGATTGATATTAAAGTTCCAACCGTAGGTGAATCCATCAGCGAGGTAACATTATTGAAATGGACAAAAAAGGACGGCGATTATGTAGACCGTGACGAGGTGATTGCAGAGCTGGAAAGTGAAAAAGCCACGTTTGAAGTAAACGCAGAAAAAGCAGGTACCTTAAAAACTTCCGCCAAAGAAGGCGATACACTGAAAATAGGCGACATACTGGCCTCTATCGACGAAACGGCTGCCAAACCGGAGGGCGGAAGTCAGAAGTCGGAAGTCGGAGGCCTGAAGCCATCGACCAATGGAAGTCAGAAGCCGGAAGCCGGAAGTCAGAAAGCGCCGGAACCCGTTCAGGCTTCGGACCTCAGATCCCAGGCTTCAGATCTCAAAGCCACCCCCGTGGCCGCAGCCATCATTGCCGATAAAAAAGTAGACCCCAAAACGGTTACTCCTTCAGGCTACCAGGGCAAAATTGTAAAAGACGATGTGCTGGCAGCACTGAGCAACCCCGGCCGCAAACCCGGTGTTGAATTATTCGGTCGCACGGAAAAACGCGAGCGCATGAGCAACCTGCGCAAAACCATTTCCCGCAGGCTGGTAGAAGCAAAGAATACAACGGCCATGCTCACCACGTTTAACGAAGTGGACATGAAGCCGGTAATGGATACGCGCAACAAGTACAAGGATAAATTTAAAGAAGCGCATGGCGTGGGATTGGGCTTTATGAGCTTTTTTGCCAAGGCCGCCTGTTTTGCATTGCAGGAATGGCCTGCGGTAAATGCGTATATAGACGGCGATGAACTGGTATACCACAACTATTGCGATATTTCTATTGCCGTATCTACCCCAAGGGGACTTACCGTACCGGTAATACGCAATGCCGAAAGTCTCAGCATGGCCGATATTGAGAAGAAAGTGGTGGAGCTGGCTGGCAAAGCGCGCGATAATAAACTCACCATGGAAGAACTGCAGGGCGGCACTTTTACTATTACCAACGGCGGTGTATTTGGCTCCCTGCTGAGCACGCCTATTATAAATGTGCCGCAAAGTGCTATACTGGGCATGCATAAAATTGAAGAACGGCCCATTGTATCCAACGGGCAAATCATAGCCCGCCCCATGATGTACCTGGCGCTCAGCTACGACCACCGGGTTATTGACGGGCGTGAATCGGTCAGCTTCCTGGTGCGCATCAAGGAGCTGCTGGAAAACCCCGACCAGTTGCTGTTTGGCAAAGACCCGGTAAAAGCATTGCTGGAACTATAAAGGAGGTATATATGCCTTCTGTAAAGCTACCCGTATTAATGTATCACCAGGTAACCGAAGAGGGACCGGTGGATTATCTTACTATCCGCCGGGCTCACCTGGAGCAACAACTGCAATACCTGCAGCGGCAAGGCTATACTACCATCAGCGCGCAACAGCTTATCAACCACCAGTACCATGGGCAGGCGCTTCCCGCCAGGCCGGTATTGCTCACGTTTGACGATGGGTATTACAACAACTACACCCTGCTTTATCCCCTGCTGCTGAAGTATGGCATGAAAGCAACCATTTTCCTGGTGGCTTCGCTGGTAGGGCGGAGCGGGCAGCCCGATGCAGAACAGAAGTATATGTGTGAAGAACAACTTCGCGGCATGGACCCTGCCCTGGTGGAGTTTGGGCTGCATACCTACAGTCACCGCAACTATAAGGAAATGACCACCGGGCAGATAGCCGATGATATAGATCAATGCAAGGCACTCTTGCAGCAGCTGCAGGTTCCTTTTACTCCCATACTGGCATATACCTATGGGGCCTATCCCAAAAAAGGCGATCGCTGGCATGAAATGAAAACAGTATTGCAGCAGAAAGAGCTTCAGCTGGCATTCCGCATCGGCAACCGCATTAACCGGCTGCCGCTAAAAGAACCTTTTGTGGCGCAACGGGTAGACATACGGGGCAATGAGTCGTTTAGCCGGTTCAGGCGTAAACTGCATTGGGGAGGAAAAATGTGGATGCTATGAAACATTTCTCCCATCTTAACTCAGCCGCCGAAATCATCCGCCTGTATAAAGGAGAACAACCGTTTCACCATTTTATAAAAGAATTTTTCCGGCAGCATAAAAAATATGGTTCCAAAGACCGCAAGCGGATTAGCGGCCTATGTTATGCTTTTTTTCGCCTGGGCAAATCCTTCCCGGCGCTACCCACGGAAGAAAGAATACTGGCTGGATTGTTTCTTTGCTCCACACAACCCGATGAACTGCTGCAAAACATACAGCCGGAATGGAATGCAGCGATACAACAAATGCCGGAAGAAAAATGCGCCATCGCCGGTTTGCCTTACCATGAACTGGCTGTTTTTCCGTATACAGGGCAACTGGGCAGCGCCATCGACAAAGAATCATTTATCCTTTCTCATTTACAGCAACCCGATTTGTTTATACGTATCCGCCCCGGTTATGAAAAAAAAGTACCCCGGCAGTTAGAGGAGGCCGGCGCCAGCTACCAGCGGGTAAGCGATTCCTGCCTCGCCTTTCCCAATGCAGCTAAAATAGACGGGCTGCTGCAACCGGATAAAGAAGCCGTAATACAGGATTACAGTTCGCAAAGGGTGGGGGAGTTGATTGAGCTTGCTAAAGCCTGCGGGCCTGTAAGCACGGTATGGGACTGCTGTGCTGCCAGTGGCGGTAAATCCATTCTTGCCAAAGACATCCTGGGCAATATACACCTCACGGTATCAGATATCAGGAAAACTATTTTAATCAACCTGCAAAAACGATTCAGCGAAGCGGGCATCATTAATTATACCAGCCTGGTAGCAGATCTTAGCGGAGAAACAGCGGCTGCGCCGACTACAGATTTTGATCTTATCATAGCCGATGTGCCCTGCAGCGGCTCGGGCACCTGGGGAAGAACACCTGAATCGCTTTCTTATTTTAAGGAAGAAGAAATAAACCGCTACCAGGCGCTCCAGCAAAAGATTGTTACAAACGCCTTTACCCACCTCAAAAAAGGCGGCTGCTTCCTCTACATTACCTGCTCGGTGTTTAAAAAGGAAAATGAAGACATGGCTTCTTTTATAGAAGCAACCCTTCACCCGCGATTGATAAAAATGGAAACACTGAAAGGGTATGAAAAAAAGGCGGACACCATGTTTGCCGCATTATTTGTGAGGGAGTGACCGCTCACTACTCACCTCAACAGCTTCTTACTATACAATACCTTCTTCCCATCCCTTACCGTTAGCACATATACACCCCCTGCCAGGTTGCCGGCAGGAATAGTAAGGCTGAACTTACCGGTAGAAGTAGCACCCTGGTACTGGTACACCGTACTGCCTTTCATGTCTGCCAGTTCTATGCCCAGGTGCTGTATGGTATAGCTGCTGTTGATATTGAGGTAAAGCTGGTCCCTGAAGGGATTGGGGCTAACTGTAAATTCATTCAGCAGGCTGAAGCAAGGCGTTGTTATATTATTGGAAGCATTCAGCAATACCAGCGTGGTATCGGAAGAAAATACTTCCTGCAGCCGGTAAGCCACCTGCCCGGTAGCCACGCTTTTTACCGTATCGGTATAAGCATAGCTGTTAAACTGGAAAGCGGCCGATTTGCCGTTAACCATAGCGATGGTAATAAAACCCGTATCGGTAGGCATTTTGCGTTGTACCTGGTAATACAGTGTATTGTTGTCTTTGCTGGTCCAGTTAAGTGTAGCAGCGCAGCCATCGGCAACCAGGTTTCCCTGGAATTTGGCGGTAATCAGCGCGCTAAAGGCTTTCTTGAAATTGGGAATACCATATCCATAGCGCCCATCGGGACTGCTGTATTGCGAAGCGCTTTTCTGTACAGCATCGGTTATTTCGCGGTTGGCCGATTCCGGGAATGCCTGCCACAGGCAGGTAACCAGCCCGGCCAGGTTGGGATTGGAAAACGAAGTGCCATTACCGGTAGTAGGGGTGCCGTCAAGGTAAGATATGGTAGTGCCTTGCCCTACCGATACCACGTTGGGTTTTATGCCGCCTGAGTAATTGGGCCCCCAGCTTGAAAAATAAGCAATAACACCGGTGGTAGTAGTGGCGCCTATGGCCAGCACATTATCGCCGTCTGCCGGGCAGGATACATATTTATAATCGGTGCTGAGGTAGCCCGAATTGCCGGCACTGGCGGTTACAATCATCCCCTTGGCCACGGCCATATTGGCCGCGCGGGTAATAATGCTGGTATGACCATCGCGCAGGGAATATACCAGGTTAAAAGATGAATCGTCAAAATCGGAATATCCCAGCGAAGTAGAAATAAGGTCTGCGCCGGCGCTGTCGGCATATTCGGCGGCGGCAGCCCAGTTTTGTTCTTCAATAGGGTATTCGGAATAAACGTCTTCCGTTTTAAACAGCCAGAACTTCGCTTTGGGACAGGTGCCCGTCATAATCCCCGGCCGGTTGGCAGCAATGGTAGACAAGCACATCATGCCATGGTAGTTTTCCTCGTTTACACTCGTCTTCAGGTTTACATAATCGTAGGTACCCAGCACCTGGTTGTTCAGGCGTATACTGTCAAACATGGGGTTGGTGAGGTACCCGTAAAACCCGGCATCCAGCACCGCAATGGTCATGTTTTCGCCATGAAAGCCAAGGTTGTGCAGGTATTCCCCCTGGTGAATATGTATCTGTTGAAAGCTATTGCCGTAATTATAATAATTGAGTACGCCATAAGGAGAAGCAATACTGTCGGCCCTGAGTTGCGAGGGCTGTACGGTTTCCAGTTTGCTGGCCACGGTTCCTGAACCATTGGCCGTTCTCACGGCAATGGGACTTGTTTTTTTTACAAAGAGGAATGAGTTGATTTTTGCCAGCGCGGCGTTATCGGTGGTTTTGATACAAACCTGGTTCGTCCATTTGGAAAGATTGAGAAACGTTACGTTGGGCACCGCCAGTATACTATCAAGATAGGCCGGTACAATGGGAAGATCGGTAGAATCTACCGGGATACCATATCGCGTTCTCCGGGCAATAGCCTGCGCGGAGAGATATGCAGAGGGGTTGCCGAAAGTATAGGGTGTTCCGTTTTTATCGGTCAGTTGTACAATAAACCGGCTGTACTGTGCAGTGGCCGAAAATGCACCCACCGCCAGTAAACAGGCTAAAAAAAAGTAAAGTTTCTTCATATCCTATTGCCTAATTATGATCAATCATTCGCAATGTAATACCAAACCCGTCGTAATAACCGGTAGGGTAGGTAGAATTGCGGGGTTGAAACACCCAGTGAATGAAACTTTTGTAAATAAGCCCAATCCCTTTACCATACACTTCCATGGCAAAGTTACGCTCACTGTAAGCGTCCAGGTTATTGGGTGTTCCGAGGGTTTCATCGCGCTGGCTTATCACCGCTGCGTTGGGAACAGGCGTGTTATAGGGGGTATAGGGTTGGCCCACACTGGTATAAATATAATCCCAGTCGTCCATGTAGCGTACGTCGGAGTTAATAGAATAAGTATCGATATAAGAATTTCCTTTCCAGGTAAAACCTGTCGTAATGGGCAATTGCAGCTTCTGGTAGCGGAAATTGTTTTCAATCACTTCAATGGTGGCGCGGGTAGGCACTACAAAATAGGTGAGTGATTGTACCCAGGGACCGGCGGCCGCGGTATCATTAATAAAGCGCAAAATCCGCCAGGCAGTACGGCCCAGGTTGTCGGTAGTGGTACCGTCTACCACGTCTTTGGCCTGGTAACTATGGGTAACCTGGTTCTGGCCGAAATTGATGTACACCAGCGAATCCATGCGGTAGGTAACATACTTGCCCACGGCCAGGTTCATATAATCGGTCAGCTGATCGCTAGAAAAATCGGCTTTCTGGGAGCATTGGGTAAGCAACAGGCCGGGCAAAACAAACAGGAAAAGCGCACATAATTTGTTTCTCATAAAACCAGCTGGTTTAAACCGGATTGATTATCAGACAGTGGCGTGCACATTTTCGTTGCTTTGGCAAGGAAAAGCATGCCTGTTACAATAAACGGTTTTTATGCCCCCTGTATTGTGCGGGCAGCCGGTATTACGGCTCATTTTAAGCTCAAAATCAGCCAACTAAGGGTGAAGTATTATGCCGGGCGCTGGATAATGCCGCCGCCGATAACATCGTCGCCTTCAAAAAATACGGCGCTTTGCCCAGGGGCTATCCCTTTGGCGTAATCATAGAACTTTACCAGTATGCCATTTTCCTTGTAGTACAGGTTGGAGAGGGTGCCGCTGTCTTTGTAGCGTATTTTGGTCACGGCTTCCATACCATCCGTTATGCCGTCGTACTTCATCCAGTTTATCTTGCCCACGGTCATTTCCTGGCGGTTCAGATCTTCTTCTTCGCCCAGTACCACGGTATTGTTTTCAGGATGAATGCCGGTTACATACACCGGTTTGCCAAAGGTAATATCCAGTCCTTTGCGCTGGCCGATGGTATAAAACGGGTAGCCTTTGTGTTTGCCCAGTATATTGCCTGCCTTGTCCACGAAATTGCCGCCGGCTACTTTTTCTTCCAGCCCGTCTACTTTCTTTTTCAGGAAGCCGCGGTAATCATTGTCGGGCACAAAGCAGATCTCATAGCTCTCGCTTTTCTTTGCCAGCTCGGGATAGCCATAGTCCAGCGCCATTTGGCGGATTTCCGTTTTCCGGTACGGCCCCAGGGGCAGGAGGGTGCGGCTGAGCAGGTCCTGCTGCAGGCCCCAGAGCACATAGCTTTGATCCTTGAGATCGTCTACCGCCTTGCTTACAAAATAGCGCCCGTTGTCCTGCTGCTGTATTTTGGCATAATGGCCGGTAGCAATAAAATCGCAGCCCATGGCATCCGCCCTTTTAAGCAGGGCGCGCCATTTAATATGGGTATTGCACATTACACAGGGGTTGGGGGTACGCCCTGCCATGTATTCCTCAACAAAATTTTCGATGACAAAATCGCCAAACTCTTCGCGGATGTCCAGTACAAAATGCGGGAAACCATGCTGCACCGCCGCCATGCGGGCATCGTTAAAACTATCCAGGTTGCAGCAGCCCGTTTCCTTCTTGCTGCTCCCGCTTGTGGCATAATCCCAGGTTTTCATGGTAATGCCCACCACTTCATAGCCCTCGTCGTGCAGCATAAGGGCGGTGATGGTACTGTCAATACCACCGCTCATCGCTACCAGGACCTTTCCTTTACGGCTCATAATGAGAGATTTATAACTTTTTCTTGCGAAAACAATGGGCAAAGATACGAAGAAGCGGGAAGATAGGCTGAACGTGCAAACTGCGCCTTTACCATCCGGCTCCACTGAAGGTCGGCTATAGGAGGAGGCCGGGTGGATGCCAGGGTGGGTCGCCCTCCAGGGGCGGCTCACCCTGGCATTTGCCAGGACAACGCACCCTGGCACCTACGGGTGTTAATAAAATGTTCTTTCCCGCGTATCCCTAACACGTAAATTGCCTGTTCAAACAAAATTATATTACGCAGCAAAAATTAGTATTATGATTAAGCTCCAGGTGATTGGCAATCTTGGTAAAGATTGCGTGACCAATGCAGTTAACGGGAAAAATGTCATCAATTTCAACGTGGCGCATACGGAGAAATTCCGCGATGCCCAGGGCAACCAGAAAGATAAAACCATTTGGGTAGAATGCGCCTACTGGACAGACCGTACCGGTATTGCGCCCTACTTACGAAAAGGAACACAGGTATATGTAGAAGGTACTCCCGAAGTACGAACCTACCAGAAAAACGATGGCACCACAGCTGCTTCGCTTACCCTGCGCGTGTTTAATGTGCAGTTGCTGGGCAACCGTGGAGAAGGCGGTGCAGCTCCTGCCGGCGGCAATGGCGGCTATGCAGCTTCAGCTCCATCTTATAGCACGGCATCAGCTCCCGCCGATATGTCGGAGCCGGTGGACGACTTACCGTTCTGATACAGCATTAGAGATATTGAGATCAGCAATAAAATGCCCCCGCATCTCGGAGGCATTTTTATTTGTTTTATTTTGCGGCATGCCGGAACAATTATTTTCTTATCAGCAGCTTGCCGGGTTTGTAACCGCCATTTTCCAAAAAATAGGATGCAGTGCTACCGATGCCGCCATTGCCGCGGAAACCTTGCTGTCGGCCGACCTCCGTGGAGTAGATTCACACGGCGTGGCAAGGCTGAGCGGTTATGTGCGCCTGTGGGAAGCCAAACGGGTCAATGCAACACCCCATATAAAAATAGTGCACGAAACACCTTCCACCGCCGTGGTGGATGGCGACAGCGGCCTCGGGCTGGTGGTAGCGCCTTATGCCATGCAGGTAGCCATCGAAAAAGCGAAGAATGTGGGCACGGGCTGGGTAAGCGTATGCCATTCCAACCATTTTGGCATTGCCGGATACCATGCCATGATGGCCCTGCCGCATGATATGATTGGCATTGCCATGACCAATGCCAGCGCCCTGGTGGCGCCCACGTTTTCCGTGGAGCGGTTGCTGGGCACCAATCCTATTTGCGTGGCCATCCCGGCCGGTGAAGAACCCGCCTTTGTGGCCGACCTGGCCACCACTACTGCCGCCAATGGTAAACTGGAGATACTGCAACGCAAAAGCCTCCCCGCGCCGCTGGGCTGGATACAGGATAAGGACGGTCATAGCTCTACCAATCCGCATGAATTGAAAGGTGGCGGCGCCTTACTGCCGCTGGGGGGCGACCGGGAGCATGGCAGCCATAAAGGCTACGCGCTGGGCGCAGTAGTAGATATATTCTCCGCTATATTAAGCGGCGCCAACTATGGCCCCTGGGTACCGCCTTTTCCTGCTTATGTGCCCATGCCCGAAAACATGCCGGGCAAAGGCATCGGCCACTTCTTCGGGGTCATGCGTATTGATGCTTTCCGCCCCGCAGCAGATTTTAAATTGCACATGGACCAGTGGATACGCCGCTTCAGGAGCGCCAAAACGGTAGAAGGAGAGGAACGGGTATTGATACCGGGTGATCCTGAACGTGAGGCGGAAAAAGAACGGCGGCAGCATGGCATTCCGCTGCTGTCGGCGGTAGTGAAAGATTTAAAGGATTTGGGGGAGAGGTTTGGAGTGGCGTTTATGTAAAAAACATGAGCCGCAGCAAAAACCTTATAGGTTCCAGCCCCGGCGTGCCAAAGCTCGTAGCTCAAAGCTAATAGCTCGCAGCTAATTGTTCTCCCTACAGGCCCGGAAGGTATTTTTCATCAACGCGGCAATGGTCATAGGCCCTACGCCCCCGGGTACCGGTGTAATATAGCTGCATTTGGGGGCCACGGAGGCAAAATGTACATCTCCTTTAAGCGCAAAACCGCTTTTTTTGGAGGCATCGGGCACACGGGTAATGCCCACGTCTATCACTACGGCGCCTTCTTTTACCATGTCTTCGGTAATAAACTCTGGCCTCCCCAGCGCTGCCACAATAAGATCGGCCGAACGGCACCATCCCTTGAGGTCCTTGGTATGCGAATGGCAAAGCGTTACCGTGCAATTGCCAGGATTGCCGTTGCTGCTCAGCAAGATGCTCATGGGGCGGCCCACGATATTGCTGCGTCCCACCACCACGGCATTCATGCCTTTGGTATCTATTTTATAATGTTCCAGCAGCAGCATAATGCCATAAGGGGTAGCGGGCACAAAAGCGGGAAGTCCCTGCACCAGGTGGCCTACACTGATGGGATGAAAACCGTCCACGTCTTTTGAAGGATCGATGGCGTTGATCACTTTTTCATCCGCAATATGTTTGGGCAGGGGCAGCTGTACCAGTATGCCATCTACATCCAGGTTGGCGTTCAGCTCTTCCACCGTGGTCAGCAATTTGTATTCGCTGGTATCCTCGTCCAGCCGTATCAGCGTCGATTTATACCCTATTTCACTACAGGCCTTTACCTTGGCGGCCACGTAGGTTTCGCTGGCGCCGTTGTTGCCTACCAGCACAGCTGCCAGGTGGGGTATCTTTTTGCCTTCCGTGGCCAGCTGTGCTACTTCTAATTTTAGTTCCTCTTTGATTGCTTTTGAAGCCAGTACTCCGTCTAATAATTGCATGGCGCAAAGGTAAGCGCCGGGTGGTCGCTATCATTTTGCCGGGCAAAAATTATTTTTTGAGCAGGAATTGAGTTAAATTGGTTCATCTCAAAACCTAAACCTTACTTATGAAAAAACTACTGGCCCTGCTGGTAATCCTTACCGGCTATACATTACCCGCTCAAATAACCCGCTCCCCATTGTCTACGCGCTACACGGGCGTAGGCGCTTGTAGTAAAAATTTTACCGATGCCTTTTCAGGTGCCACCAACCAGGCGGCGCTGGCGGCAACCACGGTACCCACCGCTGCTGTGTACGGCGAAAAAAGATTTATGCTCGATGCGCTCAGCAACTATTTTGCAGCTATAACCCTGCCCTGTACTTCGGGCGGCATAGGCTTTTCGATGCATTATTTCGGGGGCGCCGGTTTCAGTACTGCACAGTTAGGGCTGGGGTATGGACGTAAACTAAGCGATAATGCCAGCCTCGGCGCACAGGTTAATTACAATACCATACAGGTGCCCGGTTACGGCAGCGCCGGGACCATCAATTTTGAGCTGGGCACGCTCTGGCATATTGGCGAAAAATGGCACCTGGCCATGCATGTGTACAACCCCACGGGAGGGAAATTTGGCAAACAGGGATCCGAAAAACTGGCTTCCGTGTATACCGTTGGCGCCGGCTATGAAGCGTCGGATAAATTCTTTATGGGCGCGGAGCTAAACAAAGAAGAAGACCAGCCTGCAGATGTCAGCCTGGCCATGCAATACGTTTTTGCCAAACAGTTGCTGGCAAGAGCAGGCATATCGGCCACCGGCAGCAATTATTTTTTTGGCCTGGGCATAAAATGGAAGACCTTTCGCGTAGATGCCGCTACTACCTGGCACCCGCAACTGGGATTTACACCTGGCCTCCTCCTGTTATTCGACCTGAAAGAAAAGAAAGAAACCAGCACGGAGCTATGAGATCAGCTATACTGCTCCCGGTTGTTTTTGTATGCTGCTGTTGCACCCTGCGGGCACAGGAAAGGCAGCAGATCTCGTCCGTTACGGAACAGCAACTGGAAAACCAGGCCGAAGCCGACGACGCCCCGCTGAAAGATGATGCTTACCTGCAACAACTGGATTATTACAGGCGCCATCCACTGCCGGTTAATGAAGTCGGCGCTGCCGAACTGGAAGCATTGCACCTGCTTAATCCCCTGCAGGTACAGGCGCTGCTCAGCTATCGCCGCCTGTTTGGAAAACTGGTGAGCATATACGAACTGCAGGCGGTACCAGGTTGGGATATCGTTACCATCCGTAAGCTATTACCCTATATCATCGTAAGCGATGATAAACTATTGCCCGAAACGTTAAAAGGCCATTGGAGGGATGGCGAACATTCCCTTGTGCTGAGCAGTTCACGTGTGCTGGAAAAAGCAAAAGGGTTTGATGTGCCCGATAGCGGGAAGGCGGCTTACCAGGGCAGCCGCGACAACGTGTTTTTCAGGTACAAATACAACTATAAAAACATCCTGCAATGGGGTATACTGGGTGCCAGGGATGCCGGGGAATCGTATGTTGATTTTTACTCGTTCCACCTGTTTGCAAAAGGCCCGGGCTGTATAAAAACACTGGCCATCGGCGATTTTACGGTCAACATGGGACAGGGGCTGCTGCAATGGCAAACGCTGGCCTTTAAAAAAAGTGCCGATGTGCTGGCCATAAAAAGACAATCGCCCATATTGCATCCCTATAATTCTTCCGGCGAATACAATTTTCACCGTGGCCTTGGGCTAACGCTTCAAAAAAACAACTGGGAAGCTACCTTTGTCGCTTCCCGCCAAAAGATAGACGGAACGCCCGCCACCGATTCTGTCAGCAACGACGATTATATTACTGCTTTCCGCACCAGCGGCTACCATCGTACCGCCGCCGAAAAAGCGGCAAAGGGAATAGTGCGGCAATCGGCCCTGGGCGCCAATATCAGTTATCATGCCGGCAACGCATCATTTGGAATAAATGCAATGCAGTATCATTTTTCATTGCCGCTCAACCGCCCGGCGGAGCCCTATAATCTTTTTGCCTTCAACGGCACCTCGCTTGCCAATGCGGGTATAGATTACAGCTATACCTGGCGCAACCTGCACGTATTTGGCGAAGCAGCGGCAGACAATCATTTTCATAAAGCTTTTGTACAGGGCGTATTGCTTAGCCCCGATGCCAACGTGGATATGGCCCTGCTGTACCGGCATATCGATAAAAACTACCAGTCGCTTTACAGCAATGCATTTACCGAAAGCACCACCCCGGTTAATGAAAACGGCCTGTATGCAGGTCTTTCGTTTCGCCCCCTCTACGGGGTGCAGGTAAATGGTTATATGGATGTATTCCGGTTTCCATGGCTTAAATACCGTATTGATGCCCCGGCCACAGGGCATGATTATCTCCTGCAGCTTACCTGCACGCCCGGTAAACAATCAGAAATTTACCTGCGCTTCAGGGAAGAAATGAAACCCATCAACCAGGCCGACAGTAACCCGGTAATGACCATAGTGGGCATGGTGCCGAAACAGGATTTCCGTCTGCAATGCTCCACAACTGCCGGCAGGCGATGGACCCTCCGGCATCGTACAGAACTGGTATGGTATGATAAAAACGGGCCGGGCGCCCAGCAGGGATTTATGGTATTTGGCGATGGAAGGTATAAGTCGGCTTCCGGCCAATGGCAGGGCAGCCTTCGCCTGCAGTATTTTGAAACAACGGGTTACAATGCGCGTATCTATGCGCTGGAAAGCGATATTTCATCCCATATTACTACGCCTGCTGCTTATAACAAAGGCTTCCGTTATTATCTTAACCTGGTATGGGAAGCATCAAAACGGGCAGGATGGAAGACGAAGCACCGCTTGCATCAATCGGTAGCATTGCGCTGGTCGCAGACCATATACCAGGATCAAACATCTATTGGTTCGGGCCTGGATGAAATAGCGGGCAACCGGAAAACAGACCTGTCGGTAGAACTGATGCTAAGATGGTAAGCGCCTGCGGCGCAGGCGCGCTCATATATGATCTGTGTTAAAAAATAACCCTGTAGGTTTTAATCTGTATCGTTGTCCCACAATAGAAATGGTTTGCCTACTTTTGGAGCCTCAAAATCTAATTATGGAGCAGCAAAACCCGGTCCCCAACCAGCTTAATATAGAGATATCCGAAGAAGTGGCGGAAGGCACCTATTCCAACCTTGTTATTATTACCCATTCACACGCCGAATTTATTGTTGATTTTGCTAATGTGATGCCCGGCACTCCCAAGAGCAAAGTAAAAAGCCGTATTATACTTACGCCCCAACATGCCAAACGCTTCCTGAAAGCCCTTGAAGATAATATCCAGAAGTTTGAAGAAACCCATGGCATCATCAAGGACCAGGAAACGGTAGAATTTCCCCTGAACTTCGGCGGCCCCACTGCACAAGCCTGACCGGCCCCATCGGGGCGGCAGGTGAGGGCGTTTTCCCATGTCTTAAATCAGCCCTTCATCCGCAAAACTGTAAAAACCTTCATTGCTTACAATGATATGGTCAAGCAGTTTAATATCAAAAAGGCGGGCTGCTCCCTGTATTTTACTGGTAATTTCTTCATCGGCACGGCTGGGCTTCAGGCTACCGGAGGGATGGTTATGGCAAAGAACAATGTTAACGGCGCCCGATTCAAGGGCTCTTCTTAAAATAATGCGCGGATCGGCAATAGTGCCCGTAATGCCTCCTTTGCTGAGTATTTCAAAATGCTTGACCCTGTTACCGCGGTTTAGGAACAGCACTGCAAGTACTTCCATATTGAAGTCTTTGAGGAGGGTTTTGAGGCAACGGGCCACTTCTTTGGTATCCGTAATCCTTGATTTGGGCAAAAGATAGGTTCCCTGCCGCCTCCGCCCCAGTTCAAGGGCAGCGGCAATGGTTGCGGCTTTGGCCATGCCGATGCCTTTTATTTTCATGAGGTCTTTTAGTGAAAGCCGCCCCAGCTCATCCAGGTTGTTTTTGCCCAGTAAAAGCACTTCCCGGGCCAGGTCTACGGCGGTTTTGCGGCGGGTGCCGTTGCGTATTAAAATGGCCAGCAGCTCAGAATTACTGAGTACTTCCGGGGTTTTACTTAGTAATTTTTCGCGTGGACGATCATCTTCGGCCCAGGCTTTAATCGAGTAGTTCTGCGCTTGCATACAACAAACTTATTATTACTTTTATATCACTAAAGATACGTAATTGCTACAAAATTTAGCACAATAGTTAAAACTATTCTTACGTTTCTCTTTATTATCCGTAACCCTATTTGAAAAACGAAATTAATATCCATGAAAAGGTCTACATTCAACAATTTAGGCGGTCTTCAGTCACTTTTCTTCTGTGTTGGTATTTATACCGTGGCTCTTTTCTTCTCCATTTTTGTTTGTTCCTCTGTGTTTTACGCGCTTAACCCCAAAAAAGCTGCTGCTGCCCAAACTGCCAGCCAGGCAAAGCCGGTAACTCAAAAGCCGGTGTACGCGTCGGTAGAGCGCTAAACCTTGTTTAGCCCTGGGTTGGTAAAAGAAGGCCCGGTGCCTGCATAAATATGTTCGATGGTGAATTTCAGCAGGAATTTCACTATCCCTGCCATTATTTTTCGGGTGAAGCTTTATCTTCGCCACCAATTTCCACATATATGCAGACTTCGGTAAAGATTTTTTCAGGTACCAGTTCCCAGTACCTGGCTGAAAAGATAGCACAGCAGTACGGCACCAGTTTAGGAAGAAGCATTACCCAGAAATTCAGCGACGGCGAGTTTCAGCCCGTTTTCCAGGAGAGCATCCGGGGAGATATGGTTTTTTTGGTGCAAAGCACCTTTTCGCCGGCCGACAATATTCTTGAGCTCCTGCTCATGATCGATGCCGTTCGTCGTGCATCGGCCTATAAAGTAGTGGCGGTTATCCCTTATTACGGCTATGCCCGCCAGGACCGGAAAGACAAACCCCGGGTGGCTATCGGCGCCAAACTGGTGGCCAATATGATTACCGCCGCCGGAGCCGACAGGGTGATTACCATGGACTTACATGCTCCCCAGATACAAGGTTACTTCGATATACCCGTAGACCACCTCGACAGCTCCGCTATTTTTATTCCATACATTGAAAATTTAAAGCTTGAAAACCTTACCTTTGCGGCCCCCGACGTGGGTAGTGCCAACCGCATCCGTGAGATTGCCAGCTTTTTCAACGCCGATATGGTGATTTGCGATAAGCACCGCAAACGGGCCAATGAAATATCGAGCATGGTGGTTATCGGTGATGTGGAAGATAGGAATGTAGTGTTGATAGATGATATATGCGATACCGGCGGCACATTGTCAAAAAGCGCCGGTTTGCTGAAAGACAAAGGGGCCCGGAGCGTTCGGGCGCTGTGTACGCACCCGGTATTAAGCGGTAACGCTTACGCGAATATTGAAAACAGTGTTTTGGAAGAATTGGTGGTTTGCGATACCATCCCGCTTAAACGGCAATCTCCCAAAATAAAAGTGTTGAGCGTGGCCCAGCTGTTTGGAGTGGCTATCCGGAATGCCTACGAAAACAAGAGCATTACCAGCCTGTTCATTCACTCGCAGCTGAGGAATAAATAGCTAAAAAGAAGCAACCAATAAAAACAAGATAAACAAAATGAAAACAATTACAATCGAAGGACAACTGAGGACCGAAACTGGGAAAAAAGCCACCCAGCAACTTCGCTCTCAGGGACAGGTGCCCGGTGTAATTTACGGTGGTGCACAGGAAGTGAACTTTTCCGCTCCTGCTGCGGCTTTTAAATCACTCGTATACACATCAGCATTCCAGCTCGCAGAAGTAAAAACAGGCGGTAAGGTGTACAAATGCATTCTTAAAGACCTGCAGTTCGACAAAATTACAGACTCCCTTACTCATGTGGATTTGCTGGAGCTGGTAGAAGACAAAAAAGTGATAGCTACCATTCCGCTCAAATACACCGGCGCTGCCAAAGGTGTAAAAGAGGGCGGTAAGCTGATTACCAAAATGAAGGTATTGAAAATAAAAACACTGCCTAAATACCTGAAAGAGAATATTGAGGTAGATTTGACCGACCTGGGATTGAACGGTAATATCCGCGTAGAAGATGTGAAAGAAGCAAATTATGAGATCCTGAACTCTCCGCGTATTCCGCTGGCATCCGTAGTACTGACAAGGCAATTGAAGCAGGAAGAAGCTGCTGCTCCTGCTGCTGCCGGTGGTGCTGCCGCTGCTCCTGCAAAAGCCGCCCCTGCAAAAGCTGCTGCTGCCGCTCCCGCGAAAGCTGCCGCCCCCGCAAAGGCTGCCAAATAAGCTGGTTAATTAAAAAACTCCCGTTATTTTTGAAGTCCTGCCCTATTGCAGGACTTTTTATTTTAACCGGTATGAATAAATATCTTGTGGTGGGTTTGGGCAATATAGGTCCTGATTACGAACATACGCGGCACAATATCGGTTTCGACGTGTTGAACGCTTTTGCCGCAAAACATGCAATATCTTTCCGGAATGACCGTTTGGCGGAGGTGTGCGAGGTGAAAATAAAGGGAAAGCAGGTTTTTTGTGTAAAACCTTCTACTTATATGAACCTCAGTGGGAAAGCTGTGAAGTACTGGCTCGGGAAAGAGCATATAGAACCCGCCAATACCCTGGTAGTGGTAGATGATGTGGCGCTGGACATACACACCCTCCGGCTAAGGCCGGGAGGCAGTGACGGGGGGCATAATGGGTTAAAAAGCATCCAGGAAACCTTACTTACCAACCAATATCCAAGGCTCCGGTTTGGCATTGGAAACGATTATCCTAAAGGCCGCCAGTCAGAATACGTTCTGGGCAGGTGGAAGCCCTCGGAAGAGGCTCTGATTCAAAAAAAGGTAGCAATCTCTGTAGAAGCCATTGAGCAAATGGTGCTGCAAGGGGTCGCCCATACCATGAACCAATTCAATAAATTAAATATTACGTTATGATTTATTCGTGCGAATCATTATTTTCGCAGAAATACGATCACAGGTATAGTATTTTGATATTCAATATGCCTATGCCAGCCGGGCCATTTTCAGGGCCATCACCCAAACTTGATTTTTTAATCAACCAAATCCTTTATTGAATATGAAAATATTCTGCGTAGGCCGTAACTATGTAGCTCATGCCCAGGAATTAGGGAACGAGGTTCCGGACGAACCGGTTATTTTTATGAAGCCCAAGAGCGCCTTGTTACAGGCTCATACCCCTTTCTACTATCCCGAGTTCACCAACGAGCTGCATTATGAATGCGAACTGGTATTACGTGTTTCCAAAAACGGGAAGTACATCCAGGAGCGCGGCGCCAACAAGTATTACGATGCGGTAACCGTAGGTATCGACTTTACCGCGCGCGATGTTCAGAAAGAACTGAAAGAAAAAGGATTGCCTTGGGAAAAGGCCAAAAGCTGGGACAACTCCGCCGTTATCGGTAAATGGATACCCTTTGCCAATCTTAAGAACAAGAAGGATATCCATTTCTCCCTGCAAAAAAACAAGGAGGAAGTACAGAAAAGCAATTCATCGCTGATGGTACACAATTTCGACCGCGTAGTGTCGTATATTTCCAACTATTTTTCCGTTAACATCGGCGACCTGATTTTTACGGGTACACCTGCCGGTGTGGGGGAATGTGTGGTGGGAGATGAACTGGAAGGCTTTATGGATGGTGAAAGCATGTTTAGCGTTGAAATAAAATAATACTCTTGCATGGGCTTTTAGTTACTTTTGAGCATTATTGCTTGCTATGAATCCGGATATATTATTGAAAGCTTATCGCCTCATGTGTACCGCCCGGGCGATGGCCGAAACGTATGAAGCTAACAGGCAGGTTTGTAAATATGTACACTCCACTTCGCGCGGTCATGAAGCCATTCAGCTGGCTGCCGCCTTCCAGCTTCTGCCTGTAGATTATATCAGCCCTTATTATAGAGATGAAAGCATGCTGCTGGGCATGGGCTACGAGCCCTGGCAACTCATGCTGCAATTACTGGCAAAAGCCGCTGATCCCTTCAGCGGAGGCCGCTCTTACTACTCGCATCCCAATAACCGGCTCCCCGATAAACCGCAAATGATTCACCAGAGCAGTGCTACCGGCATGCAGGTTATACCCACTACCGGTATTGCACAGGGCATTCAATACCTGGAAACGATTGGTTCCTCCCTGCTTAAAAAAGGAGCCAATGGAGAATTGCCCGTTGTTATCTGTTCGCTGGGCGATGGAAGCGTTACTGAAGGTGAAGTAAGTGAAGCCTTCCAGTTTGCAGTACTTAAAAAGCTGCCTGTTATTTACCTGGTGCAGGATAATAGCTGGGGCATCAGCGTGAGCGCAGAAGAAGCGCGCGCCATGGATGCGTATGAATATGCATCCGGTTTTCCGGGCATGAACCGCATACGGGTAAACGGGAGTGTTTTTGAAGAAAGCTATGCGGTCATGAAGCAGGTGGTGGACCATGTCCGTGTTCATCGCGCCCCCTGGCTGGTACAGGCAAAAGTGCCCCTGCTGGGGCATCATACCAGCGGGGTGCGGAAAGAATTTTACCGCACAGAAGCCGACCTGGCAAAACATGCCCTCGACGATCCCCATCCAAAGTTACGGCAGCAGCTGACGGATATCGGTGTGCCCGAAATCCTGCTGCAGCAAATAGAAAAAGATAGCGTTCAGCTGGTAGCCGAACACTTTGCCCTGGCCTGCGCTTCCCCGGAACCGGACCCTGCCACCGTGGGCCATCATGTATTTGCGCCCACACCGGTTACGGAAGAAAAAGGAGAGCGAAGCCCTGCCGGCGCTGAAAAAGTAATTATGGTGGATGCCGCCTTATATGCCATCCGTGAAATCATGGAAGACCATCCCGAAGCGCTTCTCTACGGCCAGGACGTGGGCAAACGCCTGGGGGGAGTATTCCGTGAGGCCGCCACGCTGGCCGACCGCTTTGGCGAACACCGTGTTTTTAATACCGCCATCCAGGAAGCCTATATCATTGGCTCTACCGTTGGCATGAGTGCGGTAGGAGTAAAACCCATTGTAGAAGTCCAGTTTGGCGATTATATCTATCCCGGGTTTAACCAGCTGGTTACCGAAATCTCCAAATCCTGTTATTTAAGCAACGGTAAGTTTCCCATCGGCACCGTTATCCGCGTGCCGGTAGGGGCTTATGGGGGCGGTGGCCCATACCATAGCGGGAGCGTGGAAACTACCCTGCTCTCAGTCAGGGGCATCAAAATAGCCTATCCATCCAACGCGGCTGATATGAAAGGATTGATGAAAGCAGCGTTTTATGACCCTAACCCGGTCATAATGTTGGAGCATAAAGGGCTGTACTGGAGTAAAGTGCCCGGTACGGAAGAGGCGAAAGCCCCGGAGCCTTCAAGGGATTATATTATCCCTTTTGGCAAAGGCCGGGTTGTGTTAAAAGCCGATACAGGCAAATTGCAGCGGGGCGAAACCTGTTGCATTATAACCTATGGCATGGGTGTTTACTGGGCAGGAGCGGCCGCGGCGGCGTTCCCCGGCCAGGTAGAGATAATTGATTTGCGAACCCTGTTTCCGCTGGACGAAGAAATGCTGTTTTCGGCCGTAGCGCAGCATGGCAAATGCCTGGTGCTGACCGAAGAGCAGCAAAACAACTCTTTTGCAGAGGCGCTGGCGGGGCGCATATCCCGTCACTGTTTCCGTTTGCTCGATGCCCCCGTACAGGTGCTGGGGGCGCTCAATAACCCGGCAGTTCCTATGAATATGGGCCTTGAAAAGGCCATGTTGCCCAACCCGGAAAAACTGGGCTTACTGTTAAATGAGTTATTGAAGTACTAAACCACCCCTGGCTACGTACATACCGTAGTGCTTATCTTATCCTGTTGACTGTCTTATCCGCGTCATTTATCCTTGTTCTTATCCCATTTGTCAAAGGCAATGATCAGTAAGTAAACTTTACGTTGCCGGTATCCTGTGCTGTAACATTTTCTTTCCCTATATCGTCTTTATAATTAGCAAGTTGAATTAAATTAATCTAGTGAGTTGCATTCACCCTGTTAATTACCCGCAGGTGTATTTTATGTTTTTCCTGCGCAATGTATATACAACCTTGAACTGCGAAAGCGTTCGTATAACCACCATTAACATCCCCGTATGAAAAATAAAATGCTAAAAAGGTCTCATTTATCTGAAAAGAAATGCAGGGAAATCATCCAGCTTTTCTCGGAAGATCTTACTGCCACCCAGATTGCTAACATAACCGGCGTAAGCCGTGTTACCATTAACAATTACCTGAAGCTCATCCGGACGCATATTGCCCGGTTTGTGGAAGACCAGAATCCGCGTCATCATAGCAATGGCGGCATCCGCTCTTTTGTATCGCTCAACGGGGTCAACGGCAAAGAGCTTCATGCAAAAGACAACCCGGTAGACGTGTTTTACGGGTTCTACCGCTTCGACGGCAACATTTTCGTCGATTCCCTGCACAATGTAGATAAAGCGGTTGTTATGGAGCTGCAACGTACGCGGGGCGCGGGTATGGCCGGCAAAAGTGCCGAAGAGCTGCTCAAATACCATGCAATTGCCGATTTTGACAGCTGGAAGCTGTACCGCATCGATACCGGCAATACCATTAACGGGAAAACGCATGTAGACGACATTTCTGTTTTCTGGGGAAATGCCAAAAGCCGGTTGCTCAAATTTCGCGGGCTCAATAAAAATACCTTATACCTGCACGTAAAAGAGTGCGAATTCAGGTATAACCACCGCGCATCCGATATCAATACCCTGTTACTGAACATCATTTATAAGCTTCCCTTGCATTACTCCAAGGTACAGTTGTAAGTAGCCCGTTACCGGTGATGGAATGTATGGACCATTCCTACCAATCGCTGGTTTGGCTACTCGATAAGTTAATTACGTCAATTATGCCAGTAAGCCGGTACAGTGTTGTGTTTGAACCTGTTTGTTGTCTTTACAGCTGGTTTGTCATGTAATTTGGTTTTTCTTAACAGTTGCGCCAATGCTTAAACCGGTTAATTGCCATTAATCCTGTTATAATGCCAGTAGTTAATGAATAACAGCAGGAGGCAACCCTTTGGGGCAATTGGTAACCAGGTATAAGTTTTCATGAAGGGCGAAAAAGCAAATAGAATCGTTTCGCACCGTTGACCGGGATAGATAATTTCACGCCGGTTTAATGGTAAAGATACCCCGGGAGCATTTGGTTTTCGATGCTGCAACAGCCTCCCGGTGCTCATGTTGCGGTGTTAGAAGTTTTCTCATGTGACGCGGGTGGTTTCTACTACCCGCTTTTTTTTATAATTCATTTCCCGTTTTCCCCTATTTTTTCTACTTTTGCCACCCTTCGGCAAACCTAAGTCCGTCCCTTTGGGGCAGGCCGGGCAAACCACCTCCGGCGAGGTAGCTCAGTTGGTTAGAGCGCAGGATTCATAACCCTGAGGTGATGGGTTCAATTCCCATCCTCGCTACTTGAAAATCAAGCGATTATAACGAAAATTATAATCGCTTTTTTTATTCCTACAACAGTCCTACAACATTTTACTCCCTTGCCTCTCCAAGCACAGGGCAATTCCAAAAAACCGTAGAAACACCTGCTAGCCATATATGTAATTTCCATACTTTGTATTGAAATTTGATTGTAGCCTTCGCTGATATTAGGACAGGTTGGAATTAGACTCGAAAGAGCTAATTTTAAATAGTCAATATGAAAAAGCAGCGATTAACGGAGGCTCAGATTGTCTCCATTTTAAAACAGTATGACGGGGGTCGGGATGCGATGGAGTTGTGCCGGGAATATGGTATCAGTAAGGCGACCCTGTACAATTGGCGGAAGAAGTATGCTGGGATGGATGCCACATATCTCAAGGAGATGAAGGCTCTCCAGGACGAGAATCGTCGATTAAAGCAGATGTATGCAGAACTGATGCTGGACCATCAACTGGCCAAAAAGATCATCGAAAAAAAGTTGTAAAGCCCAGCCACCAAAGAGAACTTGCCGGATGGTGTAGAGACGAAGAAGAGGCAAGCGTGGTTAGGGTCTGCCGGGTCATCGGCATCCACAGAAGCCTTTGGTATTATCAAAGCCGGAAGGACGATACAGAAGTCATCGACCGTCTCAATGCGTTAGCCGAGCAACTGCCAACGCGTGGATTTGATAAATACTACGACATCATTCGGTTGGAGGGCAAAGTGTGGGGACGCAGGCGCGTTCTACGGGTCTATCGGGAGATGAAGCTAAAGCTTCGCCGTAAGCACAAGCGTCGACTGCCGGCGCGGGTAAGAGAACCGTTGCAACAGCAGCAGCAAGCTAATAAAAGCTATAGCATGGATTTTATGAGCGATGCATTGGGTGGAGGAAGGCGATTGCGGATTCTCAATATCATAGATGACTATACACGGGAGAGCCTGTCAGCCTGGTGCGACTATTCCATCCCCGGCGAGAAAGTGGTAGAAGTACTGAAGTGTATAATAAATGACCGCGGCCGCCCTGAGCAGATCAGGGTTGATAATGGGCCGGAATTTCGAGGCAGTGTGTTTGTCGCCTGGTGTCGGAAGGAAGGTATTACCATCAAGTATATCCAACCCGGCAAGCCGATGCAGAACGGCTATATCGAGCGTTTAAACCGAACCTATAGGGAAGATGTACTGGATGCTTATGTATTTGACACCTTGGAAGAAGTCCGCATTTTAAGCGACGAATGGCAGAATCACTACAACAATCACCGGCCACACACGGCGTTAAAAGGAAAGACTCCAGGCATGGTCCGAAAATGCCCCCCGGCGGGATCTTCCTTTCCAAAGATGATTGAACAGGAGCAGAAGTCCACTACCCAGCCACAGGAAAAACAATCGATCTTTGTAAAGGAAGAATGATAACAAAGTCTAAACTACCCTTGTCCTAAAAGCGATAAGTCTACAAGATATATATTTAGTGTGTCTTTTATTAATGACTGAAAAATTGGAATTGTAATCTCCGTTGGACTTGGAATAAGGGGGGCTTACAGGGGAGTCTACAATTTGACGTGCCTTTATTGATGGTTAAAACCGAAAATGCTAATTTCGGTAAGTCTGGAACAATGGGAGCTTAGATAACAATGTCGTATTAATTACGATGCTTCGGACTCAGAATCGTTGCTACTTTGGGCAAACAAATTGGGCATGTCTTTTTGAATAGCAGCTTTACTTTTTGAGGACCTGTATAATATACTTATAAGTCTGTTAAACAATTTTGCCGTCGCTATAACATCTCCCAAAGCCGTATGTCGCCCTTCTACAACTATTCCAAAATAGTCAAATGCATCTTGAGACGACGTAATTCTTTTTTTTATTTTTCCTGTTAAGTACAAATAGAAAAGAATGGTTGCAGTATCGACAAATCTGTGAGAGAATCTTTTTTGAAAGCTATAGCTATTACGAGTAAGAAAAATATTTAGAAAATTAACGTCAAAAGTAATATTATGACCGCCTAATGTAATCTTTTCATCATCTCGAAAATGTTCCTTCAGAAAACTATCAAATTTTTCAATTGCAAGATTTGGTGTAACTGCCTTTTTTTTGTGCTCGGTGAGGTCAATACCGTTAATCTCTAGTGCCTTTTCCGTAACATTCAGAACACCGTCGTTAATAAGTATTTCTGTGGAACCCTTTATTTTTGACTCCTCCCAAACAACAAGAGCTAAAGCCAGTAAACTATTATTTGCTGGATCAATTCCTCCTGTTTCTGTGTCAATAAAAAGTATTTTATCAGGCTTCATTAATTTTCTTCTTATTCAAAAAGTAAAACAACGATATTATTCTTTCATTCCCATAGAGTGTCCAATATCTTTTATATTTTACATGAAAAGTATACCACAGAATAGCTGCGATCATAGGTATAATAATCGACACTTCGCATGAGGAAGATTTAATATACATGTACACTATCTTAAAAAAATAAATGCAATAAAACGTAGCGAAAAGAAATATTAGTGATAAAGATCGATACAAGTTGTATTTAGCTAAAAAGAATGTACCAAGTGTCCTAAACCCTTCCTGGTTTGCAATGACACCAGAGATTTTACCGACTAAGTAATCATCCTTTGGATAAATCATACTAGTTCTAGTACTCAATATATTTACGCAATTTTGCATTATTATTTCTTCTTTTTTGTCATGATAGTCGGGCTTAAAAATGAATATATCTCCTATAACAATTTTAAAAGGTTTAAAAATATCTTTAACCCAGATATAAGTATTCGATTTACGAGCTTTTTCTGAAAAAATCCGATTTTTAATTCTGTTAAATGCCGTAATAATTAGCTTATTTAAACTTCTATCAAAAAGAGCAACTAAAAAACTGTATTTGAGTATTGAAAAAATCTTCACAGTATGACCAATTAAGTAAGCTAAAATAGCAGCAATTATCAGTACAGACTTCGGATAGGTTGTCCAATAGTCCTTTAAAATATTTGAAATTGTTTTCAGTGCAGACAATATTATCGAACTATCAACTATTTTTGCTGGCATTTGATCTAAATCCACGACTAATAAGGGGGACATTAGAATTAGCAAAAAAATGGCACCGGGTAATATTAATCCAAGTATATCAAAAAGGAAATTCTCCAATTTTGACAAGAAATCGTTCATTCAACAGATAGTTTAATGGTTTAGCTTTAAAGAAGGAAAATACACAAACACTGAAAATTATCGCCAATTCTCCATCTCAAACTTTTGCACCATCTATTAACCTGGTTGTTAACATCCTAATTTTCTGGGTTTAATTATTTTTATGATTTAGCTCATAAATTACTCACTCCCAAGTAGTTTATGAGAAAAGGTGTTTTCACCCCCTATTTTGAATCTAAGAGGTAGTACTTTCATGTTGTGTTTATATAATATTCTAAGTAGAGAATTGCTAGAAATTACGAATTTATATAAATAGCAAAAATTAGCTTTCGCTAGTCGTCAAACTGTCATCGTCTAGTAATGCCACCACGCTATTTAACAAAATCGAGGTTCAAACTCGGATTGGAATGTCCGACAAAGCTGTTTTATACAAAAAAAGAAGAGTATTTTGATCAAAAACTGGAAGATGAGTTCCTTCAGTCGCTGGCTGAGGGAGGGTTTCAAATTGGCGAATTAGCAAAACTCTATTACCCAGGCGGAATTAATATAGATGAGTTAGATTATGAAATTTCCTTGGCCAAAACAAATGAACTTCTAAAACGTCCCGAAGTCATTATCTATGAAGCTGCTTTTTTATACAAGAATTTCTTTATTCGTGCAGACCTGCTCGATAAAAAAGGAAATGAAATCGAGTTAATTGAGGTAAAGGCCAAGTCTTTTGATCCCGAAAAAGATACTTTTCTAAATAAGTATAACTATGTTACTTCTGAATGGGCTCCTTATCTATATGACGCAGCTTTTCAAAAATTTGTTGTCAAGCATAGCTATCCAGCCTTTAATATCTCCACTTATTTACTTCTCGCGGATAAAAGTAAGATGGCAAGTGTAGATGGTCTAAACCAGAAGTTCCTTATTTGCAAAGCTGATGGCCGAAAACAAGTGAAAGTAAGAGGTCCTGTCGACGAGGCATCCCTTGGAGAAAGAATACTAATCCGTCAAAATATCGACGCAATCATCGAACAAATTTACCAGGGTTCTGAACTAAAAGAAAAAAGCGATATTTCGTTTACAGACAGAGCTTACTTCTTCGCCGAAAAGTATTCATCCGATCAGAAAATAGAGTCTATGCTAACTTCTAGATGCGGTTCCTGTGAGTTTAAGGTGGAGCAAGAAGATATTGGCTCAGGTTTGAAATCCGGATTTCATGAATGTTGGAAAGAAAGGGCTTCTTTTACCGATCCTGATTTTCTAAAACCATCCGTATTAGACATTTGGAATTTTAAAAAAAAGACCGATTGTATACAAAGTGGCATCTATTTTCAGGATAAATCAATCATCGAAAAGTATAGGCCTGCAAAACCCACGAAGAAGATAGCTCCTGGATTAAGTCAGTGGGAACGGCAAGTACTACAGATCGAAAGGTCTATAGCTAATGATCAAAGTCATTATATTGATATACCTTCTCTACTCGAAATGGAGGCAGAATGGAAATATCCATATCATTTCATTGATTTTGAAACGACAGCTGTTGCAATTCCATTTACCCGTGGGCGAAAGCCTTATGAAGTAGTGGCATTCCAATTCTCTCATCATGTCTTATATCAGGATGGTGGAATAGAACACAAAGGGCAGTGGATAGCTGCTGAGCCTGGCTTTTTTCCCAATTTTGAGTTTGTACGTGCTTTAAAAAAAGAAATTGACCAAGATTATGGAACCATATTTCGGTATGCTACCCATGAAAACACTGTCCTAAACGCTGTTTACAAGCAACTAATTGCATCCCAGGAAAAAGATAAAGTTTCTCTTTGTGACTGGATTAAGCAGATTACTCATTCGGGCCATTATAGTACCGAGGAATGGAAAGGTGAACGAGATATGGTCGATTTAAAAGATGTGATCCAAAAATTCTATTATAATCCTACCACGAAGGGCTCCATTTCAATTAAACAAGTCCTACCCGCTATTTTGGGTTGTTCTGATTATTTGAAAGAGAAATACGCAAGTCCTATCTACGGAAAGGAGATAAAAAGCCTGAATTTCATCGAACAACAATGGGTACAGTTTTCAGCCGACCATATTTTGATCAACCCTTATCAACTTTTGCCTTCACTCAATGAAGGGGTAGAAAATAACTCTCTTGATATGCTCTTTATTGACGAATCTTCTGGAATATATGATGGGGGTGCTGCGATGTCGGCCTATGCAAAAATGCAGTTCACTGAAATGAATCCTGCTGAAAGGGAACGTACGATTACTGCCTTATTGAAATATTGCGAATTGGATACATTCGCTATGGTACTTGTATGGGAAGGGTTGGCTCACTGGATACATGCGAAGAAATGACTTAAAAGCCAATAGTAGTCGCAGCATAGCACTAGTTGTATTTCAGTGACCACCCATTTTCTCATATAGGCTTCGCCTATCGTACTCTATCCAACGCTGGCGCGGGAATACAGCACAGGTTAAGTGTGGGTGTCCCCGTGCCTGAATAGTTACTAGCTGGTTTATATTTACTCCTATAATGGTGTAAAACTACCTTAATAGGGAATGTTTTAAACATATATGTGACCAAGAAAGAGCAGTCATGAGCTTTTTTGTCTTGTCCGGCTATTAACCGGGGAGCTCGCTAAACGCCAGTAAATCAAGTAGCAATTTGTTAGATATTTCTCCCGCTCTTGCTACATATAAAAGGGGCTGCTTTCCCGGTAGCCCTTTTTCATTGCCCTTCAGCCCTTTAGGGAGATATAAGAGGTTCGAGCTCTCAACCATTCTTTTGCAACAAATGCTTTAATCGTCTCATTTTCATATTTATAACTGGTTCAATTCCCGCTCTGGAAATAAAAGGTATAAAATTAAAAACTTCTATCTCCGGTGGTCCGGGATTAAGGGACGCTTACAACTCTATTGCGGTTGAATTTCGGGATGTTCCGATAGAATGGAGATGAATAAATATCTATTGAGTATGTCCTTTTCGTAATTCAATCATTTCGGCTACTTCGAGGCTCGTTCTCACCCATAGCGGGCAATCTTGTGACTTAAAGGTAATTTTGCCGCTTCGGAGTTCGGCCATCCTTCGAGGTTCATGGGTTGATACGTCAAAGAGAGTAGCTTCAGAAAAATCCAGCAATTTCGTTTTTAAATAGCTCAGCCCGGTTTGGTAGCGTTGCTCAATAATAGGGTCGGCGACATCGTGGCCGCCTTCCAAAACTCTGGCTTTAACCCGCATTTTATTAATTTCGACAGTGTTTGTACCAAGAAAAAACAATATCGTTTCATATCCATTTTTACGCAGTAATGCAATCCAGTCATAGTCCGCTGTTTTTGACAAATTGCTCTCAATCATAAAATCATTTCTTTCTTTCAGTAGAAGCCGCATTCTTTCCCGCGCAATTTGTTCGGCCATTGCGATATTCTCTGGTGTGTAACCGCCGAGTTCATGAAGCACAATAAGGTCAATATTTATAAACGGTAAGTCTGGACTAATCGCGTTGCTTTGAATGCCGAATTGGTACCAGGTAGTTTTGCCGACACCATTTGCTCCGCCAAGGATGTACAGCCTGGGCATTCTTAATTATTTTTGGTCGAAGCTATAACAGTCTTTTGACCAGTGCGGGGATCTTCTTTTATGATTTTGCCATTTTCTTCATAGGCAATAAAACTGCCGAATTGAATAGATTTGGAACGCACAAATGCTTCCACATCTTTTCCTACGGTCGCCATGTTGAAGTTAACTTTTATTTGTTCCATGCTGTAAAGGTAAATCTTTTTTGAGCATTGGGGAATTAGTCTACTGATTACCTAACAACTTGAAAGTCATAGCTATAATGGACTCGCACTGGCAAAGTGCCTGGGGTGATGTTGTGAGTAGGTGTTCCCTACCTGGGTGATTACGGGCAGGTTTATATTTATACCTATAATGGTAGTAAAACTACCTTAATCGGGAAATTTTTAAACCATAATTGACCAGGAAAGAGCGGCCATGAGCCCTTTTATTTTGTCCGGCTATTAACCGGGCAGTTTGCTAAACGTCAGTAAATCAAGTAGCAATTCGTTCGCCATTTCTCCCGCTCTGGCTACATGTACAAAAGGGCTGCTTTCAGGTAGCCCTTTTCTATTGTTTTTCAGTCTTTTATGGAGGCATAGGCAGGTTCGATATCCAACTATTCTTTTTAGAACAAATGTTTTTGACCTTCTTATTTTCAAATATTTAATTGGTTCAATTCCCGTCCTAGTAAAACATTAAAAATTCTAATCCCCGGTGGGTCGAATATTAGGGGAGCTTACATTTCTACCCCAGTAGTTCGCTAAACTCCAATAAATCAATGATCATCCGGTTCAACATTTCTCCCATTCTGGCTACATAAGCCCATATTAAATTGGTTCCCAATTAAATATGATCTTTTCGATTTTTCCCCCTCTGCTTGCCGGACATTACTTATTTTCGGATAAATTAAACCATCTTCCTTCAAAAAAAATATTTTACCACTTGTGAAACAAATGGAAAATCTACTTGAAGAACTCTTCCAGCGATGGGAACTGGCCTTCGATGAGCTGAAAACATTACCCGTTCATAAAGCACTGGTAAAAAGTACCCGATACGCAAGGTCATTACGATATACTCTCAAAACATTTGAGCGGAATTCTTTTCCCGGCGGTGGTTCAATGGTAAATGATAAAGATGAGCTGGACACAAATGAGCCGTATGAATATGGTTTCAATGCAGACGGTCTTCCCTGCTACGTAACATACAGGCACGATTTTAACAAGATAAATTGGGAAGGATTCTATACCTATAGCGATACCTTGGTCGAGTACGTCGAATTCTGTCTTAATTCCGGTGTGCCTTCCCTCCTGACTCGTATAAAATTTAACGAAGCCAGGAAGATTTCCCTGCAATCGATTGTGATCGATGGAGGAGGAAGCGGGTATTCCCTTTCAAAGGCTACCAAAGAACAGGTTATTAATCAGATAAAAAAAAATTACAATTCTCTGATTGTAACCGTCACACACTATGATTATGATACGGCAGGAAGAATTGAAAAAGCATCCAGTATGCACATAATGCCCGGCTTGGGAAAATTCACTTCTTATGACGAATATAACTATGACAATGACGGCGGTTTAGATACAATACGGACATTTTTTGAGCAAGGCACCAGCCGCCTCAGCTATTGTAAACCCACGGAAGGTATGACCCCTGAAGCGGTAGCCGACAGTTTAGCCGGCATTATGGCTGCATCGATTGCCGAAGCTTTGGCCAGTCAGGATATAGAAGAACCAATAGCCCTTCTGGAGTTAAGCTATCACTATGCCGATAATTATAATCCTATACTGGTATGGCAAACCGTCCACGAAGTTGAAGCGAAGCTGTCCGATAGAGAATCTATTTTTCCTTTAGATTATTATAATGCCCTGAATATTGATACACTGCCTTATGAAGGACTTTTCGCCCAGCTCGAAAAACTTATGGACGATGATGATGACTGTGACCTCGGACGAAGTATGTTAATGAAAACAGCCTTCTTACTAACAACGAATAAACTTTTCGGCAAAGTAAAAGTTTCCGATTATTTTGCAGCTTATGCTATCGACTGGTCCATTGAAGGACATAGCGATGAGGATTTTGAGGAAATACTGCTGAGATGTGGACTGGAAGCCAGTGGTATAGAAACGTGGAAACAAAAAGGAATTATTCTGCCGGGGAATGCAGTATAACTGCTTTATGAACACACTGACATTGCGTGCTGCCCTTTGTTTACTTCATCGCCACCAACAACTCCGCCACATCATTCTCCTGGTAGAAATTGGTCTTGTTTTTCCGTACAAAATTCCTGATGGCATCTTCCTTTTCCGGGTAGATATTGATAACCTCCCGTTGGCTGCTGGCTTTTAACAGCATCTTGCCTTTCTGCAGGAAAAATTTCTTTTGATACGTCAGCTCAAAATAGCTCTTCCAGAAATTAGGGCTGATATACGCATTCGTCATAACGTTGCTCACGCTCGCGGTACTCCTTTTTTCAGAGCCGGAGTGTTCAACCGTGGCTGTTTGCGGAACAGGTTTATTATAAATGAGCGCCAGCAGCGAGAGGCCGGTAGAAGTAGCTGCTACCATGTAAAATTTTTCATGGTAGGGCACAAACTTCATTTCGTAGACGTATACCGTATCGATGGTTTCCAGGTCGGTTAGTTCCATGTACTGACCAGCTTTCATAAAACCCATCTCCTGGTTGTTGGTATTGTAATTCAGCCGGGTGTTGACTGTACCACCGGATTTCATCAACACCGTTCCATTCACAAAATCGGGAAACAAATAACCGGCGGCGCGTAAACTGTCGGCGTGGGTGGTCACCTGTGCGCAGGCTGTGCTGGCAAGCAGGCCAGCCAGCCCGGCAATAAGAGGGGCAATGATCTTTCTCATGTGCTGTTCCGGTTAATTGCCTGTAATTTACGATGGTCTTCCGAATTTTCAAACAGCCTTAACAGCCCGGTTCTTATCAAGGTAGTTCGTTAAAAGGAAGCAAATCAAATACCTTTTCCCGGGAGAGCTTAATTGGGCTGGAATGTATAGCCCTTCAATAAAAACCGGCTGCCGTTAAAACGGCGGCTTAATCTTTAATTGCTGAAAGAATGCCCCTTCTTCTATTTCCCTCACCCCACCCGCCGGCAAACCGGCCAGGTCCAGGTCTTCAATAGATTGGCGAATCAGGCGTACACAACGATGATGTATAGCGCCTACCATTTTCCGCACCTGGTGAAACTTGCCTTCCGTAAGGGTAATTTTCAGCCAGGTATGCGGCACATACTCCGTTGTTTCATATTCGTTCACAAACAGGTTTTCCGGCCGGGGTATAATATCCGCCTCGCAGGAAGCTGTAGTATAATAACCGCCACCCCTAACCTTAATGGGAATGCCATTGCGTATCAGCTCCAGGTTGGATGGGCTTACCGTATATTTTACTTTTACCAGGTAGGTGCGCTTATGCGGCACCTCGCCCTGGAACAGCAGCTGTGTTACTTTTTTATTGGTCGTTAAAATCAGCAGCCCTTCAGAACGATTGTCCAGCCGGCCAACAGCATGCGTCCCTTCCGGGAACTGAAAATTGAGGTGACCCAACAGCTGCACGGGGTGCGAACTCACAAACTGCGACACCATATCATAAGGCTTATTGATAATAAAATACCGGTGGGCAGCTATAGTCATAATGATAAATAATTATAAATCAATGCCTTGAGGCAAGTCGAAAGCATTTAACCGCTTTCCACCTTCCAAAATCGTAGTAAAACTAACCGAAACCGTATAAACACTATCCAAAATCCGTAGTCCTACGCATAGCGCATTCGAAAAGGGGTGGTAAATTTGGATGACCTAAATTCCTAATATCTAATATCCTAAAACTGTATGAAACCTTCCTTGAATCAGAACTATGCCCAAAACCTTTATGCAAAAACGGAATGGGCGCGGTACTATGCTGAATATGCACAGGCCGTAGAAGTAATGCTCGAAAAGCCTGATGCTTCACAACAACCACTCCTGGCGCTTCCTTTATTGCATTCAATGCGTCACGTACTTCGGATGGCGTTTAAAACACATTTGCAATTATTCAAAAACCTGCCCGGCGAAGAGCCCCTTATCGGTATTGCAACAGCTTCCGATGATACGCTGCAACACCTGTACCGGGAATTTGACAGCAACCTCCGGCGCATTCTCGCATCAAAGCCTATCAAAGTGGCCGCCCGCGAAACCTGCGTACAAAACAACCAGTGCCTGGCCAGCTTTTACGCTATTTACGGTTGGATGGACAGTAATGCCCACGGTTTCCTCTACCCCGTGCAGCCGGACGGGCTCACCAAATCGTTTCAGAAAACGGATACCATCGCGTTTTCCAACCTGGTGCCGGCATATACCATCACCCTGGCGGCATTAAAAGATACTACCGGCTTATTACTGAACAGGGCTAACTGGAGCAACAGTATCGTTCGCAAACCATCGTTTCAGAAAATACGCCCGGCCGTATAGCCCCGTTAACGGCCAACCAACAACGGCCAACGGTCAACGTCCTACGCTCCTCCATCCCCGCCAGCAATACAAAGAGCCGCAAAGATGATCTCTGCGGCTCTTTTGCTGTTTAAGTTGAGAGCATCAATGTATGCCGCCCTGCTTTAATTCTTCAATATCTTAAATTCCACCCTCCTGTTCAGCTGCCGCCCTTCATCGGTATCATTGGTAGCCACCGGTTTGGTTTCACCATATCCCTTCGAGGTAATCCGGCTGGCGGCGATGCCTTTGGAAACAATATAATCCATAACCGACTTAGCCCGGTTATCACTCAGCTTCAGGTTATAATCGTCGGCGCCGCGGCTATCGGTGTGTGCGCTCATTTCAATTTCTATAGCAGGGTTCTCGTTCAGCAGTTTAACTACCCTGTCCAGTTCCACGAACGATTCGGGACGCAGATCGTATTTGTCAAAGTCAAAAAACACGTTGTTCAGCCGCACCACCTGGCCAATTTCAATGGGCACCAGGTACAGGTCTTTGTGTATCTCTTTATAACCGGCTTTTACAAGCGAGTCCAGCTGGAGGTTTTCCGATATGGCAAAAAACTTATCGGCCGTGGCCCGGATGCTGTAGTTTTTATCGTAAGGCAGCACAATCTTAAAGGCGCCGTCTGCCGCATTGGATACCGCGTTGCCGGCTTCCACGCCATCGGGCAGCGTTTCATACAACAGCGAAGCGCTGATGGGCTGCCTGGTCTTTAAATTGTATACATTGCCACTTACCAGTACAACCGGGTTGGGCTTTTCTTTCTCCAGTAGCTTTACGCCCACAATATCGCTTTCTCCAATCGAATGCTCATTGGTGGTTAAATAGGCATACTCACCACCTGCATCAAGCGTAAAAAAACCATCCCATTCGGGCGTATTGATAGGTGCACCAAGATTTACAGGGTCGCTCCATTTGGTCCAGGTCTTATCCAGCCGTTTGGTCATCCATATATCGTTATCGCCCAGCCCTCCGGGGCGGTCGCTGCTGAAATACATGGTCACACCATCCGATGCCAGGTAAGGGGTCATCTCGTTATAATCGGGCAGGTTGATTTTCTTGCCCAGGCTCCTGGGCTCGGTCCATGAACCATCGGGCTCCCGGAAGCATACATACAGGTCATTGTTATAGCCTCCTTTTTTCTCCGACATATAAAACAGCAGGGTCTGCCCGTCATTGGCCATGGTGGCGCCCGACTGGCGGCCCTGGTCGTATTTGAAGTAATTCTTTATGTTCAGCGCATTGGGGTTGCCCCAGGCGCCGTTTCGCTTCAGGGTACAAAGACTAACGCCCTTGCCCATATAACCGCCGTCGTTAAAAGCGCCGCGGATCAGGATCCGGTTATTATCCGGCGAAATCCAGAATACCGCATTGTAATACGTGGTGTTGATGGGGTAACCCAGGTGGGCGGCTTCGCTCCATTTGCCGGTACTGGTGTCTTTTTCCGAAAACCAGATGTCTTGGGTAGGCACCCCCGAATTGTACTTGGTATTTTCAGGATGGTTTTCACGGATAAAAAACAGGAGCGTGCCATCGGCCGAAACCGTAGGCCTTAACTCGGGGTATTTCGAATTCACATTCGGCCCCAGGTTTTCGATTTTAATAATAGTGGCCGCACTGATAATATGCTCTTTTTGCTCTTTCAGCGTACCGCTGGTATCGCTCGATGCATCTTTCGGGGCCTGGGCGGCGGCATATTGCATGCACGCCGGTAAAATAAGAAAGGGGATTACCTTTTTCACAGAATTGGATTTAGTCTATTAGAACGTAAAATTCTGAATAATAATGCGTTTGCTGCCAAAAATTATGCATGTTTTGCAATTAGTATGCGTATGCCATTCACAGCTACTTATTTTTCACTTCTTCCCGCCCCGGGTAAATTTTTACCGAAAAAAGCCTTGTAGCGCTTTTGGAGCGGTAAAAAATGGGTATCTTTAAATATGCGTGTATTATATCACAGCACGACAGAATACCGGCAGCCTGTTAACTCCTCATGGCAGCCGGAAAAAATTAGTAAAAATAGGAACTCCCGTCTAAGTCCCGTCTAACTCCGGTACAAGTCCCGTCTAACTCCCGTCTCCATATAGGGACTCTAAAGGGACGTTTAAGGGACGCTTCGGCTCACACAGCATTAAGGTTAAATGTACATCCCTCTTTCCTTCCCTGATCTCATAGCCGCTTGCGCTCTCCCGGCTCTCCAA
>JACXTT010001403.1_pt1 | contig 40009 bp, 40 predicted proteins | sample 9270951 | NCBI WGS metagenome assembly JACXTT01 (sample SAMN15532306, study PRJNA645909) | rock metagenome | isolation source: weathered quartz diorite | place: Puerto Rico | collected 2017-06-21
CTCGAGATCAAAAGGGATCACGGGGATCGTTCCGAGCACAGTCTCGGCGAATCGCTCGGCGCGCGCCCGTGCCACGGCGCCGGTCAGGCGATGGACGCCGTGCAGCAGTTCCGACGCGGTGATGGCCGCGATCGCGACCAGTTCGTCGTCGTCCTCGCTCCGCAGGCGGACCGGATCGAGCCAGCCACGCTCGACGGCAACAAGGATGCTCGTGTCAATCAGCGTCCCCATGGGTTACGGCGTACCCGCGCGCGGTTGTGGCGCGCGGCCGCGCGCTCGACGGCATCGAGATACTCGCTGTCGCCGCGTGGAAAGCGGCGCACCAACGCCTTGAAGTCCGCCATGGAAAACGACTGGCCAGCGGCAGGTCCGATGTGCGCGACCGGCTTTCCGCCCCGCTCGACGATATAGGTCGTATGTTCTTCCCGCACGCGATCCACGAGACGGCCGAAATTCTTGGCCGCTTCCGTGGCCGACACGCGGAGGCCGGCGTCGCCGGCGGGGCGAGGCTTGCGGCTCTTGGGCATATTCCGTATCTTACGCATGTTGAGGATTTCAGGTCAAATAGAAATCAGAGCGCATCGCCGCGCCGACAGCACGTCTAGTTGGTCGCCGGCTGATCGCCTTTGAGCAATCGCTGCCGCGCTTTGTCGACGTCGCGCTGGAAGACGAACAGGCTGTCAGCGTTCCCCATCGGATCGGTGAAGTTGTACTGCTTGCCGCCCTTGATCTTCACCCGCAGATTCTTCTCCAGATAATTCACCTCGAAGGTCTCGAGACTCGTCAGCGGCACGGTGAACGCATCGCCTTTGTTCGTCGTGTCGTAGCGCAGCCCCTGAGGTGTGGCGACGAGCGTGCCGCGGCATGAGCCGACGCCGTGCTTGTGGACGACATCCGCCTTCGCGTCGAGTCGCACTTCCTTGAACCGCACCCTTAGATCCCGCGACCCAGGCGCGAGGTCGATCGACTGCGCGTACTGGTCGTACCCGGTCGCCGACACGTTGACCTGGTGCGTCCCCGGCTTCACATCTGTCGTCGTCACGGGCGCAGTGCCGATGAACTGCCGATCGATGAACACCTGCGCGCCTGCCACGTCGCTGTCGATCCGCAGCGTGACGAGATCGGCCGGTGGCGGCGCTTCAGCCGGCAGCGGCGCTGTCGTCACCGCAGGTGCCGCTGCGCGGCGAGATGGGCGCGGCTGCTCGATTGTCGGCGGCGCCGCAGCGGGCGGTGGCGGAGGCACCACGACGGGTGCCGGCGTCGACGCGGCGGGCGTTCGCGCAGGCGTCGGCTTGGGTCGTGAGATCACATAAAAACCGACACCGCTGACGACAAGAAGAATGACGACAACGGCAATGATGATCTGTCGATTCACGTGAAGAATCGTAACTCAGCTGGTGTGTAGGCGGACCTGAAGGTCCGCCTCTACGAGGCGCGACGGATCTCCGGAACGTCGACGATGCGAATGTTGCCAGCCGGCGGCGGGTTCTCAGCCGCGCGCACTAACGCATCGACCATCTGGCGCAAGGTGACGAGCCCGAGACGTAGGGCAGTGTCGCGCTTGGAAGGAAGCAGCCGGGCAATCGCGTAGAACGGAAGAAGAAGATACGGCCAGCGGTGACCCGGCCCGAGTACATACCAGGGCCGCAAGATTGTCGCGGTCAGGCCCGCCTCGGCAATCGCGCGTTCACCCGCCGATCGCGCCTCGATGTACGCCTGCATCACCGGCGCCGGATGCGCCACGCTGACATACACCAGATGCGCGGCCTGTGCTCGCCGGGCGGCCTCCACTGAAGCACGAATCGACGGCAGATCGACACGCTGGAACTCCGCCGCTTTCGACGGCGATGGATGCGGGGTCCCGACGAGATGCACGATCGTGTCAGTCGGGTTCACGGCCGTTGCAAACGTCGACGCGTCGAGCGCGTTGCCGACAACCGTGGTCACGCCTGCGGGAGCACGGCCCACAGACTCGGGACGAACAAGTGCGCGGACGTCGTGGCCGCGCGCGAGCAGCGCGGGAATGAGCCGGCGACCGATGTAGCCGGTGCCCCCGGTAACAAATAGGCGTCGTTGAATAGCCGCGATACGACTGCCGGGCCCGAAAGAACCCGGCCTCCATTTCTAATGTTTCTGGGCGCCTCCAGGCACAATCGCCGGCATCGAGTCCTCCCACTTGCTTCGGGTCAGCACATGCTGATTCGAACCATCCGCGTTCATCATGAAAATCTGGCCGAACGGTTGAAACGCGTTGTCGTACAGCGCGGCCTCGTCCTTGAACCCATAACGTCCGCTTGTCCATAGGATGTACCGGCCATCTGGCGACCACGACTGATGGCTGTCGTTGCCCGCCGCGTCTGTCAGCCGCTTCACATTCGTCCCATCGGGCCGCATGGTGTAAATGTCGTAGTCGTAATCCTCGCCGTGCGAACGGCGGGTGAACGAGATCAGATCGCCTCTCGGCGACCATGCCGGAAAGTTGTCCAGCTCCGTCGTCAGCGTTCGGACCGATCCGTCGGCGAGCGTCATGACACGGATGCCGAAGTCGCCGGGACGGTCGTAGTTGCCCCAGACGCGATACGCGATCTGCCTACCGTCGGGCGCGAAGGTGGGGAAGCCGCTGTTGAGCGGTCCGTTTGTCACGTCCTTCGGTTGGGTTCCGTCCGCGCGCACCATCATGACCTTGGCCGGCCGGTCTTCACGCGCGCCGAAAAAGCCGCCGACGCCGAAGGCGATCCACTGGCCGTCGGGCGACCATGTCGGCACGAACGCAGGCGCCCCTTTGTCTGAAAACACGACTTGCCGGTTCGAACCGTCCGCGTTCATCACCGCGATCGCCGCCTGCGGCGTGCCCAGGTTGTTGAGCTGACTGATGGCGAGCCGCCCGTCCTTCGAGAACTGCGGGAAGACGTCGGTGTAGCGGTAGTCCGTTTCCGGGTCCCAGCTGTAGAGCGGCTGGTTCTGCGGCCGCGCGGTGAAATCGGGCCGGTGGTAGACGACGCGCGTACCGTCGGGCGACCATGAGGGGTTGCGGAACGTCCCTTCTATGGTGCTGCCGCCTGTCGTGAACGCCAGGCCGGTCTGCATCCCGCGCGGCGCGGCCTTCATCAGATAGCCGATGCGAGTGGCGCTCAGATACTGCGGCGACACTTTGAGACCGGGACCCGAAGTGTGAGACGTGCGCGTCCCCGTCGCGACGTCGACCGAGACGATCTGCGAGGTGACCATCGGCTGTGCAAAGACACGCGCGGCAAAGGTGAGCGCCGTGTCGAGCTCGTAGAACAAGAGGCGACGTCCGTCGGGCGACCATCGCGGCGATCCGGTCGTCACACCGGCGGCCGTCACGCGTTTCAGTGCGGTCCCGTTGGCCTGCATCACGTAGATGCTCAGTTCCTGCAGATGTTCCCAGCCGGGGTCCGGCAGCTTGTGGGGCCTGAACGGGTAGTGCCGGTCGGACGTGAATGCGATCCACTTTCCGTCAGGAGACCAGGACGGTCGAAACGCACCTTTTAAATTTGCGGCGCTGGCCGGCAACGTCTGGCCACCCGTCAGATTGCGCGCCTTTCGCGTTTTCAGATCGAGAATCCAGATGTTCGCGGTGTGCGAATCACGCGTCGACACAAACGCGACCGACTCACCATCAGGAGAAACTGCGGCCTGGTCGTCGAGATCGGGATCGTCGGTCAATCGCTCGAGCGCCGAACCGTCCGCATGAGCACGATAGATATCGGCCTGACCGGATCCGCCGCGCTCGGATGTAAAGACGATCCATTTGCCGTCCAGCGAAAACGACGCGTTGTAATCGAAGCCCGACGAGCTAAACAGTGGTCGCTCACCCGATCCGTCCGTGCTGGCAACGTAGAGAACCATCTGCGATGGTCCCAGGCGATTCATGAGCATCGTTTGGTTCGTCGCCGCCAGAGGCGAGAGTGCCACGGCAAAGCCCAACGTCGCCACAAGGGCAAGTTTCGTCTTCATCGGGTCTCCTCCGCGATGTGGCAGTATTGTGCACTTTTTCTACTTTTCGAGTTCGCCCAAGGGGCATACACTTCGCGGAATGAAGCGCCCGAGGCGCACGACCCACGCGATCGTCATCTTCGCGGTCGCGCTCTGCGCCGCAGTCACTGCCCACGCGCAGTTTCGTGGACGTGGCGGGTTCGGCTTCCGCGCCCGCACGGCATCGCCCCAGGATTTCGACGGAAGTTTTCACTTCTGCCGCATCGTCTTTCGCAACGCCCTCGAGGGCGACGGCGGGGGCTGGAGCGTCGACTACCCGCGCGCGGACATCAATTTCTCGGTTCGTCTTTCCGAGCTCACCAAGACCCATGTCAGCAAGGACCAGACAGGAGAACCGAACCATCTGCTCGTCCAGTTGACGGATGCGTCGCTGTTCGATTGTCCGTTCGTCATGATGACGGAACCCGGCGGGGCCGGTTTCGACAACGAAGAAGCTGCGAAGCTGCGTCTCTACCTCGAAAAGGGCGGCTTCCTCTGGGCTGACGACTTCTGGGGCGAGTACGCGTGGAACTGGTGGGTGGGGCAGCTGCGGAAAGCGCTGCCGGCCGCCGAATTTCCGATCTTCGACGTTCCGCTCGACCACCCGATGTTCCACACGCAGTTCGAGGTCAAGAAGGTCCCGCAGATTCCGTCCATCAACTTCTTCTTCGGAGGCCGCGGCACCTCCGAGCGCGGCGCCGACAGCGCGACCCCGCACGCACGTGGCATTGTCGACAAGAAGGGCCGCATGATCGTCCTGATGACGCACAACACGGACTTTGGCGATTCGTGGGAGCGCGAAGGAGACGATGCGACGTACTTCGTGAATTTCGGTCCCGACGGGTACGCGTTCGGCATCGATGCGGTGCTGTACGCGCTGACTCATTAGGAGTGTTACGGCCCCCGGACTACGGTTCTGGCGATTCGCCGCGCTGGCGCTTGCCGCACTCTTTGCCGCCATCTATTCCGACGCGCTCGGCCACGGATTCATCAAAGACGATTTCCGATGGATTGCCGCAGCCGACGTTCGCTCCGCCGGTGATCTCCGGCGCGTATTCTCGACCAACGTCGGCTTTTACAGGCCGCTCGTCACATTGAGCTTCGCGATCGATCGAGGAATCTGGAACCTGGATCCGCGCGGCTACGCATTCACCAATCTGACTCTGCTCGTGGCCGATGCGGGACTTCTCTTCGTCCTCGCGCGCCGGCTGTCGCTGGCAGCATCGGCTTCGTTGTTCGCTGTCGCGGCGTGGACGTTCAACTTCCATGGCATCAACGTGGCGCTCCTCTGGATCAGCGGCAGAACGGCTTTGCTGCTCTGCTTCTTTTCGCTGGCCGCAGCCCTGGTCTGGCTTCGCGGCTGGCGTCACGCCGCCGCGCTCTTCACGCTGGCGGCGATGTTGTGCAAAGAGGAAGCGGTCATGCTGCCGCCGTTGTTGCTGCTCGTGGATCTCGTTGCTGCCGGCCAGCGCTCGATGAGCATCGGCAACGCGCTGCTGCGGTCGTGGCCGCTCTGGGCGGCTGCCGCGATCTATCTGATTGTCAGAACGCAGAGCGGCGCGTTCTGGCTCTGGGACGCACCGGCGTATTACCGGTTGACGTTGAATCCTCGCGCCGTCATCAACAATGCGGTCGAATATCTCGATCGCGGTGCGACGTGGCCGGCAGTCGCAGCGATATTGACGTTTCTCGCCACATCAACAGGAAGTTCGCTCGATGATGATGAGCGTCAAGTTATCCGGTTCGGTGTTGTCTGGTTCGCATTGATGTTCGCGATTACGCTGTTCCTGCCGGTGCGCTCGAGTCTCTACGCCGTGGCGCCGTCGATCGGAAGTGCGCTCGCCGCCGCGTCGCTTGCGTCGCGGGCACAGCGCGCGGCGCCGCATCGGTTCGCACTCGTATCCACGGCGCTGATCGCGGCTGTAGCCGTGCTGATTCCTGTATACCGGATGCGGAATCGCGCGCTCATCGAACCTGCCGACCTGTCCACGCAGGCAACGGCCGAACTGCAGCGAGCCACTCACGCCCGTCCGGGTCTGCGTGAGATCGTTCTCCTCGACGACGCAAACGCAGGGGTAACGCTGGACGATGCGTTCGGCGCACTCGCCTCCGACGCGGTGCATCTGTTCGTCTCTCGGGATATGCACGTCACGACTGGCAGCAACAGCAGCGCAGTCGATGCGGCAGACGAGGATGCGATGGTGTTCCGGATGCGCGACGGACGCCTGGTTCAGGATCGGGTGCGAACGAACGGCTCGCCGGCCGATACCAGCGCTTCCCACCCGGGCTGACGCCGCAGGGCATCGAGCGGCGTCGGATTCTCCGGCGTCGCGGGATGTCGTTTGAGAAGCAGGTGCCACCAGCCGACATCGTGCCACTGATCAAGCTTGAAGCCGATGCCGCGGTACACCGTAAGCGGCAGAAAACCGAGCGCCTCGTGGAAAGCGACGCTGCGCGCGTTCGGCAATGTGATTCCGGCGTACGCGTTGACGTATCCCTGCGCCGCGAGGATAGCGAAGAGCGACGTGTAGAGTCCGCGTGCCACCCCGTGCCGCCGGAAATTGGGATCCACATACACCGACGTCTCGACCGACCATCGGTATGCAAGACGAGTTCGATGCCATGAGGCATAGGCGTAGCCCGCGATGACACGTCCGCAGTCGCAGACGAGCCACGGATACATCTCCACCGTCTCGGCGATGCGCCGGCGCATTTCATCGACCGACGGCGGCTCCGCCTCGAACGACGTTACGTTGCCGTCGACAAACGGCGCGTAGATGGCGGTGACGGCGGCGGCGTCGCCGTCACCGGCCAGACGAATGACAGCACTCATTGATCAATCGGTCGTGAACTGCTGCAGCAGCGTTTCCAGGGCAAGCGGCAGCGGCGGACGCAGCGCCGTCCCGGCGAATGCGGCGGCGAGCGTGCGGGCGAGGCGCCCATTCCGCGTGTAGTGCCGCCCCCCGCTCAAAGCGAACAACTCGGCGCACAGCCGGGTCGCTTCCTGTGTCACATATGTTTTCGTGCGAAGTGCCAGCCCGGCATAGGCCGGTCCGGCGGCCGGTGTCCATGCACGCGCAGTTTCGTGGAGATAGGCACGCAGTGATTCCTCGCGCATCTGCGCGTCGGACAGCCGGACGCGCAGGGCAGCGGAGGCAGGCGGAGGGGTGGACAGTTCGCGCCGAATGGCGGCGGCGCACCCAAGCGGGATCGCCGTGAACAGCGTGAACCAGTAGCTGAGCGGCTGCACAATCTGGATGAAATCCGGAAAACCAAGAACCCCTTCCGCGGGAGCGGAGGTGTACCGCACGGTATGGCTTTCCGTGGATCGCATCCCGAAGCCGTCCCAGTCGTTGAGGATCTCGACTCCCGGCGCGGTCGGCCGCACGAAGAACACCTCGACGACACCGCAGCCAGGCATCTCGGACGGATCCACTTTCGCCGTGGAGAAGAACATCCCGGCATACCGGCCGAACGACGCGAGAATCTTTTCTCCGGTCAGCTCGAACGTCCCGTTCGGCCTGCGCGCGATCGTTTTCGTTGCGTCGAGCGACCCGCCGGCTCCCTTTTCGGAATTGCACGCGGCGTAGAGAACGCCGCGACGATACTCGGCGGCCACGTGATCGATCTGATCGCTCCACATCCGCCGATGTTCGACAGGCGCGGCGTCAGGACCGATGGAATACACTCCCGCCAGGCCAAGCGGCATCGCTGCGAGCAATGCGGTTGACGGTGACGCGGCGGCGATCGATTCGATCGCATCGACGGCGTCGATCAACGAGCTGCCGCTGCCGCCGACCGATGCGGGGAAAGGGGCGCGAATCACGCCGGCGGACACGAGGTCCGCGATGTTCTCCGCGGGATAGCGTTCAGAGTCCGCCGCGTCCCGTTCGGCCAGTCTCGGCGCCAGGCCGCGAACGGTCTCGGCCAGCGTGCTAACCACGACCAACCCACGGCATCTTGGTAGCCATCAGCGTCATGAACTGGACGTTCGCATCGAGCGGCAGCCCTGCCATGTACACGACGGCACGACCAACGTGAGCCGTGTCGATCGTCGGTTCGGGCGCGACCTGACCATTCGCCTGCAACACCCCTCGCGGCATTCTCGCCGTCAGGTCGGTGGCAGCGTTGCCGATGTCAATCTGACCGCACGCGATGTCATGCGCACGACCGTCGAGCGAGGTCGACTTGGTCAACCCCGTCATGGCGTGTTTGGTCGCGGTATACGCGACCGAATGAGGTCGGGGTGCGTGCGCCGAAATCGAGCCGTTGTTGATGATGCGTCCTCCGCGCGGCGTCTGCGCCTTCATGATCCGGATCGCTTCCTGGGTGCAGAGGAACGCGCCATTCAAGTTCGTGTCAACCACGGCTTTCCACTGCTCGAACGGGAGATCCTCGATCGGAATCGGAGGCGTGCCGATGCCGGCGTTATTGAACAGCAGATCGAGCCTTCCGAACCGCTCCATGGTCCTGGCAAACAACGCGTGGACCGAGGCCGGGTCGGTCACATCGGTCGCGACGGCCAGGCAGCGCGACGCTGAGGCGCCGGCGCATGTGACCGCCTGATCGAGAAGTTCCGCACGGCGGCCGGCGAAGACGACGCTGTAGCCATCTTCGACCAGCGCGAGCGCCACCGCTTTGCCGATGCCCGTGCCGGCGCCCGTCACGAGGGCCACTCTATTTGTTTTCATTGGCGGTGAACATGATCGTTGGTTTTCCGTCGGCGCCCACGTAGCCCCGGCCCATGCCGGTTGTGTTGAACGACATCATCACGTTGCCGTGTGCATCGAGTCCGATGACCCCGCCCTCTCCCCCAATGGGCTTCAACGCACCTTGCACGATATCGTCGGCAGCGGCCTGAATAGACGTGCCGCGGTACTGGACTCGCGCGCAGATGTCGTGTGCGACGGTATAGCGGATCCAGAACTCACCGACGCCGGTCGATGAAATCCCGCAGCTCTGGTTGTTCGCATACGTGCCGGCGCCGATGATCGGCGAGTCGCCGATGCGCCCGAACCGCTTGTTCGTCAACCCGCCGGTCGATGTACCGGCGGCGAGATTGCCATGCTGATCGAGCGCGACGGCACCGACTGTGCCGTGATGATCCTCTGCCTGCGTCGCCTCCTTTTCGGCCGCGAGCGCATCCTGCAGCGCTTTCCACGCACGGTCGGTGTAGAAGTATTTCTGATCGACGAACGCGATCCCGCCCTGCTCCTTGGCAAACGCTTCCGCGCCTGCACCCGCCATCATCACGTGTGGTGACTTTTCCATGACCAGCCGCGCCAGGCGAATGGGATTCTTGATGTGTTTCAGGCCGGCGACGGCGCCCGCTTTCATCGTGCCGCCATCCATGATCGATGCGTCAAGCTCGTTGGTGCCCTCGTGCGTGAACACGGCACCCTTGCCCGCATTGAACAGCGGCGAATCTTCGAGAATGACGATGGCGCTCTGCACGGCGTCGAGACTGGTGCCTCCGCCAGCGAGCACTCGGTAGCCCGCCAGCAGCGCATCGTTCATGGCAGCCTGCATCGCGTCTTTGCGTTCCGCGATTCCGTCGAGCGTGAAATTGCCGGCGCCGGTGTGAATGACCATCCCCCACTTCGGCGGCTGTGGTGAGGCTGGCGTGGCCGATTGCGGCTGCGCGGGCGGTGCGGGCTGCGAACATGAGCAGCAGATGAAGAGCGCGACGATCCAGATCTGTTTCGTCATACGACTGGAATCCTGTGACGATCGAACCACCACGCCCACACGACGAGCACGCCCGTACCCGCGATACTCGCGGCGACGAGCGCGCTGACACCTGGAGGAGGTGATCCGACGTTCGCAAAATACGCGAGAAGCAGAAATCCGACGAATGCGACAAACGCCCACCGGCCGGACGCGTCACGGGCGCGCGTCGCGCGAGCATACGTCCACACGCCCACGACGAACATGGGCACTTCCACAGCGATCGTCGCCGCGACCGAGTTCCAGAGCCCGAGGCCCAGTTTGATGCTTCCGGGATAGAGCGGCATATCCGGCCGATGCGTGATCCAGTCGAGCACCCAGTGGCTGACGACAAGCGCCACCGCGATCGGCACTACGCGTCGATCGTGGACGATCCCGGCGCAGATCAAGCCGAAGACGATCCCCCAGAGGCACAGGAACACGAGCGAATGCGAGTACGGGTAGGAGACGAAGTCGAGCGGCGTGAACGCCGTGTTGCCCGGGTCGATGCGTACCTGCTCGATCCCCAGCGCGACGAGAAACGGCCAGATGATGTCCGCCAGCGCCACGGCGGCAAACAACGCTGCCAGCGACAGTCGCGGTGCGACGCGTTTGGCGGCGAACCCCAACGCGAAGTGTCCGATGAACATCGCAGCGAATCCCAACCTTCCCCATGCGGTTCTCCCCGTGAGGAGGAGACAGAAACGTAATCGACAGAATCTCCTACAGACGAGACGTTATTACTCGCCCACGTTGACGCGACAGTCGCGCGAGCATCGCGCGCCCCGCGAATTCTGGAATGAATCCCAGACGCTCGAATGTCGCCCGCCCGGGTATGTGAGTTGCCTACCTGACCGGCGCCATTTCCCACTGGAGGAATTGAATGCATCTTATTCGTTCGGCAGCCGGAACGGCTGTGCTTACTGTCGTTGGACTCGTTGTGAGTTCGTGCGGTGGAAATGCCGCGCTGTCGTCGGTCGGACCGTCATCCGCGTCCGCCGGCGCGTCGATCACCGGCATCGTACGAGGCATCGCCGTCACTCCGACCCCCTCTCGTACCCTCGGCGAGACCTTTGACGCGCTCGACGCGCGTAGTGGCGTCACCATCTCGGTTGTCGGGACCGGCATTTCGACCAATGCCGACAATCAGGGACAGTTCACCCTCAACGACGTCCCCTCGGGCACCGTGGTCCTGAACTTCAGCGCGCCCGGTTCGAATGCAACGGCTACCCTGCAGGGCGTCGGCCCCGGTGATCGAGTGCAGATCACTGTGACCGTCAACGGAAACAATGCCCACATCGATTCGGAACACCATAACAACGGTGAGATTTCGGCGCGCATCACCTCGATTGACAGTGGAAACAACAGCTTCCAGGCGGGCAACTGGACGATCAAGACGACCGGTTCGACGGCCATCCGACGTGGCTCGAAGACGGTTCTATTCAGCGATCTCAAGCCTGGAGATCACGTAGAGGTCCGTGGAACGCGGGACGGATCCACCGTCACGGCGACCGAAATCAAAGTCGAGCAGGGCGGTCAGGGACGCGACGCCGACGACGATCACGATGAGGATGACGACGACTGAGTAACGGTGCGAGAGGTGCGAGAGGTGCGAGAGGTGCAATTGGTGCGAGAGGTGCAACGAAGTGCGAGAGGTGCTGCTAGGCACCGATTGCACCTATTGCACTGCTCGCACCATTCGCACCTACTTCGACTGTGTCTTCCTGTCAGATCCACCCGTCGCAACCACCGGTTGCGACGTGCGGTTTGGTGTCGGTTCGACCTTACCAACGCGATGCACCATGCCTGAATCGACGGTTTTGCCGGTGTCAGTCAGCGTCTGGTAATACATGTCGTCGCCGACAATCTCGACAATCATGAACGTGTAACCGGAGTCAAAGCCTTTCGCGGTCAGCTCCGTCTGCGTGATGTTGCCTTCGCGAAGCTTCGCCGAACTGCCGGTGATGAAGTACGCAATCCCCCTCTGCGGCTTGATCCGTTCATAGAAATGTTCGTGGCCCGTGAGGACGACGTTGACGCCGGCCTTCACGAACCGCGGCTCCAGCTGGGTGCGGAGCGTCTCATTCGATCCATGTGTCTCGCCGGATGAATACGGTGGATGGTGGAAAAAGGCAATCTTCCACTCCGATCCGCTCATCGCCAGCTGGTCGTCGAGCCATGTCAACTGCGTTTCGTCCATGTAGGTGCTGTCGAGCGCGAAGAAGCGCAGGCCGTCAGCAGGCTTGAACGTGTAGTACCGCTCACCGTTCATGTTGAACGGCTTGTAGTACCGCTCGCTCGGGTCGTCGTGGTTGCCGAGCGCAGCGTAAAACTTGATGCCGGCATCGAGCAGTGGCTTGTAGGGAATGGCGAATTTCCTGTCGTAGTCTTTCGCAGAATTTCCGCCGTACAGATTGTCACCCACCATGATGACGAACGCGAACGGGAACTTCGCGCGCGTCGCGGTCAGCTGCTTCGCGACGGCGAGCTGGTGCTTGTCACCCGTCCCCGTATCGCCGATCACCGCGAACTTCACCGAACCCTTCTTCATTGGAACGGTGAGATCCTGCGCGACGAGTGCCGGAACGACGAGCGCCAGGAGCATCAACACGAACAAGAGTGAGCGGCGCATGATATTCCCCCCTGGTTCCTACTGAATCGCGTTCGGAACGAAGTCGACGATGATGTTCGCCTCGACGTCCCGGATGATCAGGTTCTTGCCGATAATGCGGTACTCGAGCTGCTCCGGAAGCTTGGGGAGGTTCATCAGCACCTGCGGCGGCGTCGTCGGCAGTGGCGTGTCGTCCGGATAGGTCGCGTTGACCTTCAGCACGACGGGTTTGCCGCCTTCTTCCTTGCGTTCCTCGGTGTTTTCTTTGAGTTCTTCCCTGACGTCCTTCGTGACTTCTTTTCCAGCCGTCCCCTGTGGCGCCGGGCTGGTCACAACCGGATATATCAGACGCCGGAACTTGTTCCGGATCTCGGGTGTCATGATGTCGCCCTGTTTCGCCGTCGCTCTGGCGGCACGAATCTTCGCGCCAAGTGCATCCTGCTTGGGCTTGATCTCCGCGGGGTTCTTCGTCTCCTTGAGCGCCGGCGCATCTTTCGCGGCGTCTTTGTGGATCGCCATGTAGGCGTCTACCCGCTTCTGGAAGTCAGCGAGGACCAGTGCGTCAGGATTCGCGTTCTCTTCCGCGGCCTTCTCTTTTGTCGCAGTGGAAATCTGGGGCTTCGGTGGCTTCGGTGCCGCCGTCTGCGCGGCAGCCCGTGCGGTGCTGAGCGCACCCGCAACACCAACGACGACGAACAAACGGATGACGTGCATGGCGACCCTCCGTTACAGGGCCGTCACTTTCACGTTGCGTGCCCATCAGGGGGTCCAGACCCCGAATGACGGAACGCTCGGGCTATCCGCAGGCGTCCATATTGCCGAAGTGATCGACTTCGCGAGTCCAGCCTTCACGCCCCTGGGCGTCGCGCACGTTGACCCACCAGACGTTCTCGGGTTGTTCAACGACGGTTATCGCGCACTCGTCTGATGTTTGTTTTCCGTTCGCGCAGTACGCGGGACTGCCGATGTACTGCTCATCCGTTTGGCCGTTCATCCATATCTTCCAGTCGCCGCTTCCCACGCTTCGCAACAGGTAGATGGGTTGACCGACGGCGACGGGCACATGACTCGCTCCCACGGTCACTTGCCTTGATGCCGTGGCGCGTCCGATCTTCGTCGTCGTGACGACTCCGGTCAGCGCAGTAACCGTGTCGTTGACGGCGACGTGAAACGCCACGGGCGCGTCGTCTCGCCTGTCGGTCCGGATATCCGTGCCCCAATCGACGGACCACTCGCGATAGGTACAGCACTGAAAAGGACACGCTCCTGGTTCATCGAACGGAATGGGTGGGCCGACTCGTTGCGTTCTTCCGCATGCCGTAACAACCAGCAGCATCGCTCCGATACGAATCGCCTTCTTCATTGACATACAACAGGACGTGAGCCGGGATAGCTCCAACGTCGATGCTCGGCCGAGACGAATTGATTCTCGTTCAATCGGCCACCGCGCCTGCGCAGCCATGCGACGAGCGATTCACGCAGAAGCGGGACGCCTTCAACCGCCTTGATTTCTCCGAGCGGCCCGGCAGGTGCGAAGATGCCGTCTCCGCCGCCGGCAATAAAATCGCTGGTTGCGACCGTGAGTTGGTCATCGGCGCGAACTGGAACCCCTGACGAGTGCGTCAGTGTCACACGAAGCATATGGCCCTCGCACCGCGCATCGACTTTGAAGCCGGCGATCGGCAGCAGTTCGAATGGCCCCACCTTCCGCTCCAGGCTATACGCGATGATGCGCGTCAATTGGTCTCCGGTCAGCCTCAGCGTCACAATTCGATTGTCGAATGGATACAGCTCGTAGAGCGATCCGTAGGTGAGCGGTCCCGCGGGCAAATCGGTCCGAAGGCTGCCGCCGTTGCTGATGGCCACGTCCGCGTGAGGCATCGAGGCCAATGTTCCGTCTGCAACGAGGTCGGCGATCGCGGTTTCGGTCTGCTGATCGCCGCGTGTGAACGGTGTTTCCAGTGAGACTCCAATCGGTTCATTTTTCACCGCAGCGGCTCGACGCACGGCGGGAGCGAGCGTGGCGGCGACGGTCGAATCGGGGCGCACGAGCCGATTCTCGTACCGCGCTGGAACGAGGACGGCTCCGCGTGGCGCGGCAGGATCGCAGGTGTGCGTCGCAGCGTTTTCACGTCCACACAGGTCGTGTGTTGGAAAGACGCGCTTGCCTGCCAGTGTTCGCGTCGACCGGTTGACCGCTAAATCGACCCGCGAAAACGATCGCCCGGCTACGTAGGCCTCGACGATGGCAATGCCGCTCACTTCGTGAGCCATCGCCTCATGCGTGTGGCCAGCCGCAATCACATCGACGAGACCGGCCGGAAGCTCACGCGCAACTCGGACAATTTCGGCCATCTGATCGCACGAGCTCAGATCCTTTGGATCGTCAAGCTTGGTGCACCGGCCACCTGCGTGTGCGAGGACGATCACCACAGTCGCGCCGCGTGCGCGTAGAGCGGTGGCCTCGCGGGTGATTACCGGTACGAGCGGCGCAAACGTCAAGCCGATGACGTTGGCCCCGATCGTCAGTGCAGGAGTATCGGGGGTCGTCACGCCGATAAGGCCAATCTTCACTCCCCGCACATCCACGAGCGTTGATGGCTTCACGTTGGTCCAGGTGACGGGTTGTCCCGTCGCATCGTCGATAGTGTTTGCGGCCAGGAATGGAAACCGCGCGCTGGCGGCACGGGCCTTCAACGCCCCACGGGGATCCTCACCGGGTTTCTGCACCGTCTCGTCAGGTCCGACCGGGCCGTAATCGAATTCATGATTGCCGATGGCTGCCGCCGCGTAGCCGAGCGCGTTGTACGCACCGACGACGGCTGCGCCTTCGTTGAGATTTGACTCGAGAGTGCCCTGAAACATGTCGCCGGCATCGACGAGGAGCACGCCGCCGCCGTCCTGCATCCGCGCCGCACGGATATTTCGAACGTAACCGCCGAGCAGCGCCAGTCCGCCCCGTTCGCCCCGCGGTAATACGCCGCCGTGCAGATCACTGGTGGCAATCACTGAGATCGTCAGCGTGGAAAGCCGCTGCGCTGTGAGATGAGGAACGGAAGCCGAAATCAGCAGCACGGCCGTCAGCAGTTGCCAGCGGACCATGCGGCGATGCTAGCACGCGGGAAGGTGTTGCCCCGCGTCCCGAGCAGGAAGCGGGGCGCAGTGGCTGATGCGCCTTACGGAACGATCGGACGGCGACCTGTCACGAAGCCAAGGATGAACAGCACGATGGCGATGACGAGCAGAACGTGCACGAACGCGCCAATCGTGTAGGTACCAATAACGCCGAGCAGCCAGGCGATCAACAGGATCACTGCCAGCGAGCGAACTCGTCAGGCGGCAACTACCGCGCTCGAGATGCGCGTGCCTTGGTTCTTGCATTGTTCAAACGAAAGGGAGGAGCTCCCTATGCCTCAAGGGGATAAGAGCAAGTACACAGAAAAGCAGAAACGGCAGGCCGACCACATCGAAGAGGGCTACCTCGAACGCGGCATATCGGAGGAAGAAGCCGAGCGCCGCTCGTGGGCGACCGTCAACAAGGTCCACGGAGGTGGTGAAAAGCCTGGTGGCGGTGGTTACGGCAAAGACGAGAATCACGAACCGATGAGAAAAGGCGGGCGATCGTCGCGATCGTAGGGGCCGGCTCGTAGGGGCCGCCCTTAGGCGGCCCGCCATGTTACTTACCCGATCGCGTCCATGAGGACGTCGGCCGCCCGTTCGCACTGCTCACGCGTCACGTCGAGATGTGTCACGGCGCGAACCGTCCGCCGGCCGAAGGCGACAACGCAAACGCCGCGCGCCCGCGCCGCCGCGACTACCGCCGCAGCATCCGGTCCCTCGTCTTCGATGGAAAAGATCACGATGTTCGTCTCAACGGGATCGGCAGCCAGGCGTACGCGCGAGTTCGCGCGAAGCCTGGAAGCAATCAGCTGTGCGTTTGCGTGATCCTCCGCGAGGCGATCGAGGTGATGGTCGAGCGCATATAGACCGGCTGCACCAAGGATGCCGATCTGGCGCATGGCGCCGCCAAGCATGCGGCGATGGCGAACGGAATCGCGGATCACATCGCGGGAACCGGCCAGCATTGTTCCCGCAGGAGCGCCCAATCCCTTTGAGAGCGCAACCGAGACGACGTCGAACGGAGCGGCCAATTGTCCGGCTGACCTGCCGCTTGCCACCGCTGCATTCCACAACCGCGCGCCATCGAGAAATGACGTGATCTGTCGTTCACGCGCGGCTGTACAGATTCTCGTTGCCTCGCCCTGGTCGATGACGATTCCACCCGCGCGGTTGTGCGTGTTCTCCACTTCGACGAGCGTCGTCGGCGGATAGAGCATGTGATCGCGCTGTTTGATCGCGTCGACGAATTCGCGGGCGGTGAACCGTCCGGCGCAGCCGATCTCGGTGAACTGCACACCGGCATTCGCCGCACCGCCGCCTGTCTCGTGCCAGACGGCGTGGCTCTCGCGGCTGACGATCACGTCGTCGCCGGGACGCGTGAGCGCGCGCAGCGCGACCTGGTTCGCCATGGTGCCGGACGGCAACCAGAGCGCCGCCTCCTTTCCCAGCAGCCCTGCGACACGCGCCTGGAGCTCGTTGATTGTGGGATCTTCGCCGAACTGATCGTCGCCGACGGGAGCGGCGGCCATGGCAGCCCGCATGCCGTCAGTCGGGCGTGTAACCGTATCGGAGCGGAGATCGATCATTGGGCGCGCGGGCTGTCCCCGACAGTGTGTTGGGTCGCGGCCATCTGTTCGCGGAAGAACACGACCATGTCGGTGCTCTGCGCCGGAGTGGCACCGAGCTGTCGCAGCATTGTGGCCACCTGTCCCCGATGGTAGCTGCCGTGATTAACAAGGTGCACGATCATCTGCCAGTAGGCCGAGGATCCTGGCTGTCCGTCCAGAGTCCTGTATTCAATCACCCGCGCCAGGCCGGCAGGACCGAGCCCTGCGACGAAGGCTCGAATGTCGCGCTCGAGCGGTAGCCAACTCTCGCGAACAGCGCCAACGGTTCTCAGGTGTGTCTGGTCCGCGCGCGCAGTCGGGGACTCGCCCTGCCAGCGGTGATACCAAACCCACTCGGCAGACTGCATGTGAAGGAGCGTGGCGAGCACCGAACCGAAAGAGCTGCCAAGATTCCGTGACAACTGCTCGGGCGGCAGCTGTTCGGCGGACGCAAGCACGCGATCCCGTGCCCAGTAGTTGTAGTCGATCAGCACCCGGATGTAATCGGGAGTCATGCGGTGAATAATATCGTCACCCACATGCCGCGCTTGTCCCGTCGGCTGGTCAGCCTCGTGACGGCCGCGATCTGCCTCAGTGCCGCCGTCGCGACCGCGCAGTTCGGACGACGGGGGTTCGGCGGGTTCCGCGCCAGCTTTGCCAGCGCGAAGGATTTCGACGGTCACTTCCATTTCTGCAGATGGGTGTATCAGTCCGCGCTCGATGGCGACGGCGGCAACTGGAATGCCGATTGGCCGCGAGCCGACATCAACCTGTCGATCAGGCTCTCGGAGCTGACGAAGGCCGACGTCAGCAAGGACTCGACCGGCGAACCGAATCATCTCCTGATCCGCTTCACCAATCCGGAAGTGTTCGATTGCCCGTTCGTGATGGCGACCGAGGTCGGACGCACGTTCATCACCGACCAGGACGCGCAAGCCATGCGGCTCTACCTCGAAAAGGGCGGGTTTTTGTGGGTCGATGATTTCTGGGGCAGCTATGCCTGGGATCACTGGGTCGCGCAGCTGCGGAAAGCGCTGCCCGCAAATGAATTTCCGATCTTCGACCTTCCGCCTGACCACCCGTTGTTTCGAACCCAGTTCGAGATCACGTCTGTCCCACAGATTCCGAACATCGGCTTTTATCTCGGCACTGGCGGCAATACGTCGGAGCGCGGCGCGGATAGCGCCGTGGCCCATGCGCGCGGCATCAACGACAAGCACGGCCGGCTGATCGTCCTGATGACGCACAACACCGACTTCGGCGATGCATGGGAACGCGAAGGCGACAGTCCGGAATACTTCGTGGCCGTCGGTCCGCGCGGCTACGCCTTCGGCATCAACGCCGTCCTCTATGCGCTGACCCATTGAGTGGGGTCAGACCCCGGTGATGCGGTGTACCGGGGTCAGACCCTGGGTACGACCCGACTCAAGGTTGCAGAATTTGCAATTCGTATCGCGAAACGTAGTACGAGCCGACTTGCCGATAGCTGTGCAGGCGGAAACCAAAGCGCTCGTAAAACGCGCGCAGCCGCGAACGTTCCGCATCGCAATCCAGACGGAGAAATCGCTTGCCGAGTGTGCGCGCGCGATCGACGCCCAATTCGAGGAGCGCAGTTGACACGCCCTGCCCCGCAAACGCGCGCCTGACCGCGAGGCGATGCACGAACGCTGAATCGGCGTCGTCAATATCCGGCCAGAACAGTCGATCCTCCAGCTGAAACCGCATTGCACCGGCAACTCGACCATCGACCTCACCGACTACGAACATGCCTGCGCCGGCTTCGGCTCTGATGCGCTCGTCCTCGAGCTCTCCCTCGACCCACATGATCGTGCCGTCGAGTTCCTCAACCCATCTGGCCGCCTCGGTGAGCGTGTCGACGATGGCGTCGGCGTCTGCAGAGGTTGCCGGCCGGATCAGCAGGCTTCCGATCACGGCGGAGGGGTGATGAGGCGCGGCGGGTTCGGGCCGCGACATCACAGGACGAGTGCCATCGCAAAGCCGTCATAGCCCTTCGAACTCACCGTCTGGACCATGGTGGCAGTGACCCGCGTATCCGCGACAAGCCGCTCGTTGAACCGCCGCACGCCCTTCACGTTGATGTCGTCGCTCGACTTATCGATGACGCCGCCCTTCCGCACGACGTTGTCGACGATGATGATGCTGCCCTGTCGTGACAGTTTCACAGCCCAGTCGAAGTACTCGGCCAGATTCGTGCGATCCGCGTCAATGAACACAAAGTCGAACGGCTGCTGTTTTTCCGCGGCAAGCTGCGGCAGCGTCGCAAGCGCATCGCCCACGCGTATCTGCACCCGACCCGAGATCCCCGCGCGCAACATGTTGTCGCGCGCGATCTGCGCGTGCTTTTCGTCTGACTCGAGGCTGATGACCTGTCCATTGGGCAACACCGCGCGCGCCAACCATATCGTGCTGTAACCCGCCAGCGTGCCAATCTCAAGAATCCGTTTGGAACCGTGTGCTCGCGCGATCAGATGCAGCAGCTTCCCGTGCGCTGGCGTGACGCTGATCGGAGGCAGGTTCGCCGTCACGGCAGACGCGGCGGCCGCCTCGAGCGCCGCATCGGGCTTGATCGTGATCTCGTTGATGTACTCGTCAACTTTCGTCCACAGGTCCTGGCTCATACCCCGCGAAGGTATCAGGTTTCAGGTATCGGGTTTCAGGCAGGTCTCAGGCAGGAGGCGTCAGGTGTGATATTGCTTACTGCCGGTTGGAGGGACTATGAGGAACACAACGATTTTCGCCGCGATGCTCGTCGCGGCGCTCGCGTCGTCGGCCGCGGCTCAGGATGCGCGGACGGCAATCGCCGCCGCATCGAAGGCGATGGGCGTAGAGACGCTGAACACCGTCGAGTATTCGGGCAGCGGCGCTGACTTCACGCTGGGGCAGGCGTACAGCGGCACGTCGCCGTGGCCGAAGTTCATCGACAAGACCTACACACGTCAGATCGATTTCCGCGTTCCCGCCTCGAAGATGGATCGCATCCGGATGCAGGGGGAAAACCCACCACGCGGCGGGGGCCAGCAGCCGGTCCGGGGCGAGCAGCCTCAGAACCAGACAATCATCGTCAACGCGAACACACCGTGGGTGCAGCAGCTGGAGATCTGGATGCTGCCGCACGGCTTTCTGCGCGCAGCGGCCACGAACAATGCCACCGCAAAGACGCAAACGGTCGGCGGCAAGAAGTACACGGTCGTGTCGTTCACCGGGCAGAACAAGGCGATGGTCAACGGCTACATCAGCGATCAGAACCTGGTCGATCGCGTTGAGACCTGGATTGACAACCCGGTGCTCGGCGACACGCCGTTCGAGGCCGTCTATACGGATTACAAGGACTTCGGCGGCGTGAAATTTCCGATGCACATCGTGCAGCGTCAGGGCGGCTACCCGATTCTCGACCTGACGATCAGCGATGTGAAACCAAATGCGCCCGTTACCATTCAGGCGCAGGGACGCGCGGGCGGCGCACCAGCGCAGGCGGCACCGGCAGCAGCCGCGTCCGCGGCACCGTCAGAAAAGCTGGCGGATGGAATTTATTTGATTCTCGGCGGCTACGCGAGCGTCGCCGTCGACATGAAGGACCATATCGTCGTCATCGAGGGGGCGACCAATGACGACCGCGCCAATGCTGTCATCGCCGAAGCGAAGCGGCTGATTCCGAACAAGCCGATTCGCTACGTGGTGAACACGCATCAACACTTCGATCACTCAGGCGGCCTGCGTGCATTCGTCGCGGAGGGGGCGACGATCGTCACGCACGAAGCTCACAAGTCGTACTACGAGAAAGTGTGGGCGGCGCCGCACACGTTGAGCCCTGACCGCCTTGCGAAGACACCACGCAAGGCGACCTTTGAAACGGTGCGCGACAAGAAAGTGCTGACCGATGGCAACCACACGATCGAGCTGTACCAGTTGCAGGGCAGCGGTCACAATGCCGGACTCCTTGTCGCCTATCTGCCAAAGGAGAAGATTCTTATCGAGGCGGATGCGTTCAATCCGCCGGCCGAGAAGAACGCGCCGGTCGCGCAGCCGCCAAGCCCGTACACGCTGAATCTGGTGAGCACGATGCAGCGGCTGAAGCTGGATACGACGCGGATTATTCCGATTCACTACCCGGCGGATAACCGTGTCGTCGAGATCGCTGAGCTGAATCGAGCGGTGTCGACATCGAGCACGAACTGAGCTTGCAGGGGCCGACCGAGCTTGTAGGGGCCGACCTTAAGGTCGGCCCCTACCGGCCTTCTCCTCTTCTTCTAAATGGAACCGGTGCACGAAGCGGTGAAACACCGGCGCCATCAGGATGCCCGCGGCGACGAGCACGACCATTCCCGCATATAGCGCGTACACACCGGCGAACAGCTTGCCGTTGACTGTTTGAAGCTTCGGTTCGACGGGACCCATGCCGCCAAGAAGCATCGCCGCATTCAGATACGCATCAATCCAATCCATTCCTTCGAAAAAGCGGTATCCGGCCATGCCGACGCCGAGCGATACCACGATCACCGCCGTCACGATGCCGAAGTGATTGACGACGCGCCGAACAAACCGGCGTCTCGACGCAAGTGGCGCGTGACGATGCTCGTACATCAAACCGAGCATGCGGGTGCCTGCAGTCGCGCGTCAACTGCTTTCGAGCTGTGTGGTCCCGCGCAGGCGGTCGAGTAGCCGCCGGAAATCGTCTGGCAGCGGCGCTTCAAACCGAAGCTCCCGGCCGTCGACGGGATGGCGGAACGTCAGCCGATGTGCATGCAGCGCCTGGCGTGTAAATGGAATCGGCCGCAGCTGCTCGGGCCCGAAGACATACCGCCGTTCGCCGATGAGCGTGTGCCCGCGCAACCGCGCTTGAACCCGGATCTGGTTCCTCTTGCCGGTTTCGAGCCGCACTTCGACAAGTGACGCATCGCGAAACTGCTCGACGACCGAATAGCTGCACACCGCCTCGGCCCCCTGCGGATCGCGCGGGTGCGTCCGTTTCTGGATGAGCGCCTTGCGATCCCATACGAGGTGATCGCGCCAGGTGCCTTCGGTCGGATCCGGACGGCCGTATACGACCGCGAGATAGATCCGTTCTGGTTCCCGTTGAATGAATTGTTTCTTGAGCGCCTGCTGCGTTCGCGGATCCTTCGCGAAAACAACCAGACCTGACGTATCCCGATCGATTCGATGCACGACGAACGGCCGCCGCCGTTGCGGGCGGAGGTAACGTTCCAGCTGGTCGTACACGGATGGCTCCGCGCTCTTTTTCGGCAGCGGGACCGACAGCAGACCTGCCGGCTTGTTGATCACGAGGAGCACGCGGTCTTCGTAGAGCATGTCCAGCGGCGCCGCAACTGCGCGCCGCGGCGCCCGCGAACCGCGGGGGTGACGATTGGCTGGCACCCGGTCTAACGAAGTACGGGCGCTGGTTCGGGAATCGCTTCCCCGTCGTGCCTTGGCTCCGATCCGGCAAAGTGCACTCCGCTGCCGTTGCTCATGACCGCCTGCCCATACCCAAACACGCCGCTTCGCGGCGGCACGGTCGTGACCTCATGACCGAGTTTTTCGAGCTCGCTGCGGGTCTTCTCGGCAACCAGCTCTTCGACGTCGACGTCACAGCCGCTGAACGAGCCCTTCGTGAACCTCCCCGCCTCGAGCGCCTCCTGCACGTCGAGCCCGAAGTCGACGACGTTGGAGACGAACTGCGCGTGCGCCTGCGCCTGGTTGAACCCGCCCATGATGCCGAACCCGATCTTCACGTCGCCTCTCGACATGAACGCCGGGATGAGCGTCGTGAGCGGACGTTTGCGGCCGGCGAGCAGATTCGGGTGACCGCTTTCGAGCGTAAAAAGCGCTCCGCGATTGTGCAGCATGATGCCGGTATCCGGCGCAACGACGCCGCTGCCGAATGACGAGTAGAGACTTTGAATCAATGACACGATGTTGCCGTCGCGGTCGATCACCGACAGGTAGATGGTGTCGCCGCCGTTCGAGGTCGTCAGGCCGGTCAGCCTGGAGGGTTCAACACTGCATGCGGCCTTTCGCGGATCGATCAGACGCGCACGTTCCTGCGCGTGCGGCTTGCTGAGCAGCGGTGCGACCGGCACGTTCGAGAAATGCGGGTCGGCGACATAACGCAACATGTCCGCATACGCGAGCTTCTTCGCCTCGATCATCACGTGCATCGCCTGCGTTGACTGGAAGCCGTACTCGCCAAGTGGGTACCGCTCCATCAGGTTGAGCATCATGAGCGCGGCGATCCCCTGCGTGTTTGGCGGCAGCTCGTACACGGTCCAGCCTCGGTACGTGGTCGAGATGGGATCGACCCATTCCGCCTTGTATTCCTTCAGGTCCGCGAGCGTCATCGCGCCGCCCTTCTCTCGCGAGATCGCCACGATCGCTTCGGCCGTTTTCCCTTCGTAAAAGCCGGCGGCGCCCCGCTGAGCGATCAACCGCAGCGTCGAGGCGAGACGCGGGTTCTTGAAGATGTCGCCGGCGCGCGGCGCGCGACCGTCCGGCAAGAATGTTTCCTCCGCAAGCGGTTCGCGGGAAAGCTTCGTGATCGCACTCGCCCAGTAGTCGGCAATCACGTCGGTGACCGGAAATCCCGCGTCGGCGTAGTAGATGGCGGGTGCGAGCAGGTCGGCCATCGGCAGCTTCCCGAACCGGCTGCGCATGGCGTCCCACCCGGCGACCGCACCTGGCACCGTCACGGTGTGAATGCCAGTTCCGGGCATGCGCGTGATGCCCTTTGACCGGAGAAATTCGGGTGTGAGGCCCGCCGGCGCCCAGCCCCCGGCATTCAGTCCATACAGCTTGCCAGTGCGCGCTTCGTAATAGATCGCGAAGAGATCGCCGCCGATGCCGTTGTAGTGCGGTTCGACAAGTGCCATGACCGCATTGGCCGCGATCGCGGCGTCAACCGCGTTGCCACCGCGCTGGAGGATCTGCGCGCCCGCCTGCGACGCGAGCGGCTGGCTCGTGGCAACGATGCCCAGTGTCGTGGCGACCTTCGATCGGCCGGTGATGACCTGCGCGCGTGGCGGCTCCTGCCCGATCGCGACAACTGAAATCATCGCAACGGCAATCAGAGACAGCAGCACGGTTCGAGTATTCATACGTGATCCTCGAGGGCCGGCTGAAGCCGGGCCCTACTCATCTCAATCCGCCTTCAGGGCGGACCTACGATAACGCAGTACACTCTCGACAGTGCGCTGGATACGCCCGGGACGACGTTTCGTGGTTCCTATCGTTGCCGTAGTGTGCGCATTCACCGCGACCGTCGCATCAGCGCAGTTTGGGCGAGGCGGTTTCTTCGGCTTCGGCGCGGGCCGCATCGCGACGCCGCAGGACTTCGACGGCCGCTTCCACTACTGCCGCGTCGTCTACCGGCAGTCTCCCGACGGTCGTGACGGCAGCTGGCGCACCGATTACCCGCGCGCCGACATCAACTTTTCCATCCGATTCTCCGAGCTGACGCGCGCGAATGTGAGCTTCAACTCGCGGCGCGAGCCGAATCACCTGCTCGTCAATCTTGGCGGACCGGAGCTCTTCGGCTGCCCCGTCGTCATCCTGTCGGCACCGGGGGCCGTATCGATCAATGACGCAGAAGGATTGAATCTGCGGACGTATCTGCTCAAAGGCGGCTTCCTGTGGGTGGACGATTTCTGGGGCTCGTACGAATGGGACCACTGGGTGCGCGAGATCAGGCATGCGCTGCCGGCGAGCGAATATCCGATCTTCGACGTTCCTCCTGACCATCCCATCATGCGCACGCAGTTCCTCGTTCAAGGCGTGACGCAAATGCCGAATATCGGCTTCTGGGAGCGATCCGGTGGTCGCACGTCGGAGCAGGGCGACGACAGCGCCGTGCCGCACCTGCGCGCGATTGCGGATCGTACCGGCCGCATCATGGTGCTCATCACGCACAACACGGACATCGGCGATTCGTGGGAGCGCGAGGGGGACGACCCGCGTTACTTCATGTTGTTCGGCCCGAAAGGGTACGCGCTCGGCATCAACACATTCCTGTACGCCCTCACTCATTGAAGGTCCTTCGCCGCTTTGCAGTCGCCGCGCTGGTTGTGAGCGCGGCCGCATCCGCATTTGCACAGGGAACCGACGACACGCGAACGCAGTATCCGCGGCTGCTTCAGAACTCCTACATCTCGATCAACGTCGGCGCCATCGATCAGCCGTTTTCAGAAGCGCAGCTTGAACCTGGGTTCCATGCTGCTTCGATCGATGTGCCGCGCACGGACGTTCGCGTGATGCTGATCGGCCACGAGTTCAACCGCATCATCTCCGCGCAAGCGAGTTATATGCGCCCGCTCAACTACGTGACCTACGCGAATGTGCGGGCAGGTGATGTCGACCGCCATCACGTGAGGGTCAATTTTGGCGCGGTCACACTGAAGGCACGTCTGCCTGTGGCGCGCCGATGGTCCGCCTACGGCGAGGGTGGTCTCGGGTTCACGAGCCGGACGGGGTTCAATCTCGGCGAGACACCCGTCGTCACCGACGCGCACTACGCATCGTTGCTGCTGGGCGGTGGCGCCGAGTACCGTCTCACACCGTCGTGGGACCTGACCGGCGGTGTGACGTTCTCACCCGGGCGGGATGAAGTCCGACAGCCGCACACGCTGTTTGTCTCCAGCGGCTTTCGCTACACCGTGAGGCCTCTGCCTGCCGCGCGCGTCGACGCAAACCGCGACGCGAGCGTCATCTTTCCGCGACACGTCATTCAGGTTGAGTACTCATCAGGGACCGGTTACGGCGTCAACGACTTCGTGTCGCGAAAGGTACCGATCTTCTGGGGCGGTCACGCGAAGGTCGACTTCGGCATCGCGCCTCATTACGAGCGCAACGTCTTCCACACGCGCAAGGTGTTCGCGCTGGACGTGGGCGCGAGCGCAGGATTCTACAAAACGCGACAGAACAACGATCGGTTCGTCACGCTGTCGGTCTACCCGCTGTTCAGGTTTACGTTTCTGCGAGCGCGCCTGGCCGACATGTACTTCGCGTACTCGCTCGCCGGGCCGACCTACATCTCGAAGATCATCCTCGACGACCTGAATACCGGCCGCCACTTCACGTTCCAGGACTTCATGGGGATCGGCTGGTTCGCCGGCGCCAGCAGGAATCTGAATGTCGGCGTGAAGATCAACCATTACTCGAACGGCAATATCTTCACGCAGAACGCGGGCGTGAAGATTCCGCTCACGTTCAGCATCGGTTATGCGTTCTAAAGCGCCGACGACCGCGACGCTCTGATAGCGTCGTATCTCGACTGGTCGTGACCCTCGTCGCGGCCGATCGTCGCGCGTCGCGCGTCACATGCGTGTCACGCGAGCACCGGATCGACGCAAGCGCAAGCGAACGCGCGACTAAAACTCTCCTGGCACTCTGGAGTCTGTCGTGCGGTGGGTGGTGATCGGATTGCAGCCGCAGGACCGCCATGAAATGCGCTCTCCGAATCTTCATTCTGGGACTGCTGTCATTCTTTCTGGCGCTGTCAGCATCCGCACAGGACAACTCGGACGCACCTGCAGCAGCTAACGGAGGAACAGCCTCGACTGCCGCAGCCGCGGCGGGCTCCGACGTCGAGGAATCGGGCGAGGAGCTGGCGAAAAAGCTCGACAACCCGATCTCGGATCTCTTCAGCGTGCCGTTCCAATTCAATTGGGAGAACGGCATCGGCGCGCCTGACCGCACCCGGTTCATCCTCAACATTCAGCCGGTGATGCCGTTCTCGTTGAACGACAAGACAAACCTGATCGTGCGTATCGTCGCGCCGATCGTGAGCCAGCCGCCGCTGCTCACCAGCCGCTTCGGTCCGAGCGGCTTCGGAACGAGCGGCGTCAGCGATCCGCTCGTGTCGTTCTTCATCTCGCCGGCGAAGGGGAAGATCATCTGGGGCCTCGGTCCCGCCATCAGCCTGCCATCCACCAACGATCCAACCCTCGGGTCGCAGAAGTGGGCCGCCGGCCCCACGTTCGTAGCGCTGAAACAGGCATCGGGATGGACGGTGGGTGCGTTGGTCAATCAGATCTGGTCATTCGCCGGCCCTCCCGATCGCCCGTCGGTCAGTCAGATGTTCCTTCAGCCATTCGTCACCTACACAACGGCAAATCTGTGGACGTTCGCCGTCAACTCAGAGACCACGGCGAACTGGGAGGAACACAGCCCGGATCGGTGGAATACGCCGGTGAACTTGATGTTGTCGAAGCTGTCGATATTCGGCACCTTCCCCGCCAGCTACCAAGTCGGCTGGGGATATTTCTTCGCGTCGCCGGAGAACGCGTTCGGCGCGACGTGGAAAGTCCGCGGGGCCGTGACGATCCTGCTGCCGAAGAAAAAGAAGTAGCGCGTGAATCGTGCGGGCGACCCCGATCGAGGCCGCCCGCCGGCGGGTCTCGCACACCCGAGAATGCGGCTCTCGAGGCCCGCGGCTTTCTAAATCAAGTCTCACCGGTCCGTTGGCTGCGGGGTCTCGTGGCCGCTCGTCGCCACCGTCCCAGCCGGATACTTCTTGAAGATCTTGTACACCTCTCTATTGATGCGCTTGAGGCGATGCTCCGGGCTCGACGTCGGGTGCATATCGCGCTCGCTGATCCCGCGCCACAGGAGCTCGCCGGTCTCGGCGCTGTTGATGTCGACGGCCAGCGTGCCGACGATGATCGGCTCGAGGTAATACGAACCGTAGCCGCCGTAATAGCCGCCCCAGTATCCGTATCCCCAGCCGGGGTAGCCCCAGCCTTCATATGCTGTCTGGAAGCTCCGATGGGTCGTGACGTAGACGTCCGGATGTACGTCGTCACGCCTCAAGCCCCGCGCCTCGAGTTGCGCGGCGACCGCCGCGTTGGTGTTCTGCCTGACGATCGGACTGTCGTACGCCGTCGTCTTGTACGCCACCGCATCGATTGGAGGACCCTCTTTGATTGAGAAGGTTCGGACCTGTGAGAAGTCCGCGACGCGGTTCATGTCGTACGTGACCTTTTGCGCCAGAGCTGGGGCGGACAGCGCTGCCATCGCCACGCCGACCGTGACTATGCGAGGAACAATTGTCATGGGACCCTCCCGGGGGTTGACGGCGATCGGATCGGATCGTCGTTCACCTCAAAAAGGGGCAAGAGACAAGCCTGGCAGCTCGGCGGCAGAAAGCTGCCTAGAAAGGGGGGAAAAACGGCTCACGTTGAAATACGTCGTGAGCCGCTCATTGGGGATTGTGGGTGTATAACCTCGCTTCCTCGACACTACTGAATCAGCCTGAAGGGATTGGTCGCGCAGGGTGGAGGAAGCGAACGCGTGCCCAGCCATCGAGATCACGCGCTGCTTCGTCACAGCTGCGGCCGTCAATGATCGAAGGTCCAAACGCAGCGCCTCCGATCGCGTACTTCAACCCGATCGCAAGACCGCCCACGGCGATCGAGCCGAACGCAAACCCGCCGATCGACAAACCAAGTCCCAGCGCCGCGCCTCCGAGTGCACAGGCAAGACCGATCGAGACACCTCCGATGGCCACCAGACCGAGCGTGAGGCCGCCAAGTGCGATGCCGCCGATCGCAATGTTTCCGATCGCGATGACGCCCTTGGCGGCCCTCGGTCGCATCGTGATGGGATCGATCCCCGTGCAGATGTGCACCAGCGGCCACTCGCCGATCGCCACCGGCGACTTGTATTCGAAGCCGTACAGGAGGCTGCCACGCTCGATGCAGGTGCGACACGCCAGCCGCGGCGCATCGCGCCCGACGCAATCCCGGCAGATCGCCTTCTGGCAAATCGCGCAGATGCCGACGGCGGGGATGCTTGTGTGCGTGTAGCAGTTCATCGATCAGGGAACCGCCTTGACGATCCTATCGATGACGTTCTGATCTTTCGGAAGCAAGCCGGCCGCCGCGAGCCGAGGCGTGAGTGTCACCCAGTTCTTCTCCGCCTTGAAGACCTGCCTGAACAGCGGCAGCGATTCGTCAATGCGTCCCATGTTGACGAGCGCGACCGCGTGCCAGTAGACCATTTCCATGTTGCCCGGCGCGAGCGCTGCCGCGGCGGAATATTCGCGGAGCGCACCCTGATTGTCCTTCCGCTCCACGGCGAGATCGCCGGCGTTCATGTGATTGTAGGCGCGCTGCAGCACAACGAGGCGACGCAGTTCCTTGAGCGGTTCAGGGTTGTCGTCGACGCGGAGATCGAACATGCGATCCGTCCACGGCTTTCCCGTCGGCTTGCCGCCGACGACGACCAGCGCGGCGGATTGGCGGCCGCGAATGTCGCCGCCGGCCGCTTGCGCGGCGTCGAGCGCGGCAAGCATCCGATCCGCGAGATCGCCTTTCGATGCCTCGAAGGCGCGTGACATGGCCGGCCAGATCGAGTCGTTCAGCATCAAGTTGGCCTGGACGGAGTAGTTCGCACCGACGTGATGACCGGCGGCTTGGATGTCTCTCGCGCCGGTGTGCGCCGCGACGCGACCCTGCGCGTCGATCATCGCCACCTGCCGCACGTCGCTCGCGGGGTCGCCCGCTACGAGCGCCTTCAGCGCGTCGGGTGCGCTCTTGCCCGCGCGCATCAAGTCGAGGCCCAGTTTCCCGTAGCTCGGGTCGATGAACGACTGCGTCGCGACCGCGCCGACCCCCGCCTCGATCCAGGGGACGAGTGGCCCTACGTTGAACCAGTGCGATTGCACGGCGACGCCAAGCTCGCCGGTCGCCGGATCGCGTGCGACGATGGAAAAGGTGTGGACGGGACGCTTTGGAACAGGCGTGCGGCGTTGCGCGTCCGCGGCGTGCGGCCAGGCGGCCGTTGCGAACACGCACGCGACGACGAGATTACGAAACCGCCTTGTCCGTGATCTCCAATCCGCGGTCGATGATGTTGAACGCTTCACGCAGCTGCTCCTCCGTGATGATGAGCGGCGGGTTTGTGAAAAAGTAATTCCAGCGCACGAATGTAAAGAGTCCTTCCTGACGGAAGAACTTGCCGAGCGCAGCCATCTCCGGCGAGCTGCCGTTGAACGGCGCCATCGGTTGCCTGGTCTTGCGGTTGCGAATGAGTTCGATCACGCCAAACAGGCCGATGGAGCGCGCCGCGCCGACTGACGGGTGGCGGTCCGCCAGACCGGACATCAGCTCCGCCATCAACTTGCCTGTCCGCTTGGCGCGGTTGATCAGATCGTCCTCTTCGTACACCGCTATGGTCGCGAGCGCCGCGGCGCAGGCGAGCGCATGGCTGCTGTAGGTGAGACCGCCAGGAAACATCTTGTCCTGAAAGAAATCCCCGATCTTCCGCCGCATTCCGACCGCGCCGAGCGGGACATACGAGCTCGTGATGCCCTTCGCCATCGTCAGGATGTCGGGAACGACCTTCCAGTGGTTGATAGCAAACCATTCGCCGGTCCGCCCGAACCCCGACATCACTTCGTCGGCAATCATCACGATGCCGTGCTTGTCGCAGACCGCCCGGACCCCCTGCATGTAGCCATCGGGCGGGATGAGAACCCCGTTGGTGCCGGTGACCGATTCGACGATGATCGCGGCAATCGTCTGCGGCCCTTCGAGGATGACGAGCTCTTCGAGGTTTCGGATCGCCACGTCCGCCGAATCCTGCTCACGATCGACGCCGTGGTACCAGTCGGTGAAGTGAACCATGCCCGGCAGCGGCGGCTGTGCCCAGCTGCGCGGCTCGCCGGTTGCCGCCATCGCGGCGGCGGTGGCCCCGTGGTACGAGCGGTAGCGCGACAGGATTTTGTAGCGGCCGGTGTAGGCGCGCGCGATCTTGAATGCGTTCTCGACCGATTCGGCGCCCCCGTTCGTGAAGAAGAAGACGTCGATGTCTCCCGGCGTGAGCTCCGCCAGCTTCGCCCCGAGCCGTGCACGGGGCTCGGTCGTCATGCCCCCGGGCGTCACGTAACAGAGCTTAGCCGCCTGCTCGTGGATGGCTTGGATGACGCGCGGATCGCTGTGGCCGATGTTCACCGACATCAACTGGCTGTTGAAGTCGATGTATCGCTTTCCCTCCGGCGTGTAGAAGTAAATGCCCTCCGCGCGCTCGACCGGAATCGGATCGACGGCGCCCTGCACCGCCCATTCCGAAATCGTGTGTTTCTTCGACAGGGCGACGATTTCTTCGCCCTTCATTGCGACAGTTGTAGTCGGAGTCATGGTCATGGCTTTCGTCCGATGCCGAGCAGATGGGCGCTGGCGCCGACGATCGACGGCTCGGCTTCCAATGCACGCGCGATGTTCAGGATATCCTGCCGGAGCGCCTCATCCGCCCAGCGGGACTCGAAATCCGCAAACATCCAGGCAACGCCTTCGACACCTATCACTTCGACCGCTGAAAAACCCGCCTCCTCGAGTTCGGCGCGCAGGTCTTCCGGGCGATGGAAGTACGCAGTGGTGAAGTAATTGAGCGTGTCCGTCGGATTCCGATGCTGTCCGTCGATCAGATCCTGGTCCCGTATTTGATGGAACACCGGATCGAGTACCTTGCGCGCCAGACCATCGAGCGCGGACGCATATCGCGAGATGGCGGCGGCCACGACAGTGCCTTGCGGCGTGAGGACGCGATGCGCCTCACGTAATGCACTGAGGCGGCCGTTTGCCGCAGTCAGATGATAGAGCGGCCCCATGATCATCACGACGGCCGCCGACCCGGCGGGCTCGGGCAGCGACCGTGCGTCACCGACCGAGATCGACGCGATCGGTTGGCTCAACGTCGCGTTCAGGTGACGCGCCTCGGCGACAAGGCGCGGCGTCGCGTCGATTAAGTGCACTTCGTACCCACGTTCCGCCAGCCACGCCGAGTAGGTCCCCGCGGCGCCGCCAACGTCGATGACCCGCGCGGGCGCGGGCGGGAGGAATCGAGTGAGTGTGTCCTTGGTGCGTTCGAACTCGAGCTTGAAGGGGCCTGAGGTGAGGCGCGACTCTTCGGGAAACCGGTCGTAGTAATCGAGAACTTCACGTGGCGGCCTGAGCATCCCCTCGTTGGTCATCGCGAGGCGCGCTTGATGAATGATCCCGACCCCGCTCGTCCCACGAACTTGCCGTTGTCGATGATGACGCGGCCACGCGAGATGACAGTGTCGGTAACGCCCACGACCTCGCGTCCTTCGTACGGGTTGTAATCAACCTTCATGTGAAGGGTTCGCTGCGACAGCCGCGCCTTCTTCTCCGGGTCGAAGATGACGATGTCCGCGTCGGAGCCGGGCGCAATTGTTCCCTTCCGCGGAAACAACCCGAAGATCTTCGCCGGCGACGTGGACGTCAGCTCGACGAACCGGTTCAGGGAGATCCGTCCGGTGCGCACGCCTCCGTCGTACACGAGCGACATCCGCGTCTCGATGCCCGGCGCGCCGTTCGGAATCTTCGAGAAATCATTCTTCCCGAGCGTCTTCTGCTCTTTCATGCAGAACGGGCAGTGGTCGGTTGAGATCGCCTGCAGATCGTTGAACGCCAGACCGCGCCACAGCCGCTCCTGCGTTTCCTTCGGTCGCAGCGGCGGGCTCATCACATACTTGGCACCCTCGAATCCCGGCTCCTCGTAGTTGTCGTAGGAGAGGAACAAATACTGCGGGCAGGTCTCCGCAAAGGCCGGCAACCCGCGGTCGCGCGCTTCGGTCACCATTTCGAGCGCCTCGGACGCTGAGAGATGCACGATGTAAATCGGCACGTCAGCCATCTCGGCAAGCGCGATCGCCCGGTGCGTCGCTTCGCCCTCCGCGCGCGCGGGACGCGTCAGCGCGTGATACTTCGGAGCGGTCTTCCCTTCGGCAAGCGCCTTCTTGACCAGCACGTCGATGACGCCGCCGTTCTCGGCGTGCATGCAGATGGTTCCGCCGTTCTTCCCCGTACGCAGCAGCGCCCTGAAGATGCTCGCATCGTCGAGCATGAAGACGCCTGGATACGCCATGAACAACTTGAACGACGTGACGCCTTGCCGCACCAGTGCATCCATCTCCTCTTCCACCTGATCGGAGAGCTCCGTGATGATCATGTGGAAGCCGTAATCGATCGCGGCTTTACCCTCGGCCTTCTTCATCCACGTTTCCCACGCGTGATGAAGCGTCTGCCCTTTGTACTGAATCGCGAAATCGACGACGCTCGTCGTTCCACCATGCGCGGCCGCGACGGTGCCCGACTCGAAGTCGTCCGCGGATGTGGTTCCGCCGAACGGCATGTCAAGGTGCGTGTGAACGTCGATACCGCCGGGGAGGACGTACTTCCGTTTGGCGTCAATGATCCGATCTGCATTCATCTGCAGCGACGAGCCGATGGCAGCGATCTTCTCGCCGTCGACGAAAACGTCCCCTTCATATAGATCGGTGGCGGTAATGACGATACCGTTACGAATGAGGAGGGTGGCCATCCGCCCTACTATATAGTCACCAAAGAATTCAAAGGGGCACCTGCAATGGCCAGTCAGCTCTCGACGACGTTTACCGGGCTCGCATTTGAAAACCCTTTCCTCCTCTCCTCCGCGCCACCGACAGAATCCGACAGCAACATCATGCGTGCGTTCGACGCAGGGTGGGGCGGCGTCGTCACGAAAACAATCGGACTGCACCCGGTCGTCAACGTCGACGGGCCGAAGACGAAATTCCTGCGGGCCAGCACCGACTCGCCGCGGCTGTCGATGCAGAAGCGGGGCAGCGCCGTGCTGCACTCGTCGTGGAACTGGGAGCTCATCTCAGACAAGACGCTCGACTGGTGGGTGCCGCGCATTGCGCGAATCAAGCAGGCTTACCCGCGGAAGATTCTCGTCGCCTCCATCATGGCTGGCTCGGGCAGCGATCACGAGCTTGCCAACTGGCAGACACTGGCGAAGGCATGCCAGGACCAAGGCGCGGATGCGTTGGAGCTGAACCTCTCGTGTCCGCATATGGATCGCAAGGACATGGGGTCGAACATCGGCAAGGACCAGGAGTTGATCTCAGTGGTCGCGCAAGTGGTGAAAGAAGTCGCGCGTGTGCCGGTCTGGGCGAAGCTCACACCATCGACGACAGATATCGTCGTCGAGGCGCGCGGGGCCTTTCTCGGCGGCGCCGATGCGATTGTGTCGTCGAATACGTTCCCATCTCTGCCACCGATCGATCCGGCCACGCTTGAATTCGAGATGAATGTCGACGGCTTCGTGTCGAGCGGCGGCCTCGGCGGCCCGGCGATTCTGCCGCTGTCGCTGGCCAAGATGTCCCAGCTCACGCAGGCGTTCCCCGATAAGTCGTTCTCGGGCATCGGTGGTATTGCCGACTTTTCGCACGCGTTGAATTACTTTCTGCTTGGATGCGGCACCGTGCAGGTATGCACGGCGGCGATGCTCGATCACGCCATCGGACCAAACGTCATCAGGTCGCTGCTGGCGAGCATGCAGCAAACGATGGAACGCCACGGCTGGCGCACGCTCGACGACTTCCGTGGCATTCGCCGCGATCGCATAGTTCCCCACTCGCGAATCCGCAGGCCTGATGCGAAACACTATCACGGCGGCTACGACGCAGAAGGGTACGCGGCGGCCGAACCAGCCGCGCAACGATGAGTCATGCGGCTTCTCATGTAAGGGCCGGCGTAGGGGCCGGCTTTAGCCGGCCCGCCGGTGACTTCGTGGAGGTCACCGAAGATCTCTCCGGCAGCCCGCTCTGGAACCCCGACCTCGCCCCAACGCCGCTCTCGCGCCGGACGTGGTCCACCTATCACATCGCCGCGCTCTGGATTGGGATGAGCGTGGTCATCACCACCTACACGCTCGCCTCAGGGCTGATGCAGCAGGGGATGACGTGGTGGCAGGCGATGCTGACGATCCTGCTCGGCAACGTTATCGTGCTCCTGCCGATGATCCTCAACGCGCACGCGGGCACCAAATACGGCGTCTCGTTTCCGGTGCTTTGCCGCGCCAGCTTCGGCGTTCGCGGCGCCAACGTTCCGGCGATCCTCCGCGCGCTCGTCGCCTGCGGGTGGTTCGGCATTCAGACGTGGATTGGTGCGCTGGCATTGAATGCGCTCATCGTGGCCGCGGCGCCAGCTTGGGCGAACATCGCCATCGGCATCTGGATCTCTTTCGCGATCTTCTGGGGAATTCAGGTCTGGATCATCGTCAACGGCCTCGAGGGCATCAAGAAGCTCGAAGGCTGGTCCGCGCCGCTGCTGCTTGGCGGAGGCGCGCTCCTGCTCGGGTGGGCGATCGTCCGCGGCGGCGGCCTCGGTCACATTCTCTCCGAGTCCGTACGGCTTCAGACCGCGCACATCCCATTCTGGCGTCTGTTTCCAGCCGCACTCACCGCGAACGTCGGTTACTGGGCAACGCTCAGCCTGAACATTCCTGATTTCACCCGTTACGCACGCAGCCAGCGCTCGCAGGCGCTTGGCCAGGCGATGGGGCTGCCCGCGACGATGACCGCGTTTGCCTTCATCGGCGTCGCGGTCACCAGTGCGACGATCGTGCTGTTCGGCGAAGCGATCTGGGATCCGGTGGCGCTGATCGCGCGCATCGGCAGCGCACCGGTCATCATCTTCGGCGCGCTCGTCGTGCTCCTGGCACAGCTGACGACCAACATGGCGGCGAACGTTGTCTCGCCGGCAAACGACTTCTCGAGCCTCGCGCCGAAGCAGATCAACTACGTGACGGGCGGGCTGATTACGGCGGTCATCGGAATCGTGATGCTGCCGTGGAAGCTGTACGCGGACGCAGCCGCATACATCTTCACGTGGCTGATAGGCTACTCGAGTCTGATGGGCGCGATTGGCGGCATCCTGATCGGGGACTACTGGGTGCTGCGCAGACGCGAGCTGTCCCCGGTGGACCTGTTCAAACTCGATGGGCGCTACACATACTCGGGTGGCTTCAATCGCCGCGCAATTCTCGCGCTCGTCATTGCGGTATTGCCCGTGGTCCCAGGTTTCCTACGAGCGGCGGCAACGCCAGGCGGGCAGGTCGCCAACCCGACCTTCCTCGATTCGCTGTATACCTACGCATGGTTTGTCACCTTCAGCCTGAGCTTTGTGCTGTATCTTCTGTTCGTCCGTAGGGGCCGACCTTAACGTAGGGGCCGACCTTAAGGTCGGCCCTACACACGTCGTGTTCGAGGTGGCGCTCATGACTGAGAATCGTCCGTTGCTCTCGCAAAATCGACGCGAGTTCCTCCTGTTCGTTGCGGCCAGCACCGTCGTCGCTCCAGCAACTCGGGCGTGGGCGCAACAGCTCGTCGCGTCGCACGACGCAGTGCCGACCGCCGCGAAAGACTTCCTCCAGATCATGGACTTCGAGGAAGCGGCGCGACGTGCGCTGCCGCCCGCACACTGGGGCTACATGGCTACCGGTGTCGATGACAACCTGACGCTGCAGGCGAACATGGACGCCTTCAAACACATCGGTCTCAAACCGCGGCGCCTGGTCGACGTCTCGAAGGCGGATCTGGGCGTCGACGTGTTCGGCGCCAAATGGGAGACCCCGATCTTCGTCTGCCCCGTCGGTGGGCAGCAGGCATTCTTCCGCGAGGGCGAGCTGGCAACCGCACGCGCCGCGCGGGCCAGGAAGCACCAGATGATTCTGTCGTCGGCGACAAGCACGGCGCTCGAAGAGGTCGCGAAGGCGTACGGAACTGCGCCGTGGTATCAGCTCTACATGCCGCGCGCGTGGAGCGACACCGAGAAGCTGGTCAAGCGCGTCGAAGACGCGGGGTGTCCTGTCATCGCGTGGACCGTCGATCTGCTCGCGGGCAGAAACACGCCGACGGCAACACGATTCGCGCGGCAGGACACGCGCAACTGCATCGCCTGTCACGTCAACGGCCCCGGAACCCGGGTCCACAATCCGATGTACGAGGGACTCAGCGACGCGCGCACGAATCCGCCGGAAGCGACGTGGGAGTACGTCGATCGGCTCAAGAAACTGACGCGGATGAAAGTGCTTCTCAAGGGACTCGACAGCGCCGAAGACGCGAAGCTCGCCGTCGAGCACGGCGCCGACGGGATCATCGTCTCGAATCACGGCGGGCGCGCGACCGAAACGCTTCGCGCCACCATCGATTGTCTGCCTGACGTCGTCCAGGCGGTTGGCGGACGCATTCCGGTGTTTGTCGATGGCGGATTCCGCCACGGCACCGACATCTACAAGGCGCTGGCGTCAGGTGCGCGTGGTGTCGGCATCGGCCGGCCGTACATCTGGGGTCTCTCGGCGTTCGGTCAGGAGGGCGTCGAGCGCGTGCTCGAGATCCTGCGCGCGGAACTGACGTTGACGATGCGCCAGATGGGAACGCCGACGATTCGCGATATCACGCCGGCGCGTCTAACGAGGGCGCAGACCACGTAGCAAATCAACGGATGCCCGTATCAAACGTGAGGCGGACAACGGTAAGCATCCCGTCGTCCGCAACCGTGACGGACTTGCGCTGAAGTGAAGCCCCGATGATCGGTGCGTCCGCAGCGGGGACCACCATGTAGGCGCCGGGTTTCAAATAGACCGTGAACTGACCCGCCGCATCGGACTGAAACTGCGCGATACGTCGCCCGTCCTGCTCGACCATGAAGGACGCGCTGAATGGCGCGTCACAGGGCACATCCACACGGCAGACAGGCGTCACCGGACCGCGCATCACGACACCCGTGAGCCCGGTCGTACTCGAGGGAGACGACCCCGCCGAACCGCACGCGGGGATCGCGGCCGCACCTGCGACCAGTGCGATCGAGATGAGCTGACGCCAGGTCATAGTCCCTCGGTGGTAGTATCGCGCCACGAGGCTCGATCAGGAGGAGCTGGTGTGAGCAGATCCAGGAAATCGAAGAAAACGGGGATCGAACGGCGGGAATTCCTGCAGAAAGGCGCGCTCGCCGGCGCAGCCGCGATCGTCGGATCAGGCGCGGAGCTCACAGGCCAATCATCCCCACCAACCTCACCCGCCTTACCCGCCTCACCCGCCCCAGCAGGCCCGACGACCCCCATCATGACCGCCGCAGGCGAGGCGATCGGCCCGGGCGAGGTGCAGGTCCTCCGCGACAACCAGCGGAGCGGCTCCGACTTCATGGTGGACGTGCTGAAGACGCTTGGCTTCGAGTATGTCGCCGCCAATCCGGGCTCGAGCTTCCGCGGGCTGCACGAGTCGATCATCAACTACGGCGGCAACAAGAGCCCCGAGCTGATCACCTGCATGAACGAGGAGTCGGCCGTCGCCATGGCGCACGGGTACTTCAAAGCCGAGGGCAAGCCGAGGGTCGTGGCGGCGCACGGCACCGTCGGCCTGCAGCACGCGTCGATGGCGCTCTACAACGCGTGGTGCGATCGCGTGCCGGTCTACCTGGTGATCGGCAACTACAACGATGCGGCGGTCCGCCGTCCGGCCGAGTGGTACCACGGGGTGCAGGATGCCGCGCTGCTGGTCCGCGACTTCACGAAATGGGACGACACGCCCTGGTCGCTCACGCACTTCGCCGAATCCGCCGTGCGAGCGTACAACGTTGCGGTCACTCCGCCGATGGCGCCGGTCGTTCTGGTGCTCGACGGCATCCTGCAGGAGGAAGGGTTCGACATCAACAAGGTGCCCGCGATTCCGAAGACGCCGGTCCCCGCCGCGCCGCAGGGCGACACGGCGTCGGTCGAACAGGCCGCGCGGATGCTCGTCGCGTCTGAAAGCCCCGTACTCGTCGTTGATCGCCTTGCCCGTACGCCAAACGGGATGAAGCTGCTGGTCGAGCTCGCCGAGCTGGTCGGGGCGAGCGTCGTCGACCAGACGAGCCGCATGAACTTTCCGACGCGCCACCCGCTGAATCAGACCCTGCGGGCGGCAGCGGCGATCGGCGACGCCGATCTCGTCGTCGGCCTCGAGGTGGCGGACTTCTGGGCCAGCGTCAACGCGCTGCGCGATCAGCTTCATCGGACCACGCGCCGGATCACCAAGCCGGGCGCGAAGATGATCACGATCACCACCGGCGATCTCTACGTCCGAGCGAATTACCAGGACTTCCGAAGGCTGCAGGACGTCGACCTCGCCATCGCCGCGGACGCCGAAGCGACGCTGCCGTCGCTGATTGAGGCGGTCAAGCGGCTTGCCTCAGCCGACCGCAAGCGTGTCTTCCAGGAGCGGGCGACCAAGCTCGCGGATCTGAACCGTGTCGCCGCTGATCGCGCGCGCGCCAACGCGAGCTTCGCGTGGAACGCGAGCCCGGTCAGCACCGCGCGACTCGCCGCGGAGCTGTGGGCGCAGATCAAGACCGAAGACTGGTCGCTGGTGTCGAGCTATTACACAAGTGACCTCGGCGGCTGGCCGCGGCGCCTGTGGAACTTCGACAAACCGTACCAGTGGCTCGGACACGCCGGCGGCGGGGGCATCGGATACGGCGCACCCGCATCAGTCGGCGGCGCGCTCGCGAACAAGAAACACGGCCGCCTCTCGGTGGCCATCCAGACCGACGGCGATCTGATGTACGCGCCGGGCGTGCTCTGGACCGCCGCGCACCACCGCATCCCGCTGCTCAGCGTGATGAACAACAACCGCGCGTATCACATGGAGCTGATGCACGTGCAGCGCATGTGCAACGCTCGCAACCGCAGCGTCGATCGCGGCACCATCGGCAGCCAAATCACGGATCCAAACATCGATTACGCCAAGCTCGCCGCCAGCATGGGTGTCTACGCGGAAGGGCCGATCGAGAACCCCGCCGACCTCGGCCCCGCACTGAAGCGTGCGATCGCGGTCGTCAAGCGCGGTGAGCCTGCGGTGGTCGACGTCGTTACGCAGGTGAGATAGAGAGGCGCGTATGTCGCTGCAACGGATTCGCCACAGAGACGCAGAGACTCAGAGAAAATTAAAGTACCTCTGCGTCTCTGAGTCTCTGCCTGCACGCCGAAGCTTCAGCGGAGGCGTGTGGGTTGTGGCGGTGATTGTCGTTGCGATGATGGTGACGCTCGCGGCGCAGATCCGTCCGACTCCACAGCCCCCCACAAGGCGACCGGCGCCACCGCCGAAAACGGCCCCCCCCCCCAAGGGCCGCACGCC
>JACXTT010001404.1_pt1 | contig 40007 bp, 29 predicted proteins | sample 9270951 | NCBI WGS metagenome assembly JACXTT01 (sample SAMN15532306, study PRJNA645909) | rock metagenome | isolation source: weathered quartz diorite | place: Puerto Rico | collected 2017-06-21
ATGATTTATGCGCAAGCCGAAGACGACTTCAATCGCGTCGAAACGAATTACATCAATTCGATGGGCCGGGCCGCGGAAACCGAAGGCGAATCAGCCATCTGGCGCGATTTGCGCATGAAGATCTTTATCGATCCGTATGACATGCAAGTGAAGTACGCGTCCAGCCCACCATGGCTGCAAGCGCTGATGGTCGCGTGGGCCGACGGACTAAATTTTTATCTGGCGAAACATCCTGAGGTGAAGCCGAAAGTCATCACGCATTTTGAGCCATGGATGGCTTTGACTTTCAGCGAAGGCAGCATCGGTGGTGACATCGAGTCAATCAATCTCAACCAGCTACAGGCGTTTTACGAAAAGCGATCGGAGGTCGCGCGTGTCAGTACCGCGAGCTCTTCCCCTCTCTCTTTGGAAGAGGGTCAGGGTGAGGGTGCGAAGCTTAGCGACCGGGACAATTCTGACGATCAAATTGATCCCACTCTTGATCGCGGCGGCTCAAACGGTATCGCTATCGCCCCCGCGAACACGGTCAACCATCACGCGCTGCTGCTGATCAATCCGCACACATCTTTCTATTTCCGATCTGAATTGCAGATGACGAGCGATGAAGGGCTCAACGCGTACGGCGCGGTCACCTGGGGGCAGTTCTTTATCTATCAAGGCTTCAACGAACACTGCGGTTGGATGCATACGTCGAGCGCAGTTGATCAGATGGACGAATATCTGGAAACCATCGTGAAGAAGGGCGACAAACTTTTCTACAAGTTTGGAAACGAAGAGCGGCCGATCAAGTTTTCTGAAATCCTGGTGCCCTACAAAACCGATCGAGGCAAGCAGTTGCGACGTTTCTATGTATTCCGAACTCAACACGGCCCGATCATTCGCGCGCAAGGCGACAAATGGGTGAGCATCGCGCTGATGCAGGAACCGGTAAAAGCCCTCACGCAATCGTACACGCGCATCAAGTCGCGCAACTACAAAGAGTTTCGCCAGACGATGGAGCTGCACACGAACTCTTCTAACAACACGATCTTTGCCGATGCGGATGGGGACATCGCTTACTTTCACGGCAACTTTATCCCGCGACGTAGTCCAAAATTCGATTGGACGAAGCCGGTCGACGGTAGCAATCCCGAAACTGATTGGCATGGTCTGTTGTCGGTCGATGAGACGCCGAAGCTGCTGAATCCGGCGAGCGGTTGGCTCTATAACAGCAACAATTGGCCGTGGTCGGCGGCCGGCCCGAGCAGTCCGAAGCAATCCGATTATCCGAAGTATGTCGATAACGGCATTGAGTCGCCCCGCGGCTTGCACGCGATTCGCGTTCTGCAGAACAAAAAAGATTTCACCGTCGAAGGCCTGCGCGCGGCGGCTTACGACACCTATCTCACCTGGTTCGAGAAACCAATTCCCGCGCTCATCAAGGCATGGGATCAAACGGAGGCGAGCGATCCTTTGAAGGCAAAGCTGTCGGATCAGATCGCGATGTTACGCAATTGGGACCTGCGCTGGGCCGAGACCTCGATTCCCACATCGCTGGGAGTTTTCTGGGCCGACGACCTTACCCGCAAACTCGGCATGGACGCCCGCGCGGAAGGCATCTCACTTCCCGAGTATGTTTCGACCAAAGCGAAATCTGATCAGTTGCTGAAATCTCTGGACGCTGCTTCTGATAAATTGAACGCAGACTTTGGAACATGGAAGACGCCGTGGGGCGACATCAATCGGTTCCAACGACTGACTGACGACATCGTTCATCCCTTTACGGACGCGGGCCCGAGCATTCCGGTCGGCTTCCCTTCCGCAATCTGGGGATCACTCGCATCATTCGCCGCACGGCCATACAAAGGATCGAAGAGGATTTACGGCAGCAGCGGTAATAGCTTTGTCGCCGTCATCGAGTTTGGACCGAAGGTACGCGCCATCGCTGTTACGGCCGGAGGCGAGAGCGGCAGTCCTTCATCGAAGCACTTCAGCGATCAGGCGCAACGATATGCCACCGGCAACCTGCGTGAAGTCTATTTCTATCCGGCACAACTAAAGGATCACACTGAGCGGATTTATCAACCAGGCATGTAGAAGCGCGGAATGAGGTCAGTACCGGGAGCGGTAGCGACCGGGTTCATCGCTCAACAAGAGCCTCAAGTGAGGCTACCCCGTCGCTACCGCTCCGGGTACTGACTAGATGATCATTCATCTCATCGACGGCACTTATGAACTGTTTCGCCAGTTCTATGGGCTGCGTCGCTTTCACAAAACCGATCCACCATTCGGCGCTGTCAATGGCGTCCTCGGCATGATCGTGAAGATGCTCGAGGATGGCGCCACGCACATCGGCGTCGCTACCGATCACATCATCGAATCCTTTCGCAACGATCTCTGGCCGGGCTACAAAACCGGAGCCGGAATCGAGCGGGCATTGTTCGCGCAATTCCATCCGCTGGAAAAAGCGCTCGACGCGATGGGGATCGCTGTTTGGCCGATGGTTGAATTCGAAGCTGACGACGCACTGGCGGCCGCCGCTCATCTCGCCGCAAAGAATAAGAAGGTCGAGAAGATTTGCATCTGGACGCCTGACAAAGACCTCGCCCAATGCGTTGTCGATGATCGCGTGGTGCAAATCGACCAGCGGCGCAACATCATTCGCAACGAAGCGATGGTCATCGAAAAGTTCGGCGTCGCGCCCAAGTTCATCCCCGATTATCTCGCGCTGGTTGGCGATGCCGCCGACGGCTATCCGGGAATTAAAGGGTTGGGCGCAAAGACGGCCGCTTCGCTCATCAATAGGTTTGGCGCAATTGAAGAATTTCCTTCCGAAACCTTGAACGACGCGAATCGCAAGCTGGCCCTTCTTTTCAAAACGCTGGCGACGCTGCGCCTCGATGCGCCCCTCGGAGAGATGCGAAACGCTGAGAATCTGCGCTGGAAAGGCACGGCGGCGTCATTTGCATCAATCGCCGGCAAGATGGCCAGCGAGCGCCTGCTGAAACGCGTTCGCGCACTCGAGGCAAAACTCTAATTAGCGGACGCACGAAATTTTTGTAGTCGGCGAGTCGCATCTTTCGGTAATCTGTCACAAGCATGAGCGTTTGGCAGACGCTTCTCGAAACCGCCGTCCACGCGCCTTCGCCACATAATGTTCAGCCGTGGCGCGTTCGCATAGTCTCTGACGAACACGCAGACCTCTTAATCGAAAAACGCCGCACGCTGCCGAAAGAGGATCACACCGGCAGCTTTATCATCCTCACGATGGGTTTGTTTATTGAGGCGCTGCGAATTCTTGCGGCGAACCAATCTCTGAAACTTAAGCACGAGCTGTACGCTGATCCTTCCCAGTTCGCGTCTGAGCAGATAGCCACAGCTACTGATGAGTTATTGCCGTTTGCAAGGCTGACCATCGAACGCCCCGAAAACATGGACAGGATTTCCACGGGCCGCCCGGCGGACGTGGATACTCCGTTTGATGATTCGCTATTCCTTACGCGTCGCACGTCGCGAATTTCGTTGAAGCCCGACCCAATTCCTGATAGCGATGTCGACGCGCTGAAGAAGCTCGCGCACGATTGGGGCCAGCGTTACGAACAAGTAGCATCGCCGCCGCTAATCGAGCAGATCCTTGAGCGCAACATCGACGCGTTGTTTCATGATCTGAACGCGCCCGACTATCACGACGAGATCGTCGAATGGTTTCGTTTTACGGATCGGCAATCGCAACGCGAGCGCGACGGTCTCGATTACCGCTGCATGAATTCATCAAGGCTATCTTTTTGGCTGGCCGCGCGTTTTCCGCGGTTGATGAGATTGCCGATCGCGCGGCCAATGCTGAAAAAAATCTATCGCAGCCAACTCGGACTCGTGCCGACGATCGGGATGCTCGCCGGACGCTTTTGGCAACCGGCTGATGCGTTCCAGACTGGCCGGTTTCTCATGCGCTTCTGGTTAGAGTTGGCGAAGCGCAACCTCTATCTTCATCCCTACGGCAATCTGGTGACGAACAAAGCCGCGGCCACGTGGTGTCGCGAAGCGACCGGCGTTTCGGACATTTGGTTGATCTTCAAAATCGGATACTCCGGCGAACCACCGAAAAGTTATCGCCGCAGTGTCGAGGAGGTGTTGGTTGATTGATCGAATCGTAACCGGCGCAACTCTCTGGCTCCTTTGGATCGTGAGGCGCATCATCAGCCTGGATCGCCGCGCCTACTTGATGCTCAGCGCCGGCGCGTTGCAGCCATGGCTGGCGAAGATTGGGTTCCTGCGCGCGCACGCAGTCTATCTCAAAGCGAAGGAGCGTTGCCCCGCGTATCAAGAGTTCCTGCAAACTGAAAACTACCCTAACGATGGACGTTGGAAACTAGCGGGCCTCCCAATTACCACCAAAGAAAATTACGTCAAGAAGTTTTCGATCGTCGATCGCTGTTACGACGGCAAGCTGCCGGCGGCCGGCGTCGTCATCGATGAATCGTCCGGCTCGTCGGGCGTGCCGAACAACTGGGTGCGCAGCGCGGAAGAGCGCGACGATATCAAACGCATCCTGCAACTCAACTATCAACTTATCTATCGCGATAGTGGCTGCATTCTGCTCAACTGCTTCGCGCTCGGGCCGTGGGCGACGGGAATGAACGTTTCGATGTCGCTGGTCGATGTGGGCATTCTGAAATCGATTGGCCCGGATCAGAAGAAGCTGGAAAACACCTTGGAAATTTTCGGCACGAATTATCGTTATCTGGTCTTCGGCTATCCACCGTTCATTAAATCGTTCGTCGATACGACGCGCCTCGATCTCAAAAAGTACCGAATGGATTTGATTGTCGGCGGCGAAGGAATCTCGGAACCGCTGCGCGCGCACCTGCGGCAATATTTCCAGAGCGTGATTTCTTCTTATGGCGCTTCCGATCTCGAAATCAATATCGGTGTTGAGACTGAACTCACGATCAACCTGCGCCGGCTTTGCATGAAGGATCGCGAGCTTTGCGAGACTCTGTTCGGCCGCGACGTCCCGCCGATGATCTTTCAATACAACCCGCTTGACTATGTCATCGAGACCACCGCTGACGGCGAACTACTCTTCACCATCGGCCGGCAAACCAGCGCCGCGCCGAAGCTTCGTTACAACCTGCACGACCTCGGCGGCACGCTCACGCATCGCGAACTGGAGTCAAAATTGAAAGGCAGGCGCCTCGACATCTTCGATCTTGCGAAACCGCAGAGTCATTTCCCGATTCTCTTTGTCTTTGGCCGCAGTGACCTGACAGTTCCCTTCTTCGGCGCCAAGGTTTATCCGACCGACATCGAAGAAGTCATCAACGGCGACGCGGAACTCGCGCAGCAAATCAACTCGTTCCAGATTGCCAGCTACGAAGATGAGACGATTAGTCGTCGCCTGAAAGTCCGTCTTGAATGCGCGCGAGATGTCCGCCTCACTGCGACAAGTGAGCTTCATCGAAAAATCTTCGAAGGCCTGTGCCGCGTGAATCAGGACTTTCGCGAAGTAACGAAGATGTTCACTCCAGACTGTGTGGAAATCGAGGTCTATGATTTCGAGCAGGGGCCGTTTGCCGGCCGCGACATCCGCATCAAGAATAAGTACATCGCTCAGTAAAGCTCACATGTAATGTTCGACTTTGCGGATTTCTTTGCGACTGAGCGTCTCCGCGCGCACATGTCCTGGCGAAAAGATGTTTCCAAAAACGCAGGGACGCAAAGGCCCGCAAAGTCACAAGACGCCACAACCAATTCACATCGCTTAACAACTCCGCGGGCGTCTTGGTGATATGATGTGGCACTCAACGCCCGATGGAATGTTCCTGATTCAGTCCAACATTGCTCAATCCTTCCAATCGCCCGTCGTGCGCGTTTTGATTGGCGCGATTGCGATCGCCCTCCTGTACGTTTTCTATAAAGAAGTTCGGAAGATTCCCGCAAAGCTCTTCACGCTGATGATCACCGCGTTCGTCGACATGGTCGGCCTGTTGATGATCATCCCGCTGCTGCCGTTTTATGTGAAAGAGCTGAGCGGCGCCGGAATCGATTTTCTCGGCTGGCATCTTGGCGTCGGGACTATTTCCGGGATCATCGTCACGGCGTTCACAGTCGCGCAGTTGGTCAGCGCACCTTTGTGGGGCCGGTTCTCGGATCGAGTCGGACGGCGACCGACATTGATGATCGCGCTGGCTGCGGCCGGCATCGCTTATCTGATTTTTGGATTTGCGACTTCGCTGTGGTTACTGTTTTTGTCGCGTCTGGTCCAGGGCGCCGGCGGCGGCACCGTCGGCATCATTCAAGCCTACGTTGCCGACACGACCGATCCAAAGGATCGCGCGCGCGCGCTCGGCTGGTTATCAGCCACCACTAATCTCGGGGTCGCCCTCGGTCCGATCCTGGGATCCTTTGCAATTACTCTCGGCAAGCGCGACATCATTCCCGGCACGAACACGCTCTCAATGGGTCACGCCATGCCGGGAATTCTCGCTGCGGGACTCTGTCTGCTGAACATCATTTTCGCCTGGCGGTATCTCACTGAATCTCGCGACGCGACAGATCATGCTTCCGCGGAGCCGCCGCGAAAGTCTCGGCAAGCTGCCTGGACGGTGATTGCTCAACCCAGCGAACCTTCGTCGCGATTGATTCTAATTTATGCAGTCGCGATCGGAGCCTTCCAGGGAAGCTTCTCGGTGCTCGCGCTGTTTCTTAACGCGCGCTTTCAAGTAACTGAGCAGACCATCGGTTACTTCTTCATGTATACCGGCGCGATTTCGGTCTTCACGCGCGTGCTGCTGCTGGGCCGCATGGTCGACTGGCTGGGCGAAGCGAAACTATCCAGACTCGGATTAGTTCTGCTTGCGTGTGGAGTGATCGGCATGCCGCTTTCCCACAATTTGTGGACACTCGCGATCGCGGTGGCCCTTATCCCGCTCGGCACCGCATTTACTTTCCCATGCGTCACCGCGCTGTTGTCGCGCGTCGTCAGCCAACGCGAGCGCGGACTTTACATGGGCATGCAGCAGACTTACGGAGGTATTACGCGCGCCATCGCGCCGGTGCTTTATGGACGCGCGTTCGATTCGCTCGGCGTCGCGTCACCTTACTACTTCTCGAGCGCAATCATCGCCGCGACGCTCTTTTTAGGATTTGGTTTGGATAAGTACGCACGGCCTGAGATGCCCGCTCAGTCAGCACAGCCTCAACCAACCGCTCCTGATGAAGCAACCGCAATGGCTGCCGCTGCTGGCGCAGAACCTGAGACTTGAGGCCGAGTGCCGCCGGCGCCGAACGGGAAGCTTCACGATAACGTTATTAGCCGCACTTCTTTAAACCAAGTCACAACCAACCGCGGAGCGGTTGCAGATATTAGCCAGGGGTAAGCGACCGCACGGTCGCGCCACCCCTGGATCCGATTATGAAAAGATTGACGCGCCCTGAAGGGGCGCAATGACTCTGTCGCCCGCTTTCGCGGGCTCTGACAAATTCGGAGCGACGTGATCCCCTTGGTTACGCTCGCTACGCTCGCTCCCTTTGCCGATGAAGGCGAAGTAATCTGTACAGCGACACCCGCAGGTGAAGTTGTCATGACGACGCACATGGGCAGCTATACGGGATTCCGCGCAGCGCATGACGCAATTCATTCCTGGCGCGTCGCAACGGGGCGAGCTTTCGCCAGGTTCTCGTGGGAAATCTACGGCGACTGGACAAGCGACGAAACGAAGCTTGAGACTCAGGTTTTATATCTACTGACTTGAAAGTCGAAGCTTGCCGCCATCGCAAATCTTTACCCTTCCTTGACGCTACGCTCCGAGTAAATTTTCTTGCTTAGTTGGGATGCACGAGGTATAAGACACGGGCCAAAGTCTTATGCTAGTCGGTGGGCATTTCATAGTTCGACGCTGCGCGAATCTCGGTATCGCGGTAAAAACCTATCGCAGCTGTTCCGGGAACCAGTCGGGAGACATAGTTCAATGGCGCTAATAAATTGCCCCGAATGTCACAAATCCGTTTCTGACCAAGCTCGTTCTTGCCCGAATTGCGGGCGCCCCATCAAGAGAGAGGAACAAAGAACGGTTTACGTTATCCAACGCGCTAACGGTCGCGTGGAGGGCTACGAGGAGTTCTCCCAACTTCAACGCGACGGATGGCAAGTAATCAGTGAACACGACGAAGCTGATTGGGACGGTGAAGCTCCTTTCACACGAGTCGTGTATCAAATGCGCCGCTGATACTAACCTTGCGACTTCTAACAAATCGTTGGAGCGTGGCCACGGGAAGCGACTTTCGATCAAGCATGATCCGGCGAAGCTAGTTGCTAGCGCCGTGGCCCGGTCAATTCAACCGTTATGCTGCTCCTTTAAGCCAACCAAGCGGCATGTCTCCAAAATACATTTCAAACGACGAACTATTCCACTTCGTTGGACGCAGCCATCCGACGGATAACGATAAGAATTATGGAATTCTTTTGGCCGTACTGGATGGAGTCGTTTCTCATCCACCACATACTCGCGATTGGGGCGCTCACCGAATCACAATCAATTGGGACAAGAACATTTTTTCTGAGGAATTAATAGTCCCGACAGTTACCTGCTATTGTGACATCCCTTTTGAAACCCTTGAAAACCACATGAAGAAATACGGAATGTTCGGTCTCTCCTTCGCTCGGTCGCTGCTGATAAAATACGGGGCTCGCCCGGTCTTCTATATTCCGCTTCAACCTGGCGATCGGCTTGCGGGCTGGGGCACGATCTATTGTCAAACAATGCTACATGATATCGAACAAATCTGGCGGGGGTTCCGTGAACACGTTTTCGATCCGATCGACACCGCTGCTCGCAGTCACTCACTCGGAGTGAAGCCAAAGTCCAACGATGAGGCTGTGATGGCGATCGATGACGCTTTCGTTCAGCATTTCTTAGCCTACATCAAACCATTCAATTCTGAATTGGCCGAGGATGACCCGAATAACTTTTACTCTGAACGTGAGTGGCGCAAGTTTGGGAATCTGATGTTTCAGCCTGACGAAGTAATGCGCGTGTTGGTTGCTCCTGACTACGTCGATCGCTTAGCAAAGGACCGGCCGGCATACGCGAATAAAATCACCGTCGCACCTTTGTAAAAACAGAGTTGGTCGCGAGCGGGAGAACCTGAAATTGCGAATTTCGAATTGCGGATTGCGAATTCTTAAATCACGCCGGTTCTGACGCACAACCGCGACTCACGCAGCGCGCGCATTCGTTACCGACAAAACATTCGCGCGCCGCACCACCGCCAGTGACATGTCATCAACCAGCGGACGCGTGCCGGCAAAGTCCTGCACTGCTCCCAACACTGAGAACAAAACGGAATCGGCTGAGTCGGCTTGCGCCTCTCGTAGTTGAGCTTCGAGGCGGTCGTAACCAAACTCTTGTCCGGCATGGTTCAGCGATTCGATGATGCCGTCCGAATAGACCACCAACATATCGCCGTCATTCAACTGAACGACGCCGCGCTCGTACTCGGCGTCAGCCAGAACGCCCAGCAGCAGTCCACCTTCGCAGAGTCGCTCAAGCTTTCCATCGGCCCGCAGCAGCAACGCCGGCGGATGTCCCGCGCTGCTGTAGTGAAGAACTCCGGTGGTCGGATTTAGGTTCGCGAGGAACAAACTGGCGAACGGACGCAGCGGTAACATCCGCGCGAGATCGACATTAACCTGAGTGACGATCTCTTCAGCATCCGTCGAGCGCGACGCGTGTGCGCGCACCAAGCCCGCCACGTGCGTCGTCCACATGCCCGCGGACAAACCTTTGCCGCAGATGTCGCCGAGCGCGAGAATAATCTCACCGTTAGCCTCTTCGACGGTGAAAAAGTCGCCGGGCAGATGGCGCACCGCGAAAATCTCGCTGGCGATCTCGAAATCCTGATAATTCAATAAGCGCGGCGCGCAGAGACGTCGATGCACCTGCGCGGCTTCAAAGATCGCCGTGTGCAGCGCGGCGTAGTCTTTCTGTAACTCCGCGAGTTTGAATTCAAGTTCCTGCCGGCGCGGTTTACGATTGACCACGCGCGGCGCGATTTGCGATCGCGTGTCGAGCGCACGTCTTGCTGCAGTTGTATGGAGTGGTTGAGTCATGCTGTTCATCCTGTCGCCAGATGGTTTACGAACAACAGGGGAGACTAACCAACAAACTTATAGCCTGTGCCGTGAACGGTAAGAATAAAACGCGGCTCTTCCGGATTTGGTTCCAACTTTTGCCGCAGATGCACGATGTGTGTGTCGACCGTGCGCGTGTTCGGATAATTTTCGTAACCCCAAACGGCGTCGAGCAGACGGTCGCGACTCAAAGTCTCAGCCGGATGCGCGATGAAGTATGCGAGCAACGCGAATTCTTTCGCCGAAAGCTCGATACGCTGGCCCGCGCGCAGCACTTCATTGTTGCGGACGTTTACTTCGACGTCGCTGAAGCGATAGAGATCGGTTGGTGTCTGCGGCGAGATCCGCCGCAAGACGGCTTTCACGCGCGCCATCAATTCGCGAATCGAAAAAGGCTTGGTGACGTAATCGTCGGCGCCAAGTTCGAGGCCCACGACCTTGTCAATTTCCTGGCCCCGCGCCGTCAACATAATGATCGGCAACGAAGGCTTCTTAACCTTGAGTTGCTTACAAACATCCAAGCCGCTCATGCGCGGCATCATCACATCAAGCACGACGAGATCGATGTTCTCTGCCAGCGCGCGCTCTAAACCTTCGGCGCCATCGCCCGCGCTGAGCACTTCATAGCCCTCGTACTCAAAGTTGTCGCGCAGGCCCGCCACCATTGCCGGTTCATCTTCGACGATCAAGATGCGCATGCGCTGGCCGTTGGTTGATTTGGCAGCCGGCGGGATCGAATCGATTAGATCGCTCACCCCGTTGCCGTTTGATTTGCCGTTTAGTTTCATCATGGTTCCTTCAGAATTCATTATTGCGCCGCGCATCGCTCGCCTGCTACCGCTGCCAGTCCTGACCCGTTAATGCACCGTCGCGGTCGTCATCTGCGGCTGTATTTCCGCCGCCATCAAAGGCAGCGACAGGGTGAACTTGCTCCCCGCGCCGGGCGCGCTCTCGACCGAGATGTCTCCGCCATGAGCTTCAGTGATGTGTCGCACCAGCGATAAACCGAGGCCGCTGCCTTTGGTGTTATGCACGAGCGGATCGCCGGCGCGATAAAACTTTTCGAAAATCTTTCCCTGATCGCGCCGGTTGATGCCAATGCCGTGATCAGCAACCTCCAGCTTCACCGCACCATTGTCGCGATAGAGTTTTACGCCGAGATACTTTTCATTCTGCGAGTACTTCAAGGCGTTGTTGACCAGGTTCACCAGCGCGCGCGCGATCGCTTCACGATCCACCTTCACGGGCGGCAACTGGTCGTCGATCTTCTCTTCCAGATTGAAGCCCTGCTGCTCAATTTGATAACGATACGATTCGATCGTATTGCGCACGAGGTCGGCAATGTCCGTTTCGCGGAACTCGTATTCTTTGCGACCCGCCTCGATGCGCGAGAAGTCCAGAATGTTATTGATCAGCGCCGTTAACCGCTCGCTCTCTTTGCGAATGATCCGATAGTACTGCTGCTTCTTTTCTTTGGTCGTGATGCGGCCGAGTTCAAGTGTCTCGGCATAGAGCCGAATCAAAGCCAGTGGCGTGCGCAGCTCGTGCGACACGTTCGAGACGAAGTCTGACTTCAGTTTCGCCACGGCCATTTCTTTGCTGACCATGTGCTTGGTCAGGACCAATCCGCCAATGATCATAATCGAAAGGAATCCCAGGATCATGAAACTGCGGCGCATCCACGTGGCGCCCAGCGCTTCGACGCTGACACCCTGATATTTGATAGCCAAGCCGAGACCGCGGAAGACATCATCCATCTTGCGCATGACTTCCGGTTTGCCTTCATCCCATCCGGCGGTGGCGACGATCGGTTTTAGCTCGCTTCCTTCTGAACCGTCGGCGCGGTAAATCATCATGGCGAGCTTATTGCCGGTTTCGTCCTTCGATTTGTCGTTGACCGAGTCCGCGAGCATCTCCGGAAAAAAGTTGCTCTTCATGTAACACGGATCGAAGACGACGCCGCCAAACGCAAAGTCATCGGGCTCGCTGCCGGGCAGAGCGAAAAATGCAGTCAGTAAAAAAGCCGGACCGTCAACGCGCTTCGTCGCCATCGACGAGAAGACGATGTGCTGAGGTTTCTTGTTGATGCCCTCAGCCATGTACTTGAGTTCTTCCTTGCTGTTGAACCAGGTGCGATAAGAATCGACCAGGTGGTCGCGTTCTTCCCGGACGAAATGATCAGCCAATTGCTCGTCGGGTGTTTTGAAAACGAGATCATTGCCATCAAAGATGAAAGCATGGTCGTAGCATGAACACTTCGCCAAAACATTTTTTAGCTTTTCTTCTCGTTCCGGATCATCATCCTTGATGCCCGGAAACATTTCCATCACATCCTCGACTTTGGCGTAGGCCTTCTTGTTCATCTTCTTCTCGGTAATCGCCAGCGCTTCCTGAAAGTCGCGATGGATGGCCGCCTGCAAAAACTTGTCGCGGTCGAAACTTCGTAGTTGGCTGAAATTGACGTATATCAGCGCGGCGGCGGGCAGCAGTACCGCCAGCACCAGCGTCAGCATCAGCCGAAAGCGATTAATTCCGCCGAGGAGATTTCTTTTCTTCAGAGTCATATGCACCTCAGAATTGCGGCGCGAAATACGGGCGAAGGATACTCTGCCTTGAGTCGGGACGTGTTAATGTCAAGCAAAAAGATGTTAAGAGTTGTGAACTTACTCGATGTGATCCATCAGCAAATTGTCGGGGGTCGGACGATCTACGGAAGGCTCTTCGCCGCTTCGATAACCTGTTCCGGCCGGGCCCGCACCCAATAATTCTCAGTCAACATTCGCCAACGAACTGTGCCCGAGGCGTCGACGAGAAACTCTGCGGGACGCGAAATGTCCTGGCCGTTCTCGCCTTGTCCTTTATGCACGAGATCGTAGTGCGTAATCGCATCAAGCTTCGGATCAGAGAGAAAAGTAAACGTATAGCCTGCCTTCTGACATAGCGCCCGCGATTCTTCCGGACTGTCCACGCTAATCGCAACCGGGCGAATTCCCACCGCCGTGAATTGAGGCAACTGGTTTTGGATGCTCCGCAACTCGGAGTTGCATGACGGTCACCAGTAGCCGCGATAGAAAATCAGCAGCACGCCTTTCGGTGGGCGCGCGCTCGAAACCATTTCGGCCCTGTCAGAAGGAATCGGTCGCGACAACAGATCTGCCAACGAAACTGATTGGCTGTTGGTATCGGTAAGCGTGAATGCCGGAACTTTCTGGCCCACTTGCGGTGCGTTGGTAGAAGGTGGCAACTGACGCGCGGCGACGAACGCGACGAAGATGAAAGCCACCAAAACCAAACCGCTTAATAGTGCCCCAGCGGCGGCCACAATCTTTGAAAGAACGCGACGTCCCGGCGCGAATGCTCGCTTGACGCCAATGGTGATGAAGATTTCGGCCAGGGCGAAAATGATGAGATTGGCCCACGGGAAATCGCGCGTCATCGCCCAGTTCACAAAAATGAATGGATAGCTGAAGAACGCAAAGAAGCTCAGCAGCAGGCCCAGCCAGATCGGCCAATTTAATTTTCTCATGCGGGAGTTTTTATCACAGCAGACTCAGCCGGTGAAGAGCCGCCGTCAATTTGCCCGACGGCCATCACGCTTTGTCGCTTGCCCAGCCAGAGGCTGACGACCAGCCACCCCGCCGCCAGCGGCGCCGCGACCAAAGATACGCCGGCCATCTTAAGTCCCAACCATCCCAGCGCCGGCGTCGTCCAGGCGCCAATCTGATCGCCCACGCGATAGACGACGGTGTCGATGAAATTCTTCGCCTTGTATTTGTCTTCGCGATTGATGACGGTGAAGAGTGTCTCGCGCGCGGGACGGGCGAACGCATAATTTCCGGCCCGTCGCACGGTTAAGAACACCACCAGAAGAACGAGCGTCGGCGCGATTCCCATTCCCGTGAATCCGATCACGCTCAATGCCGGCAGGATGGCGAGAGTGATGCCCACCCCGAGCCACTTCAGTAATCGACCGGTGACGAAGGCCTGCGCAATTACTGTCAGGATGTTCACAGCCAAATCGATCTTGGCAAAGAACGCCGTGCGCGCGGCACGATCGGTGAATGCCGACGTGGCAATGGCAATCTGTTGAAAGTACAAGAGTGTCGAAGTGATCGAATAAAGCAGCATGTACGTGGAGATGCCCAGCAAGTAAGGCGACTTAAAGTTGTGGACAATCCCGGCCCAAATCCCTCCACCGACCAGAGTCTCATCCTTCGATTGTCCATCGGCGTCGCGATTCACGAACACTGTCGGGAACAACCGCACGCATTGCGCGCTGAGTTCAAGTAGTGCTGCCGAAATCAAAAGTAGGTTGACGCTGCCGATCTTTCTGACGAGCGATGCGGTGATCGCGGCGCCGACGATCGCCCCCAAAGTTCCGCCGACACTGATGAATCCAAACAAGCGCTTGCCCTGGTCAGAGTTAAAGACGTCAACCATAAACGCCCAGAACACCGACACGGCAAAGAGATTGAAAACGCTCGTCCAAACAAAGAAAGCTCGTCCGATCCAAAGCTGATGCTGCTTGCCCACGAAGAAAAGCAAAGCGAAGAAAATCAGCAGGTTGGCAATTAAGAATCTGTAAGCGACGGGTATGAAGCGACGTCGCGTATAGCGCGCGACGAGCGCAGAGAAGAGTGTATTCGCCAGGAGCATCACGACCAGCGTGCCCGTGAACATCCAAGGCAGGTTGTCGAGTCCTCCCGCCGCGCCGAAATCATCGCGGATCGGACGAATGACGTAATAACTCGAAAGGATGAGGAAGTAATAAAGGAAACTGAGGAGCAGCGCACGCAGCTCGTCCGCCTTTACGTCAACGATGATGCGGATCAGGTCGATCACAAAAACTGAGTTGCGCGGCGCCGCATCAGGCGGGCTTCTGCTTTGCGTGCCACGCCGCCAAAACTGCGGCTTCGCGTTCAGCGGTGATACCCGCTTTCAACTTCGCTTGCCGATCAGCCGGTTGTTTCTTAAACCAGTCAAGGGTGGCTTGGGTGGTGTCCGACAGCGAGCGATACGTCAGACCCTGGGCCAGCGCTTTTTGAATACTAATGTTTGTCAGACCGCCCCCGTCTTCGCCGCGCGGCGTAATCCACACCGGCATATCCGACCAGGGACGCACCTTTTCCTCGCTAAGGAATTCAGCGTTAGCCCAGGTGAATGTCGCATTGGACTTAGTTGCACTCTTGATTCCGTCGAGCATTGCTCCGATACCTAATTGCGCTTTCGGCCCGGTTGCGTTGAAGGTACCGACAGTTCCCTTCTCGGCCATGCGGATGATCCATTCGGCTAAGTCTCGCGCGTCGATGAACTGAACCGGATCAGTCGGCTTGCCGGGCGCCAGAACCTGCCCGCCCTTGTTCCCCCGTACGGGCCAATAGGTAAATCGATCAGATGGATCGCCGGGACCGACGATCAATCCCGGACGCACGATCAGAGCCTTGCCCGGAAACCATTTCTCGGCTTCCGCTTCTGACAACGCTTTCAACGGACCATACAAACCCAGGTTCGCCTGCAACGTCGCCTGAGTTTCTTTCAGGGGATCTTCGCCTTTGTATTGTTGCAGCGGCGCACTTTCGTCCGAGTGTGGCTTGCTCACATCGGCATAAACCGAGATCGTCGAAACGAATACATATCGATCGACATTGCCTCGCAAGATCTGCGCGGCATCACGCACCCAAACCGGCAACGTGGTCGGGATATCAATGCAAACGTCCCACTTCCGACCTTTCAACGCATCCAGTTGACCGTTACGATCACCAATCAACTGTTCGGCTTCTTTTGGCAGCTCGCCCGGATGGGACTTCCCGCGATTGAAGACGGTGACTTTGTGACCGCGACTCAACGCGTACTTCACCTGAAACGGACCTGTGAAGCCCGTCCCCCCGAGAATCAAAATGTTAAGCGGTTTAGTTGCCGCCGACATCGATGACATCGCGCCGGTGACATTCGTCGCATTGCCGAGTAGTCCCAGGCCGAGACTGCCGCCAGCCATCGCGGAGAGTTTTAGAAAGGTTCGTCTGTCAGTAGCCATCGTTTTCTTCCTTCTCTAATTTGATTTTGCTGCCGCCCGAAACCCATCGACTCTTTGAGCAGGCTAAAGCCTCGGATGTTTCGGTTCGTTTACGCGCGAGCAGTCGCGATTGTTTCAAATCGGGCGATCGTTGTTAGGGTGATCAATCGATGAGTGGTCTATCGGACTTCAAGCTGCGACGGGCGTTGGCGGCTCGGGACTCTTTGCAGGATCTCGGCCAGCGCCTTTAGGTCGAAAGGCTTCGTAAGATGAGTAAAGAAGCCTTCATTCTCAGCGCGCAGAATATCTTCCGGGCGGCCAAAGCCGGTAAGCGCCAGCACCGGAAGGTCTCTTTTGCCCGGCAGTTTGCGCAACCGACGCACAAACTCGAATCCATCCATACCCGGCATAGAAATGTCCGAGAGCACAATGTCGAACTCTCGTTCGCTGGCGATCCGCAGAGCTTCCTGCCCGCTCGTCGCGGTCGTCACCGCGGCGCCGCTTTGTTCGAGGAGATGACGCAACATTTCCGTCGTATCTTCCGAGTCGTCGAGCACCAGCACATCCAATCTCTGCAGTTTGTCATTCACATATTCAGAAATTGAAGCTTCAGATAACGCGGCGCGCCCGCTTTGCGGGAGTCGCACGGTGAAGCTCGTGCCGTGTCCCAGACCTTCGGAGCGCACCTTAACTGTACCGCCGTGCAACTCGACGAGCTGTCGCACGAGCGCCAAACCAATTCCCATGCCCGCTTGCGGCCGGCTGGTACTGGCATCGGCCTGCCGAAACATTTCGAATACGTGCGGCAAGAAACCGGCGTCGATTCCCTGGCCCGAATCCGTAACGCTCAGGACGATGTCACCCTGCTCGCGCACGGCGCGAATCAGAATGTGGCCGTGTGCGGGAGTGAACTTTACTGAATTCGTCAGCAAGTTCCAGATAATTTGCTCCAGCCGCAGCAGATCACCTTCGACAAACAGCGCTTCGTCCGGCGCTTCAATCTGAAGTTCGATCTCCTTGGCCAAGGCATCAGCGCGCACGGTTTCGACCGCGTTGTTAATCGCCGCCATGACTGCAACGGTCTCAGGATTAAGCGTCAGCTTGCCGCTACGCAGGCGTGACAGATCGAGCAGGTCGCGAATCAAATGCGATTGCGCCAGTGCATTCCGACGCACGGCTTCAACCATACGAGCCAGCTGCGGCGATTTGCGAAACTCATCGGCGCGCAACAGCAGCTCAGAGTAGCCGAGAATCACATTCAGAGGATTTCGCAGCTCATGCGACATAGTCGCGAGAAATTCATCCTTCAACCGATTTGCGTCTTCGGCGGCGCGGCGTAGTTCCTGTTCACGCGCCAGTACCACGTCGCGTTCCTCCTCGGCTCGTTTTCGATCGGTGATGTCGAGCGCCACGCCCACCAGGCGGATTGGTCTATCATTACCGTCGCGAAATGCGACCGCATTTGTGTAAATCCAGCCAACCTCGCCAGTTGGCTTAACGATGCGAAACTCGAGTTCGTACGGCTCGTCGCTTTCGAGTGTGCCCTCAAGCGCGGTTGTCACCCGCGTCCGATCTTCCGGGTGCACGAGCGAAGTGTAGGTGCTGATGCCGGAGACCTGTCCCCGGGCAACGCCGTGCATCTCGTACAACGAATCAGTCCACGAGATATGATCTCTGGCAATGTTCCAATCCCAGATACCCAAACTGCCCGTCTCAGTAGCCAGTCGCAAACGCTCTTCGTTTTCCCGCAACGCTTCCTCAATCCGGCGGCGAGCGACGGCAAACGACAGTTGTCGTGCGATGCTGGTCGCCAAATCAATCTCTTCTTTCGTGGCCGCGTGCGGTTCGTTGTAATAAGTGACGAACTTGCCGATGAGTTGCGTCCCGGCGACCAGTGGCAAGAACTGCAATGACCGAATGCCTTCCGTGGTTATGCCCGCCGTTAAAGACTCATCAAGATCGGCGGTCCGAATATCGGCAATCGAAATGGGCTGAGGATCTTTCGCATCGGGCGTCCAGGGCGAGTGACCTTCAACCGCTCGCTGATAATCAGTAGACAAGCCTTGCGACGCTACAAAACGCATCACATTCGCCTCGTCCAGCAGCAGGATTGAGGCCCGATCGCAAGCCAGCGCCGTAATGATCGCTTCGAGCGCGGCGTCATAGAGTTCATCGAGGTGTTCAGATCGATGCAGTCGATCGACGAACCGGTAGAGCGCCTTCTGTTGTCGGATTGTTTCGCGCAATGCGTCGTCGGTGCGCTTCCGCTCAGTAACGTCGCGCGCAATCTTCGAAGCGCCGATGATTTCACCAGCCGCATTTTTGATGGGCGAAATCGTGAGTGAGACATCGATGGTCGAGCCGTCTTTGCGCACGCGAACGGTTTCGTAATGCTCAATTCGCTCGCCGGCCCGGATGCGTCCAAGGATGAAATCTTCTTCCGCCTGGGACTCAGCCGGTATCAAACGTCGAACTGGCTGTCCGATAATCTCCTCCGGGGTATACCCAAACACGCGTTGAGCACCCTCATTCCAGGTTCGGATAATGCCTTCGAGCGTTTTCGATACAATTGCATCACTTGATGAGGTCACGATTGCGGCCAGGTGCGCCGAAGCTTGATCCGCATAGTTCAACTGCTCGAGGGCGCGTTTGGCGCGCTCATTTGCCCGATGCATTGCCTCAATTGGTAGCGCAATGGAAAGAGATCCCAGGACAAACGCCAGCAGGCCGAAACCCTCACCGGCATTGGTAATCCAAATCGAGTGCAGAGGCTCGGCAAAAAAATAATGCGCGAGAACTGCACTCAGCCCGATTGACAACAAAGCCAATCGCCAGCGGCCGTACCATGCGGCCAGCACGATAGCCGGATAGAAAAAGATGAAAGGCAGCGCGGTAGGCCCCCACGCTGGTGTTAACGCCTCGCGTAGCAGCCACGAGAGCACGACCGCGCCCAGCGCGATGACGTACCGAGGAAGCGTCCTCAAAAAGTTCGATGGCACAATCGATTTATAAGAAGTGAAGTTGCAGGGAACGTCTTAACGATCACCGCCAACTATGGTAGCAAGGAAAATGCCGCAAGTTCTCGCTCCTGAACAAACGATCCCAGGCTCTCAGGGGTTGTCAGCCGATTCTGTACAAGGGGAAGATCGCGGAAATCGACAGGCGCCAGTGTATACCCAAGCGGCGAAGGCGGCAACAGGATTTGCCGTCAGCGCGCGACTGAGGCCAACGACTTTGCTGAGAGTTTTGAATAGTCAGGATGCAGGTGCAGCAGGCGGCCCGCGACGATAGTCGCAACGACCCCGCCGCGAAAGCTGTAACAGTTGAAGGGCGTGTTCCGACTCTTCGACTTTGAGCGAGCGACATCGAAGGTCCATGTCATTTCTGGATCGATAATCGTTACGTCCGCGCGCGCACCGCTCGCCAATGTTCCGCGATCCTGCAATTTCAAAATGCGCGCCGGGTTGGTTGCGCAAAGTTCGACGAGCCGTTCGAGTGAAATCACTCCTTCATTGACCAAGCGATCCATCGCTAATCCAATCGATGTCTCCAGGCCGACGATTCCAAAAGGTGCTTGATCGAATTCCAATTCTTTTTCGTCGGCGTGATGCGGCGCGTGATCGCTGGCGATCGCATCGACAGTTCCATCGCGAAAACCTTCAAGAATCGCCTCGATATGATCCTGGCTGCGCAACGGCGGGCTCATCTTGGTGTTCGTGTCGTAGTTCTGCACTGCTTCGTCGGTAAGCGCCCAATGATGTGGTGCGACTTCGCAAGTCACCGGTAGGCCTTTCTCTTTCGCGCGTCGCACGGCATCGAGCGCGCCTCGCGTCGAGACATGAGCTAGGTGCACGCGCGCGCCGGTCAACACAGCGAGAGCGCAATCTCGAATCGCGTCGACTTCCTCCGCCGCCGCCGGCATTCCACGCAGGCCGAGCACGATCGACCAATGGCCTTCGTGCATGACGCCACCGCGCGCCAAAGACTTGTCTTCGCAGTGATCAATTACCGGCAGATCGAATCCGCGCGCGTATTCCATCGCGCGTCTCATCACGCCCGCGTTCGGAACCGGACGACCATCGTCAGAGACGGCGATGATGCCGGCGTTTTTCATCTCGCCCATTTCGGCGAGTTCAGTGCCTTCCGAATTTTTGGTTAGCGAACCGATCGGCAGCACGTTCGCAAATCCCGCTCGTTCGGCTTGCTCGATCACAAATCGCGTAACCGCCGAATTGTCGTTCACCGGATTCGTGTTCGGCATTGCGCACACAGTCGTGAATCCGCCCGCGACCGCGGCCGCCGCTCCGCTCGCAATGGTCTCTTTGTATTCGTGACCCGGCTCGCGCAGGTGTACGTGCATGTCGATGAATCCAGGCGCAACGATCAATCCGGTCGCATCAAAAACTTCGGCGTCAGACGGAACCGGATCACCGTGGCTCGAAACACCGACGACGCGACCCTCCTCAATCAAGAGGTTTCGTCCCGTGTTGACGCCCTGCGCGGGATCGATGATGTAACCGTTTTTGATGAGTAAGCGCATTTTCTATTCACGACTGCCGCGTCGTGACTTCCTTGTCCGACCTCGCACGCCGCCGCTCGCGCGTGATTCATCGTCGCCGTTAACAGCGTGCTCCGCACTCTTCTTCTCCCCATCGGTTCCGGCGAGCAAATAAAGGACCGCCATGCGCACCGCCACGCCGTTCGACACTTGATCGAGAATTAACGAACGGCCGCCGTCGGCAATCTCGGATGAGATTTCGATGCCGCGGTTCATCGGCCCTGGATGCATGACAATCGCGTCGGGAGCAGCCAGATCAAGATGATTCAGATGCAAACCGTAGTGCACTGCATATTCCCGCATCGACGGAAAGAACGCTTCCGTTTGTCGTTCGCGCTGCATCCGCAGAATCATCACGACGTCGGCATCGACGATCGCATCTTCAATTCTTCTTTCCAGTCGCACGCCGTCTTCGATCACTCCCGCAAATTCAGACGGCACGAGCGTCCCCGGTCCGGCGATGCTGATTTGCGCGCCAAGCTTTGACAGCAGATAAATATTCGAACGCGCGACGCGGGAATGCAGGATGTCGCCGATGATCGCGACCTTCAATCCGTCGATGCGCGTCTTGTGCTCACGAATTGTTAGCGCATCGAGCAGAGCTTGCGTCGGATGTTCATGCGCGCCATCCCCCGCGTTCACGATCGCCGCGTTGCAGACGCGCGTCAGATGATAGGGCGCGCCTGCCGCCGAATGGCGAATGACGATGCAATCCGGCGCCATTGCTTCCAGATTCCGCGCGGTATCCAGCAGCGTTTCGCCTTTCGATACGCTGGACGTTGAAACGCTGATGTTGATGGCGTCCGCGGACAGACGCTTGGCGGCAATCTCGAATGATGTCCGCGTGCGCGTCGAGGGCTCGAAGAAGAGGTTGATTACGGTGCGCCCGCGCAAGGCCGGAACTTTTTTAATCTCGCGCTTTGAGATATCGCGAAACGACTCAGCCGTGTCGAGCAGATGCGTAATCTGTTCGGCGGAAAGTTCCCGAATGCCAAGCAGGTGCTTCATAACGGCAATAAAAAAGCGGCCACTCGGGCCGCCTCATGCTGCAGCTTCTGCTGCGGGTCGCTCAACGATTACCACTCCCTCGTCTTCATCAAAGTCGGTGAGCATCACTTTGATGATCTCGCTCTTCTTGGTCGGCACATGTTTGCCAATGTAGTCTGCCTGAATCGGCAGCTCGCGATGTTCGTTGCCGCGATCGACCAGCACGGCAAGCTGCACGCGGCGCGGTCGACCGAAATCAATCAACTGATCCAGCGCAGCCCGAACCGTGCGTCCGGTGTAAAGAACATCATCAACCAAAACAATAGTCCGGTTTTCGATATCGCCCGGCAATTCAGTGCCGCTCACAATCGGCTTTGCGCCCACAGTCGAGAGATCGTCGCGATACAGAGTGATATCGAGCACTCCCACCGGCGGTCGCGTGCCTTCCAGGTCCTCGATTTTATCCGCAATACGATTGGCCAACGGCACGCCGCGCCGACGGATTCCGACGAGAATCAGATCCGAGATGCCATGGTTTTCTTCGACGATTTCAGAAGCGAGGCGGGCGAGCGCGCGATTGATGCGCGCTTCATCCATGATGCGTGCTTTCTCAGTGAATTCCACCGGGGCGAAATAGTAACAACTACAGTGACGAGTGACAAGCGATGAGCGACAAGATAAACTTTTCGTTGCAGGCATTTTTGGCGTGACCTATTCAAGCCGATCGTGTTCTTCTGGCTGGTCACGCGTCACTTGTCACTCGTCACTGCTCTTAACACTTGTCACTGTATTCATCACTGATCCGTCCGATTTTGTTTCGCCTGCCCGCAGAATCAGCGCACGGATTTGCACTGAGTTGTCTTCGCGTGGGGCTCAGCAGCCCTTTGGTTCGTAATTCCCTCGTTCGGCAATATCAGTCGGATGCGCCCGGCCCAATCAGCAGATTCGGTCTGGAGTTTCCCAACCCAATTGGCCTGGCGGCCGGCTTTGATAAGAACGGAAATTATCTCGAAGAGCTAAGTGCGCTTGGGTTCGGCTTCATTGAAGTCGGCACCGTAACTAACCAACCTCAACCAGGAAACCCAAAGCCAAGATTGTTTCGACTGCCGAAAGATCGCGCATTGATTAACCGCCTCGGATTCAATAATCTCGGAGCGATACAGGTCGCGGCTAATCTGGCAGGCCGCCGGCCTAAGTGCGTCGTTGGCGTCAACATCGGCAAGTCGCGCGCCGTTGATATCGAAGCCGCGATCCCGGATTATCTGGCCAGCTTCAACGCAATTTACTCAGCGGCCGACTATATTGTCGTGAACGTTAGTTCACCGAACACCCCTCACCTGAGGGAGCTACAACGGGCCCAGCCTCTCGAAGAACTACTGACAGCCTTGCAGCAACGAAATCGGGAGTTATCCGGCGACCGTGCGCGCAAACCGCTGCTCCTGAAGATCGCGCCTGACGTCAGTGAGACAGAGATCGAACAGATTGTTGACGTAGCGACGCGAACGCAGATTGCGGGAATGGTCGCTACCAACACGACGATTCAACGTGAAGGCTTGCAGACTCAAACCGATCAACTTCGCAGCTACGGCGACGGCGGATTGAGCGGCGCCCCACTCCGCGCGCGCTCGAACCAAATTATCTCTTTCATATACAAATTGACCGGGGGGAGATTACCGATCATTGGTGTCGGAGGTGTTTTCACGGCCGACGATGCCTGGGAAAAAATCTCTGCGGGCGCCAGCCTGATTCAACTGTATACTGGCTTCATCTACGAAGGGCCGGGCATTGTTGCTCGCATCAACGAAGGGCTGAACGGCATACTCAGGAAGGAAGGATTCAGTTCGTTGGATGATGCCGTAGGTTGTGGCGGAAAATAGAGGAATGAATCCAAGGGACAAACTAATCGTTGCCCTCGATGTTGACTCAGCCTCGCGCGCGCTGGAAATTTTTAATGAACTGCGCGACTCGGTTGGAATGTTCAAAATCGGCATGCAGCTTTTCACCGCGGCGGGGCCCGAGATTGTTCGTCAAATCGTTGCCCGGGGCGGCAAAATCTTTCTTGATCTGAAGTATCACGATATTCCTAACACAGTCGCGATGGCCGGTGTTGAGGCCACGCGTCTCGGCGTTTCCCTTTTCAACATTCACGCCGCGGGCGGCTATGAAATGATGCGACGCGCGGCAGAAGGCATCGCAGAAACCGCCGAACGTGAAGAGCTTCAGCGGCCTCGACTACTTGCGGTCACGCTTCTGACCAGCATCGATCAAGAGACGCTTCAACAGATCGGGATCGCCGAGCAACCGCCCGACGTCGTCACCCGTTTGGCGAAGCTTGCGCGAGATGCGGGCCTTGATGGCGTCGTCGCATCCCCCCAGGAAATCGAAACTATTCGCGCCTCGGTTGCTCAACCAGGTTTCCTAATTGTGACACCTGGCATTCGCGCCGGCGGAGACCAAACAGATGACCAGCGGCGCACGATGACGGTGACTGAAGCCATTCGCGCCGGCGCTGATCTGATCGTAGTCGGCCGTCCCATTCTCGCAGCAGCCAATCCTGCGCAAGCCGCCCACGCAATAGTACGTGAAATTGATGAAGCTCTTCGCGGGCGGCACACAGTTGAGTTCCCGGAACAAAGCCGCGCGCAAAGCGTTCAGTGAGAATGAGTTTGCGCGACGCGGCGAGTTGCCATTATCATTCGAAGGTGCACGGAAAAGTTTCTTTCTCACGAATCCTCGTTTCAGTTCTGCTGCTCATCTCGCTTCCATATCTGGTCGCCGCGCAACAGTCTGAGAACGCGGCGTCAGTTCCCTTTAACGCCGGTGTGTACCGCATTGGCGAACGTCTGACCTATAACGTCAATTATTCGCATTTCGTCAGCGCGGCGCATATTGAAATGCTGATCGCATCCCGCGGAAAGTTCTTTGGACGCGATGCCGTTCAATTGCGGGCCCATGTCGAAACCAGCGGCGTCGTTAATGTCGCCCTCTTATCCATCAACAACGACTACACCACGTTCATTTATCCTGACAGTGGCCTGCCCTTTCGGGCGCAACAAGTCGTCCGTGAAGCCGGGCGCACTACTCAGGCTGAGGTCGATTACAACCAACCGGCCGGCACCGATGCGATTCCGCCGAAGTTGCGGATGGGAGAATTTCCGGGGATCTACGATTTGCTGGCGGCCATTTACCGAGTGCGCGCCATGCCTTTGGCTCCCGGTTTCGCTTATCTCATTAACGTGAGAACCGAGAACGATGAGTACGCAGCCTCGGTCAAAGTTTCCGGAAAACAGCTGATCAAAACGAACGTCGGGTCGTTTGATGCCCTGGCCGCAAAGGTCGATATCAAGCGCAGTCCCGTCGACAACGTCCACGTATATTTCAGTGATGACGAATGGCATGTACCGGTGCTGGTCACCGCGAAATACAAAGATGCGGAGATTCGCATTGAGTTGGCTGGATCGCAGTTGATTGCTCCTGCAGCCGTGCCGCGTCCGAGTATTGATCCAGTCAGTGTGAATCCCACGCCCACTCCAACGCCCACCAACATCATCCCGACATCTGAAGTTACTTTGGATCTGCCCTTCAAGGTGGGCGAGCAACTCAACTATCGTGTGTTCGTCGGCAACACCAACACGGCGATCGGAACTATGAATCTGTCGTTGAAGACCCGCGGAAGATTCTTTAATCGCGACGGGTTGCAGTTTTCCTGGCTGGCACAGGCTTCGGGAGGAGGGATTCTGCCGATTAAGGATCAGATGACCTCATACGTCGATCCGGCCACCCTGATTCCGTTTCGCACTGAGATCAATTTCGCCGAAGGAAGCTGGCGCAACGCACGGAACTACAATCTCGATCAGGACCGCGGCGTTGCGACGCTGGAAGGCAAAACCGATCGGCAAGAAATACCAATTGGCACTCATGATCTAGTCTCGGCGCTCTACGCTATTCGCACGTTCGATTTCAGCGGCCTGCGACAAAATGCGATTTCGATCATGGCATTGAGCCAACCGCGCACGCTATTCGTGAAAGCCGAGAAGCGGGAAACAATCGATCTCAACGGGCAAAAGATTTCCGCCATCATGCTGAAAGTGACGACCGATGATGCTGAACCGGACAAGCTCCAGCTTCGCATCTGGATTGGTGATGATTCGCGGCGGTTACCACTGCGCATTACTGCTTCAATGGGAACGGCCGCCGTGCGGGCTGACCTTCAGATTACTCCCCGGTGACCTTTTACCTCTTTGGTGTATCCAGCTAAACTGGCGCGACCAATGAAACGAGGCTTCCTTAATCCAAGGATCGTCACAAAGATTTCTTTCTGGACGACGAGCTTCTGCATCCTTGTCGCCGTCGTTGCTTGCCTGCTGGCAATCTGGCAATTCACCGGAACAGACGTGCTGTGGCGCACCGTCGCCACCTGCGCGGTCGTCGGCGGCGGCATGATCGCTTTCTATGTAATTAATACGATCTTCGATCGACCGGTCGAATGACTGATGGCAGGATCACGGAAAACGAAAGGGCAAGGCATCTTTGCCTTGCCCTTTTTGCTGATGAAAGGAAGTGGCTACTTGCCAGTATTTGTATAACTGACACAGCCGCCCTGGTTCTTGAAGGTGCTGCCATCCGCGCGTGTGTAGCTTTCCCAACCGTTGTTTTTGCACTGATCCTTGTTGGTCGGAATCCGGGATGACGCATATGAGAGGTTATCGATCAAGAAGCCCTTCTGGAAATTCGCAGGATGGTTAAAGCCGTCAGCACCACCTACTCTGAATAACTCAGAATCGACTGTCCGGCTCTGATCTGCAGCGGCGTCGTTCGGGATGCCGCCACCGGACTCAGTACACCACCGGAAATAATCTTCCCAGGTAGTACCGGTGTACACCAACGATCCGTCGACATAAGCCTTGACTACGTCGTTGCGCGGGCCGTCGACAAAGTCGATAGCCAGCTTCACCGTGTGTTTGGTATTGCGACTCAGCCCACTGGCGACGCGAATGTCGGTGAAGTCATCTTCGAATCCGCAACCAGCCGCTGGATTGGCCAACGAGCCGTAGGGCGCGGCATCAACATAATCGGAAAAGAAAACGTCCATGCCGTTCGGACGATCCTCAATGCGGATGTAACTCATCCGCGCGCCATCGCCCCGGTCAGGACTGGTAGAGAAATACGAGTCGTTGTCGGTCACGCCAGTCGGATCAGCGGACGTGAAATCAAACTGAACTTCGAAGTGACTCTTGCGGCTGCCGCCCGAAAACGTAAGTACGCCGTTGCCATTTTGGGCAGCGGTCTCGCCCGCTTCATTGGCGAGCGAAGGCGAGAAAGGCATGTCACCAAACGATCCTGTCGTATAAAAATTCGATAGTCGCCAGCTCTGTGCTCCGAACGACGCGGGAACGCCGACGCCATTGGTTACGATGGCTTGATCGATGGCGGGATTAATGGGAATACCCGGCGGGTTTTGCCCTCCCCATCCATTCTGTCCGTTAATCGAGCCAGCGGTATATGTCGGAGCTTCGAAATTTATCGACTTGCTGTCAGCATAACTCAACGCAACAAAAACAAAAGCCAAGCTGATAACGGCTGCAAAAGCGCCGAACCTTGCCAACTTTCTATTCAAAAACGAAACCTTCATCTTAGATCCTCCCAGTGAGTTGAAAAGATCGTTTGCCTAAAACGATCGAAACCGGCGAGCTACACTTCAACGCCAGCAGGGCAAACCCAAATTGTTTCGCGGGTGTTGGGAGAAGCGTAAGCGGGCAAGAGAGACTTGGCTTTCGACTTCTGACACCACACGCACCGTCGGGTGTCCGCACCCATCCGGCGGTGGTTAACTACTATCGAGTCCCGTAATCTAAGCATCTACCGGCGCGGTGTCAATTGCAAAAGAAAGTCCTCCGGGTCGTCTATGTATGACCTCGAGCGGTTATTGCTTGACGTGAAGTCTCGCCAACTCGCGCTTTAGCAACTTCCCCGTAGGACCTTTCGGAATGTCTTTCAGAATGCGAACGGTCTTGGGACATTTATAATCGGCGAGTTCCGATTGGCAGTGGGCGATCAATTCTTCTTCGGTCGCGAGACTCCCTTCTTTCAGCACGATGAACGCCGCGACTTCTTCGCCGTAGAGTTCGTCGGGAACACCGATCGTCGCCGCCGCCGCCACTGCCGGATGCTGATAGAGAACTTCATCGATCTCGCGCGGATAGATGTTCTCACCGCCGCGAATGATCATGTCGGATTTGCGATCGACGATGAAGAAGAAACCATCTTTGTCTCGAAACCCGATGTCGTTTGTGTGAAACCAGCCGCCGCGGAAAGCGTATTCTGTTGCTTCCGCGTTTTTGAAATAGCCTTTGAGAATGTTTTCGCCGCGCATCACGATCTCGCCGAGTTCGCCGTCCGGGACTTCGTTGTCGTCATCATCGACAACCTTCATCTCGTTGCCGATTGGCAAGCCGCATGAACCCGGGCGACGACGTTCATCCGGCGGATTAAACGTCGAGCGGCAAGTAGATTCGCTCAGGCCATAGCCTTCGATCACCGGACAATTGAAAGTCTCTTCGAATTTCTTCATCACTTCGGCGGGCACCGGCGCGGAACCGCACATGGCGAAGCGAAGCTGATCGGCTTTTAATCCGGCGGGCACGCCTTCGGGATAGGTATTCAGCAGCATCGACAACATCGTCGCGACCGAGCCAAATGAAGTGATCTGATAATCCGAGATGACGTTCCAGAATTTCGACCCGGAAAACTTTGGACTGATAACCGTCGAACCGCTCGCATACAACGCCGACATCGTCGTGACCGAAACCGCGTTCATGTGAAAGAGCGGCATGATCGTCAGCAGTCGGTCATTCTCTGTAAAGTGAAGCCATTCGCTTATCTGCCGAGCGTTCGCGATGATGTTGCGGTGCGTAAGGAGACAACCCTTGGGTTTACCGGTGGTGCCCGACGTGTAGATGATGATCGCGTCATCGTCGAGACCCATCGTGTCAGAAGCCCGACCGTCAGGGAGGGCAACTGTCAAAAGAGGCCCTCCCTGACGGTCGGGCTTCTGACACGACTGCGTGGCTTCTGCTTCATCATCAAAGTGGACGATTGCCTGCACATGCGGAAGTTTCGATCGAATCGTTTCAATCATCGGCTGGAACTCAGAGTGCACCAGGATCGCTTTCGCCTCAGAATTATTCATGACGAACTCAATCTCGTGTTCCTTCAGCAGCGAATTCACCGGACCTGCGAGCGCGCCTATTTTCCAACACGCAAAGTAAGCGATGATGTACTCTGCGCTGTTCGCCATGAGGAGACTCACTACATCGCTCTTGCCGATGCCCTGCGAGAGCAGTATCGCCGCGGCGCGATCGACGGCGGCTTGAAATTGTTGGTAACTAAATGTCCGGCCATCAGCCTCGGAAACGAGAAAGATTTTGTCAGGAGCGTTCGCGGCTCGGGCTTCGAGCAGCTCATAAATGTTTACAAATGAATCAGCCATCGGTGCGCAGTATAGTAAGTGGAAGTCCGAATTGATCCAAAGTCGCGACCAACCGATTCCTCGCTCGAGTCATGCCTGATTCCGCGGTGGCTTCGTGATATAGTTTTCGCCTCGAAAAACAATGGACACGTACAAGAACTTTATCGGCGGTAAGTGGATCGAATCCACTTCGTCCAAGACCGTCAACAATGTAAACCCCGCAAACACCGACGACATCATCGGAACGAATCGACAAGCAACGCGCGAAGAAGCGCGCGCGGCGGTAGAAGCCGCGGCTGAAGCTTTCGAAGGATGGCGGCGCACGCCGGCGCCGCAGCGTGGCAAGATCATCGCCAAGGCTGCGCGGTTGATGGAAGAAGCGAAAGAAGAACTCGCGACCATCTTGACGCACGAAGAAGGCAAGACGATTTCCGAATCGCGCGGAGAGTTACAGCGCTCGATCAACGTGGCCGATTTCTGTGCCGGCGAGTCACGCCGCATGAACGGTGAGACGATCTTTTCTGAGCTGCCTTCGAATTTTGTCTACACGATCAAGCAGCCGTTGGGCGTGGTCGCGTGCGTCACGCCCTGGAATTTTCCCGTGGCGATTCCCACCTGGAAGATTGCGCCGGCGCTGGTCGCAGGAAACTCAGTAGTATTTAAACCCGCGACGATTACGCCCGGGACGGCCGTGCGCATCGTGCAGATCTTTGAAGAGGCGGGCATCCCGCCGGGGGTGCTTAATCTTATTCTCGGATCGGGGTCGGAAGCGGGCGACGAAATCATTGGGCATCCGGCAGTGAAAGCGGTCTCGTTCACCGGATCGAATCCGGTGGGCATTCGCCTATACGAACAGGTTTCGCGGCGCGGCGCGAAGTGCCAGTGCGAAATGGGAGGCAAGAATCCCGTCGTCGTTTTGGAAGACGCCGATCTCAATCTCGCCGTCGAGAATACTGTGCAGGGCGCGTTCGGATCGACTGGCCAACGCTGCACGGCGACGAGTCGCGTCGTTGTAATAGATCAAATTGCCGATGAGTTTGTCGAGCGCATTACTAAACGAGCGCAGTCAATGCGGATCGGCGATGGCATGGATCCAAGCACGGAAATGGGTCCGAGCGTTGATGAAGGCCAATTCAAAACTGTGCTCGAGTATCTCAACATCGGACGCGAAGACGGAGCAACACTCGTTTGTGGCGGCGAACGCGCGACCGGCAACGGCCTCGACAAAGGATTCTTTGTCCAACCGACGATCTTCGATCATGTCACGCCGGACATGCGCATCGCGCGCGAGGAAATCTTTGGTCCGGTGTTATCGGTTCTGCGTGTGAAAGACTTTGATGCAGCCATGACGGTGGCTAACGACACTGAGTTCGGCTTGTCGTCTTCGATCTTCACGAACGACGTCGCGCGCATGTTTCGCTTTGTCGATGAAATTGAAACCGGCATGACGCACATCAACTCGCCGACGACCGGCGGCGAGGCGCACATTCCGTTCGGTGGCATCAAAGGCACCGGCATCGGCGATCGCGAACAAGGATCGACCGCGCTCGATTTCTATACTGAGTTGAAAGTTGTGTACGTCGACTACACCGGTACGAAACGCGAGGGGAACCTATATTAAGCAAACCGGGAAATCATTATGAGTACCGCCAAAGCGAAAACGACCAGCCAGTCTGAAACGATCCGCAAACATAAAGAATTTCTTTTCCCCGCGGTCGCCACTTATTACCAGGAGCCGTTGGCCCTGGTGAAAGGCGAAGGCTTTCACGTTTGGGACGACCAAGGCGACAAATATCTCGATGCTTTTGGCGGGGTACTGACCGTTAGTGTGGGACACGCAAATCCGCGCGTTAATAAAGCGATTACCGACCAGATCAATTCGATCACCCACACGTCGACGCTGTACGCGAATAAGCCGCAATCAGATTTGGCGGAGAAGCTCGCGCAGATCACGCCGGGTAAACTGAAGAAATCCTTTTTCACAAATAGCGGAACGGAAGCTGATGACACCGCGGTGCACGCGGCGAAACTCGCGACCGGTCGTCACGAGATTGTCGTGCTGCGTCATTCGTACAGCGGCAGATCTGCAACTTCGCTATCTGCTATGGGACATTCGACCTGGCGACCTTTGCCGCCGCAGGTCAGCGGTTTTGTGCATGCGCGCGCGCCGTATTGTTATCGATGTCCCTTTAAGCTCACTTATCCGGAGTGCGGACTCGCCTGCGCCAACGACATCGAAGAGCTGATCATGACAACAACCACCGGTGAGATCGCCGCGTTCATGGCCGAACCGATTCTCGGTGTCGGCGGGTTCATCGTGCCACCGCCGGGATACTTCGAACGCGCCGTTGAAATCACGCGCAAGCACGGCGGCCTGTTCATCGCCGACGAAGTACAAACGGCCTGGGGTCGCACCGGCGAGAAGTGGTTCGGCATTGAAAACTGGAACGTCGAGCCCGATATACTCACTTCGGCGAAAGGTCTGGGCAACGGCGTGCCGATCGGAATTACGGTCGCGACTCCCGAAGTTGCCGACAAGTTTCCGGGACTTACGTTTTCTACGTTTGGTGGTAATCCGGTTTCGTGCGCGGCGGCGCTCGCCGTCTTAAAAGTGATCGAAGACGATGACCTGAGAAAGAACTCCGCCGTCGTTGGCGGCTACTTCCGCGAGAAACTCGAGGGCTTGAAAGAAAAATACCCGGTCATCGGCGATGTGCGCGGCATGGGCCTGATGCAGGCGATGGAACTAGTAAAGGATCGCGAGACGAAAGAACCGGATCCGCAGTCGGTCCTGAAGGTCTTCGAAGAAACCAAGAAGCGCCGCGTGCTGGTCGGCAAGGGCGGCCTGTACGGCAACGTGATCCGCACGGGCATGATGCTGAATTCAACCAAGGATCATGTCGATGAATTAATCGAAGCGCTGGATGCGAGCTTTGCCGCCGTTTAGTCGGTGTTTTCGTCCGGCAACGTGATAAAATGGCATTAGCATGTCTGCTCAGAACACTCCCGATTCAGATACTCGCTTGGTGATGTCCAGGCTTACGCGGATGGACGACGCTGATCGATCATTCGATATTGAATTCTGGCAGAGGCAAGGTTCTGCGGCAATTTTCGCGGCGGCCTGGGAGATGGTGGTCTTTGCCAACAAGTTCAAAGGAAGAGATGCCAGCGAACTTACATTTCAAAGAACTCTTACAAAAACTCAACGAGTATCAAGTTAGATATCTGGTCGTCGGCGCGTATGCGGTAATGAATTATACGGAGCCGCGATATACGAAAGATTTCGATATCTGGGTTGAGCCCACCCTCGAGAATGCTGAACGAGTACTCCGCGCGCTCGCCGATTTTGGCGCTCCGACGAGCGAGGTAACGATCGAGGACTTTACGAACTCAGACCTCATCTTTCAGATCGGCATTGCGCCTCACAGAATCGACATAATCATGGGAGTTAAAGGAGTCAATTTCGCGGAGGCGTGGTCACGTCGAGTTGAAGCCAAATTCGAAGATCAGACGATGGATCTCATCTGCAAGTCAGACTTGATGATTTCAAAGCAGGCGGCGGGACGTCCCCAGGACTTAATCGATCTCGAGGAGTTACGAAAGTCGGATACGCTCAATCGCTAAGTGGATTACTGACGTTTCACCCGAAACATCTCTCGTCCGTTAGCCGTAAACAACTCTTTTTCAAGCGGAAATACTGAAGCTCCAGCCAAGAGGCGCGTATGAAATTCAAATACATTGCCGAAATACGACGTTGGTTTTCATCTGGCTTGCTTTCTGTTTTGACCCTGATTCTATTTGCCGCTCAAGCAGCAGCTCAACCCCAAGGCCAACCGCCTATCATCGATCGCGAACTCTTTTTTGGCGATCCAGAAATCATTGGCGCGCAAATCTCACCTGACGGCAAATTCATCGCCTTCATCAAGCCTTTCAATGGCACGCGCAACGTCTGGGTCAAACGCACCGAGGAACCTTTCGACAAGGCGAAACCGATTACCGCCGATAAGACTCGGCCGATTCCCGATTTCTTCTGGAGTCGCGACGGCAAATACATTTTGTTCGTGCAGGATAAAGCTGGTGATGAAAACTATCTCGTCTATGCGGTCGATCCTAACGCGACGGCGGCCGCCGGCCAGGAAGTTCCCGCGGCGCGCAACCTGACCGACGTGAAAGGCGTGCGCGCGGAAATCTACGCGGTGCCGCGCACCGATCCGGACGCCATCTATGTCGGCCTGAACGACCGCGATCAAGCCTGGCATGACCTTTACAAAATCAAAATCTCAACCGGTCAGCGGACGCTCGTTCGCAAGAACACGGAGAGGATTGTCGGTTGGACGTTCGATTTGAAAGATGAGCTGCGAATGGCAACGCGGATCGCCGACAACGGCGACACGGAAGTTCTGCGCGTCGACGAGAAGGGCTTCACCAAAGTTTACTCATGTAATGTCTTTGAAGCCTGCGGTGCGGTTCGTTATCACAAAGATGGTAAGCGCGTTTATTTCGAGTCGAACAAGGGAGCAAACATCGATCTAACTCAGCTCGAACTTTTCGATCCCTCCACCGGCAAGGAAGAGCTAATCGAATCTGATCCACTTAAGCGCGTCGACATCGGTGATGTGTCATTCTCGGAAGTGACTGAGGACTTGATTGCGACCTCCTATAGTGACGATCGGGCGCGCGTTTACTTCAAAGACAAGTCTTTTGAGGCCGATTACAACCTGCTCAAAAAACAGTTTCCCGGGATGGACATCGATTTCGGTTCCGGAACGAAGGACGAACGCTTGTGGCTGATCGATGTCGGCAGCGACACCGATCCCGGCGAAACTTATCTGTTTGATCGCAACACGAAGAAGGTGACGCTGCAATATCACATTCGCGAAAAGCTGAATCGTGATTACCTCGCGCCGATGAAAGCGATTAGATACAAGTCATCGGACGGCTTGGAGATTCCCGCCTTTCTGGCTCTGCCGAAAGGCGCTGAAGCGAAGAACCTGCCGCTGATCGCGTTCCCGCACGGCGGTCCCTGGGCGCGCGACAACTGGGGCTATGACGCGTTCGCGCAGTTCTGGGCGAATCGCGGCTACGCCGTGCTGCAACCGAACTTCCGCGGCTCGACCGGTTACGGCAAGAAGTTCATTGACGCCGGCAACAAGCAGTGGGGCGATAAGATGCAGGACGATATCACCTGGGGCGTGAAGTATCTCATCTCGCAAGGCATCGCCAATCCAAAGAAGGTTGGCATCATGGGTGGATCCTATGGCGGTTATGCGACGCTTGCGGGCGTAACATTCACGCCTGACTTGTACGCTGCGGCCGTCGATTACGTCGGCCCGTCGAACCTGAACACGTTGCTGGAAACGATTCCGCCTTACTGGGAAGCCGGCCGCCAACTGTTCTATCAGCGCATGGGCGATCCGACGACGCCCGCCGGCAAAGCTCAACTCGATCGTCAGTCGCCGCTCAATTCCGCGAACAAGATCAAAACTCCTTTGCTGGTCGTGCAGGGCGCAAACGATCCGCGCGTCAACAAACGTGAAGCGGATCAGATTGTTATCGCGCTGCGCGATCGGGGCTTCCCAGTCGAATACATCGTGGCCCCCGATGAAGGTCATGGTTTTCAAAGGCCGGTTAATAACCTGGCGATGTTCTCGCAGGCCGAGAGGTTTTTTGCGAAATACCTCGGCGGGCGTTACCAGGACAGTGCCACGCCGGAAGTGTCGGCGCGGTTGAAGGAAATCACCATCGATGTGAAGACGGTGACGTTGCCCAAGAAAGTCGAAGCGACTGCGGGCGCGCCCAAACCGGCAGTGGATCTCAGTGCCGGAACCAGCAAGTACAACGCGACGCTAGCGGTGCAGGGTCAGAGTATTCCCATCACGTCGATTACCGACATTAAAGAGGATGGCGGCAACTGGATCGCCACTGAAACTGCTGAGTCGCCGGCTTTCGGTAAGATCGTCGATGTGTCCACGATTGAAAAAGGCACGCTGATCCTGAAGCATCGGTCGGTGAACCAGGCGGGGGTCACAATTGAACTCGATTTCAAAGATGGCAAAGCCAGCGGCACCATGAAGCAGGGCGATCAGGCTAAGCCGATCGTGGTAGACGTGGGTGGAGTAGTCTTCGCCGATGGCGGTGGCGCTTTCGATGTGCTGGCGCGTCTGCCTCTGACATCGGATTACGCAACTACTTTCCGAAACTTCGACATGCAGAAACAGAAACCACAACTCCGACAACTGAAGGTGGTTGGTTCCGAGAGCATTACTGTGCCCGCGGGAACTTTCGACGCGTACAAACTTGAGTCTGTTTCCGCAGACGATGACTCCGACAAGCAAACAATCTGGATCGCCAAAGACTCGCACAAAGTGGTGAAAATCAGCGCGACGCTGCCGAGCTTGGGTGGCGCGTTGCTGACGTCGCTGCTTGCCCATTAGGCGCGGAGACTAGAAACCAAGGAAAGAGGCGGACCATTATCACCTTGATGGCCCCGCTTCCTAGATTTCTTCCCAGCCCACGCAAACAAATCTGCGCACGCAGTATGAGACTCGCTGTAAACTGCCGGCATGCTGGTACGTTGGAAGCCTCGCAATCTTACCTGTAAGGAACTAGGCACGCGCGTCTGGACCGAAATGCAACGGGACGACGTGTTCGGCAACGCCGCGAAACTGGCTTACTACTTTCTGCTGGCATTGTTCCCTCTTCTCATCTTCCTCTTTTCAATCATTGGCCTGGTAATTGGTTCGACCAGTGGAATGCGCCGGATGTTTTTTAACTATCTCGCGCGGGTCATGCCTTCAGGCGCGTTTGAATTAATCGACAAGACAATGTGGGAAGTCACCACCGCCAGCAGCGCGGGAAAACTTTCATTCGGATTTCTGGCCGCTCTCTGGGCAGCGTCCAGTGGGATGGGCGCCATCACCGACGCGTTGAATGCCGCCTATGACGTGAAAGAAAAGCGATCATGGTGGCGACGACGCTTCACGGCAATCGGCCTGACGATTGGTCTGTCGGTGCTAATCATTACGGCGTTGGCAATTGTTTTGGGTGGCAGCAAGATCGCGGATCATCTGACTTCGATGTACATCATTGGCGAAGCGTCCGCCATCACATGGAAGGTTCTCCAATGGCCGATCGCCTTGGCGTTCCTGCTGCTCGCGTTTGCGCTGATCTATTTCTTCGCACCTGATGATCGTTCTCACGGGTGGACGTGGATCACGCCAGGCTCGGTGGTTGGGGTGGTGCTGTGGCTGGCAGTCTCATTCGCTTTCAAGGGTTATCTGCACTTTTTTGATTCATACAGTAAGACGTATGGATCGCTGGGTGCGGTGATTGTTTTGATGCTGTGGCTTTACTTGACAGGTTTGGCCGTGCTGATTGGCGGCGAGATTAATTCCCAAATTGAAAACGCTGCGGCGCAGGCGCATCAGTCAAACGCAAAAGAAAAGTGAGCTGGTTGATGCGTCAGACTTTTGAAAACCGCTGGATAATTAGTCCTCATCGTCCTTCTTCGGCTTCTCGTCAGAAAACATTATGTTGACGACCAGGAATAACGCTCCGAGCGCGGCCAACAGAAAAAAGATCGCGGGAAATCCCGGATAGCCGAGAATCTTGAACGACGTCTCGACGCGCATCATCAAGGCCGCTCCGACAATCAGCGCTGCCAAGACCAATCCGAGCGTGATCCGATTCGCGATCTTCTGAAAGCCATCCAGCAAAACTCTCTCATCGATGGCATCTACGCCAATCTTCAACTCGTTGTTGCCAATCGCGTCGAGGATTCGGTTGACGCGCGTCGGCAACCGTTCGAAAAACTCCTTCACTTCAACCGCGCGGGACAAGAGTGAACCCGGCTCGACACTCTGCATTACTTGCCGCGTCAAAATATTGGTCGCTTCGTCGCGGATGATCGCGTTGGGATCAAACGTTGGATCGAGCACATACACGACGCGATCCAGATTCATGATGGCTTTCGCAATCATGGTGAATTCCGAGGGCAAGCGAAACCAACAATCGGCAGCGATGCGCTGAATCTCGAGCACAATTTTGCCGGCGTTGATATTCTCCAGATTCACATCGGCATTTTGCGCGACCAGCTTAGCGACGCGACGTTCAAAATCGGCCTTGTCAAAGTTCGGTTTGGCTTCACCCATCCGCGTCGCAACTTGGGCCACCTCATCGCCGCGGCCTTCGCTGATGGCCAGCAGCATCCGCAGAAGGTGATCGCGAAAATTACCGGCGATATGTCCCACCATTCCGAGATCCAGCAGCGCAACGCGATTCTCGTTTGTCAGGAAAACATTTCCTGGGTGCGGGTCGGCGTGAAAGAATCCGTCAACCAGGATCTGTTTCAGATAGGCACGAAAAATTTCTTCCGCCAGCGCGCTACTGTCGAGTTCCATCAACCGCAGCGGACTGACATCGGTAATCTTCTTGCCTTCGATGTAGTCCATCGTGAGCACCAGTGAAGTTGTGTAATCATCCACCGGCTCAGGGATCACGATGTGTTCGAATTCAACCAGGGCGCGCCGCATGCGCTTCAGATTTCCCGCCTCGCGTTGGAAATCGAGCTCATGCAACAAGCTCCGACGTAAGTCGGCCAGCATGTAAGTGAACTCATAGCGCTTTCCAATTTCCGTATGGTCGTCGATGAATTGAGCGACCTCTTCCAGCGCTTCCAAATCTTCGACTATGACCTCGCGCACTCCCGGCCGCTGGACTTTGACCACGACTTCGCGGCCCTCGCGCATCATCGCGCGATGAACCTGGGCCAGCGACGCCGCGCCCATAGGTTCGACTTCAAAATGCATGAACAACTTCGAAATTCGGCCGCCGAGTTCGGACGTAATGATGCGCTCGACTTCTTCGTACGGAAACGGCGCAATTTGATCCTGCAACCGTGTCAGCGCGTCGAGATAAGGCTGGGGCATTAAATCGCTGCGCGTCGATAAGAGTTGACCCAGCTTGATGAAGGTCGGTCCAAGCTGTTCGAGATCATCTGCCAGTTCTTCCGCCTTAGGCGTCGCGGCCAACGCTTTCTGGTCCGTCTTGATCTGCATCAGACTGGCGCTGGCGTTACTCACCAAATCCGAGCGGCCATACTTCACGAACAAGGCCACTACGTCCTTGTAGCGTTTCAATCTTTCGGGTTTTAGTGAAAGGGTCATAAGCAGTTTTTAGTTTTTAGTTTTCAGTTTTCAGTTTTCAGTGATTCCGGCTCTCTGCCACTCACGAGCAGTGCGACTCCACCAACCACAAGGGCCAGCGACAAGTTGAACGCCAGCCAAAACCAGCCAGTCAAGTGCGCGGGGATTAGAGTTGCTGCATCGTGAACGCGCGCCCTTTGAACATTCATCAAATACGCCGATCCACCACCGGCAACGAGCGACACGATCCCGAGTTCTACCAGCCTGGCGTTCCGCCGCCGCATTAAGCCGACGACCAAGACCGCTAACATCAGCAGCGGCACCAGCCACAGAGCAAAGTGCTCGTGCCGCGCCAGATCGAATCCGCTCAGCGCGTCTCTCGCGCCGCCGCAACTGACTTGCTCCCACGGGAGAAAGAAACAGATGAGCACAATCAGCGCCGCACTGATGTTGATTCGCCGGAGTAGTCTCAAAGTCCGAAGCCCGGGGAACTAGTGCGAAATAACTTCGACGACCTGACCCGTTTTACGATCATTGCCGAGCCGCGTGGCGACGTCAGCCTGAGAAATGATCCCGAGCAAGCGGTCGCCATTATCGACGACCGGAATTCGCCGCACTTGATTCTCTTGCATCAGCTTCAGCGCGTTCTGCACGTCCTCGTTTTCCTTGCAGGTGACTACGTCGCCAGTCATCACCTCTTTCACCGAGGTCGTCTTCGGATCGCGCGCTTCGGCCACTACCTTAATCGCCAAATCGCGGTCGGTAACGATGCCGGCCAGCCGTTTTCCATCTTTATCATCGACGATTGGAATTGGTCCTACGTCTTCAGATTTCATCAGTTTTGCCGCTTTGATGACGGGATCGGACAGCAGAACGTATTCGGGATCTGGGGTCATGATTTCACGACAAAGCATTTCGTAATAGCTCCCTTCGCTAAAGGCGATTTACTCAACATGTCGCTTTCGCGTACACCAACACACGTGTAAGCGTTCGATTTGCGGCTCACACGTTCGTAAGATCCTGTTACTGCGATAACAGAAGATAAAGGGAGCAAGTAGAGTGCCGCGAATTCTCGCGCGTTCAGTGCAAGAGGAATTTTTTCGTTGTTTCTGATAGCATCGCGCCTCGTTATTCTTCGTCCTTATGAGCACGCCATCAGCGAAGTCCACCGTACAAATAAAGTCTACCGACGAGATTCGTTCCCAATTTCCCGCGCTTGAGCGCGTTCACAACGGCCAATCGGTCGCCTACTTTGACGCGCCGGGCGGCACACAGACTCCGCGAATTGTGGTCGATGCCGTGGCGGACTATCTCCTGAATCACAACGCGAATACGCACTGGGAATATCCCAGCAGCCACGAGACAGACGCGATTATCGAATCTGCCCGACACTCATTCGCTGATTTTCTCAACGCGTCAGCGAATGAGATCGCCTTCGGTCCTAATACCACGACGATGATCTATCATCTGTCGCGCGCGCTTGGTCGCACGCTCGGTCCGGGTGATGAAATTGTAATCACTGAGCTTGAACATCACGCGAACGTGGCGCCGTGGCAGGCGTTGGTAGTTGAGTGCGGGGTGACGCTGAACGTTGCGCAAATGGACATCGAAACCGGGCAGCTTGATTGGAATGATTTCGAGCGGCTGCTCACTAACCAGACAAAAGTCGTCGCGTTCGGGGCCGGATGCAATGCGCTCGGCACGGTCAATCGATTCAGTGATGCGGT
>JACXTT010001405.1_pt1 | contig 39981 bp, 41 predicted proteins | sample 9270951 | NCBI WGS metagenome assembly JACXTT01 (sample SAMN15532306, study PRJNA645909) | rock metagenome | isolation source: weathered quartz diorite | place: Puerto Rico | collected 2017-06-21
CTTCTCCCTGCATTCCGCTGCCAGCTCTCGCTCTGAAGGTCGTTTTCTTTGGGTTACTTTTCTTTTGGACCAGCAAAAGAAAAGTGACTCGAGCTCCGGCAGGAGATCGAAACGCCCGCCGCGTAGGCGGCACCCTGGCGGCAGCGTGGCTACCGGAGGCCTGAGTCGGCTGCAACAACCAAGAGCATGCGGACCGGCGCGAAAGTCCTCGCGCACAGGGTGCGCTCCTACAACAGCATGCGGTTTGCGCCTCAGCGCAAATGTAACCAGTACAGGTGGATGCCGTTCTCGCGGTCTTCCGCGCGGAAGCCTTCGCGTCCTTCAACCACGATGCCCCACACGGTGCGCATGGTTTCGCCGCGTGGCTCGTCCACGCGCACGTGTTCGCCCAGCGAAATGGGAAAACGCGTCTCCAGCATCATCACCTGGTCGCGCTCCCACACCAGCACGGCGTTTCGCGCGGTGTTGGCGCCCCAGCCGAGATGGATCTGCACTTCCTTGGGGTCGTAGTTGCCGCGGTTGTCCAGCTTCCAGTTTTCCGAGCGACGCAGCAGCTCGGCCAGGCGTGGATCGCTCCAATCCACGCGACTTCCCTTGGAGTGAGGCTTATGAGCGTTCATACAAATAGCAACTTCCGGTCTGACGGGTACGGCGGCAGCGCTGGCAAGTCATGCCAACGTCCGGACCGGCGCACCGCAGCTCCACAGGGGGGCGGAGGGCGCGCGTTCCCCTGATATCGACCGTTGCGTCAATGACTTGAGCTCTGCGGCGGACATTCTAGCCCATCCGGCACCCTCCCAACGGGCACTATGGCGCCGGCCACCGGCCGGTGATACTCCGCCGCGACCACCCACGGAGGCTTCAACCATGCGTGCCCCGCTCGTCGTGTTCGCCCTCGGTCTCTCCCTGCCCTGCCTCGCCGATACGCCCACCGATTCGCTGGCCAAGCCGCCAGCCAATGCACAGCGCTTCACCATCATGTCCACCGCCGGCAAGCACGGCACCTCGGCGCGCTGGACCGCTGCCGATGGCGCCCGCATGGGCCGCGACAGCCTGTTGTTGCGCGGCATGGTCACCGAAGTGGACAGCAGTGCCACGCTCGGCCGCGACGGCATGCTGGAACACGTGGTGGTGCGCGGCCACACGCCGAACGGTGATGCCGGTGAAACCTTCTCGATCAAGGACGCCACCGCCCGCTGGAAGAGCCCGGTGGATGCGGGCTCCGCCCCGTATCGCGGGCCTGCCGAGTACGTCGCCTTCGGTGGCCCCATGGACCTCAACGCCGACCTCGTCGAGAAACTGCTCGCCTCGCCCGGTCATTCGCTGGCCCTGCTGCCCGGCGGCCAGGCGCACGCCGAGCAGTTGACCACGGCCACCGTGGGTGAAGGCGCGGCGAAGAAGCAGGTGACGGCCTATGCGGTCACCGGGCTGAGCAACACACCGGTGCCGGTGTGGGTCGATGCCTCGGGCAAGTTCTTCGCCTTCGTCGACGGCCTGTCGTGGATGCCGGAAGGTTATGAGTCGGCGCAGGCGCAGCTGGAGAAGGCGCAGACCGTCGCACTGGCCGACCACGCCAAGGCCGTCGTGCCCAAGCTGTTGAAGACGCCGACCGGCCCGGTGCCGTTCACCCATGTGCGCGCCTTCGTCGACGGCACGCGTTTCGTGGATGACCAGACCGTGGTGGTCGACCAGGGCAGGATCACGCAGGTTGGCCCGGCCGCGTCGGTGAAGGTGCCGGGCGGTGCCCAGGTGATCGACGGCAAGGGCAAGACCCTGGTGCCGGGCCTGTGGGATTCGCACCAGCACGTGTCGGATGATGCGAGCGGCCCGATGCTATTGTCGCTGGGCATCACCTCGGTACGCGATCCGGGCAACATCGACGAGCAGACCATCTCGCGCGCGCAACGCCGCGCGAAGGGCGAGCTGCTGGGACCAAAGGTCTATCCCTCGATGCTGATCGACGGCAAGGGTCCCAATACCGCCCAGGTGGCCGACGTGGCGACCTCGCAGGCCGAAGCCATCGCGCTGGTGCACAAGGCCAAGGACGAAGGCTTCGATGCGATCAAGATCTACGGCACCTTCAACCCCGACTGGGTGAAGGCGACGGCCGCCGAGGCGCACAAGCTGGGCCTGCACGTGCATGGCCACCTGCCCGCCGGCATGCGCCCGGAGGAGGCGATCGACGATGGCTACGACGAAATCACGCACATCTACTTCGTGATGATGCAGGCGATGCCCGATTCCGTGGTGAAGGTATCCAACGGCATGGCGCGCTTCGAAGGCCCGGGCCGCTACGCCAAGGACGTGGACCTCACCAAGGAACCGATGAAGTCGCTGATCGCTACCATGGCCCAGCACAAAATCACTTCCGATCCCACCCTGGTAGTGGCCGAGAGCCTGTTCATGCCGGAGAACGGCGATCTCTCCCCGGCTTATGCGCCTTACATCGGTGGCCTGCCGCCCGCGGTGGAGCGCGGCTTCCGCCAGGGTGGCTTCACCGTGCCGAAGGACCTCACGCGTGCCGATTACCGTGCCAGCTTCGCCAAGCTGCAGGCCCTGGTCGGCGCGATGCACAAGGCCGGCGTGCCCATCGTCGCCGGCACCGACGGCAGCGGCCTGGAGCTGGTGCGCGAACTTGAGCTCTACGTGCAGGCCGGCTTCACCAACGCCGAAGCGCTGGCCAGCGCCACCATCGACACGGCCCACCTGGTCGGTGCGGACCAGCGCACGGGCAGTATCACCGTGGGCAAGGCGGCCGATCTCGTGCTGGTCGAGGGCAACCCGGCCGAACGCATCGGCGACCTGCGCCACACCGAGGTGGTGATGATGGACGGCAAGCTGATGGATGCGACGGCGCTGCGCGCCGAAGGCGGCATCAGCAAGCGGCCGGCGTGGTTTGAGTAAGCACGCCTATCCCAACCCATGTGGGAGCGCACCCTGTGCGCGACTGCGGGGGCGCGTCGACACCGTTGCTTGGGGTCGTCGCGTCTCCTTGTGTGACGGCGTCTACGCTCTGTAGGCTTTTCGCGCACAGGGTGCGCTCCTGCAAGGAGCAGGCCGGGGTGGGTCAGGGCAGGTCGCGCAGGATGCCGGCCACCCAGTCGATGAAGACACGCAGTCGCAGCGGCAGCTGCCGTTGCGACTGGTACAGCACGGTGACCGGGAAGGCCGGCGGGGGCATCGATGGCAACAGCTCCACCAGGGAGCCGTTGGCCAGCGCCTCGCCGATGCGGTAGCGGGGGAACTGCGCGATGCCCAGCCCCGCTTCGCAGCAGGCGAGGTACGCCTCCGTGCCGCTCACCGTGACCCGCGCCGGCAGCACCAGCTCGCGCATCCGGCGGCCCACCATGAATTCCAGCGGCGTCGTACGTCGCGTGGTGGGCGAGGCCCAGTTCACCGTGACATGGCCGTCCTGCAGGTCGGAGAGCGTTTGCGGCAGGCCGTGGCGGCGCACGTAATCCGCGCTCGCCACCGTGGCCTGCGACATGCTCGCGACGCGACGGCCCACCATGGCGGAATCGGACAGGTCACCCGCGCGCAGCACGCAGTCCACGCCCTCCTGTACCAGGTCGATGAAGCGGTCGCTGGTGCCGATGTCCAGCTCGATCTGCGGATAGCGCGCCAGGAAATCCGGCAACGCGGGAACGAGTACCTGGCGTGCCAGCGAGGCGGCCAGGTCGATGCGCAGCTTGCCCTTGGGCACCACCGCGGCCTCGCGGAAGTCCGCCTCCACCGCGTCCAGGTCCGCCAGCAGGCGCACGCAATGGTTGTAGTAGACCTCGCCGTCGCGGGTGGGCCGCACGCGGCGGGTGGTCCGCTGCAGCAGGTGCGCGCCCACGTGTTCTTCCAGCCGCTTGATGGTGTGGGTGAGCGTGGCACGCGGCAGGTTCAGGTCGTCGGCGGCACGGGTGAAGCTGCCCAGTTCGACGATGCGGGTGAATACGCGCATGGCTTGCAGACGATCCATGGAGGCCTCTCCGGCGGTCGCGCCAGCCTGCGGCACGAGCCGTCGATTGTTGATCAATTCGACAACAGACATGGCGATTATTGAGCATTTATCCGCCAGCCGTCATGCCGAAGAATGGCGCTCTGCTTTTCTCCCCCGCCAAGGAATCCCCCGATGCAAATGCGACAGCTCGGCAAGCACGGCCCTTCCGTCTCCGCCCTCGGCCTCGGCTGCATGGGCATGAGCGACTTCTACGGCTCGCGCGACGACGCCGAATCCATCGCCACCATCCACCATGCCCTGGAACGCGGCATCAACCTGCTCGACACCGCCGATGTCTACGGCCCGCATACCAACGAAGTACTGGTGGGCAAGGCCATCCGCGATCGCCGCGAGCAGGCCTTCCTCGCCACCAAGTTCGGCATCCTGCGCGATCCCAACGACCCGGGCCGCCGCGGCGTCAGCGGCAGCCCCGAGTACGTGCGCGCCTCGTGCGACGCCAGCCTCAAGCGCCTGGGCGTCGACCACATCGACCTGTACTACCAGCACCGCGTGGACCCGAACCTGCCGATCGAGGACACCGTGGGCGCGATGGCCGAGCTGGTGAAGGCGGGCAAGGTGCGCTACCTCGGCCTGTCCGAGGCTTCCGCCGCGACGCTGGAACGCGCAGTGAAGGTGCACCCCATCGCCGCGTTGCAGGTGGAGTTCTCGCTGTGGACGCGCGACCCGCAGGAGAACGGCATGCTGGAGGCCTGCCGTCATCTGGGCGTGAGCCTGGTGGCGTATTCGCCGCTGGGCCGTGGCTTTCTCACCGGCGCGTTCGCCAGTCCCGATGACTTCGATGCCGACGATTACCGCCGCCAGAGCCCGCGCTTCCAGGGCGAGAACTTCCATCGCAACCTGGAACTGGTGGAGAAGGTGAAGTCGATCGCCGCCGGGAAGGGCTGCACGCCCGCCCAGCTCGCGCTGGCCTGGGTGCTGGCGCAGGACCCGAACGTGATCGGCATCCCCGGCACCAAGCGCCGCGACCGCCTCGACGAGAACCTCGGCGCGCTCGCGGTCACGCTCGACCAGGATGAACTGAAGGCCATCGACGCGGTGTTCCCGCCGGACGTCGCCGCCGGCGCCCGCTATGTCGACACCATGATGCGCATGGTCAACGTCTGATCCGGCCACGCCGCGCGGCCTGCGGGCCGCGCGGTGCTCAGACCGGAATGATGCTTCCCACCTTGTCGCGCGCCATCACCACGTTGGTGGTGAAGCGGCGGATGTTCGCGTTGTCGAACAACAGGCGGCGCGTGAACTGCTCGAAGTCGTCCATGTCCTTCGCCGTCACGATGAGGATGAAGTCGGACTCGCCGGTGACGTAGTAGCACTGCTGCACGTTGGGATCGGCGCGCGCCGAGCGGCGGAACGCGTCGAGCATGTCCACGCGCTCGCGCTCCAGTTCCACGCCGATGATGAAGGTCATCGCCTGCCCCACCGCCGCCGGGTTCACCAGCGCCACCTCGGCGGTGATCACGCCCGACTGGCGCAGGTGCTTGATGCGCCGCTGCACCGCGGCTGCGGAGAGGCCGATCTGCGCGCCGATCTCCTCGCCCGTCACCCGTGCATCGTGCTGCACGCGGCGGAGGATCTCGCGGTCGAAGTCGTCCAGCTCAGTGTCGGTCGCCATATCGCATAGATATGCCAAAGAATGCGGCCTGGCAACGCCCACAGCCGCCATTACGCGGCCTGGCCGCGCGCCCGGACCCCAGAATGCGTGCACCCCATCGGCTCAGGCACGCATGAAACTCCTCTACCAGACCCACTCCCCCTATGCCCGCAAAGCGTTGGTGATGGCCCACGAAGCCGGCCTCGCCGACCGGCTCAGCGTGATCCACCACGAAACCAGCCCGACCTGGCGCAACGAAGCGGTGTTCCGGCTGAACCCACTCGGCAAGGTGCCCGTGCTGCTGCTGGACGACGACACCGCGCTGTTCGACTCCAACGTGATCTGCGAGTACCTGGACACCCTGCACGATCGCCCGCCCCTCATTCCCTCCGGACTGAAGGCTCGCCTGCAGACGCTGCGCGTGCAGGCGCTCGCCCAGGGCCTGTGCGATGCCGGCATCACGGTGCGCCATGAAACCGTGCGGCGCCCGGAGGCGCTGCGCTATCCGGCGATGCGTGACGGACAGATCGAGAAACTCGTGGCCTCCTACGATTTCCTCGAACGCGAGTGGGCCGACGGCGCGCTCGACAGGCCGGTCGACCTCAGCCAGATCGCCCTCGCCACTGCGCTGGATTGGCTGGCCTTCCGCGCACTGCCCGACTTCGAGCAAGGCCGCCCACGCCTTTCGGCATGGTACCGACGATTCCTGCAGCGCCCATCGATGCTGGCGACGATGTTCGCCGGCCAGACCGTGGACTGAAGCACCCTCCCCGCCCTCCGGAGACTTCCATGAGCTCGCTCTGGACCGACCTGTTGTTCCTGCACGGCCACATCACCGACCTCAAGCTGCTGCGCCGGCTGGCAGCGCGGCCGCAGCCGCACCCGCATCCGCGCGACACCGTGCAGGCACGTCCGGCAGCAGGCAGGAGTCGGCTGGGCTGGCCGTTTCGCTTCTGCCTGGGCATCGGTGATGGGCGGGTGCGCACCCAATGAGGCGCGCACATGTGAAGCCCACGCGAACCCACACGAAACACGCCGATGACCTACTTTCCGGGTAGGCGTTTACTTACATCGAAGAACAGGCGACTGCGGCAACTTATGCCCGTCGGCGTTTCCACGAACGCCTGACGCCCCGGGCCGGTCGCCCCCCTAGATCCGGCTCACTGGCCCCCGAAAGGGGGCCTTTTTCTTTACCTGCTCCCGGCCATCCGCGTGCCGCCCACCCGGGTCCCGGCCGTTCCGACGTGGACGGCACCTGAACCGATTGCGCCGGGTCCCCCCGCGGCTGCACGCCTTGCTTTATGTTCCGCCTGCCGCTTCAGGACCTCGCCCACGCCGGGCGTAGCAGTCAGGATTACGCAAGCCACGCTCTTCCCAGGGGCGACAGGGGGCTTCAGTTCAGGCGGGAACGGCCGACTTGTTCGCTATATTGTCGAACTGATTTTGCTACCAAGGCTCCGATGGACAACCCTCGCAACCAGCCGCCCTCCGCCTCCGCCCGGCGCCCTTCGGGTCCGCAGGGCACGCAGCTGTTTTCGGCAGAGGAACTGAACCGCCTCGCGGTCGAAGCCGGCAGCGCGTCCACCGGACGCGCCAGCGTGCACGAGCCGGTGCTGGAAGGCGCCAACGCGGGCCTCGAGGGGCGCCGCTTCTCGCTGCGCGCGGGACGGCAGACCATCGGCCGTCGCGATGACAACGACATCGTGATCGGCGACCTCAGCGTGTCGTCGGCCCATGCGTGGATCATGAACCAGCAGGGCCACTACGTGATCATGAATACGCTGTCCACCAACGGCACGTTCGTGAACGGCAAGCGCGTGCACGAGGCCACCCTCAAGCATGGCGACCGCATCCGCCTGGGCCAGGTGGAATTCGTGTTCCTCACCCGCGAACCCGGCCAGCATTCGCATGCGCGCGGCCTCGCCATCGCGATCGGCGTGGTCGCACTCGCGGCGCTGGCCGTGCTGGCGTGGTGGCTGCTCTAGCCCATGGGCGAACCCTCGATACCGCGCACCATCGGTCGCTACCGCATCGATGGCGTCCTCGGCGAAGGCGCCATGGCGATCGTGTACGCCGGCTTCGACCCCGGCATCGACCGGCCGGTGGCGATCAAGTGCCTGCACCGCAGCATCGCGGCCGACCCCGGCTCGCGGCATCGCTTCCTGCAGGAAGCCCGCGCCTCGGGCCACCTCGTCCACCCCAACATCGTCACCATCTTCGACACCGGTGAAACCGAGGACGGTCGCAAGTACATCGCGATGGAGCGCCTCTCCGGCGAGACGCTGGCCAGCCGCGTGGCGCGTGAAGGGCTGCCGCCGCTGGCGGTGGCGATCGAGCTGGCCTCGCAGGTGGCCGCCGCGCTCGACTACGCGCACGGCCAGGGCGTCATCCATCACGACGTGAAGCCCGAGAACATCATGCTCGCGGAGGATTGGCACTACGCCAAGCTCAGCGACTTCGGCATCGCCGAACGCCGCGCCGGCAACATGAGCACGAGCCCCGGCGACCGGAAGATGGGCGGCACGCCCGCCTACATGGCGCCCGAGCGGCTGCGCGGCGAAGCAGCCGATGCGCGCGGCGACCTGTTTTCGCTGGGCGTGGTGCTCTACTGGCTGATCACCGGCAAGCTGCCGTGGCCGGATACCACCGACCTCAAGCGCCTGATCCGCGAACGGCAGCGCCACCCGCGCCCCGCGGTCACGCCGCTGGACCCGGCCGCGCCGCCGATGCTGGCCAGCATCGTGCGCACCCTGCTCGCACCCACGGCGGACGCGCGCTACCAGAGCGGCGCGGAAGTGATCAACGACCTGCGCCTGGCTCGCCGCGAGTACGAGCGCACCAACGAATCGCCGCTGGCCGCACGCATCATCTCCCTGCGCCTGCGCTGGATCGGCGCGCTTAGCGCCATCCTCTGCCTGGTTCTGGCGCTGGGACTGGCCGCGATCTACACCAAGCAGAACAGCGCCGTGACCGGACTCGCCACCGACTTCGGCAGCACCCTGGGGCGCATGGTGGCCGGCGAATCGGCCGAGAACCTGCTGCTCGGCGACGACGCGGCCACTCGCGCGCTGGTGGCCGACATGGCGCGCAACGGGCAGATCCACTACCTCGCCATCGCCAACCGCGAAGGCAACGTGGTGGCGAGCACGCAGCCCTCCGACGTCGGCCATGCCCTGCCGGCGGTTGCCGGCACCCGCCAGCAGGCGCTCGCCGACGGCGTGGAGCGCTTCCTCGGCCGGGTGGTGGAAGACAACCGCGGCAACGAGATGCTGCTGTTCGACGTGCCCATCCGCTACCAGGCCAAGGCGGTGGGCGAGCTGCGCCTGGGCGTGAGTAACGCGCCCCTGCTCGCGGCACAGCGCACCACGTTCTGGGTGATTGCCTCGGTGCTGGCCATCACCCTGCTCGCGCTGGTGGGCGCCGCCTACTGGCTGTTCCGCCAGCCGCTCGCCCTGCTGGGCATGCTGGGCGACGCGATGATGCGCGTGGCGCGCGGCGACTTCAGCTATCGCATCCGCCTCGTGCGGCGTGATGAACTGGGCCGGCTGTTCGCCGCGTTCAACCTGATGAACAGCGCGCTGCAGTCGCGCCAGCCCGCCGAAGTGGCGACGCCCACGCGCCCCACCGCCGAGGACGCCGGCCAACCCACCCTGATGATGTCGCCGCCCGCGGCCAACGACGACGCCCACTGAGCGTCGCCGCCGTGCAGCGCCTCAGATCTGCTTGAGTCGCTGCTGCAGCTCGATGGCGCGCTGCCGGTACACGACGGCGCGCTCGTAGCCCGGATCGATCGCCAGCACGTGGTCCCACAGCGCGATGGCCTGGTCCAGCTTCTGGTCGCGATAAAGCACCACGGCACGCTCGTGGTACGACGCCAGCAGCTGGTCGCGCAGCGCCTGGTTGCCGGCGGGCCTCAGCTGGGGATCCAGGGTCAGCGCCTCGTCGAGCCGGGCCAGCGCCTGGTCCTTCTGGCCCTGCTTGAGCAGGGTCGAACTCTCCGACTGCAGGCGCTGCGCCCGGGTCGAGCGTGAATCGGCCGCCGGCGTGCTGTCGGGCGTCGTGGCCACGGGCGCGGCCGCGCTCGCTGCGGTGGTCGTCGTCGAGGACGCGCCGCGGGTTGCGGTCCTTACCGTCGTATCCGGGGACAGGTTCGGCCGCACGCCCGCCAGCGGCAGGCGGACGGCGTCGCCCGCGTGCAGCGACGACGGATTGGTCGAGCCGTTGTAGCGGGCAAGCACCAGGAACAGGCTGGAATCGCCGAGATGACGCGCCGCCAGCGTGCTGTAGGTGTCGCCGGCCTGCGCCACGTAGGCGCGGGACTTGGCGCCCAGGGCCACCTTGGGATCCGTCGTCAGCTGGCGCAAGGTGAGCTGCGCCGCGCGGTCGTTCGGATACTTCGCCAGGTATTGCCGCAGGTGCTGCTCGCCCTCCGCGTAGCGGCCCTTCATCAGGTAGGTGCCGACGATGGCATTGAGCGGCATGGGTGCAGCGGCATCCGCCGCGCTGCCCGTCGGTGCCGCCGAGCTCGAGCCCGAGCCGCTGAACGTGTCGCTCACCTTGGACTTCAGCGTTCCCATCTGGGCGCACCCCGTCGCCCCCAGCGCCATCAACAGCAGGGCCAGCCGCAGGGTACGCGCGCGATGCACGCGCCGGGAATGAAACGATCGAATCAAGAGAATGCCTCGTTGTACGTGGTGGCCAGCCGCCGCCTACCGGGTGCGGCCCGACGCAGGGCCCACCGCAGCCTGTCGCCGTATCGCCGCCACCAGCCGTCGCGGGCGGGGCGGGCAAAAATCAGGGCGACATTATCGCCTTCCAGGCCACCGCGTTCGACCGCCAGGGCCAGCGCCTCGCGCAATGCCTGCGCCTGGTCGCGTCGGCGCGCAAACCGCGCAAGCTCTTCCGTCGACAGCTGCTCCCACACGCCGTCACTGCACAGGACGTAGCTCTGCCCGGCGCGCAGCACCGCGCACCCGTGTTCGACCAGCGGCGCCTCGGGACCGCCCAGTCCGCGCAACAGCTTGTGCTGGTCCGGGTGCGTGGCGAGCTCGCCCTCGGTGATCTCCCCCTGCAGCAGACGCAACTGGGCCAGGCTGTGGTCCTCGGTGCGCCCAAGCAGCTGGCCGCCCTGGAAGCGGTAAAGACGGCTATCACCGACATGCGCCCAGGACACCCGGCCGCCGTGCACCATCATGGCGACCACGGTGGAGTGTGGCTCCCCGCTCTCCAGCCCGGCGCGCCGGCGATGAAGCTCGGCGTGCGCCTCCTGGCAGAGCGACTCGAGGAAGAGCGGACCGGGCTGCTCGCGCCACTGGCCGGCGTCCCACAGGCGACGCGCCACGGCGACGACGCCGTCCGACGCCAGTTCGCCCGCGCCATCGCCACCCATGCCGTCGGCCAGCACCAGCAGGAAGGCTTCCTCCTGCGCATCGTGAAGACACACCACGTCGTCCTGCTGGGTCTCGCGCCCACCGCGCGCACGCCCCGCCGCGACCCGCGGGATCGCCTGAAAGTCGACAGCCTGATCCATCGCCCTCCCCCTTCGCCCCCACGAATCGCTCCCCGCCAGGCCGAGACCTTACGGGAGTTTGGGCGATCATAATTTGCGCCTGGTCCCGATGCACAAGGTGGCGCTGCAACATGGCGCCGGCGTCCCCACCTGCCCCGGTGGCATGGCTCGCCTGGTAGCGGCCGGCCGCCCTGCCTCCTTTGGATCGAGCTGCTCAACAGCGCCGGCTGGATTGAGGCGTTGGATGGCCCTTGCCACCGGCGGCGCCCGGTCGACATGCTTGGTCGGTCGGCACTAGACCCCAAAACGCGCATCCAGCGAACATGCCGAGGTCGCAAGACGCCACCACTGGCAAGGACGCCCCTATGCCGCTTAGCGAAAAGCCTTACCTCCAGACTGTCTCCCTGGATATCGGGAACGACGTGGATACGCAGGCCTACCCATTCACCATTCCCGCCGTTCGAGACATCGGGAAGCTCAAGTTCCATCAAGACGTGACATTCTTCGTCGGAGAGAACGGCGCGGGAAAGTCCACGGTCCTCGAGGCATTGGCCGTTGCGTTGGGCTTCAGCCCGGAGGGAGGCACGCGGAACGTTCAGTTGTCGACGACCGAATCGACATCAGACCTCCATCATTTCATCCGCCTTGTCCGAAGCTTTCGGCGACCGAAGGATGGATATTTCCTGCGGGCGGAGAGTTTCTTCAACGTCGCAACGTACATGGACGAAGTCGGATATCTCGATGGGTACGGCGGAAAGTCTCTCCATGCACGTTCGCATGGCGAGTCCTTTATGGCTCTTCTCACGCGTAAGCTCCGAGGCAACGGTCTTTACTTGCTGGACGAGCCGGAGGCCGCCCTGTCGCCCGCCCGACAGTTGGCAGCGCTCGCCGCCATCCATCAATTAGTCCAGAACGGATCGCAGTTCATCATTGCGACCCATGCCCCGATTCTGTTGGCCTACCCGAGTTCGAAGATTCTGCGATTTGACGAAGATGGAGTATCCGAGATTGGCTACGAAGACACAGAGAGCTTCGCAGTCACCAAGGACTTCCTCAGCCACTATCCAAGACGCCTCGAACAGCTACTTTCGGAGGGGTAGAAAGCGCCGCTCCCGAAATCGGAGCGACGGTGACCATACTCCCTTCACTCAGGCCCTTGGAATCCGGGTTTCAGTCACGATCTGGCTTGTAGCGAGCCGACAAGGAATCAAAACGGCAGCCAAGGTCAGGCCCGACTGCTTCTGGGCGTAGACTCCCCAAGCCATGCGACACGCCATACCAAGGAATGCAATGAGCGAACAGGCCACTTCGACGCCACACGCGGTTTCCGTTCGCGGCGTCAGCAAGACCTACAAGGGCGGCTTCCAGGCATTGAAGTCGATTGACCTCGACATCCGGCAGGGAGAGATCTTCGCGCTGCTGGGACCCAATGGCGCGGGCAAGACCACGCTGATCAGCATCATCTGCGGCATCGTGAAGCCCAGCGCCGGCGCGGTGAGCGCCGATGGCCACGATGTCCTGCGCGACTATCGCCTGACGCGATCGAAGATCGGCCTGGTGCCGCAGGAGCTGTCCACGGACGCGTTCGAAACGGTATGGGCGTCGGTGAGGTTCAGCCGGGGCCTGTTCGGGCGCACGCGCAACGACAAGCACATCGAAAAGGTCCTGCGCGACCTGTCGCTGTGGGAGAAGAAGGACGCGAAGATCATGACGCTGTCCGGCGGCATGAAGCGGCGCGTCCTGATCGCCAAGGCACTGGCGCATGAGCCCAGCATCCTGTTCCTGGACGAACCCACCGCCGGCGTGGACGTGGAGCTTCGCCACGACATGTGGCAGATGGTGCGCAAGCTGCGCGAAACCGGTGTCACGGTGATCCTGACCACCCACTACATCGAGGAAGCCGAGGAGATGGCCGACCGCGTGGGCGTGATCACCCGTGGCGAGTTGATCCTGGTCGAAGACAAGGACGTCCTGATGCGAAAGCTCGGCAAGAAGCAACTGTCCATCAGCCTCCAGGCACCCCTGCAGGCCTTGCCGCCGGGACTGGACGAGTACGCGCTGGAACTCGCCGATGACGGCACCACCCTGACCTACACCTTCGATGCCCAGAGCGACGACACGGGCATCGCGGTGTTGCTGCGCAAGCTCGGAGAACGCGGCGTGGATTTCAAGGACCTGCATACCCTGGAAAGCTCGCTCGAAGACATCTTCGTCAGCCTGGTGCGGGGTACGCGATGAACGTTCCCGCCATTCGCGCCATCTACCGCTTCGAGATGGCCCGCACCTTCCGCACGCTGACCCAGAGCATCGTTTCACCGGTGCTTTCGACGTCGCTGTACTTCATCGTGTTCGGTACCGCCATCGGCTCGCGCATGGGAGAGATCGGCGGCACCAGCTACGGCGCCTTCATCATCCCCGGCCTGATCATGTTGTCCCTGCTCAACGAAAGCATCTCCAATGCCTCGTTCGGCATCTACCTGCCGAAGTGGTCGGGCACCATCTACGAGTTGCTCTCGGCGCCGGTTTCACCGCTGGAGGCGGTGCTCGGCTACGTCGGCGCGGCGTCCACCAAGTCGGTGATGCTGGGCCTGCTGATACTGGTCACGGCGCGCTTCTTCGTGCCGTACAGCATCCTGCATCCGTTCTGGATGATGGCCTTCCTGCTGCTTACCGCCGTCACCTTCAGCTCGTTCGGCTTCATCATCGGCCTCTGGGCGGATGACTTCCAGAAGCTGCAGGTGATCCCGCTGATGGTGGTCACGCCCTTGACCTTCCTCGGCGGCGCCTTCTATTCGATCGGGATGCTTCCGCCGTTCTGGCAGAAGGTCGCGCTGTTCAATCCCGTGGTGTACCTGATCAGCGGGTTCCGCTGGAGCTTCTACGGCCAGTCCGACGTCAACGTCGTGCTGAGCGCCGGCATGACCCTGGCCTTCCTCGGGCTCTGCGCGTTCGCCATCGCCTGGATCTTCCGCACCGGGTACAAGCTGCGTTCGTAATGACCTGCCCGCAGCACGGATTCACCTTGCCACCCGGAATCGCCATGGACATCCGAACACTCCACACCGACGACCTCGACCTGATCTGCCGGCACCGCGAGGAGATGTTTCGCGATGCCGGCAGGCAGGGTGATGTGCTGGCGCTGATGACCCGGCATTTCCGCGAATGGCTGGCGCCGCGCCTGCGCGATGGCTCGTACTTCGGCTACGTGATGTCGGATGGCGATATCCCGGTGGCGGGCATCGGCCTGATGCTGATCGAATGGCCGCCGCATCCGGAGCATCCGACGCTGGACCAGCGCGGATATGTGCTGAATGTCTTTGTCGAACCTGGCTACCGCAAACGCGGTCTCGCACGCGAGCTGATGACGCTGGCCGATGCGGAGTTTGCCAGGCGCGGGGTCAGCTATGCCGTGCTGCATGCCACGGAGAAGGGCAGGCCGCTCTATCAGGGCATGGGTTGGAACGGCACCACCGAAATGGCGAAGGCGCTGGATGCTTCACCCTAGGCCGCATGGCCAGGGCTCCATGCAAGGGACCGGGCCGAAGTCACGCCGCACTCCCCGTTCCCACCCCGCGCCAGGCCTGTCCTTGCCGCGAAGCTGGATCTGCCCTGCCGCGCTGCTGCCGACAGCAAGCGCGCGCCCCCTCGAATGACAGGAGGGGGGTACTCCCTGCGGGGGTACCCCTCCCCTGCCTTGTCGCATTACATGTTCTTGTTCGCGATGGTGAGTTCCACGCGACGGTTCTGCGCCTTGCCCTCGGCCGTGTCGTTGGAAGCGACCGGGTTCTCCTCACCATAGCCGTGAGCCGCCACCATGTCCGGCTTGACGCCCTGCGAAATCATGAACTGCATGACGTTGTCCGCGCGCTTCTGGGACAGGACCATGTTGGTCGTGACGCCCTGGGCCGCGAGCTGGGGACCGATCGGCGTGCTGTCCGTATAGCCGTTCACGTTGACCTTGTTCTTCTGGTGCGGCGCCAGGATCTTGGCGATCTTGGCGATGCTCTGCTTGGCTTGCGCCGAAATCTCCCAGCCACCCGACGGGAACAGCAGCTGGTCGTTGAGCGATACCTTGATCGCGTCCTGCATGCGCGTGATCTGCATGTCGCGGGACGCCACCTCCGTACCCATGGTGTCATTGAGTTGCTTGTACTGCGCCTCGAGTTCAGCGTTCCTCTGCTGTGACTCGTCATACTTCTGCTGCGACACGCAGCCTGCAAGAAGCAGCGCCGCCGTACCTAATACGCACAGGATCGAAGACTTCTTCATTGGTGTTCCCCTATCGCCGGGAGTTTCGCGGAAGCAACGTTGGCTCCTGAAGAAAACGGCCCTCAGGTGACGTGATCTTCTCCAACGCACCGTGAAAAATAATAGAAATAAATGGCGCCGGCGGGCCGCGTCGACGTGCCGGGATCCCAGGGTCTCAGCCGGCCGGAAAATCGCTGAAAACAGGGGTTTTCCCGGGGTTTTCGATCCAACCAGGGACGCCACCGGAACAGGCGCCGCTGCCTCCCTAGGTAGAACTACCTAGCGGCATCCCGTAAATATGCTGCCGTGAAAAAAGCCGCCTCGAGGCGATCCATGGCGCCACCGCCTTGCCGGCAGGGAATGGGCAACCCGCCGGGCGCCCCGGGTGACGGCCTGCAGCTACTCGACAAACGCCGCGAGGTTGTCCAGCGTCGATCGCATGCCTGCTTCATGATCGGCCTGGCTGATGCCGGCGGGTACGTGCTCGGCGATGACGGAGACTCGCGTGCCCTCCGGCAGCGCAGCAAGCTCCCAGGTCATGGTCATGGTACCCGCGAAGGCGGGATCGTCCGAGTCGAAGTCGACCGCCATGACCATGCGGCGCCGGGGTACCAGCTCAACGAAACGCCCCGCCACGACATCCGTGTGGTCGGATGATTTTCCCCGGGCCGTCTCGAAGACGAGCGTCAACCGGAAGCGTCCGCCTTCCTGCGGCTCGAACACGTCGATGACGCCCGTGGCGCCCGCTGGCGGGAGCCAGTGCGCCATCGCGTCGCGGCTCAGGAAGGCGCGATAGATCGTTTCGGCCGAGGCTTTGATATCCCGCGCGGCGGCGTGCTGCTGGCTCCCTGGGGCTGTCATCGCGTCGCTCCTCATCGGTCCGGGCGTTCTCCGGCAGACGCGCGATGGTACGCCAGCCCGTGCTCCGCGCACGACCTCAGGCCGGCGTGCGGCGAAGCTGGGCGGGAGGCGCGCTATTCCGGAAGGGCGGCGTCGATCGCTTCGCCGATGGCGCGCGCATAACGCTCGAGTACGTTGACCATTTCCTGGTCGATATGCCGGGGCTGCGGGTCCACGGCGCACAGCGTGCCGAAGAAGTTGCCGCTCGCCCGGTAGATCGGCACGGAGATATAGCTCTCGAAACCATACAGCGCGGGCGTCGGATGCTTCGAGAACAAGGGGTGGGTGCTCGCATGGTCGAACGTCACCGTATGACCGTGCTCGCGTATCTCGTTGCAGATGGTGGTTTCGAGGACCAGGTCCTGGCCGGCACGCAGGCCGAAATTGATCGTGTCGTAGACGGCGCAGGCGGTCCAGCGGGTTTCGGAGACCCGGGCGACGGTCGCAAAGCGCAACCCGGTCTCACGCGAGACCGACTCCAGGATCGTGGCCACGACCGGCATCCTCGCCACGAGATCGACATCGCGCACCGCGGCGGCGTTTTCGGTCGTTCCCGGGATGGAATCATCGTTGCGGTTGATCCGCTCGATGACGCGTCGCTGCAAGCTGATGCGCGAGACCCGATGCACGAAGTCCCGCAGGTGGATGGTCAGGCCGCGCAGCTGTGGCGCCGACCCCTTCACTACCAGGCCGCGCGCCTCGATGCGCACGTCGGCCAGCGCGTGCTGCGATTTGAAGTCGCAGACCTCCGAGGCGAAGGCCTCGATCCAGTAGTGATCGGGATGCGCATTGAGAAACGCGATCATGACCGGTTCGACACCTTGCTGTCCTGCCATGGACGGTGAGGGCATGTCGAACCCCATGACCGAGGGTGGCCAGACGTACTCGGACGATGGCGTAGCCGACGACATGATGCGCACTCCCTCGCAATCAGACGGTGTCCAGTATGGCTGAAGCGGGTCCTGCGTGTGGAAAAGGCCTCGTTTCACCATGGCATGGAAAATGCCGGACGGGTGGCACCGCCATGCCCTCTTCCCGAGCGAGTAACGCTCAGCGTGACGTGTCGGGCACGAACAGCCCCTGGCCGCCATCGAGCACCACCATATGCATGCCCGGGGCCGCGGGCAGCGAACGCTCGCCGACACATACGCGCCGGTCCCGCGTCGCCACCCACAGGTCGGCGTTGAGCCGCCCGATCAGTTCCGCCCGGCTGCGAGCCGCGCGGTACGCGCCGATGCGCGTTTCGATGGTGATGATGCGATCCAGCGTGGCCAGCCTGTGCTGGTCCGCATAGCGCCGATGCAGCTGCGCCTGTACCTGGGCGGCAACGGCATCCGGCGCCTCGGGAGGTCCCTCGGCACCGGTTGCCTGCGGGCCGGCAACCAGCATGGCTGCCGCCATCGCCAGGTGCCGGCCGGCGGTCATGCGCCCGCCCTGGCGCTCGCTTCGCGCAGCTTCTGTGCGCATTCCTCGCAACACACTTCCACCACGCGGCTGCCGATGGTCACCTTGATGGCGTTCTCGTCCAACGGGTAGTCGCACGCGGCACAGGTCTTCTCGCTCATGGGATGTCTCCTGAATTGACCCTTCAATGGGCAGGTTCAGGAGACCACCGCGGGCCGCCGGATGCTGTCGAATTCTTTAGTTGTTCATGGCTGCGACGAGCGGCGGAATTCGGTCGGCGAGCGACCGTAGGCCTGGCGGAAGGCGTTGGCGAAATGGCTGTGGCTGGAGAATCCCAGCTCCGCGGCGAGCGCCGACAGATCGTCGAAGCTCGCGATGAGGTCGAGCGCGCGGGCCAGTCTCAGCTGCAGCTGGTAGCGGTACAGCGGCACCCCTTCGACCTGGCGGAAGACCTGGGTCAGGTAGACCGGTGAGCTGCCGATCTCCGCGCCGATCTCGGCCAGCGTCCAGCGCCGCGAGAGGTCACTGGCCAGCAACACCTTCACCCGATCGGCCAGCCGTCGGCGCGCATGCGTGGAAGCCGGTTCGCGTGACGTGCGCGGACCCAGGCTGCGGCAGACCAGGGTAAGCAGCAGGGCTTCGGCCTCGAGCGACTCGATGCTGCCGTTGTCCAGGCAATGGCGCAGCAAGGCCACGAGTGCCTGTGCGCGGGCATCGATGCGCTGCGATTGCCCGCGAAACGCAACCCCGTCACGTCCCTGCAGCAGCGATTTCGGCGCCAGCTCGGCCAGCAGGGCCTCGCTCAGGTCGAGCGACAGGCAGGCATCGCCCCCGTCCAGCGGATGGCTGACCTGATAACCCTCGTGCGCGTTGAAGAACAACACGTGGTTGGCATCGGCCACGGCCTGGTCCCTGCCCAGGTGCCGCATGTACAACCCGCGATAGGGAAACACCAGTTGCGTCGAGGACGCGCACTCCTCGGCACTGCGATGACGACAACTGCCCGAACACTGCACGTTGCGCAGCGTCAGGGACTCGGTCGACAACAGCACCTTGGCGGTCAGGCTCGACATGGGATGGTCGTGGGCGGCCGATGCGCGTGGCGATGACCGGGACAGCTTAGCAAGCCACGGTGCCGCGAGCCTGTGCCGGATGGCGATCGCTAAAGATTCTGACAGCGTGAAGGCGCTGCGCATGGTCTGCTTGACTGGCCCGATCGGCGGGCGCGAAGGCAGGCCAGGACCATGAACCGTGAACAGCACGACCGGGCAGAGCGTTTCCATCAGTTGCATGCCGCAGCCGAACCACTGGTACTGGCCAATGCCTGGGATGCCGGCAGTGCGCGCATCGTCGAGCACGCGGGGGCGCAGGCCGTCGCCACGACGAGCGCGGGCATGGCGTGGGCCCTGGGCTATCCCGATGGGGAGCGCATGCCGGTCGAGGAGTTGATGGCTACCTGCCGCAGGATCTGCGCGGTCGTGACGGCGCCGGTCAGCGTAGACATCGAGCGCGGCTTCGGCCGCGATGCGAAGGACACGGGTGGACTGGTGGGTGCCTTGATCCAGCTTGGCGTGGTGGGCATCAATATCGAGGATGGCACGCAGCCAGGCACCCGGCGGCTGGCGCCTTCGGAGACCCTGGTCGAACGCATCGCGTGTGCCCGCGCCGTGGCGCAGCATCACGACCTGCCGTTGTTCATCAATGCGCGCACCGACGCTTATCTCGCCGCGGACGTTCCGGCGGAGGCGCGCTTCGAGGAAACCCGGCGGCGCGCGCTGGCGTATGTCGATGCCGGCGCCGATGGCATCTTCGTACCCGGCTTGAGTGATCCGGGCGAGATCGCCCGGCTTGCCCGGGGCCTGCCGGTGCCACTGAACATCTATGCCGGTTACCCGGGGGCACCGACGGCAGCGGAACTTCGTGGACTGGGCGTGCGTCGGATCAGCCTGGGCTGCGGCCCCATGCAGTCCGTGATGGCGCACCTGGCACGCATCGCCAGCGAAGCCCAGGCGGATGGACGCTATGACAGCATGGGCAAGTCCATGCTGACCGTCGCAGAGGCCAACGGCCTGTTCAACGCCGTTCGCGATGGCGAAGTGCCAACGGTGCGCTCCGCGCCGCACGTGGGCATGGCGAGGAACCGGTCAACGGGGTGACGATGAGGGAGCGCGATCCTGCCGGACCGCGCGCATTAGCGCCCTGCATCCCAGGCGGCGCGCTCTTCCTCCGACAACGCCAGGGCGACGGCACGTCCGCTCTCCGCCGATGCGATCGCTGCCTCGAGCACCGCCATCACCGTCACCGCCTGCAGCGGCGTCACTGGGTTGGCGCCCTGCCCCGTCACGGCATCGCGCAAGGCGGCGTAGTACTGGCGTTGATCGCCCCGCGGCGTGGGCAGGCGCGAGACCTCACCACTTCCGTCATGAAGCAGCAGCTCATCCGGGTCTTCTCCCCACGGCGCACTGCCCGGTTGCACGCCGGCCAGCAGTTGCGCCTCTTGGCGGTCCGCCAACGGTTTCACCAGGCTCGCGCGCGTGCCGTGCAGGGTGAAGCGGGGGCTGCCCCCGGCCACCAGCATGCTGGCGTGCAGGATGACGCGGCGTGCGCCGTACTCCAGCACCACGTGGGCCCAGTCGGCGACTTCGCCACCGTCGCGTTGCACCGCGAGGCTGGCCAGCACGCGCTCGGGCGCGCCGACCAGCAGCAAGGCCTGGTCGATCAGATGTGGCCCGAGGTCGTACCAGATGCCGCTGCCAGGCCCTTGCTGTTCGCGCCAGCGCACGCGGACCTGGGGCCGGAAGCGGTCGATATGCGACTCGAAATGCCTGACCTCGCCCAGCAGGCCGTCCGCCATCGCCTGGCGCACGCCGAGAAAGTCGCTGTCCCAGCGACGGTTCTGGAATACCGACAGCACGCAGTCGTGCTCCACCGCGAGTGCGGCCAGTTCGCGCGCCTGCGACAAGTCGATCGCAAACGGCTTGTCCACCACCACGTGCTTGCCCGCCTGCAACGCCGCGCGGGCCAGCGGTGTGTGCGTGTCGTTGGGCGAGGCGATCACCACCAGCTGTATGCCGGAGTCCGCCATGACGTCCTGCGGCGTCGCGGCCACGTCGACATCGGGCAGGTCCGCATGCACCTTGCCTGGGTCGCGCGATACCACCGTGGCCAGCTCGAGCCCGGGGACGCTGCGGATCAGCGGCGCATGGAAGGTCTTGCCGGCGTAGCCGTAGCCAATCAGTGCCACGCGTACGGGTGACGATGCGTTGTTCATGGTCAGGGGGAGCGATGGGGATGCGCCATGGTAAGCCATCGTGGCGGGCGGGCCGTTCGATTTCGCGCAGCGGTAACGCAGGCGCGCGCAACATCGCCGCCCTGTTCCACCTCGAGGCAGCCGCCATGCGAAGCCACGCGTTCGTGCTCACCCTGCTGGTGCTCGGCGCGATGCCTGCCACGCTGATCCATGCGCAGGACGCCGCGACTGGCGCGGCGCAACCCAGGCGCACGCTGCTCGACAAGCACGACCAGAGCGAGGTGCCGGGCAAGGAGATCGTGCTGGGCACCGCGGAGCTGCCCCCGGGCGGCGTCATCGGCTGGCACACGCACAACGGCGACGAGTCGGGCTACGTGCTCAAGGGCAACCTGGTGCTGAAGACCCGAGGCCAGCCGGACCAGGTGCTCAAGGCCGGCGACCATTTCTTCAATCCGCGCGGCGCCGTGCACAGCCTGGCCGCGGCGCCCGGCAGCGAAGGCGGCGAGGCGGTGTCGACCTGGATCGTGGACAAGGGCAAGCCGCTGGCCGAGCCGGTGAAGTGAGGCACCCCGCCCGTCTCTCCCTTTGTGGGAGCGCACCCTGTGCGCGACGGGCCTGGCCATGACGGTCATACCTGCAAGGGGCGCGGTATAACCGCGGCGGGCCGGTCGCGCACAGGGTGCGCTCCCGCAGGTGGTATCTGCGGCATCGATGGGCGGGGTGATTCAGGGGACTTCAGGCGCCGCCTAAGACGACGCTAAGCCATCGGTCCGTGCGCATCACCGGCGTGCAACAGAACTGTCAAATGGCCAAACCACGCTAGTGCGCTGATTCCAGCCACTACACAGGCCACCATGTCCACGTCCTCCAGCCGGCGCGTTCCCGCGTCGCTTCCTGCCTTGCACCCGATTTCCCGCGGTATCCGCCAGTGGCGCACGCCGGTGGGCCTGGCGATGCTCGCCGGCCTGTGCCTGAGCCTGCCGGCCTTTGCCACCGACAACGACGGCGATGCCGCACCGGCCAATGCCGGTGCCGCCCTCAAGGCGCCCAAACAGCTGGAAGAGGTGGAGGTGAAGGCCAACACCACCGGCTCCGCGATCTTGCAGGCGCCGACCCAGGCCGACCTCACCATCACCCAGCCGCAGTCCATCATCGGCCTGGACTGGATCAGCAACCACGTCTCGCCCACCGCGGACTACGCCACCATCGCGGCGATCGCGCCGGGCGTCACCAACGTCAGCCCCGCCGGCCCGGGCCTGGGCGAATCCAAGCAGATGACGCTGCGTGGCTTCAACGACAACCAGTACAACGTCACCTACGACGGCATCCCGTTCGGCGACACCAATGACTTCAGCCACCACACCAGCAGCTACTTCCCCGCGGAGATGCTCGGCCAGGTACTGATCGACCGCGGCCCCGGCAATGCCAGCACCATCGGCCAGGCCACCTTCGGCGGCACCGTGGCGCTGAGCTCGAAGGACCCGACCGACACGTTCTCGTTCATTCCCACCCAGAGCTTCGGCAGCTACAGCACCTCGCTGACGCACCTGGAAGTGAACTCGGGCAAGCTCGATGACCTGGGCGGCGGCAAGTTCATCGCCAGCGCGCAGTACATGGACACCGACACCGCCAAGACCAACGGCGACATGTCGCGCAAGACCGGTTACATCAAGTACGTGCAGCCGATCGGCGAAAGCACGGAGATCAGCTTCCTCAGCAACTACAACTACATCCGCTTCAACAACCCGAACCTCAGCTCGCTGACGCTGCAGCAGATCGACCAGCTCGGCAGCAACTTCGGCCTCAACCAGGACCGCAGCAGCGTCAACTGCGCCTGCTACAACTACCAGACCAAGCAGACCGACCTCGAGTACCTCGGCGTGCGCAGCGCGCTGTCGGACCACTGGTCGCTGGACAACAAGGTCTACACCTACGCGTACGACAACACCAGCCACGAGAGCCCCTACGTGGGCACCAAGGCTTCGCCCACCAACATGGGCGGCTACGTGAAGATCAACAACTACCGCGCCTGGGGCGACACGTTGCAGGTGGTGTACGCCGATGACCATGGCCAGTTCCGCACGGGTGGCTGGTACGAGTACATCAACAACAGCCGCAGCAGCGTGGCCATCGACTACGGTCGCGACGGCGCCATCGACGTGAAGCCGGGCGCGTCCACCTTCGGCACGTTCAACAGCAAGGGCGTGTACAGCGGTCCGTACAAGTACACGATGAAGGACCAGCTGCACACCGGCCAGCTGTACGCCGAGTACCAGTGGTACGCCACCGACGGCCTCAGCATCACCCCGGGCGTGAAGTATTTCGACGTCACCCGCGACATCCAGGCGCCGATCAACCAGACCACCAAGACCCCGCTGTACTACAGCCAAAGCTGGGACAAGACGCTGGGCTACCTCACCGCGAACTATCTGCTGCGCGAAGACTGGAGCATCTACGGCACCGTGGCGCAGGGCTTCCTGACGCCCAACCTCAACCAGTTCTACGTGCCCGATCCCACGGCCAACAACACCAGCCCCACGCAGACCATGAACTACCAGTTCGGCACGGTCTACAAGACCGACCGCTTCAATGCGGATGCCGACGTGTATTTCATCAACTACAAGAACTACCAGTTCTCCACCACCGTGCCGGGCACCACCGAGGCGGTGTACTACCTGGCCCGCGGCGCCTACATCAAGGGCATCGAAGGGCAGGCGACCTATTACATCGGCAGCGGTACCAGCGTGTTCGCCAACGCCTCGTTGCAGGATGCCTATTTCAAGGGCTCCAACCTCGACATGCCGAACGTGCCCGATCGCACGGCGGCCCTCGGCGTGCTGTACGAGCAGAACGGCTTCTTTGCCTCGCTGTACGACAAGTACTCGGGCAGCCAGAAGGCGTACAACTCCAACTTCAACCCCGACGTGGCTTCGTCGGTGACCTCCACCATCGGCACCGGCGGCTACTGGCAGGCGGCGATGAGCGTGGGTTACGGCCAGAACCTCACTGGCTCGGTGATCAAGAGCTACAAGATCCGCCTGCAGGTGGACAACCTGTTCGACGCGCACAACCTGGTGATCAACTCGGTGAGCGGCAACGTGGGCTCCTATTACGTGCTGCCGGGCCGCAGCTGGTTCGCCTCCGTGTCGCTGGCGCTCTGAACGAAGGGACTGGATGACGATGATCAAGCACGCTTTCGCAGCACTGCTGCTGGTTTCACCGGTATTCGCGCATGCCGGCAACAGCTACCTCAGCAGCACCCAGGTGAACCAGGCCATGGCCGCCTTGCCCGCGCCCAGCGCGCCGGGCAGCGCGGAGGACCTCGCCGACTACGCCGCCACCGACCGCGCCTTCGCCGCGCGCTCGGCGGCGGATTTCAACCGCGCCCAGCAAGAAGAGAAGTTCGACGTGTTCGACTTCGCCGACGTGATCGGCCCGGGCTTCCGTGCCGACAAGCTGCCCCACGTGGCGGCGCTGTTCAAGGAAGCCGAACACGAGACCAAGGAAGCGGTGGACCTTTCCAAGAACCACTGGAAACGTCCCCGCCCCTGCCCGCCGGCCTCCGCCTGCGCGCAGCACCCGGAGCAAGCGGCGAAGAAGAGCTTCGGTTATCCCAGCGGCCACTCCAGCCGCGCCACGGTGGACGCGATCCTGCTGGCGCAGCTGTTTCCGCAGGATGCCGACGCGCTGATGCAGCAGTCGCGCGACATCGGCTGGCGTCGCGTGGTGAAGGGCGTGCACACCTTGCAGGACATCTACGCCGGGCGTGAATTCGGCCAGTCGCTGGCCAGCGACATGCTGGCTTCGCCCGCCCTGCAGCATGATCTTGCGGAAGCCCGCGCTGAAATCCAGGCGGCCGGATTGGCCGCGCATTGACGATCAGGACCAGGAGGAATCCCGCTCAAGGATGAGCACTTAGAGCCTGTCCAATGGCCCCGCATTGCCATTGGGCAGGCCCTAACCCCAGACCGTAACAAAACGGCAAGACAATCGATGGATTGCGGCGGGCGCATGTTGCGCCCGCTTCGCTTTCGAGGGGAAGCACGGTGCACATCATCCTGGTGGAAGACGACCTGCAGCTGGGCGCCGCGATCCAGCGCGCGCTGGATCGCCTCTCGTACAAGGTGACCTGGCTCACCGACGGCGCGCACGCGGTGGAGGCGATGCAGGAAACCCTGGCCGACCTGGTGCTGCTCGACCTCGGGCTGCCCGGCAAGGATGGCCTCGACGTGTTGATGGAGGCGCGCCACAACCATGTGCGCACGCCGGTGCTGATCCTCACCGCCCGTGACGCCGTGCAGGCGCGCATCCACGGCCTGGACGCCGGCGCCGACGATTACCTCACCAAGCCCTTCCACCTCGACGAGCTGGCCGCGCGCATCCGCTCGCTGACACGCCGCATGCAGGGGCTGGCGGACAACCGCATCGAGGCGGGCGCCTTGTGCCTCAACCTCGCCACGCTGGAAGTCACGTTCCACGGCAGGAAGGTGGACCTCACCCGCAAGGAGCTCACCCTGCTGCAGGCACTGATGGAGCGCGCCGGGCGGCTGGTGCGGCGCGACACGCTGGAAAGTTCGCTCTACGGCAGCGAGAAGGTGGTCGGCGACGGCGCGCTCGACGTGCTGGTTCATTCGCTGCGCCGCAAGCTCAGCTTCGACACCATCCAGAACGTACGCGCGTTCGGCTACATGATCCCGCGGGATCCGCGGTGAAGCACAACAGCCTGCGCGGCCGCCTGCGATGGATGATCATCGCGATGCTGCTGGCGTGCCTGGTGCCGCTGGCCGCCTTCAGCTTCCGCCGCACCAGCGCCGAGATGGCGCAGCTTTCCGATGCCCGCCTGGCCGAGGCGGCGCATACCATTGCCGCGATCATCCAGCAGGCCGGCGTGGAAACCTTCGTCGGGCGCGAGGGCATCCTGGTGCCCGTGCGCAAACGCAGCGAAGTGCGCGCCGCGGGCGAAGTGGCCACCAACGAATCCGTGGTGGGTTTCCAGGTGTTCGACCGGCAGGGGCGGCTGGTGCTCGGTACCACCAACCTGATGACCCTGCCCGCTACGCCGGACGATGGCTCGGCGTACCACGATCTGAAGAAGCAGCACCACGTGTGGCGCGCCTTCAGTTACGTGGACCCGGCCAGCCAGTACGTGATACGCGTCGCCGACCGTTATGACAGCCGCGAGGAGATCGTGCACGCCTTGTGGCTGGAGCACGGGCTGCCGTTCCTGCTCGGCCTGCCGGTGCTCGCGCTACTGGTCGGCTGGGCCGTCGCGCGTGGCCTGCGCCCGCTCGCGGCGTTGACCCGTGCGTTGTCCATGCGCGAGCCGGGTAGCCGCGAGCGCATCGTGCTGCCGCATGCGCCGTCCGAACTGCGCCCGGTACTGGCAGCGCTCAACGAACAGCTCGCGCGCCAGGAGGCTGCCCTGGAACGCGAACGGCGCTTCAGCGCCGACGTGGCGCATGAACTGCGCACGCCGCTGGCCTCGATCATGCTCAACCTGGAGAGCGCGCTGGAGACCATCGACCTGGAGGAAATCCAGGACAGCGTCGGCGGTGCCCACGGCAGCGCGGCGGCGCTCGCGCATCGCATCGAGCAGCTGCTGGCGCTGGCCAGGATCGAGGTCGGCGCGGCTGCGAGCGCACCGGCGCTGGTCGACCTCGTCCACGTGGCCGACCATGTCGTCGACGAGTTCGCACCGGTGATCCAGCACCGCGGCGTGGAGCTGGCCTTCTCCGAACGCAGCGACGCCGTGCTGGTGCAGGGTTACGAACCGGCCCTGGTCGCGCTGCTGCGCAACCTGCTGGAGAACTCCCTGCGCTACGTACCGCGGGGTGGGCGCATCCAGCTCGCCATTACGCAGAACCGCCACGAAGCGACGCTGGAAGTGATCGACGACGGCCCGGGCATACCCGTCGAGCGACGGCATGCGGTGTTCGCGCGCTTCCATCGCGAGGCCGGCAGCCGCGGCGAAGGCTATGGCCTGGGCCTGTCCATCGTGGCGCGCGCCGCCAGCCTGCACCGGGCTTCCATCGAACTGCTTGATTCACCGCTGGGACGCGGGCTGCGCGTGCGCGTCTCGATACCGATGCTCTGCCCGATGTAAGGGGTACCACCCGCGCCTTCAGCCCGCCCGCTCCGCGATCACCGCAGGCGACGGCCGCCGCACACCCGCATCGCGCCTGCGCAGGCAGGGGCGCTCGACCAGGTAATGCAGCAAGGCGCCTCCGGCCAACGTCGCCAGCGCGTAGATGCAGAACAGCAGCAGGCCGCGCTGCTCCAGGTGCTGCCCCCACGCCCCTTCCACCAGGTGGAAGACGCCCTTGTGGCTGAGGTAGAGGCTATAGGAGATGGCCGCCAGCCAACCCGCGCCGGGAACCCGCAGGCGGGCAAGCCAGGACGTGCCACCGCTGGCAGCGGCGACCACGGCCATCAAGGCGAGCGACAGCAGCGGATAGCCCACCACGGTGGCGGCGAACCCCACCCGCTGCGTGAACAGGACGATGGAGGCCGCCAGCAGGGTCAGGCCAGCGAGCAGCACGAGATGGCCATGGCGCTGCATCCGCGCCATCCAGGCGGGGCGGAACACGCTGCACGCGGCGAGCGCCACGCCGGCCAGCAGGCCGTCCAGGCGAGCGTAGGTCGGGTAGTAGATGTAACGAAGGAACATCAGGCCCGAGCTGCCATCCGCGGCCACTTTCGCCGGCTGATAATAGTGCAGCCACAGCCATGCGCGCAGCGCCATGCCGCCCAGCACGATCACGGCGCACACCACCATGAAGCGTGTGGCCGATGGCTTGCGCCACATCAGCAGCGCCGCGAACGGGAACAACAGGTAGAAGTGTTCTTCCACGCACAGCGACCACGCATGCGAGAACGCGTAGTTCGCGCTGCGATCGAACAGCAGGTTGAAGGTGAACGTGGGGAACTGCCACAACGGCTGCATGCCCGGCGTTTCGCGCCAGGCGGGCCACAGCGCGTACAGGCCAAGCACGACGGCGAACGCAGGCAGGATGCGGAAAGCTCGCCGGCGGTAGAAGCCATGCAGGTCCAGCGTCCTGCCGGCCGCCAGCGGCCGCATGACCTGGCTGCCGATGAGAAAACCGCTCAGCACGAAGAACAGGTCCACGCCCATCCAGCCATACTGCTCGGCGCCGCCGAGGTGGTCGCCCACGCCACCGACGAGATAGGAGTGGAACAGCATCACCCACAGGATGGCGATGGCGCGCAAAGCGTCGAGTCCGGGAAGGCGCATGTGTGGTCGCGATGGAGACGGAGCAGCGGGCGCCGGACCCGTCGTGCGCGACGATCGACGCGCATGACACTGGCCGGCAGTGGGGTGACGCTTCGGGTGACGCACGCCGCCGGCACGGACAGGGCCGGGGCGAGGGCGCAGGCAACCCGACACCGGCACGCGCCGATCGTAAGTCGTCGACGCAGGGAGTGCCAGCGTGGCCCGGCGCGCTCCTGCCGACACGCCCCGCCCGGAGCGCGGGGTTCAGCCCACCCCTGACTAGGAGGAAGGACCGGTGACCGGGCGTTCCGCTCGCGGGTACGCGGTCATGCGCAGCATGAAAACACCCAGGCCGAACAGCCAGGCCGACTGCGTGGCAAAGAGCAGCTGCATGCCGTGCAGGTGGAGGACCAGCCGGCCCGACAGTAGCGCGAGGAGACTGGTGACACCCAAGGCCAGCCCCAGTGCTCCCACCCAGCGACCGCCTCCCTGGATGCGCAGCAGGTCGATCGAGATCAGCGCGAACGCCAGCGAGGTGGCCGTTTCGCCGGCCAGGATAAGCACCTGGTTGAGTGACATGGAGTAGCGCACCAGCTGGTCCATGATGATCAGCTGCGGGTCGGCGTCGTGCGGATAGCCGGCGGGCGACGCCACGACAAAGCCGTCCACGAGCGCCGCCCCGATGACGCCGACGGCGCCCAGCAGCAGCATTAAGGCCGCTGCCCGCGGGAGGGCCCTCGTCATGTCCCGGGACACCAGCCAGGACAGCAGGGCGTGCAGGATCACGCATTGCATGGCGATCAGTGCGGCATGTACGGCAGCGGCGGAGGTGGCGACGCCCCTGAGCTGGGACATCGCTTCACCTGCATCGTGGGCCGCAATCGTGGGGTGGTGTGCGAGGACGAGTAGCGCCACCACCGGCACGGCGACCAGAAGCCATCCTGACGTGCGAAGGCCTTCGATGAAGTGGATCGGCGGTTGCATTGCGGACATGGCTGGCCCTTCCGGTGATGGATGGCGCCGACATTAAGCGCCAGCCCGTCGCGGTTGTCGGACGAAAGCGCCGAAATGTCCGATTGCCAACGTGTTGCCGCGAAACGCATGATGGCCACGGCTTCCAACCATGGGTGGCGAGGTACCGCTTGGCCGATCAACGCGTCGACCGCAGCCGCACCGCTCTCAAGCAGGCACTGTTCAAGCTGCTGCTGACGCGGCCCTACGCCGGCATCACCATCGAAGACATCGCGCAGTGTGCCGGCGTGGCCCGCTCGACCTTCTACGTGCACTTCAAGGACAAGGACGCGCTGCTGGGTTCCAGCGTGTCGGACCGGGCCGAAGTACTGGGCCAGCTGGCGCAGGAGGATCCGCCCGTCCCCGCCCTGGCCACGGCGCTCGAACACTTCGTCTGGGCCGGTGACGCGGCGGTGGCGCTACTCACGACGGACGTCTATCCCCTGGTGGCGGCCACGCTTGCCGGGCGCATGGAACACCATCTGCGTGCACGCGGCCTGCACCGGCCGGGGCGCCTCCTGGTTTCCTCCGCCATCCTGAGCGCGATGCTGGCGGAAGCCACCTTCGCCGGCATTCGCGTGTGGCTTACCTCGGGCAGGCGCGCGACCGCGGAAGATTTCGCCCGGGCACTGACGCGCCAGGTCGGCGCGATGATTGCGGCATCCATCGCAGGCACGGCGTGGACGCAGGCCACGGCCCTTTCCGACACGGTGTCCACGAACGCCGCATCGACCGACTCATGACGCCTGCGCCGGTTCACGAGCCGGGGTGATACACACGCTCCGTATGGCCTTGCAGGTCTTCCGGCCAGAAGTACACCTTGCGCAGGTTGCCCGTGGTGTAACGCTCCGCCTCGTCGTTGAAATGCGGCGAGTCGGGGTGGCCACTTTCACCGCCGGCGGTAATCGCATGGGCGCTCACCTTGTCGCCGAACTCGACCACGGCGACGAAGCTGTTGCCGCCGGTACCGTAGTAGCGGCGCGTGCCGGGCCAGCGGTGGGCGCCAAACGAGGCCAGTGAGCCCCAGCGCGAAGAGACGAACGGCACCGGGATGCTCGGCTTTCTGTCATCGAAAGGCTGTTCGAGGTCGCCGTTGAGGCGCTGGTAGCGGTTGACCTCGCCCCAGGGCACGCCCCAGCTGCCGAAGTCCTTCTCGAGGCGGTCGGCCGCTTCGGCGAGTGCCTCGAGGCGCGCCTTGGGCCCTGCCCGCTCCGCCATGATGTCGTACACCGACAGGCCTTCGGACACATCGGACTTGTCCACCTTGTCCCACAGCGTGTCGCCCCAGAACACCGCCAGCGAGGTCGGCATCGACGCGATGCCCCAGCGATAGTCCCAGCCCCGCAACAGCGCGACGGGGCCCGCCAGTTTCTTCTTGAGCGGATCGTTCGCGGGCAGCTTGTCGTAATCGGCGATCAGGATCGGCAGCTGCCGCGCAAACGCCGGCAAATAGGAGTCGAAGGCCGAGGTGATCAGCGACGCCTTGGTGAAGTCGTGTTTGTCGCTCAGCACCATGGTGGCGTGGATGCCGCGCGGGTTCTCGCCGACGCTGTCCATGTAGTGCGGATAGTTCTCGCGCCTGGGGCTGTAGGCGGCTGCGGCGGAGTACGGCCAGTTGTTGGTGTTCATGATCCAGCCGTTGGCCGGATTGAGCAGGTGCGGCGCACTGTCGAGCGGCAGCAGGCCCTGCCAGTCAGTAGCGGGATCGCTGCCGTCGACGGGCCTGGTGTAGTCGAAACGATCTTCGCGCTTGGGAATGAACTGCGGATGCAGGTACGCGATGTTGCCCTTGTCGTCCGCGAAGATGGTGTTGTTGGACGAGTTGGCCTTGAGCTCGGCGATCTTCATGAAGCTGCCGAAATCATTGGCCTTGGTGCGCAGCCAGCTTTGCTCCAGCGCTTCCATCGGCTTGTTCATCAACGCGGTAGCGATCCACTTGCCGTCCTTCTCGCGCACCACCGGGCCGTGGTGCGTGGCATAGGTGGTGAATGCACGCTCGCCCATCGAGCCGTCCGCCTTGCGGTAGGCCACGCGGATCTCGCGCGTGCTCACCGGGCGCTGTTCCTTGCCGTAGCGGTAGCTCAGCTTGCCGCCGTCGCGCGAGATCGTCTCGGCGAACTCGTCCACCACGTCGGCCGTGGTCGAGGTGTGCATCCAGCCGATGTGCTTGTTGAAGCCCTGGTAGATGAAGAACTGGCCCCAGGTCACCGCGCCGTACGCGTCGAGCCCGGCGTCGCTGCTCATCTGCAGCTCGGAGCGGAAGAAGAACGAGGTGTGCGGATTGATCAGCAGCAGCGCGTGGCCATCGGCCGTGAGCCTGGGCGCGATGGCGACGCCGTTGGAGCCGGTGGGCTCGACCCAGCTCGACGGCGTATCGACGAAGGCCACCTTGTCGTCGGCCTTGCCGTAGAACGCCTGCAGGTCCTTGAGCGAGACACGCTCGATGTCGCCGCCGATGCTGCCCTCGCTGAAGCTCAGCGCCATCCACGGCTCGAAGTGGGTGATCACGCGCGGATGCACGCCGGGATGGGTCGCCAGATAGTAGTTGAGGCCATCGGCCCAGGCGTTCATCAAGGTCTGCAGCCAGGCGGGGCTCTTCGCGTAGAGACGCTTCAGTTCGGCCGCATCGATCCACAGCTGCTGGCGCAGGTCCGACCAGATCGCCGTCTCGCCTTCCGCCTGCGCCAGCCAGCCGAGCGAGTTGAGATAGTTCGTCTCGACGCGATTGAAGTCGTCCTCGGCCTGCGTATAGGCCATGCCGAACACCGCGTCCGCATCGGTCTTGCCGTGCACGTGGGCGATGCCCCAGTCATCGCGGGTGACGGTGACGGCCTTGGCCTGCGCCTGCCAGCGTGCCTGATCGGCGCTGGCGGCATGGGCCGGTGCCAGCAGGCCAAGCGCGAGCGCCGTGGCGATGGACAGGCTGCGCAGGGAACCGGTGGTGAAGGGCTGACTCGTCACGTTGTCGTATCTCGCGTGGCTGCTACAGGGATTCAGACGGATGCATCCAAGCATGTTGCACCTCCGCCATGCCGGCACCCGCCTCCTTTCGGAGGGGGTAGCGGGCGGCGATCCAGCCCCGGCCATGGGAAGCGCTACGGCATGCCAAGGCTGTTGTTGCTCCGATCGGCATCGGGCAGCTTGTGATCCGGATCGAGCGTGAGCTTGCTGATGCGCTTGCCCGTGTGCAACGCCAGCTTGGGCGCCGCCCCCTGGCGCCAGGCCTCGACCGGCACGCGCTCATCCTCGTGCGTGCCATCGGCGAAATCGACGCGCAGCGTGGCCGGCATCACCAGCTTCTGCCTGCTCGCCAGCGTCACCACGACGCCCTTGGCCGGATCGTTCTCGACGTAGCTCGCGGCCGTGATCCCCATGTCCAGCTGCCAGTTGTTGAGGTACCAGCCGCGCCACCACCAGGACAGATCCTCGCCTGCCTCGCTGCTCATGAAGCGGAAGAAGTCCGACGGCGTGGGATGGTGATACGCCCAGGTGGCGATGTACTTGCGGAAGGCGGGATCGAAACGCTCAGGCCCGAGAATCTGCTCGCGCAGCAGCACCAGGCCCAGCGCGCCCTTGAAGTAGCTCACCGAGTGGCGGTACTTCTCGGGCACCGAATCGGCCGGCGCCATAAGCGTGGGTGCATTGGCGTCGGCCAGCGTCGACAGGATCTCGTCGACCGGATTGCCGCCCTTGGGTGCGTATTCGCTGTCCCGCTTGGGCGCGAATTCGCCCTTGTTGAAGGCATCGGACGCGTAGACGTCGATGAAGGTGTTGAAGCCTTCGTCCATGAACGCATGGCGGCGCTCGTCCGAGCCCACGATCATCGGGAACCAGGTATGGCCGATCTCGTGCGCGGTGATCCAGAACAGCATCGGGCCCTTGTCGTCGTAGCCGTCGAACACGATGCCGGGATATTCCATGCCCGCGCCATGGCCGCCGAGATTGACCGCGGCCGGCCACGGATACGGATACCACCTGGACGAAAAGTGCTCGATGGCACCCTTCACGTACTCGGTGGAGCGGTTCCACTGGTCCCTGCCCACACCCTCGACCGGGTACACCGACATCGCGAGCGAATGCTTGCCGTCCGGCAGGTTGATCCGTGCCGCATCCCATACGAAGGCGGGCGACGCGGCGAAGGCCACGTCGCGCGTGTGGTCCATGTGGAAGCGCCAGGTCTGCGTGCCGCCCTGCTTCGGACGGCTGGACGGATCGTTCACTTCCTGCGGCGTGCGGATCATCACGGTGGCATCGCTCTGCGCGGCCTGCGCCAGGCGCTGCTGCTGCGTGGCCGTGAGCACGTCCTTCGGATTGACCAGCGCGCCGGAGCCGGCGACCAGGTAGTTCCACGGCACGGTGACGGCGTAGTCGATGTCACCGTACTCCAGGTAGAACTCCGAGCCCAGGTAGGGCAGCGTGTCCCAGCCGCGCAGGTCGTCGTACACCGCCATGCGCGGGAACCACTGGGCGATCTCGTAGATGTCGCCGTTCCTGGTCGGCGTCACCGCGGTGCGGCCACCCCAGGTGCCCGGCACGGTGTAGTGGTAGCGGATGCGCAGCTTCAGCTGCTTGCCATTGCCGGCCAGCGCCTGCGGAAGGTCCACGCGCAGGCGCGTGTCATCGACGAGGAAATGTACCGGCCTGCCATCCACCTCGACGGTGTCGAGCTGGTAGCCCTCGGTGAAGTCCTTGCGCGGGCGCGGCGAGCTGAGCGAGCCGCGCGAGTCCCGGCGATACGCGTTCTGGTCCAGTTGCACCCACAGCACGTCGAGCGAGTCGGGGCTGCGGTTGGTATAGGCGATGGTCTCGTCGCCATGCAGCGTGTGCGAGGCGGGATCGATCTCGGCCTGGATGGCATAGTCCACGCGGTTCTGCCAGAACAGCGGGCCGGGCTTGCCGGAGCCGCTGCGGAAGGCATTGGCCGGACTGGGCAGGGAAAGCGGCGCAAACAGCGCCTGGGGGTCGAAACCGGCGTCCGTACCGTCGGCGTGCGCCGGCGCATGCACGGCGCCAGCCACGAGCAGGCCCGCCGCGATGCGGCCGGCCAGGGCAAGTTTCTTCATCAGGCGGTTTCCTTCAACTCCCCAGGATCACCGGACACTATAGGAACGGTCCTGGCCGGTGAACCGGGCCAATCGTCATGGTCGCCGGGGCAGGCGGCGCAGCTTCATGCGATGGCGCCCGGCACGGGGCGGTAGAATGGGCGCATGAGCACCCCCGAACATTCCCCGCTCGGCAAGACCACCGCCTACGCCGACCGTTACGACCCTGCCCTCCTGTTCCCCATCCCGCGCAGTGGCAAGCGCGACGAGATCGGCGTGAGCCAGCCGCTGCCCTTCCATGGCGTGGACGTGTGGAACGCCTACGAACTGTCCTGGCTGGACGCGCGCGGCAAGCCGGTGGTGGGCCTGGCGGAGTTCCGCGTGCCGGCGGAGTCGCCCAACATCATCGAATCGAAGTCGTTCAAGCTGTATCTCAACGGTTTTTCGCAGGAGCGCATGGCCAGCACCGACGCCCTGCTGGCCACGCTGCTGCGCGACCTTTCCGCGGCGGCCGGCGCGCCCGTGCAGGTGCTGATCAGCGACGTGCGCGCGCGCGGACACGCGGTGACCGACCTGGAAGGCGAGCTGATCGACGACCAGGCGCTGGACATCGACGACTACGGTCCGCCCCGCGCCGACTACCTGCATGCCGACGCCGCACAGTCCGTGGTGGAGGAAACCCTGGTATCCAACCTGCTGCGCTCCAATTGTCCCGTGACCGGCCAGCCCGACTGGGGCAGCGTGCAGATCCGTTACCGCGGTGCGCCGATCGATCGCGCGGGACTGCTGCGCTACCTCGTCTCGTTCCGCAACCACAACGAATTCCACGAGCAATGCGTGGAGCGCGTCTTCGTGGACGTGATGGCGCGTTGCCGTCCCGAGCAGCTCAGCGTGTATGCGCGGTACACGCGCCGTGGCGGCCTGGACATCAATCCGTATCGCAGCACGGGCACGGAAATGCCCGGCAATCCGCGCGGCGCACGGCAATAACGCGACGTTTACTTATCGCATTCGTGAAGGTCATGTGGACCGTGAGACGCTCGGTAATCGAGGCTTCAGTCCCACGGGACTAGCCTGTTGTGCACCAGGCGCCCGGCATTCGGCATGGCCGGTCGGGTGTGTGTACCGCCACCAGCCACGGGGTCAGTCATGAAGATTCAGGCACGCAACACCGCTCTGTACTGCGCGACCCTTGCCGGACTGCTGATGCTCAGCGCGTGCGGCAAGAACGACCAGCAGACCAATACACCGCCACCGGGCGCACCCGCCGCCAGCAGCGCGCCGACGCCGGCTGCACCGGCGCCGACGTCCACCGCGCCGACCATGCCGGCACCGAGCGGTTCGGCGGCGCAACCGGAAGCCACGCCTCCGCCTGCCAGCACCTCCGGCAAATCCGCCAGCGTCAAACCGGCCGAAAGCATCAAGGTCACGTCGGTGACGATCGGCAGCGCGGTCGATGCATCGCTCGCCATCAGTCGGGAGCAGCGCAGCTTCACCCCGCAGGAAAAGGACATCTACGCGAGCGTCGCCACCACGGGCAACACTGACAACGCGACGCTGAACGCGAAATGGAGCTATGTGGAAGGCAAGGAACAGCCGTTCAGCACCACCAGCGAGTCGATCGCCACCACCGGCCCGGCGGTCACCACCTTCAAGGTGCAGAACCCGAACGCATGGCCGCAGGGCAAGTACAAGGTCGAAATCTCGCTCAACGGCAAGACCGTCGCGAGCGAGGATTTCATCGTCCGCAGCTGACGCTTGCCCGCCATCGCCTGAAGAAAAAGGCGCCTCACGGCGCCTTTTTCCTGCGGGCCACGCGACAGTGATTCAGAGGATGGCCTTCATCCGGTGCAGCTTCACGCCGGCAACCAGCTGGAGCACGCCGTAGATCAGCGCCGCCGCGCCGATCCAGATCGCGATGGTCAGCAGGCCTGCGGCCGGATAGGCCACGAACAGCCCGCCCAGCACGATGGCCAGCACGCCGCTCAGGGCGATCATCCATTCGCCTTCGATCTCCTTGCGCACGCGGATGGCGAACACGATGCGGTAGATGCCGGCCACGATCAGCCAGGCGGCGAGGAAGACCAGCAGCACGCTCACCACCGCGAGCGGGTGCCAGATGGCCAGCAGGCCGAACACCACGGACGCGACTGCGTACAGCGCCAGCCAGCCCTTCGAGATGGCGACGTCCCGGTTGAACAGGGCGAACCCGCTGACGATGCCTTCCGCCAGCGACATCACGCCAAAGGCCCAGGCCAGGGCCACCACGGTCGTGCCGGGCCACACCAGCGCGCTCAAACCGAACAGGATCGAGATCACCCCGTAGATGATCAGCACCCATCCCGTACGGCCCACCCCTTTCCGCAACGCAAAAGCCATGACGCGACCCTCCATGATGTTGGGAGACGGCCGTTGGGCCGTCCATCGTTGCAACGGCATGCGATTCCGGCGCTACCAGCGGCTGTCGCCCCTCCCGCCGAGACGCCATCGACGCATCTTTCATGTCGACGCGGCGCGAATGCCACGCTGCGTCGCAGCGCCCGCGGATCACTCGCGACGACTTGATGGCGACGCCATGGGAACACGCACTTAACCGCGGCGCTGCTCGAATCGACGCCGCAATGCGCATTGCGTTCCCTCCATCTCCATGAGGTAAAACCCAATGAACCAGGACACCATCCAGGGCAATTGGAAACAGCTCAGCGGCAAGATCAAATCCCACTGGGGCAAGCTCACCGACGACGACCTCAAGATCGCCGAAGGCAACGCCGAATATCTTTCGGGCCGGTTGCAGGAGCGCTATGGCATGGCGCGCGACGAGGCCGACAAGCAGGTGAAGGCCTTCGAGAAAGAGATCCGCCACCACTGATCACCCTGGAACCCTCTCCCCCGCCCGGGGGAGAGGCCTGGGCGTCGGCTTCATCGCTTGCCGGGTCCGCGTGAATCCGCGCGGGTCCACTGCCGCGACCTACTCGTCGGCGCAGAACAGCTCGAACAGGCGGGCCATCAGCGCGTGCACCCGCGAGTCGCTGATGACGTAGTAGATCGACTGGGCCTCGCGACGCCCGGTGACCAGGCCGTCGCGTCGCAACAGCGACAGGTGCTGTGACACTACGCTTTGCGCCAGGCCCAGCGACGCGGCCAGGTCATTGACCGAACGCTCGCCCTCCAGCAACTCGCACAACAGCAGCAGGCGATTCTGGCTGCCCATGGCCTTGAGCACTGCCACCGCCTCGTCGGCGTGGTGCTGCATCGCCGCCATGTCCAGGGTCGGCTTGCGGCGTCGCGGCGCGGCGGTCTTGGCGGGTCGGTTCATGGCCTCGGTGCGTCAGAACGCGTTGAGCGGGATCTTCAGGTAGCTGACGCCGTTGTCCTCGGCGGGAGGCAACTGGCCCGCGCACATGTTCACCTGCACCGAGGGAAACAGCAGCCGTGGCACCGGCAAGGTCGCGTCACGACTTTCGCGCAGGCGCACGAATGCCTCTTCGTCGACGCCTTCGCGCACGTGCACGTTGCCACTCAGCTCCTGGCCGATGGTGGTCTCGTGGGCGAACACATCGCGCCCGGGCGCCTTGTAGTCATGGCACATGAATACGCGGGTCGCCGCCGGCAGGGCGAAGATGCGCTGGATCGAGCGATACAGCGTGCGCGCGTTGCCGCCAGGGAAGTCGCAGCGCGCGGTGCCGTAGTCCGGCATGAACAGCGTGTCGCCCACGAAGGCGGCATCGCCGATCACGTGCGTCATGCAGGCCGGTGTATGGCCGGGCGTATGCATGGCCACGGCATCGATGCTGCCCAGACGGTACTTCTCGCCATCCTCGAACAGGTGGTCGAACTGGCTGCCGTCGCTGCGGAATCCGGGCCCCGCGTTGAACAGCCTGCCGAACGTCTGCTGCACGTCGCGGATATGCTCGCCTATGGCCAACCGGCCGCCCAGGCGCGACTTCACGTACGGTGCGGCCGACAGGTGATCGGCATGCACATGGGTGTCGATCACCCATTCGAGCTCCAGCCCGTTCGACTCGACGAAGGCGATCATCGCATCGACCGCATCGTGCCGGATGCGCCCGGACGCGGCGTCGTAATCGAGCACGCTGTCGATCACCGCGGCTTTGCGCGTGGACGGGTCCCACACCACATAGCTGAAGGTATTGGTGGGTTCGTCGAAGAATGCCTGCACGTCCGGTCGGTTCATGGACTCAGCCTCGCTTCGCGTCACGCTCGCGCACCGGCAGCTTCGCCGCCAGCCACCAGCCCAGCACCATCATCGCCACCAGCACGCACACGGGCGCCATCCCTGCACCGAGCGACGCCAGCGCCGGACCCGGACAGTAACCGGCCATGCCCCAGCCGATGCCGAACAGGGCCGCGCCGAATGCCAGGCGCGCATCGACCTGCTGCGCCACCGGCAGCTTGAACGCATCATCGAACCACGGTCGACGCGCGCGCCAGGCCAGCCGGTAACCCAGCGCGGTAGTCGCCACGGCCCCCGCCATCACGAACAGCAGGCGCGGATTCCAGGCGCCGGCCAGGTCGAGGAAGCCCAGCACCACCGCCGGCTGCGTCATGCCGCCTAGGCTCAGTCCCGCGCCGAACAGCAGGCCGGCCAGCAACGCCATCCACATCTTCATGGACCCGATACTCCAAGCAGGTGTCGCAGCACGAATACGGTGGCCACGCCGGTCACCATGAACACCATGGTCGCCAGCAGGGAGCGCGGCGACAGGCGCGCGATGCCGCAGACGCCGTGCCCACTGGTGCAGCCTCCGCCCAGCCGGGTACCGAAGCCCACCAGCAAACCCGCCGCCGCCATCCACGGCCAGGAGACCTGCGGCGCACCGATCCCGCTGTCCCCCTTCAACCACCCAAGCAGCAACGGGGCAGCGACCAGCCCGGCCACGAACGCCAGGCGCCAGCCACGATCACCCACACCCGCCACCAGCCCACTGGCGATGCCGCTGATGCCGGCGATGCGGCCCAACGAGCCCATCAGCAGCGCGGCCGATAGCCCGATGAGGATGCCGCCGAAGGCGGAGAGCAGCCAGGGATGCATGGTGACCATCCAAACATTCGTATATTCGATGATTCTAATATACATGGCGGAGCCATCGTGGGCAAAAGTTAAGCACCCGGTGGATCGGTGGCAGGTGAAGGGCGCGGCCAGCGCCGCGCGAGCCCAGGCTTGGGGCGTGCAGGCACGGAGGCATGTTGCGGAGTGCCGCGCGGCCTTCCGAGGCTGGAAACAAAGAACCCTTCCCGGCAACCGGGAAGGGTTCTTGATTCAACTGGCGCGCCCGGAGGGATTCGAACCCCCGACCAATGGCTTCGGAAGCCACTACTCTATCCGGCTGAGCTACGGGCGCATGAGCGTTGGCGCGGGTGTCGAGGTCAGGCCTCTTGTCCGCGGCGGACGCGCAGTATAACGGAGTTGGGGGTGGGTGCCCATGCGGGCGGCCCGGGTTGGCGGGTGGGCCCGGCGGCCCTGCGCGCGATGGCCTGTCGGCCCGGCCCCCACACAGTCCGCCCCGTTTTTGTAGGAGCGCACCCTGTGCGCGAGGCCTTTCGCCTCGGTCTTCATGTTCTTGGTGGTTGGGAGAGGTTGGATATGCCTCCGGTAGCCCCGCTGCCGCCAGGGTGCCGCCTACGACCGAAGGAAGTCCCCGTGGGACGCGGCGGGCGTTTCGATCCCCTGCCGGCGCTCGAGTCACTTTTCTTTTGCTGGCCCAAAAGAAAAGTAACCCAAAGAAAATGGCCTTAAGAGCGGAGGCTTCTATAGCGGTATGGGG
>JACXTT010001406.1_pt1 | contig 39969 bp, 45 predicted proteins | sample 9270951 | NCBI WGS metagenome assembly JACXTT01 (sample SAMN15532306, study PRJNA645909) | rock metagenome | isolation source: weathered quartz diorite | place: Puerto Rico | collected 2017-06-21
CGCGCGCTGCTCTCGAAAATCCCCGGCCTCCAACTGGCGGAAATCCCCGAATCTGCCATCTGCTGCGGTTCCGCAGGCATCTACAACCTCGTCCAGCCTGACGCTGCCAACGCCATCGGAGATCGCAAGGCCAGCCTCATCGCGCCATTGAAAGTGGACGTCGTGACGACGGGAAATCCCGGATGCTTGCTGCAGCTTCAGTCTTCCCTGTCGCGAAATGGTCAGCGGACTCCGGTGGTGCACACCATTCAATTGCTCGACGCTTCCATTCGCGGAACCGCCCTAAAAACTCTCCTGAAATAAGAATGTGCCTATGCGGGAAGGCTTTGACCGCGCGTTTCGGCTCCAAACGGAAGAAGAAGGAGCCCAATCGCGAATGCAATGGATGTCAGCGCGACCGGGATTCCCAGCGAGCCAAAATATTGCACACCGGCGCCGACGAGAAACGTGATCCCCGCTCCGCCAAAACGCGCAAAGGAAGTACAAAACGCAAACGCGGTCGCGCGGCACTCCGTCGGGTATTGCTCCGGCAGCCAGAGCGTGTAGACCGCAAAGTTCGCTCCCCCCAATCCAAGAAAAAATAGGCAAACGAAAAACCAAGGCAGCGCCGCTGGGCCAAGATAAAAAACCTTGGCAAACGTCAGCACGATAAAAATCATCATCACCGTGAAATAGAACGCCAGTGCCCGGCGCCTTCCGAGCCTTTCTGCAAGCCACGGCATCACCAGACATCCGAGAATCGTCGCGAAGGCCACGAGCATGGTTGCGCGCGAAGCAAGCTGCGCCGCCTGCGGCCCAGCGCGCCCGGCGGCTTCCGCGAGCGCGGTCACGGCCGCTGGAACGTAAACGGTTCCCGCCCAAAGTCCGCTGACGGAAGCGAGCATGAAAAGCGAGTTCAGAATGGTCCGTCGCAACCAAACGCCGGAAAAAAGCACCACGAACGGCCTCCAGACCTGCCACGCTCGAACAACGCTTACTTTCTGTTGCCATCGCTCGGGTTCCGTCACCCCGTGGCGCATCCACGCTAGCACCAGCGCGGGCAACCCGCCGACCACAAACATCACCCGCCATGCGTTGTGGCCGAAGTGTGTTCCAACGACATAGTTCGCGAGCGCCGCCAGAAAGATTCCTACGTAATATCCCGAGTGCATGTATGCGGCGCCGGCACACCGGCGATCTTCGGGCCACTCCTCGGCGACAAAGGTGCCTCCCATCGCCCATTCGCCACCAATGCCGATGCCAGCAAGAAGGCGAAGGGTGGCCAATTGCCAGACGTTTGTCACCAGCGCGCTGAGAAACGTGAAGACGGAATACCAGACGATGGTGAGCATCAGCGTTCGAACGCGCCCAAACTTATCGCCGACCGGACCCCACAGGAACGCCAGTCCCCATCCGAATAGCAAAAGCGCGAAAAGCAGCCCGCCGTAAAAGCCGATGTTTGCTTTCGTCGCCGCGATCCCGGAGCGCGGCAGAAGTTCACGAAGCGAGGGAACAAGCACCAGTGCATAGATAAACGAATCCATCCCGTCGAGCGCCCATCCTCCCCACGAAGCCCAGAACCCACGAATCTGATTTCGCGTGAGCGGAGTTGTTCGAACGGACAGCGTCTCCGGTTGGCTCGCATCGGCAAGCATGGCAGCGGGACTATATCAAAAGCTGTCGCGACCCGAACGAATATCCCTGCTATCACATCGCGTGCCAAGAGACGTCATCGGTACGCACGGATGAAAAAATAAATGGTCATGGCGGCTCCAACCAAAATCACGAACGCCTTCACCCAGGCTTGCGGCAGCTTCTGGGAAAAATGCGCGCTGGAGTAGCCGCCGAGGATGGAGCCCGCCGTCATCACCATCGCCTGCGGCCACACAATCATGCCGGTCGCGATGAAAGCAATCGTTGCGACGCCATTGATCACTCCACCAAGCATCACCTTCAGCTTGTTCATCGCGTGAATGTCCGTCATCCCCAGCGCCGCCAGCATCGCCAGATTCATGATCCCCACGCCCCCGCCGAAATACCCGCCGTAGACCGCCACAAAGAATTCATAAATGGAGGCAACCGTCACGGCCTTGTTACTCGCTTCGTGCGCTATGCCTGCGGAAATTGGTCCGCTGAGCTGCTTGCCGAACGCAAACAGCAGCGTCGCGCCAAGAAGGAGCCAGGGCAGCACGTGCAGAAATGTTTGTGCCGGCGTCTTAATCAATAAGAATGCGCCCGCGAGCCCGCCGATGACGCTGGTAGTCACCAGCGGAATCATGACGCGCTGCGCAATGTTCAGCTTTTCGCGGTAAGCCCCGCCGCTCGCCGTCGTGCCCGCCCATAGCGCCAGCGTATTCGTCGCGTTCGCCGGAATGGCAGGCACACCCGTAAATAGCAGTGCCGGAAAGGAGACAAAACTCCCGCCGCCGGCGACGGCGTTGATCGCTCCACCGAGGGCTCCTGCGAAAAACAGAAAAATGGCCGTGTGCACGTTCAATGGTGTTATGTATCACAGGTCCGCCCGCGCTCTCTAGCCGATTGACTCGCGCGCCTGCGCGGTAGCATCATTTTGTCCCTCGCAGTCGCGTCGTATCCGAATTCTGAGCTTCCAAAGGGAGTTGCCGCCGTGCCCAAAGTTCGCCGAAAGAAAGAAGCGAAGTCATCCAACTCAAAGCACAAACTCACGGAAGCGCAGATTGCTGTCCACTGGAAAGAAGAACAATACTTTCGCCCTTCCAAGAAATTCATCGCGCAGGCAAATCTCAAGGATTCCGCCTTCGTCAGGAAATTCAGCGAAAAACATTTTCCGAAATGCTTCGACAACTTCGCCAACCTTCTCGATTGGGACAAGCCCTGGCGCAAGACCCTCGACACTTCCAGCGCGCCCTTCTGGAAATGGTTTGTCGGCGGCAAGCTCAATGCTTGCTACAACTGCGTCGACCGCCACCTCGCCAAACATAAAAACAAAGCCGCGCTGATTTTTGTCCCCGAACCGGAAAACGAGCCACCCGTCGTCATCACCTATCAAGAGCTCTACAAACGCGTCAACGAAGTTGCTGCTATGCTTCGCGATTTCGCGGAGCTCAAATCCGGCGACCGCGTCACCATCCACATGCCCATGATCCCCGAGCTGCCCATCACCATGCTCGCCTGCGCGCGCCTCGGCATCGTCCATTCCGTAGTCTTCGGCGGCTTCAGCGGCGAAGCGTGCGGCCTCCGCGCCGCCGATTCCGGCAGTCGTATCCTCATCTACGCCGACAGCTATTACCGCAACGGAAAAAAGATCGATCACAAAGGCAACGCGGATATCGCGGTTGCAACCGCAAAAAAAGAAGGCCAGCACATCGACAAGGTCCTGATCTGGCGCCGCTATGCGGGCCACAACACTTCCGAAGCTCCGATGATCATGGGCCGCGATTTTTTCGTAGATGAAGTTCTGAAAGATTTTGCCGGACAGACCATCGAGCCCGTCTCTCAGGACTCCGACGCTCCCCTCTTCCTCATGTACACCAGTGGCACCACCGGCAAGCCCAAGGGCTGCCAGCATCGCACCGGTGGCTATCTCGCTTACGTCACCGGCACCGCTAGGTATTACCAGGACATTCATCCCGAAGACGTCTACTGGTGCATGGCGGATATCGGCTGGATCACCGGCCATTCCTACATCGTTTATGGCCCGCTCGCTCTCGCCGCGACCAGCGTGCTCTACGAAGGCGTCCCGCAATGCCCAGACGCCGGGCGTCCCTGGCGCATCGCCGAGCGCCTCGATGTCAACATCTTTCACACTTCGCCCACCGCGATTCGCATGCTCCGCAAAGCCGGCGCCGACGAACCGAAAAAGTACAACTACCACTTCAAGCACATGACCACCGTCGGCGAGCCCATCGAGCCCGAAGTCTGGAAGTGGTATTACGAAGTCGTCGGCAAGGGCGAAGCCGCCATCGTGGACACCTGGTGGCAAACCGAAACCGGCGGCTTCCTCATCACCACGAAACCCGCGCTTGATCTGATGAAGCCCGGCAGCGCTGGCCCTGCCGCACTCGGCATCTATCCGGCGATCTGGGATGAAACTCGAAGAGAAATCAAACCTGGCGAAGACGCCGCAGGCAACCTCTGCATTCGCAATCCGTGGCCCGGCATCATGCAAACCATTTGGGGCGACCCGCAGCGCTTCGTCAAACAGTACTACGCAAAATACTGCAAGAACCCGAAGAGCAAGAAGTGGCAGGACTGGCCGTACTTCGCGGGCGACGGCGCCATGGTTTCCTCCGACGGCTACTTTCGCATCCTCGGCCGCGTCGATGACGTCATCAACGTCGCCGGCCACCGCCTTGGCACCAAGGAGATCGAATCCGCTTGCCTCACGTGTTTCGAAGTTGCCGAAGCAGCCGTCGTCCCCGTCGTTGACGAGGTGAAGGGCCGCGTTCCGGAAGTTTACATCTCGCTCAAACCCGGCATTCTTCCCAAAAAAGTGGTCGAGGATAAAGTCATCGCAACCATCGAAACCATGATTGGAAAAATTGCCCGCCCGAAGATGATCCACATCGTCCCGGACATGCCCAAGACGCGCTCCGGAAAAATCATGCGCCGTGTTCTCGCCGCCATTTCCAACACCATGGACACCGGCGACATCACCACGCTCGCAAATCCCGATATCGTCGAGCAGATTCGCGTCCTCGTCCAAGGCCGCCACGTCGGCCCCCTTAAGGAAGGCCCTGCCGACATCAAGATGTTCGGCGAAGAGAGCTAGCCTGCTCCGGCTGTTCGCTTTCGGGCTCTTTTGTTGACTTCGCTCTGGCCTCCGCCTATGGTTGTGCGACAATAGCCGCAATTCGGACGGATTCACATTCAAAATGGCAGACTCGCAGCCACTTGTCGGCAAAACGGTCTCCCACTACCGCATCCTGGAAAGACTGGGCGGTGGTGGGATGGGAGTTGTTTACAAGGCCGAAGACACCGAGCTCGGCCGCTTTGTCGCCCTCAAATTCCTTCCTGATGACTTGATGAGTGATCCTCAGGCGCTCGAGCGTTTCCGCCGCGAAGCCCGTGCTGCATCGGCCCTGAATCACTCCAATATTTGCACCATCTACGAAATCAGCGAGCACGAAGGCGTGCGCTTTATCGCCATGGAGTTTCTCGACGGCGCAACGCTCAAGCACGCCATTATGGGCAAGCCGATGGAAACAGATCGCCTGCTTGATGTCGCCATTGAAGTCGCTGACGCCCTGGATGCCGCCCACTCCGAAAACATCGTCCATCGCGACATCAAGCCCGCGAATATTTTTGTCACCAAACGCGGCCACGCCAAGATTCTCGACTTTGGCCTCGCTAAAGTTGCCGCCAAAAAGAAATCCGGTGAGAAAACCGACGCCATGGCCACTCTGGCTGTCGATTCGAATCAGCTCACCAGCCCTGGCACCGCCCTCGGTACCGTCGCTTACATGTCGCCGGAACAAGTGCGCGGCAAGGATCTCGACGCCCGCACCGACTTGTTCTCTTTCGGCGTCGTGCTCTACGAAATGGCCACTGGCACATTGCCCTTCCGTGGCGACACTTCCGCCGTCGTTTTTGAAGCCATCATGAATCGTCCCGCAATGTCTCCGATTCGCCTGAATCCCGATCTTCCGGAGAAGTTGGCGGAGATCATCAGCAAAACCCTGGAAAAGGATCGCAGCCTGCGTTACCAGGTCGCTTCCGAATTGCGCACCGATTTGAAACGCCTGAAACGCGAGATGGATTCCAGCGCGAGCTCCGTCTCTCGAGTGGAACCGGCGGAACACCATACTTCCGGCCGGTCCGTGGCCGTACCCGCCGTTGCCGCCCCCAGCGCGGCGACTCCCGTGCAGACTGCGTCGTCCATCAGCGTTTCCACCGCCGTCGTGCAAGCCGTGAAACGCAAACCTTTGCTTTGGATTGTCGTCCCCGCGATCATAATTGCGGTCGTCTTAGGCGGTTTCCTGGCCACTCGCCGCGCTCGCGCCCTAACGGAAAAGGATTCCGTTCTGCTCACCGATTTCGTCAACACCACAGGAGATTCCGTCTTTGACGGCACCCTGAAGCAGGCCCTCGCCGTCCAACTCGAGCAATCGCCGTACCTGAACTTGCTTCCCGAGTCGCGAATTCAGGAATCTCTCAAGTTCATGGGACGTCGCGGCGACGAACGCATCACCGGCGACGTGGGCCGGGAGATATGTCTTCGCGAAGGTGTCAAGGCCATGCTCACGGGCTCCATTGCCAGCCTCGGCAGTCATTACGTCATTACCATTTCAACGATCAACGCGCAGACAGGTGACACGCTCGCCCGCGAGCAGGTCGAAGCGGAAGGAAAAGAAAAAGTCCTCAGATCGCTGGACAAGGCTGCTTCCAGCCTGCGCCAAAAACTCGGCGAATCCCTCGCTTCCGTCCAGCAATTCGCCACTCCGCTCGAGCAAGCCACCACCTCCTCACTCGAGGCGCTCAAGGAGTTCAGTAGCGGCCGCGCTCTTCATGCGAAGTTTCACGATACGGAAGCGATTCCCCACCTTAAACAGGCTGTTGAACTGGATCCGAACTTTGCCACCGCCTACGCAACTCTTGCCGTCTGTTACTTCAACACAATCGAGAACAACACAGCCTTGCAGTCCTTACGAAAAGCTTATGACCTTCGCGACAGGGCCAGCGAACGGGAAAAGTTCTACATCCTTAGCCACTATTATGCTGAGGGAACCGGCCAAATTGAGAAGGCCATCGAAATCTACGAGCAGTGGATACGCACCTATCCTCGTGATACGACTCCCTACGACAATCTTGCGCTCGCCTATAGCAACATTGGCCAGCACGAAAAGGCACTCAATGCCGCGAGTGAAGCCATGCGCCTGGACCCCAAGGATTCCTATGCCTACCAAAATCTTGCCGGCGCCTACCTGAGCTTGAATCGCCTTGAGGAAGCCAAGGCTCTCGCCGAGCAGGCTTCTGCCCAAAAGGCTGATTCCTCCTCAACCCATTCCATGCTCTTCGAAATTGCTTTCATTCATGGGGACCAGGAAGCCATGCAACGCGAGGCATCCTGGGGCGCTGGTACTCCTGAGGGGGTTTTCATGCTGGCTCGCGTAGCCGCTGCCCAGGACTCCATTGGCAAGATCAAGGCAGGCCGTGAAACACATCAACGCGCGATGTCTGCCGCAACTCACTATGGCATGAAGGAATTCGCTTCCATCATGCAGGCTGTCCAGGCAGCCCGGGACGCCGCGCATGGTTACATGACTCTCGCGCAGGCGGAGGCCACGGAAGCTTTGCGGCAATATCCCAAAGGAGACGTTCGCATACTGACGGCGGTGGCGCTCGCGCAAACCGGAGACACCGCCAGATCGCGCAAGCTCATCGATGCCATAAGTCAGGATTTTCCCGACGACACCTTGCTTCATGCAGTGGCTTTCCCGAGCGTGTTGGCTCTCAACCATCTCGGTCAAAACAAGCCTGCGGAAGCCGTCGCCGCACTCGAATCCGCACGGAAATATGAACTGGGCACCCAGGGACCTGGCGCCAACTTTGGGCCGCTTTACATACGGGGGGTGGCCTACTTGCGCCTGAAGGACGGAAGCAAGGCCATCGCGGAATTCCAGAAAATCCTCGACCATCGGGCCGCTGGTTCGACAAGCCACTTCTATACCCTCTCGCAACTGAACCTCGGCCGCGCCTACACTTTGCAGGGCGACTCCGCCAAAGCTCGCGCCGCTTACCAGGATTTCTTCGCCGCGTGGAAAGACGCCGACCCCGACGTTCCGATCCTGCTACAAGCGAAGTCGGAGTACGCGAAACTTCACTAGGTCTTAGTAATCTGTGATCTTGAGCTACTGAGAAGATGCGCAGCGAAGCTGTACTTCCGCCGCCAAGTCCGCATCCATCAACGCCGCACGCCCGTGCAACGCGGAACAAACCTGTTGCGCCATGATTCCGGAAGCGCCCCGCAGGTCCGCGCCCGCCAGATTTGCTCCGTCCAGCACCACTCCGCGCAAGATTGCACCGGCGAGATAGGCTCCCCGCAGGTCCGCCTTCGTGAGGTCCGCATCCAGCAGAATTGTTCCTTTGAGCTGTGCCCCCGTCAGGTTCGCTTCAAAGAGTTTTGCGGAAGACAAATCCGCCTGCTCGAGATTGGCAAACGAGAGCACCGCCCTCTCCAGCTTCGTGTCGCGCATGTCTGTCCGCGAAAGATCCGTCCGCAAGAGCTGTGAGTTCCGTAAATTCACTGCGTACAGCGACGCCCGGGAAGCCCTCACGTTCGAAAGCACCGCGTTCTCAAACGTTCCGTACGACAAGTCTGCATCGCGCAAATCCGCTCCCGAAAAATTCGCGCCTGACGCATTCGCGGACACCAGCACCGCGTGCCCCACCTGCGCCCTGTCCAGCACTGCCGAGCGCAGCAGCGTCTCACGAAGATTCGCCCCGCGCAGATCAGCCTCGGAGAAATACGCGCCTTCCAGGTTCGCGCGCCATAACTTCGCATTGATGAGAAACGCTTTGTATCCGCGGGCAAATCGTAGATTCATTTGATTCAACCGCGCCCCGGAAATCTTCTCTACGGTTTCTTCCGTCCAGGCCGCGCCGCGCGGTGGTGGGGACGAAAGCGTCGCTTCAGTCAAATCCGAATAAGGCCGGTAACCGATCGACTGGAAAACCATCGAGGCCCACCGCCGTACATCCGCGGGAGAGTCACTCTGGCCCGTGCTTCGGTCATAGGGCAATCCACGATTTACGCCGATTGAGAAGAGAAACAGAAGGCAGCCCACGGCAAGAGACGCCCGCAGGGTGCGCAGAACCAGGCGAAGGACATTCTTCGATCTTGGCAGCCGCAAATCCCCCGGCCGCAGCACTCGCGACACCACAAACGGCAAGCTTGTCGCCGACGCCACCGAAGCCGTAATCAAAAACACGTGCAGCAGTGTCCCGCGGAAATCCTGCCTTGCCAGGTAGCGCACCCAGAAAAAAACCAAAGTCACGGGCACAATCCAATAGGCCAGAACCGTGGACAGCACTGTTTCGAACGCCGTCATCGGAGACTTTGTATCGCCCTGCCACCGGAAATGCCGCCGCACCAGCCCCATCAAGTACCAAGGCCCGTCGCGTTCCAGCGTTTGCCCATCTGGAAAAACCGCCGGAAGTGCGGCCATGCTTCCCCACAACCGTAATAGCAAAAAGTGAAAACGCAGCGAGAGCGCCAGCAACACCAGCGGCCCGCCGAGATAAAGTCCGGTCATCGGAAGCAGATTGCCCAGGCGTGCGATGGGCAGCGCCGAGGAGTTCAGCAGCAGCCGCACATCGGTGGTGAACGCAATCAGCAGGCAACTGATCAGGCTCGCACCCACTGTCAGAAAATAAAACAGGCGCGCCACTTTCGTTGCATCCCCGATCGCTTTCGAACTGTCCACCGCCGAAATCGATTCCGGAAGCACGGCGTCGAAAAGATTGGTCCCGCCCAGCCGCCCAAACCACAACCCGTCCACGCCGTAGACATTGGCGCCCATCAAATTCGCGCCGCGCAGCTCCGTCCCGAGCAAATTTGCATTGCGCATGTCCGCGCGCACCAGGCTGGCTCCGCGTAGATTCGCCATCGAAAGATCCGCGCCCACTAAATTGGTCCTGTGAAGGTGTGCGCCCTGCAGATTGACGCCCGTGAGGTCTGCTTTTGCCAGATTCACGCCGCTCAAATCCGCCTTCGCGCCGGATTCTCCGCCCGTTTCCACCCAGATTTTGTGCTGATCCAGAATCTCGGCCAGATCGATCAGCGAAATTCCGATCGTGCCTTCTCCCGGCGGAATGTCTTCCGCCCCGTGATCTCGCCGTGAAACTTCACTCTTCATGTCTTCGATTTCCAGTGCCATCTCGTGCGTTTCCCCCAAATCTCTTCGCCCGGTCTCGCCCTTTCGAATCATGCCGGTCATTCGAACTGCCGCGTGGTCACGCGCTTCTGCAATTACACACTTTCACGATCGCATGTTTCCACGCTTTCGAATTCTTTCCCTGCAGGTTGAACCGTCGCCGGGCACCCTCCATACTCTCCCAGTTGCCGTGTGAAAATCGCCTGCCCGCAAGTACAGGCGGCGCAGAGGTAACGGGGGCAGGCAGAAAAAGTCGACCGATGAATTTGGAGCACCGGCAGGAAGTGAAAAACAGGAATGGAAAATTCAGGAAGAAAAATGAAAACAAAAAAGCTGAAAAGAAAAAGCTGAGCCGGGGCGCTTCGCTGAGGGGCCAAGGCAGCCCCGGCTTATCCTGCCCGCCTCCGCAGTGAGCGAGCAAGAAACTCGAATAAGTCTTTCAACAACTGGCACGAAACTCGAAAGACGTTTCAACGCGCTGCAAGAAACTCGCCGAGAATAATCGTTTCAAAATCCTGCACAAATTCGGCGGACTTTTTGGCCGCACAATTTAGCGGCGTGTCGCACAGGGAAGCGGGGAACTTCCCTTCTCTGCAAATTTCATTTCTCCAGCAAAACTATCTTTCTTCGTCGCCGCGCAGGAACTCGTAGCGCTCGATGGCGGCAACTACGCCGACGGCGCCTTCGTCGCGCGACTCCGTGCGCTGCACACGGCCGAGGCAGCGTACGCGGACGGGGCCTGCCAAAGTAATCTCGTTGGGCAGGGTGAGAAGAATTTCAACGGGCGAGCCTTCCTTCACATCTTTCTGCAGGAAGAAGTAGACACCGCGGGAACTGACGTCCCGGGACTCGGTGCTGGTCTCACCAACCGCCGCTCCCGTAGTCCAACGAACAGTGAGGGGCAGCCGCATGGAAAAGCGCTGGGTGGTGCGGCGTTCGGAGCCAGTCAAGGAAGTCCTCCTAGTCGAAGAGAGAGTGTATCCGGGAGAGGTCCAGGGAACAATAGAACTCTGGGTACAAAATCGGTTCAATTCTGCGAAGTACCGATGTACTAGGCCATTCGCAGTCTGAGATTGGTGATTTGCGAACTGTCAAAGAAAGAAGCCTCGCCCACCGACGCAAGGTTCCGAGGCTCAGATCCCCTGGCTGGTTAACCATAACACCCCCCACCCCCCTGTTTTTCATAAGTATTGATTCTAAAAAACTTAGCAACCCTGTAAGTTCTTTGTTTGCAACACTTACGGAAGAACTCATAAGTATTGATTCTAAATGAGTTATGGATGCGCGGAAGCAGTGTTATCGGACACGGGGAGCGGCGGGACAAAGCGACGGAGGCCAGGGTCAGGAACTGAGAGGGCCGGGCCGCGGAGAAGACTCTTTCGGTTTTCGACGGTAGTTCAGGATGAGCATCCTTCGTGGAATGCTCAAAACCGCGAAGATCTGATTTGGAGTACACGAGGGAGAATAGCACAAAAGTATAATGCGTGTCAATTACCCCATGAATATCATTCGAACGGGGCAGCAAAGCATTGAAAGGATTACAGGTTGGCTAAGAGCCACTGGAACCAGTATGCTTTGACTTCTTGGAGCGAGGGAAAAAGCCTACACCGTACGCCACAAGATAGACTGCCGTCGCAGTAAAAATTGCCCGCCCGATACCCTTCCCTGTCGACTGTGGATAGTCGGTTGTCAACTCACTGCGATTTGTGTTTAGAATCGGAAACGAAGCCTATGGCCGACCAGTCCCCATCGGAACGCTTTAAGTCGGAGATGCCTGCCATCCCGGGAGTAGCAGGACCGGGCGCGCGGCGACCGGGGGGTAATCCCGCGGCGAAACTGGTGATTGGACTACTCGCGGTGCTGCTGGTCGTTTTCCTTGGGGCGCGCTGGGCGCTGCGGCCGAAACACACCGATCCGGTGAAGGCCGATCAGCAGCCGCAAATTGAAGTTCCTTCTCCGGCACCGGATCCGAGCACGCTGCTTCCACACGCCACCGAATCGAATCCCAGCATCGCCGACACGATGGAAATGGCCAAGCCGTGGTCTTCCAAAGAGTTCTATATCCGCAATGGACTTACCGGTGAGAATATTCCTGCGCTGCTCGTCCGTTTGCCCGCGGGCTCACCGTCTCAGTCAAGCGGCTACTGGGCGTTTGCCCAGAAGGCGCCGTTCGGGAATTGCCAGCTCGAATACATCACGGATTTGGCCAAGCTGAAAAGCGAATACGGGTTCAAAAGCGCGAACCATCCCATGGTCGGAAACCCCTGCAGCCGGACGGTCTTTGATCCGCTGAGAATGGCCGCCCTTCCAGGAAATTTCCTGGTGCGTGGCGCAATTGCGCAGGGATCCGATCTTCGCCCGCCCCTAGCGGTCGAACTCAAAATACGGGGCAAAGACATTCTCGCTATTCGGACGGAATAGTATCGAGTACTTGGTTTATGGTTTTCAGCTTTCGTTCGGACATCACGGTCCTTAGAGCCGGCGGGAATGCCAGTGATACGGAGTGTGGGCGGCAGGGTCAGATTCCTTTGAGCAACGTGGATTAGTTTTTAGGTGTAAAGCGGCGAACTTCCTGGTTCATTTTTCCGGCGAGCATCAGCGCAACCATTCGCTGGTCGGCCCACCAGGACCACAGGGGATGCTCAAACGAGGCGGGGCGGTTATGTTCGACAAAAAAGTGTGACAACCACGCCAGCACATACGGGAGAATGAGCGCTCCCAAGATCCACCACCATTGCTGCAACACAATTGCAGCCAGCAGCAACACCCAACCTGCGAGCGTACCAGCAAGATGAATTGCCCTAGTCCCGGGCTGGCTGTGTGCGCGGACATACTCGGGCCAAAAACTATTGAAATTCGATGCGACGCTCATGCCGCAGAGAGTAGCACAAGGAGGATTTCAAAATTTCTTCAATTGTTTGTTCTGTATGCTCTCGTCCGAAGGAGAGTTAGCGAGACGAGCTTCTCTACGCATACCTATATCTAAAACAGATAAACCCTCCAGAAGTATCGAAATTTAGAAAATCCGTGCGTCAAAATGGGCTGCAAGTTATAGATAAGATTGACCTTCAATCAACTCATGCAGTGGCAAGATACCTGCACCCCCGTTCCTCAGCTCTGATTCTGACTGTCCGAGCACGGACGTGTTTCTTGGAGAGTTTTCGGGAATCAGGGATTTCCAATGAGCTTCAAAGTTCATATAGAGGGGGAATACATGATGGGTTGGAAAGAGAAATTCCGCGTTTTGTTTCAGAGTTTGCAGTGCGGTTTAGGACGAACCATGTCGTTGCTGTTCGTGGCAACCCTGATGTTGTCACTGGCGATTCCGGCCTCGGCCCAAAGATTTGACGGGACGCTGCGCGGAACCGTAGTGGACGAATCCGGCGCGGTCGTTCCGGATGCGAAGGTTACGGCCACGAATCCCGAGACAGGGGTCGCTCAAGTAACGACCACGACGAGCTCCGGCACGTACATTTTTCCCAACCTTTTGGCAGGCTCATACACGGTTACGGTTGAGAAAAGCGGGTTCCAGAAATATGAACGGCAGGGCGTTCAGCTCAATTCAAATCAATCGATTGAGGCGAACATCCAATTGTCGCTTGGCGCGACGTCAACGACGATCGAAGTATCGGGCGGCGCCGACCTCGTTCAAACGACCAATGCGACACTGGCCAGCACCTTCGATACCCGCCTGGTGACCGACTTGCCGAACAACGGCGGCACGCCGCTTCAACTGGCTTTGTTGTCTCCGGGCATTACCTCAAATAGCGCCGGAGTTCAAGGTGATGGCGGCTCAGTCGGTGGTGTACGTCCGAGGGCGAATGGCTTTACGATTGACGGTGCAGACGACAACGATGTAACCGTTACCGGGCGTACTTCTCCCGTCATTCCAGATGCCGTTGCAGACTTGACAATTATCACCAACCAGTTCAGCGCGGAATACGGACACTCGGCCGGAGGCCTGTATAACCTGACAACCAAGTCCGGCACGAACGATGTGCATGGAACCGCGCATTGGTTCACCCAAAATCGTAACCTGAATGCCGCCGATAACCTGATCGGTGACCAGATCGCAGCAGGCAATATTCCAAACAAGCCCCGTTTTGACCACAACGATCTGGGCGCGACGGTTGGCGGTCCGCTCGTAACGGACAAACTGTTTTTCTTCGGCGCCTACAATTACAACAATACGGGCCAGCTCTTTACCGGGCCGACCAATACGCCACCGACCGCTGCTGGACTTGGCATGCTGAATGCGATCGCGGCGAAGCAAGGCTATACGAAAGTCGGGGAAATCCTTGCACAATTTCCCGTGGCTCCGGCGCAGACGAAAACTGTGCCGGTGGTGGATACGGGGGGCGCCCTCGGAGCAGCTGGGGCGACCGTCCAGGTACCCGTTGGCGACATCCAAACGTTCGCGAACAATTTCACGAACCGGCATGACTTTCAGACCAATGTCGATTTGAACGAGGGTAAGCATCAGGTGCGTGGCCGGTTTCTGTATAGCCGCGGCCGAAATGTGGATCTGAACCTGCAGACGCCTCAGACTCAATTCAACGGGGCGGTCATTGGCGACAGCAAGAAACTGGTACTCAGCGACATCTGGGCGATAAATTCGCGTTACGTCAACGACTTCCACGTTTCCTACTCCCGGCTAGTCGCAAATTTTGCCACTCCGCCGAACTTCATTAACTTCCCGAACGCAGAAATTGACAACCTTAGCCTGAACATCGGACCTGAGGGAAATGGTCCCCAAGGGCGCACTACCAACGTCTATCAGATTGCGGATAACCAGAGTTACGCTCGCGGCCGGCACACTTTTAAGTGGGGAGCCGAGGCTCTACGGTGGATCGCACCGAGCTTTGCTCTTCCCCGTGCCCGCGGTGAGTGGGACTATCCGAACTTGAACCAGTTCGTGAATGACCTTGTTCCGACGGGATCAAACGGCGCGCTGCGAGGCGCGGGCGATGGTGGGTTCGACAACAGCCAGAAGGCATTCTACACCTTCATCCAGGACGACTGGAAAATCAACCGGCGTCTGACGGTGAATCTGGGCCTTCGTTATGAAGTTTCCACTTTGGCGGCAAGCGGCGATACGCAAGCCCTCAATTCGATCGCCAATTGCCCGGAGTGCGTGTTCCCGAACACTCCTAACGGCTTGATCTTCCGTAAACCAGAGACGGACAAGAATAACTTGTCTCCCCGCGTTGGGTTCGCTCTTGATCCGTTCGGCAACGGCAAGTGGGCCATTCGTGGAGGAGCACAAGTGGCCTTCGACGTAACTTTCTCTAACGTGCTGTCCAACAACTTGCCCCCCGAGCTGCAGACGGAACAAAACCCTGACCTCACCTGCGCGCTACCCGGGGCACCAGCGTGGTGCACATCCGGGCCGATCGATCCGAAAACCGGAAAGCCTACGATGGGTCCAGGCTTCTTGCAAGGCGGGGGATTGCTGACCGTCAATGTGCCCCCGACTACCGGGGCCGACGCGCGCGCGGGTACGAGCAGCCTGATAGTGGATCAGACCCAGCCGAAGATCATTACCTGGTCGCTGGGCGTCCAACATCAGCTCTTCAAGAACGACAGCGTTGAAGTCCGTTATGTCGGTACGCACGGCATCAGCCTACCAGTTCAGATCCGCCGTAACGTAGAGACGGCGCAGATGGTGGACCCGAGCTTGGTCAACCTGCCAGTCTTTTTCAAGGCTTCCGACGTTCCAGCTACGATCACGGGTGGTTCCACGCGAGCAGATTGGGCTGCGGTTCAAGGCACGCAACCTTTCGCCGCTAACGGCTTCTTTGGGAACGTTACCGCGTTCGACCCTAAGGGCTTCAGCACCTACCATGGTATTTCTGGCGATTACATCCACCGCTTCAGCCATGGTTTGAGCTTGCGCTATAACTTTACGTGGTCGCACACCATTGACAACTCGACCAACGAATTCTTCACCAGTTTCGACAATCCACGCCGGCCTTTTGATCCTTACAATCTCAAGAACGAGCGTGGGAATTCCGTGATTGACATCCCGCGGAAGTCCGCTCTCTCATTCGTCTATGAGATTCCCAAGCTAAACACCGAGAGCGGTTTCGGACAGCACTTCCTAAACGGCTGGCAAGTAAGCGCAACATGGCTGGCGCAGGATGGCCAGCCCATTACGCCCCAGGCCGGATCGGATATCAATGGTGATGGTTCAAGCACGGGCGACCGGGCGATTCTCAATCCCAACGCAACTTCGTTGGGCACGGGAACTGGCATCAACTTTGTGTGCCAGAGCTCGGGGTCGACGTTCATCAGCACATCAATCGGTGGCGTGAGCAGCGCTGGAGTAGCCAGCGGCTGCGCCGCTGGCAGCGGAGCACCGAATGGAACGAGTGGCAACAACTTCGTTGTTGGGTACCTGGCTGCTGACCCCAACGCACGGTTCGTCGGCGGAAGCCTTCTTGGAGCTCCTGTCTCCGAGACTGCGGGGCGCAACAGCGTACCCACGCCGGGGTTCAATGTTTGGGATATGGGCGTATTCAAAAACACCTATATCACGGAGCGCGCGCATGTGCAGTTCCGAGTGGAACTGTACAACGCCTTCAACCACCGAAACTTCAGCCTGAATATCCCAACGGTTCTGACGGTGCTTGACCCGGGCAATGCTCTGGTGACGGGTTATGCCAACGTGACCAGCGGCAGTAGCTTTCTGAACAGCCACCAGTTCAGCGGCGGCAACCGCATCATCCAGCTGGGCGTGAAGCTCATCTGGTAATCTACCTCTTAACCGAAATAGCCAAGACGGAGAGGCTCTTGCGAGCCTCTCCGTCTTGCATTTTAGGCGCAACGAGAGTGCAGCACTCGTCGCCTTGAATGCAGCCTGCCCTTTGGTGCAACTGACTCATATGCCGCATTGCAATTCGAAGCTATATTGCGCAGAATGCAAAGAGAGGCAGCGCTTCGGCGGTCTGCTGCATCATCAACAGTTGAGTGCGAAACCGCGGCCGTGCGAGCGGCGGACAAGGTACTTCGGGCTGCCCGGCCCTCCCCGTCCTTGATTCGGTGCCAAATATGGAGGAAGAAATGCGCAAAAATAGGATTCATATTTTTGTTTTGCTGCTGATCTTGAGTCTCAGCGTTTCCTGCTCGCGAATTGGGGCGCCCAGCGATGACGCGATCGCGACGGACATCAAGGCAAAAATGTTTTCCGAGCCCGCGCTCAAATCCGCGGCCGTTGAAGTCTCGAGCAAAGGCGGCGAGGTGACGCTCACGGGACAAGTCCCCGATGATGCGGCGCGGCTGGCGGCGTATAAGATCGCGACCCAAGCCAAGGGCGTTACCAAGGTGAACGATCAGATGAGCGTGGTTACTGCTCAGGCCGCTCCGGAGCCGGTTGCACCAGCGTATACTCCTGCCCCCGCACCGGCGGCCAAGCCGGCGCGGAAGCCGAGGCCAGCTGCAAAACCAGGAAAGAATGCTGAAGGCGCTCCTGCGGCTGCGGCGGCGCCTGCTTCGCAGTCTGCTGCACCAGCGGCAATGGCCGCACCAGCGCCACCGCCGCAACCCGTAACGGTGACCGTGCCGGCGAATTCGATCTTGACGATTCGAACGATTGACGCCATCGATTCGGGCACAAATCATGCGGGAGAAGTCTTCAAGGCTTCGCTGGATGCGCCAGTTGTGGTGGATAGCAGGGTGATCGTGCCCGCTGGAGCGGATGCGTACGTGAAACTTGTGAGCGCGAGTTCAGCGGGCCGCATCGCGGGGCGCAGCGAATTGAGCCTGGAGCTGGCGAGCATCGTGTTTCAGGGCAAGACGTACAATGTGGTTTCCAGCGACGTGAAGCAGTCTGGCGCGTCGCGCGGCAAACGTAGCGCGGCGACGATTGGCGGCGGCGCGGCTCTCGGCGCGTTGATCGGCGCGGTTGCCGGCGGCGGCAAAGGCGCGGCTATCGGTGCGGCCGTGGGTGGAGGCGCGGGGACCGGTGTCCAGGTGTTGACGAAAGGGCAGCAGGTGAAAATCCCGTCGGAAACGCGGCTGGATTTCACGCTACAGCAGCCTCTGGAAATTACGTACTTTCCGGGGAAGAAAACGCGCGCGCGTTCGAACCCGGACCAGCCACCGACGGATCCTAACTCGACGAATCCGCCGTCGAATTAGGAGTCATGCAACTTCGGTTTTTTGTAAGGGGCAGAGGCAACTCTGCCCTTCTCTTTTGTTTGGGCTAGTCTTTCGTTTATCTTGACAACCCGCGCTCGCCCCAGATAAACCTCTTCCCTGTCATGCACAAGCCAAATCTGGATTCTGTTTTTCGAGCTTCGCGGCGCAGTTTCCTGAAGAGTACGGCCGCCGCTTCTGCGCTTGCTCTTGCGCCAATCGCGAATGCCGCGGCAGAGGATGGCGCGGAAACCCTTCCGCCTGCGTTTTCCGGGCTCAAGCCGCTCGGCTCGCTGGTCCATCCGATTACGGCAGATGAATTTCACGAGCGCCTGATGCATGCGCAGAAGCTCATGTCAGAGATGGTGCCAAAGTTCGATACGCTCTTTTTTGCGCCGGGAACTTCGCTGTACTACTTCACTGGGATCCGCTGGGGAGTCAGTGAACGGCTGATGGGATTAGTGGTGCCAAAGACGGGCCCTTCCGTTCTTGTCGTTCCGGCTTTCGAGGAAGGCCGGTTGCGGGAAAAGTTGCGGTTTCCGATCGAGGTCCGCGTCTGGCAGGAAGATGAAAGCCCGACGAAGATTGCAGCAGCGGCGCTGGCAGAGCGCGGCGTTCGAACGGGGCGGCTGGGCGTGGAGGAAACCGCGGCGTTCACGTTTTTCGATCATCTGCGCGCGACGGCGCCGGGATTCGAATGCGTTAGCGCTGATGCGGTGACGATTGCGCGCCGCGGGCGAAAATCGGAGCACGAACTGGAGTTGATGCGGCTGGCATGCGATGCGACTTGCGACGTTTTCCGCGCAGTGTTTGAATCGCTCAAAGAGGGAATGTCGCAGGATGACATCGGGGGATTGGTGCAAGCTGGATTTTCGAAAATGGGACTGCACGGCGGCGCGCTGGTGCTGCTGGGCGCTTCTGCGGCGCTGCCGCATGGCACGGTACAGCCGCAGAAACTTAAGGAAGGCGATGTCGTTTTGATCGACGGTGGATGCGCGGTGGATGGCTATCAATCGGACGTGACGCGCACGGGTGTTTTCGGCAAGCCATCGGAAAAAGTGGCGCGCGTTTACGAAATTGTGAGGAAAGCACAGGACGCAGCCCTCGACGCTGCGCGCAAGGGGAAATTTTCCGGCACAGTGGATGACGCGGCGCGGAAGATCATTACGGATGCGGGTTACGGGCCGGGGTACAAGTTTTTTACGCACCGGCTCGGTCACGGCATTGGACTCGATGGTCACGAGCACCCTTACTTAGTGCGGGGAAGCAAGACGGTGCTGGAACCGGGGATGACGTTTTCGAATGAGCCGGGGATTTACATTCCGGGTGAATTTGGACTGAGGTGCGAGGACGACATGGTCATTGCCGCGGACGGGCCGGCGCGGCTTCTGACGCCGGGATTCGCTGCGTCGCTGGAAAAGCCGCTGGGCTAGCGCATAGATCTGCAGATTGCTTCGCAGAAATCGATGATGCGCTGCTCGGCCCAAAAACGCTCGGTGCCCGAGTGCTTCGAGATAAAGCCGCAGTGGCCGCCATATTCGGGCGCGACAAATCGAATGGCGGGATTGTCGCTGATCCTCGCAGCCAGGAAGGAAGCATAGGTAACGAACGGATCGTCCTGGGCGGTGATCATCAGCAGCGGCACGCGAACGTTTGCGGCGACGCGTTTCGCGCCGACGTGGTCGTAATAGTCCTGCGCGTCGCGGTAGCCGAATTGCGGCGCGGTGATGAAGTCGTCGAATTCACGGACGGTTCGCACCGGCCGCGAGCCGTTTTGGAGATAACGATCGGGGAACAGCTTTTGCTTCCTTGCGTAGCGAGACATCAAGCCGGCGACGAAGTGCCGCTGGTACAGATAGTTTTCGGTGCGCTCGAGTGCGTCGGCGCAGGCGCCAAGGTCGAGTGCCGGGCAGACGACGCATACTCCGCGCAACGCTTTGGGCACCTCTGAACCAAATTCGCCGGTCATTTTCGTGACAAGATTTCCACCCATGGAATATCCGGCGAAGAAAATCTGCTCAAATCCGTCGCCGTCTGAAAGCTCTTCGAAAACGGCGCGGTAGTCGCCGCTCATTCCGGAGTTGTACAGGGTCGGCGTCAGGGTTTCCGTTCCGCCGCAATTCCGCTGATTCATGCGCACGACGTGGAAGCCGTGGTGGAAGGCTTTCTCCGCGATACCGCGGACGTAATTCGAATCGCTTGAACCTTCCAGCCCGTGGACGATGACGAGCAAGGGCGCGTCCTTTCGTTTTCCGGGCTGCCAGTGGCAGTGCCCCAGTAGGCGGGAATCGGCATCCACCTGGAACAGACGCGCTTCCGCGGGGAGGATGTTGAACCGCCGCGGAACGAATGCGGTCGCGAGAGTCATGGCGTGAGCACTCTTCAGGAGCAGATGCGGCTCAAACGGAGGGATACCGAGTTGCACAACTAGACTGTAGTTCACAGGTGTGGCAGAGACAAGCCAGAGCCGAAACTTTTAGAGCTCTTGAGGCCAGACCTCTCTTTGGCCTGCCCTCCCCCAGCCCAGCGGCCATCTCTTTGCGCCTCTTCGGGCTCACACATTTCAGTTCCGACAGGGGGTAACGATGTACCCTTCCAATTCCAGGCACGAAGCAAATTTGACCAGCATTCCGCTGATCCCTATAATGGGAAGTTCACCGTGACGCATTTTTTCGATTTGATGGATTCTACTTCCAGCCCGGCGGGAACCCGCTGGGCTGCGCTGTTTTATGACGCGAAGATTCAGGAGCCATTTTTCTGAGGTGAAGCTGGAATGATGGATGGTTCGATTCCCGAAGGCCTTACTTTTGACGACGTGCTGCTGCTGCCGGGCAAGTCGTCCGTGCTGCCGACCGACGTGGACACGCGCACACACTTCACGCGCAAACTGCCCTTGAACATTCCCCTGGCCTCTTCAGCCATGGACACGGTCACCGAATCACGCCTGGCCATCGCCATCGCGCGGCAGGGCGGCATTGGAATCGTGCACCGGAACATGACCATTGACCGCCAGGGCGAAGAGGTCGACCGCGTGAAACGCTCGGAAAGCGGGATGATCGTGGACCCGGTCACGATATCCCCAGACATTACCCTGCGGCAGGCGCTGGAAATCATGACCAAGTACCGCATATCCGGACTGCCGGTGACCCGCGGCTCGCGGTTGACCGGCATCCTGACGAATCGCGACCTGCGCTTCGAAAAAAATCACGCGCAACTGGTCAGCTCGGTGATGACGAAAGAGAATCTCGTAACCGTGCCGGTGGGCACGACGCTGGAAGAAGCCGAGCGCATCCTGCAAAAGCACCGCATCGAGAAACTTCTCGTGGTGGATCAAGACTTCAACCTCAAGGGCCTCATCACCGTCAAGGACATCCAGAAAAAACTCGAGTATCCGCACTCGACAAAAGACGAGCAGGGACGCTTGCGCGTTGGCGCCGCCGTGGGTGCGACGGGCGATTTCCTGGAGCGCGCGGTGGAGATGGCCAAGACCAAAGCGGACGTGCTGGCAATCGATACGGCGCACGGCCACTCCGAGCGCGTGCTCGAAGCGATCAGAGCGATTCGTCACCGCTTGCCGGAAATGCAAATCGTCGCCGGGAACGTGGCCACATTCGAAGGCGCGAAAGATTTGATCTCGCTGGGTATCGATGGACTGAAAGTCGGGATCGGCCCGGGCTCCATCTGCACCACGCGCGTCGTGACTGGCGCGGGCGTTCCGCAACTGACGGCGGTGATGGAGGCAGCGCGCGCGGCGAAGGGAACCGGCGTACCCCTCATTGCCGACGGGGGCATCAAGTATTCCGGCGACATCACGAAAGCCATCGCGGCCGGGGCATCCTGCGTGATGATCGGCAGCTTGTTCGCCGGGACGGAGGAATCCCCCGGCGAAACAATTCTTTACCAAGGCCGGACCTTCAAGTCGTATCGCGGGATGGGCTCGACGGGCGCGATGGATGCGGGTTCGGACCGCTATGCTACGGTTCAAGATTCGGGCGACCGCGGGAAATCCGTACCCGAAGGCGTCGAAGGGCGCGTTCCTTATAAGGGGCCGCTGTCCGCGCTGACCGATCAACTCGTGGGCGGACTGAAAAGCGGCATGGGCTACGTGGGAGCGGCAACGCTGCGGCAACTGAGCGAGAAAAGCAGCTTCGTGCGCATCACGGCCGCCGGGCTGCGCGAAAGCCACGTCCACGACGTGGTGATCACCAAGGAAGCGCCGAACTATCGGATGGAATAGGCCGTACGGAAGAGATCGAGCAAAAACGACAGAGGGGAGTAGGTTCTTAGTGCCTGACCCGCAGCCCTGGCGCAATCCGCGCCCCGCTCCGCAGCTCTCCGAGATTCAATCGCGCCTGCGCCCGCCGCGGGCGTGGAGCTGGTTTCGAGTCTGGTGGCCGGCCATCGCCTGGGCTCTAGTGATTTTCTCGATGTCTACGGAGACCTTCTCCGCGGAACATACGGCCACGGTGATCGGACCTCTTCTGCGATGGCTGGTGCCTTCGCTGACAGAGCCGCAGTTCCGCTCAATCCATTACTTCATTCGAAAGAGCGCGCATTTCAGCGAATATTTTGTGTTTTGTTTGCTGCTTTACCGCGGAGTACGCGGCGGACGAAAAGGCTGGCGCTGGTCGTGGGGATTGGGGGCACTGTTCTGCGCAGCGGGCTATTCGGCGCTGGACGAGATCCACCAGGCGTTTGTAGTAGGCCGCATGGCCTCTGCGTACGATTCCCTTCTCGATTCCGCTGGAGCGTTTGCCGCTTTCGCCGTGTTGTGGCTGTGGTTTCGCCGACGGCGATCCGTGGACGAAGCGGAATTTTCGGCGCGCAAGACGTCCTCTGCGTAACAACTCTGAGCAAAGGCGTAAATCACGAAAATCTGGAGAGAAAAAAGCCCGTCCCCAGACTAAGCGAGGGGACGGGCTGCTGAATAGTTTCGATTGAATGCGGACGCCGAGACTAGCTCTTGGCTTCGGCGGGTTCTTCCTTCCTGGTTTTTTCCTTCTTTTCTTTGGCTTTGTATTCGTAGCCAACGAGCTCGAGGATGGCTACTTTGGCGTTGTCGCCGACGCGATTGCCAGCGTGAATGATGCGGGTGTAGCCGCCGGCGCGGTCGGAGAATTTCGGCGCGATCTCGCTGAACAGTTTATGCGTCGCGGCGGGCGTCATGAAGTAGGAAGCCGCCTGGCGCCGCGACTGCAGCGTGTCTCGCTTGCCGAGCGTGATCATCTTTTCCGCCACGGGACGCGCGGCTTTCGCACGCGTCAATGTAGTGGTTATGCGCCCGTGTTCGATGAGATTGGTAACGAGGCTGCGAAGCACGGCGCGGCGGTGAGCCGGCTGCTTCCCGAGTTTTGATCCTGAGTTGAGATGTCGCATCGTCTATTTGTCCCTTGGGGGCTTACAGTCCGACGGTATCTTCCGAAGTCGGCGCAGCCGTCTGGCTCGGGAGCGGCGGCCAGATGATGCGGCCATGCTCGTCAAACTTCATGCCTAGCGCAAGGCCCATCTTCACCAGTATATCTTTGATCTCGTTGAGCGATTTGCGGCCGAAGTTCTTGGTCTTCAGCATTTCGTTTTCGCTTTTCTGGACGAGCTCGCGAATGGTCTGGATGTTGGCGTTCTTCAGGCAGTTGTAGGAGCGCACTGAAAGCTCCAGCTCTTCGACCGAGCGATCGAGATGCTCGAGGCGCGGATCGTGGCCGGTTTCCTGCGGCGCTTCGATCGTCTCCACCGGTTCTTCAAAGTTGATGAAGATGCTCATGTGGTCCTTGACGAGCTTGGCGGCAAGACCGATGGAATCCTGCGGGGTGATGGCGCCGTTGGTCCACACTTCGATCATCAGTTTCTCGTAGTCGGTCATCTGGCCAAGACGAGCGGCTTCGACGGAGTAGTTTACTTTGCGCACCGGTGAGTGAACGCTGTCCACCGGGATGTAGCCGATCGGCAGGTCTTCATCGTAGTTGCGGTCGGCGGCGACGTAACCGCGGCCGTTCTTTACGCGCATCTCGATCTGGAGCTTTCCGCCCTCGCTGACCGTGGCGATGTACACGCTCTTATCGAGCACCGCGAAGTCCGCGTCTTCCTCGATCTGCGCGGAGGTGACTGGGCCGGGCTGCTCGACGTTAAGGTAGATCGTCTTCGGCAGATCGGTGTTCAGCTTGATCGGCACCTGCTTCAGGTTGAGGATGATGTCCGTGGCATCCTCGACCACGCCGGGAATCGAAGAAAATTCGTGCAACACGCCTTCGATTTTCACGGCGGTGATGGCCGCGCCTTCAATGGAGCTCAGCAGCGCGCGGCGCAGCCCGTTTCCTACCGTCGTGCCCCAGCCGCGTTCAAACGGTTGGGCGGAAAAACGCCCGTACTTCTCCGTGAGCGATTCCAGCTCGGATGCAAGACGCTTCGGTTTCTGAAAACCCTTCCACATCGTGTTCCTTCCTTTCGGGCCAGGCGAATCGGCCCCAATACTGAAAACGGTTGACTCCGGCCGGGCCGGAGCGAATTACTTCGAGTACAGCTCGACGATGAGCTGCTCGTTGATGGGCGGCGTTTGCACGTCGTCGCGTTTGGGCATGGCCACGACTTTAGCCTTGAACTGCTCGCGTTCCTGTTCGAGCCAGGGAACAGCGCCCTGGCTTTGTGCGACGTTGCGCGCTTCAAGCACCATGGCGTTTTGATGCATCTTTTCCTTGATGGCCACTTCTTCGCCGACGCTCACGAGGTACGAAGGAATGTTGACCTTCTTGCCGTTCACGCGGACGTGGCCGTGAAGCACAAGCTGCCGCGCCTGCGAACGCGAAGACGCCAGGCCCGCGCGCCACACGACGTTATCGAGGCGGCGCTCGAGCATGATGATCAGGTTTTCGCCGGTGGGACCTTTGGCGCGCTCGGCCTTCTCAAAATAGTTGCGGAACTGCCGCTCCAGCAGCCCGTAGGTGCGCTTGACCTTCTGCTTTTCGCGCAACTGCAGGCCGTAACCCGCGACCTTGGGGCGCCGTGACTGCCCGTGCTGACCCGGAACGAAGTTGCGCTTCTCGATCGCGCACTTCTCCGTAAAGCAACGCAGGCCTTTCAAAAACAGCTTCTGCCCTTCCCGGCGGCACAGGCGGCAGACTGCATCTCGGTGTCTTGCCAACTTCTATTCTCCCTTCCCAAAACTTTAGGAATTCTTGTGGGACAGGCACTCCTGCCTGTCCCGTTGTGTCTGCCCATACGAAGCGGACAGACACGAATGTCTGTCCTACACGCGGCGGCGCTTCGGCGGACGGCAGCCATTGTGGGGAATCGGCGTGACGTCGCGGATCACCACGATGTGGAGCCCCGCGGCAGCCAGCGCGCGCACGGCAGATTCACGGCCGGAGCCCGGGCCCTTCACGCGAACTTCCACGCTCTTCATCCCGTACTGGTCGCGCGCCACGCCCGCGGCAGCCAGCGAAGCTTGCTGCGCGGCGTACGGCGTGCCCTTGCGCGATCCCTTGAAGCCGATCGCTCCCGCAGAGGACCAGCACACCACTCGGCCATCCGTGTCCGTGATGGAAATCTGCGTGTTGTTGAACGTAGCGGCGACGTACACCACACCGTGCGGAATGATGCGGCGCTCCCGCTTCTTCTTGAATTCTTTCTTGCGCTTTGCCGCTGCCGCCGGTTTTCCCGGTGCGCCGGTGTCCGGCGTTGCTGCTGCGGCCTTGGGTTCCTTTGCCACGATTCACTCCGTTTCTTCGACTGATTGCAAACTCGAACAACTGCGAAAGCGGGGGCGGGGCTCCCGCACTCCAAATTAGCCCTTCTTGCCGACGACCTTCTTCTTGGCCGCCACCGCGCCGCGTCGCGGGCCCTTCCGGGTGCGGGCATTGGTGTGCGTCCGCTGGCCGCGCACTGGCAGGTTGCGGCGGTGCCGAATCCCGCGATACGCCTGAATTTCAATCAGCCGGCGGATATTCATCTGGATCTCCTTGCGGAGATCGCCTTCCACGCGGCCTTCCTGTTCGATGGCCTGGCGAAGATGATTGATTTCATCTTCGGTCAGGTCGCGAATCTTCTTCGTGTGATCGACGCCCGCTTTGGCCGCGAGCTTTCTTGCGCGCTCCTGCCCAATGCCGTAGATCGAGGTCAACCCGACCCAAAGGCGCTTCTGCGGCGGAAGATCTACACCTGCGATACGTGCCATGCGATTCTCCTCAAGAAACCTTTATCCCTGGCGCTGCTTGTGCTTCGGGTTGGTGCAAATCACCCGGACCACTCCGCGCCTGTGGATCACCTTGCACTTGTCACAAATTTTTTTCACCGATGCCCGAACTTTCATACTACTCCTCGTGCTGCTCGATCTGCAGCCCGTACGCCTTTGGCGGACGAGCACTACAAAATCTTGCGCTACTTGTAGCGGTACACAATCCGGCCGCGCGTCAAATCATAGGGAGAAAGCTCCACGGCTACTTTGTCTCCCGCGAGAATCCGGATGAAGTTCTTGCGCATCTTGCCGGAAACGTGCGCCAGAACCTGGTGCTTGTTTTCCAGCTCGACGCGGAACATCGCGTTCGGCAACGGCTCGATCACTGTCGCCATGACTTCAATGGCGTCCTCCTTGGAATTTCCGGAGTCGCCTTTCTTCTTTTCCTCGCGAATAGGTCTCGCCATAATCTCCCGTGCGTACCAAGGCCGGGCTAAAGCCCGGCGTCTACCCTTGCTACCACGACGGTCCGGTCATTTCTTTCGGCCGCGTCAGAATCCAAGGCCCGTTGGCGGTAATCGCCACGGTGTGCTCGAAGTGCGCCGAGGGGCTGCCATCCGCTGTTTCCGCCACCCACTCGTCGCGCATCCGCACTTCCGGCCGGCCCGCGTTCACCATCGGCTCGACGGCGATGACCATGCCCTCTTGCAGCCGCGCGCCGTGACCTTCGTCGCCGTAGTTCGGCAGGTTGGGCTCGTCGTGCATCTTAGTGCCGATGCCGTGCCCGACGAACTCCCGCACCACCGAATACCCATGCTGCTCGACCCAGCTTTGCACCGCGTGGCCGACATCGCCGAGGCGGTTGCCCGCGCGCATCTTGTCAATCGCGCGGTCGAGCGATTCGCGGGTCACGTCCAGCAGCTTCTGCATCTCTGGACTGATGCGGCCCACGGGGACGGTCACTGCCGAATCCGCGTAATACCCGTCCACTTCCATCCCGAAGTCGATCGAGACGATATCGCCTGCGCGCAACTTCCGCTTGGGCGACGGAATCCCGTGAACAATCTCGCTGTTCACCGACGTGCACAGCACGCAGGGATAACCTCGGTACCCCTTGAACGCCGCTTTGCCTGGCCCTCCGGCGATTTTCTCCTCGGCAAGCTTCTCAAGGTCCATCGTCGTCAGCCCGGGCTTCACTGCGTCCCGCAGCGCCGTCAAGACTTCGTGCACCGCAAGCCCGGCGCGGTACATTTTCTCCAGCTCTTCCGCGCTTCGCAGATGAATCGCCATCTTCTTTGCCGCCGTCCTTACCGCGCCGGCTAGCGAGCTCCGCGTACGCTCTGAACGCTGTGCTGCACCTGGCGGCCCACTTCTTCGACGCTCTTTGCCGCGTCGATGTCGTGAAGCAAACCCAGGCGCCGGTAATACGCGGCTAGTGGAGCCGTCTGCTTCTCGTATGCCTGCAGCCGCGGGCCGATTACTTCCTCGCGATCGTCCGGCCGCTGCACGAGCTCGCCGCTGTCCTTGTCGCAAATCCCCTCGGCCTTCGGCGGGCGCTCGTAAATATTGTAAATCTCGCCGCCCACCTTGCATGTCCGCCGCCCGGTCAGCCTTCGCATCAAGACCGAAGGATCGATGACCAGGTGAATCACGAACGGCCGCTTGAAACCATGATGCTTCAGCAGCTCGCCCAGATATTTCGCCTGGGCCACCGTTCGCGGAAACCCGTCAAACACAAAACCATGCGAACAATCCGGCCGTTCAATCCGCTCCGCGACCATCTGTAGCACCAGCGAATCCGGAACCAGCTCGCCGCGCTCCATGATCGGCTTGGCCTTCAGGCCAAGCGGCGTGCCCTTGGCGACATGCTCGCGAAGCATGTCTCCGGTCGAAAGGTGCGGCACGCCGTACTTCTTTGCCAACTCACTAGCCTGCGTGCCTTTCCCCGCGCCCGGAGGCCCGAGAAAAATCACTGCGCGGTCCAGCTTATCGGGGTGCCGCGTATCCGGAGCCACCCTGCTCTTCTCCCTTACCGCCGGCCGCGCAACCGCCCCTTGCGAGCAAACCCTTCGTAATTCCGCATGACGAGTTGTGCTTCGAGCTGCTGCACGGTATCCATCGCCACGCCAACCACGATCAGGAGAGACGTACCTCCAAAATAAAACTGCACACCCAGGCCCTTTAAAAACCAGGTTGGAAAATGCCGGTCAAACCACGAACCGATCCCCCAACCGATGTGATCTAGGTGGATACCGGTGATCAGCCATTCCGGCAGCAAACAAACCAGCGCGAGATAGATTGCTCCGATGAACGTCAACCGCTTTAAAATTTTGCTGACGTGCTCGGAAGTAGTGCGGCCCGGCCGGATGCCCGGAATGAATCCGCCATTCTTGCGCATGTTGTCCGCGAGCTCCGTCGGATTGAAAACGATTCCGATGTAGAAGAACGCGAACAAAATGATCATCAAAACGTAGATCAGGTTGTACAGCGGCTCGCCAAAGCTGATCGCCCTCACAAAGTTGTCAATAAACTGATACTTATGAGCAAACAACAACGCAATGGTCGGCGGAAACGCAAGCAGCGAGCTCGCAAAAATCGGGGGAATTACCCCTCCGGAATTAACGCGGAGCGGCAAGTACGAAGATTGCCCGCCCATGACCCGGCGGCCGACAACGCGCTTGGCATACTGCACCGGGATGCGCCGCTGCGCCCCTTCAACGTACACAATGAAGGCCACGACGGCGATCATCAGGGCCACGAGAAAGATCAGTGCGATGGGGGTGAACGGACCCCAGGCGCGAGTGGCGGCCTTTTCATACAAATCCGCGACAGCACGAGGCAGGCCCACGACGATACCGGTAAAAATGATCAGCGACATGCCATTGCCGATGCCACGCTCGCTGATCTGCTCGCCCAGCCACATGATGAAGGCGGAGCCGGTGGTCAGCGTGAGAATCGTCATCAAGATGAACGAGTATCCCGGGCGATAGACCAGCGACTGCGCGCCGAGGCTCTGCGATTGCAGCGCGGTTGCGATCGTGAAGGATTGAATGACGCTCAACACGATCGTCAGGTAGCGCGTGTACTGCGTGATCTTGCGGCGGCCGAGCTCGCCTTCCTTTTGCAAACGCTCGAGGTACGGGAACACCACGGTCATCAGTTGCAAGATGATCGAGGAGGTGATGTACGGCATGATGCCGAGCGCAAATATCGTCATGCGGCGAAAGTTGCCGCCGCTGAAGAGATTGAAGATGCCCAGCACCGAGCCCGCCGCCTGGTTGAACAATTGATCCAGCACGGCGGAATTGATGCCCGGGATCGGAATGTACGCACCAATGCGGTAGACCGCCAGCAGCGCCAGCGTGAACAAAACGCGGTTCCGCAAGTCTTGAATGCGGAACATGTTTTTCACGGCTTCGACGAATCGTTTCATGCGCTAATCCTGCGAATCTTCTTTCTGTGACCGCAAAGCGGTCAACCTTACGCTACAACCTCGAATGTGCCGCCCGCCTTGGTAATCTTTTCCTTGGCCGAGGCGCTGAACGCGTGCGCGTGAATGGCCAGCTTGCTCGTCAACTCGCCATCGCCCAGCACCTTGATGGGGTCCGTGGCGCGGCGGACAAAACCGTGCGCCCGAAGCAACTCCGGGGTCACCGTCTCGCCGGCTGAAAAAACGTTCAGTTCTTCCAGATTCACAACCGAGTACGTCACGCCGAACGGATTGTGGAAGCCGCGCTTGGGCATGCGACGGTGCAACGGCATCTGACCGCCTTCAAATCCACGGCGGCGCGAATAACCGCGCCGGGATTTCTGCCCCTTGTTGCCGGAGCCGGCAGTCTTGCCGAGCTTGGAGCCGATGCCGCGGCCCACGCGCACCTTTTTCGTGCGGGAGCCCTCCGGCGGCTGCAGATTCGCCAACGTGAAGGAATGGCGCACCTTGGATGCCGGAGTCGCCCGTTTGTGCTGACCGCGTTTGCCGCCCCCGCGGGGGCTGCTTGATTTTTTTTTCGCCATCGCTCTATTCCACCACTTCCACGAGATGTCGCACTTTATGGATCATGCCGCGCGTTTCCGGCGTGTCCTGGCGCTCGACCACCTGGTGCATTCTGCGCAAGCCGAGGCCGCGGATGGTCTGCCGCATGTCATCGGTGCAGCTGATAAAACTGACCACCCACTTGATCTTCACCTTGCCACCGGACTTCTTGCCGTCGTGCTCGGTCCGGTTGTAAGGCTTGGACGAGCTTTTTTCGGTCGCCACTTTTTTGACCGCCATTAGTTGCTCTCGCTTGCGGCGGCTTTTTCCTTCGGCTGCCTGCCGCTGATTTCGTCCACCGTCTTGGAACGCATTTCCGCGACGTGTCCCACATCCTTGAGGCTCAAAAGCGCCGCGAACGTCGCCTTGACCACGTTGTGTGGGTTCGACGTGCCGAGCGATTTCGTCAGCACGTTGGTAATTCCCGCCACTTGCATGACCTTGCGCACCGGGCCGCCCGCGATCACGCCGGTGCCTTCGGACGCAGGCTTCAGCAGCACTTGCGCCGAGCCATAGCGCCCCAAGACCTGGTGTGGAATCGAAGTGCCCTTCAAATTCAGCTTGATCAAATTCTTTTTCGCCTGCTCGATGCCCTTCTTGATGGCCATGGGCACTTCGCGCGCCTTGCCCATGCCGAATCCCGCATGGCCGCGGCTGTCGCCGACAACCACCAGGGCTGAGAAGCTCAGATTTTTGCCGCCCTTCACGACCTTCGTGACGCGGTTGATGGCGATCACGTCATCCTTCAAATCGGAAGGATTCACCTCCAGGAGCCGCCGTACCGCTAAACTGTCTCGCAAAATTTGCTTCGACATAGGCTTAGAACTGTAACCCCGCTTCCCGCGCCGCATCTGCGAGCGCCTTGACGCGGCCGTGATACTTGTATCCGCCGCGGTCGAACACTACTTTGCTGACTCCAGCGGCCTTCGCGCGCTGGGCGATCGTCTTGCCAATCACTTTCGCGGCCGCGACGTTGCCGCCACCCTTCAGATTCTTTCTTGACTCGCCGTCAACCGAACTCGCGGAAACCAGCGTCTTTCCGGAGCGGTCGTCGATTACCTGCGCGTAAATGTGTCCCAGCGAGCGGTACACGCACAAACGCGGCCGCTCCGGCGTGCCGTCCACCTTGGTGCGCACGCGTTCGTGAACGCGCTGGCGGTGCAAATCCCTCGATAGCTTGCGAACTCGTGTCGTTGCCACGTTCTCTTCTCCCTCAATCTCTCTAGGCCGCGCCGCCGGCCTTCGCTCCGGCCTTCCCGGCCTTCTTCTTGAGCCGCTCGCCGGTGATGCGAACGCCCTTCTGCTTGTACGGATCGGGCGGGCGCAGCGAACGCATGTCCGCGGCAACTTGGCCGACCTGCCCTTTGTCCGCGCCGCTGACGATGAGGTGCGTCTGCTTCTCCACCGCCACCTGGATGCCTTCCGGAATCGGAAACTCGATGGGATGCGACTTTCCGAGCGCGAAAGCAATCATTTTGCCCTTCAGCTCTGCGCGATAGCCGACGCCGACGATGTCCAGCTCTTTCTTGAAGCCGGAGGTGACGCCATGAACGGCGTTGGCCACTAGCGCGCGCGCGAGTCCATGCAGAGCACGGTGCTCTTCGGTGGCGCGCTTGGCGGTCAGCACTCCGTCCTTCTGTTCAAACGTGATCCCCAGCGGAATCGCGAAGGAAAGTTTGCCTTTCGGCCCCTGCACGTCGATCTTGCCGCCCTGCAAGGCGACTTTCACGCCCGCCGGCACTGGAATTGGTTTGTTTCCGATACGTGACATCTTTTTCTTTTTCCCTTAACTCGAAATGCCCTCTACCACACTTCGCAAAGAATTTCGCCGCCCAGCTTGGCTTTGCGCGCCGCGCGGCCGCTCATCAGCCCCTTCGGCGTGGTCATGATGCTGATGCCCAGTCCGCCAACCACGGGACGGATGTCCGTCGCGCCGAGATACGCGCGCGCCCCCGGGCGCGAGATGCGCTTCAGCCCCGTGATCACGCTGCGGCGATCCGGCGTGTACTTCAGGAAAACGCGCAGCATCTTGCGCGTCTTGTTCTCGTCCACCAGCTTGTAGGTCGAGATGTAGCCCTCTTCCTTGAGGATGCGCGCGATCTCGGTCTTCAGCCGGGAAACCGGAACGTCAACGCGCTGGTGCTTGGCGGCCGCCGCGTTGCGGAGGCGCGTCAGAAAATCGGCAATGGGATCCGTCTGCATAATTCTCCTACCAGCTCGCTTTCACGACGCCGGGGATCTCGCCCTTCAGCGCCATACCGCGAAAACAGATTCTGCACATCTGGAACTTGCGGATGTACCCGCGCGCGCGGCCGCAGCAGCGGCAGCGGTTGCGAACCCGCACCTTGAATTTCGGTTTCTTGAGCGACTTGGCGATTTTTGCTGTGCGTGCCATTTATTGTACGGCCCCTTTTTCGCGAAGCGGAACTCCCAGACCCTTGAGCAGCTCGCGGCCCTGCTCATCGTTTTTTGCCGTGGTGGTCAGGGTGATGTTCATGCCCTTGATCTTGTCCACGCGGGTGTAGTCAATCTCCGGGAACACCAGCTGGTCTTTCAGGCCCAGCGTGTAATTGCCGCGGCCGTCGAAGGCATTCGAAGGCAACCCGCGGAAGTCGCGCACGCGCGGAAGCACCACGTTGCACAGGCGGTCCAGGAATTCGTACATCTTGTCGCCGCGCAGCGTCACCGCGCACCCGATGGGCATGCCCTTGCGAATCTTGAAGTTCGCAATGGATTTCTTCGCGCGCGTGATGATGGGCTTCTGCCCGGTGATCTGGCCCAGTTCCACCGCGGCGGTGTCCAGCAATTTGGCGTTCTGGCTGGCCTCGCCGAGACCGATGTTGACGGTGACCTTCTGCACTCGGGGCACCGCCATGACGTTCTTCCAGCCAAAGCGCTTCATCAGCGCGGGGACTGTCTCATTCCGGTATTTTTCCTGCAATCGGCTCTTCATTGCTTTCCCTTATCTTTGTCCCTTACTTATCCAGCGTCGTGTTGCAATGCCGGCAACTGCGCACTTTCGTGCCGTCCGGCAGCACCGTGTGCCCGATCCGCGTGTGCTTCCCGCAGCTCCCGCAGATGACCAGCACGTTTGAGACGTTGATCCCCGCTTCCTTCTCGACGATTCCGCCCTTGATGTTCTTCTGCGGATTCGGCCGCGTGTGCCGCTTGATGATTCCGACGTGCTCCACCACCACGGTATTCTTCTTCGCGTTGATGGACAGCACGCGCCCGCTCTTGCCCGCGTCTTTGCCGGCGAGCACTTTTACGTTGTCGCCCTTGCGAATCTGGATGGTATGCCGCTCGGCTCTGTCGTGTCTCAGTGTCATGGCCTACCAGACCTCCGGAGCCAGTGAAACAATCTTTGTGAACTTCTTCTCGCGCAGCTCGCGCGCCACCGGGCCGAACACACGCGTCCCCACGGGTTCTCCCGCATCGTTGATCAGCACCGCGGCATTGTCGTCAAACCGGATGTACGTGCCATCTTTGCGCCGCCGCTCTTTTCGCATGCGCACCACAACGGCCTTCACCACGCTTCCTTTTTTTACCTGGCTTTCCGGTGTCGCTTCCTTCACCGCGGCGGTGATGACGTCGCCGAGGCCCGCTTGCAATCCCGCATCGCCACCTACTGGCATGATGCAGGTCAATTTGCGCGCGCCGGAATTGTCGGCCACCGTCAGCCAGGTTCGCATCTGAATCATTGGTCCGCTCCCCTGTCTTTCTTACCGGCCGACGCGTTCCGCGTCAGCACTTCCTTCAACCGCCAGCGCTTCAACTTCGAAAGCGGCCGCGAAGCCACGATGCGCACGGTGTCACCCGGCTTGGCCTGGCGCGTTTCGTCGTGCGCGTAGAACTTTTTCGAGATGCGCACTACGCGGCGGTACTTCGGGTGCTGCACCAGCCGCTGCACCTCGACCACAATCGTTTTTTCCATCTTCGCGCTGGTTACTTTGCCGGTGAGCACGGTACGCTCGCCGCGCTCCGCAGCCGCCGCGCTTTGTGTTTCGGTTGTCATTGCGCCTTCCCTGCCTTTTGCGACTGCAGAGCAGCCGACAGTTCCTGTGCGCGCAGCAACGTCTTCACCCGCGCCAGATCCTTTTTCGCTTCGCGCAGCCGCTTCAGCGCTTCCGCTTGTCCAGTGGAAAGCTGGAACCGCAGCCGGAAAATCTGCTCCGTCAAATCCTTGTGCTGCGCCTGCAGCTCGTCTTTGCCTGCTTCGCGGATCTTCTCAATTCGCCGCGGCATCGTTAAAACCCTCCTACGCGGGCAATGAATTTCGTCGGGATCGGCAGCTTGTTCGCCGCCAAACCCATGGCCTCTCTTGCGGTCGCTTCGTCCACGCCCGCCATCTCGAACATGATGCGTCCCGGCTTCACCACCGCCACCCACTTCTCCGGCGCGCCTTTGCCCTTGCCCATGCGCGTTTCCGCGGGCTTCTTGGTGAACGGCTTGTCCGGAAAAATCCGGATCCACAATTTCCCGCCGCGCTTGATGAAGCGCGTAATCGCCACGCGCGACGCTTCAATCTGCCGGTCGGTGATCCACGCGCATTCCATGGCCTTCAAACCATAGTCGCCAAACGCGAGATCTCCGCCGCGCCACGCCTTGCCGTTGCGCCGGCCGCGCATCTGCTTTCGGTACTTCACTTTCTTCGGCATCAACATCGTTCTGTTCTCGCTTCCCGAATCTCTGCCAAATTTCTACGCCGCGGCGACCGTTTCGCGTTCCTTCTGAATCTTCGAAGCCTTCTTGGGAACGTTTTCGCCCTGATAGACCCAGCACTTCACGCCAATCACTCCATACGTGGTGTTGGCTTCCGCCGTGCCGTAATCAATGTCGGCGCGCAGCGTTTGCAGCGGCAGGCGTCCCTGCAGGTACCACTCTTTGCGCGCGATTTCCGCGCCGTTCAACCGCCCCGCCACGCGCACCTTGATGCCTTTGCAGCCGAAGCGCAGCGCCGAATCCACCGCCTTGCGCATCGCGCGCCGGAACGCCACGCGCTTTTCGAGCTGCAGCGCAATCGATTCCGCCACGAGCTGTGCATCCAGCTCCGGGCGGTGCACTTCCAGGATGTCGATGTGCACTTCGCGCTTGGTGCGCTTCTGCACGTCCTGCTTCAGCTTGTCGATCTCCGCGCCCTTGCGCCCGATGATGATGCCGGGCCGCGCGGTGTAAATGCGCACGACCAGTTTGTTGGCGGCGCGCTCGATGTCGATCGAGCTGATGCCCGCGCTCTTCAGCTTTTCCTTCAGCTCCTTGCGGAGCTTCACGTCTTCGTGAAGCAGGTCGGCGTAGTCCTTGTCCGCGTACCACCGCGACTTATGCGGCTTGTTGTAGCCCAGCCTGAATCCGTACGGATGCGTCTTCTGTCCCATTACTTCTTTCCCTTCTTCGGGGGCGCTTGCTTCCCGGTCAACGCTTTGCGGACACGGCGCGCCGTGCCGCGCACGCCCTTCTGTGCTTCCGCCTCCGCTTCGATCGCCGCGACACGCTGTGCTGCCGCGACGTGATGCTCGGCCACGCCCACCCAGAGGTGCGCCGTGCGCTTCTGATACCGGAACGCGCGGCCCATCGGTGCCGGACGCAGCCGCTTCCAGCGCGGCCCTTCATTCACGAAACAGTTCGCGACGAACAGCTCATCCACATCGAGCGGCGCGCCGGCGTCTTCCGCTTTGCGCTCCGCATTGGCGATGGCACTGCGCAGCACTTTTTCGATGTGCTTGGCGGCGCGCTTTTGCGTGTACTTCAGCGTCTGCAGCGCGTCCTGCGCTTTCGCTCCGCGAATTAAATCCATCACCAGCCGCGCCTTCTGCGGCGACATCCGCACGTGCCGCGCGAGCGCGTGCGCTTCAATCGATCCGGTTTGCGTCTGTACGTCAGCCATAACCTTATGCCTTCGGCGCTGCGGGTGCTGCTGCCGCTGGTGCTGCGCCGCCTCCTGGTGGTGCCACGCCCGCGGCCTTCTCGAGCGCCGCCCTCACGCCGTGTCCCTTGAACGAACGCGTCGGTGAAAATTCCCCCAGCTTGTGCCCGATCATCTGCTCGGTTACATACACGGGAATGAATTTCTTTCCGTTGTGTACGGCGATGGTGTGCCCGATCATTTCCGGCACGATCGTCGAGCGACGCGACCACGTCTTGATCACTTTCTTTTCGTTGCGCGTGTTTAGTCCTTCAACCTTCACGCGCAGATGGCCGTCCACAAACGGCCCTTTTTTCAGTGAGCGTGCCATCGATTTCCTATTCCTCCACTCGCCGCAAGCGGCTCCACTGCGCCCGCCGCATTTTCTTGAATCCCCGCACCGGCCCGGGAACGCGGTGCGACTTCGGGCAGAACGGGCAAACAAACCGCGTGCCCTGCGCGTTCGCAATCCGCTCCACAATGACCGACCAGCCCGGTTTGCAGAGCTTGTACAGAACCGGTTCCAGCGGAACCACCACTGCTTTCTTTGCGATCGGACGCACCAGCTTCGTGCTCTTGCTGCTTGCGCGTTTTGCCGTGCGCTTCACCGGCCGGCTGCGCCGTCCTGCTGCTCGTGTTGTGCGCGTTGCTCGCATTGTTTCTGCTCTCGCCGGGCTGTCTTACCTGCACCACCCGGTTTCTCGCCTCAGTAAACTTCTGGTCCTTATTTCCTGCGCTGGACGATATTTTTGTCCGTGCGCTTGTTGCTTCTCGTCTTCTTGCCCAGTGTCGGGAACGCCCACGGGGTCTGCGGATGATTACCCTTTACCTTGCCTTCGCCGCCGCCGTGCGGATGGTCGACGGGATTCATAGCCACGCCGCGCACGGTTGGTTTTACGCCTTGCCACCGCGTGCGGCCTGCTTTTCCATAGGTTTCATTCTCATGATCGAGGTTGCCGACCTGGCCCACCGTCGCCATGCACTCCACGGAAAACTTGCGAACTTCGCCGGAAGGCAGCTTCACGAGCGCCAGGTCGCCTTCTTTGCTCAGCAACTGCGCCGAGCCGCCGGCCGAACGCACCACCTGCCCGCCGCGCCCCGGATACAGTTCCAGGTTGTGCACCATCGTACCGGGAGGAATGTGCTTGAACTGCAGCGCATTGCCCGGAAGAATGTCCGAGCCCTCGCCGGTCGAAACCGTGGCGCCCACTTCTAATCCCACAGGATGCAGGATGTAGCGCTTGTCGCCATCTGCGTAGTGCAGCAACGCCAGATTCGCGCTGCGGTTCGGGTCATACTCGATGGCCGCCACTTTCGCGGGCACGCCGAGCTTGTCGCGCCGGAAGTCCACCTTGCGGTACTGCTTCTTGTGTCCGCCGCCGCGGTGCCACATCACGATTTCGCCGTGATTGTTGCGCCCGCCCGAGCGCTTCTTCGGTTCCAGCAGCGCCTTCTCTGGCTCTTGCTTGGTGATGTGGCTCTTGTCCACGACGGTGATGAACCGCCGTGATGCCGTATATGGATTAAAGCTCTTCAGTCCCATCGCTGCCTCTTACCTTCTTACTGCAATCTCTCAAACCGTCCCGGTCTTACAGGTTCTCCGCGTACTCAATCATCTTTTCGCCTTCGGCGAGCTTGACGTACGCTTTCTTCCAATCCCGCCGGTAGCCTTCGTTCTGGCCGCGGCGGCGCATCTTGCCCACAAAATTCGCGGTGCGCACCGCAGCTACCTTCACCTTGAAAATCTGCTGCACGGCTTCTTTGATCTCGGTCTTGGTGGCTTTCGCCGAAACTTCAAAGACTACCGTGTGCTGCGTCTCTTTCACGCCGAGGCCTTTTTCCGTGATGATCGGCCGCCGGATAATCTGATAGTGCGGGGCTGCCATCGCTTAGTCCTTCCCCTTTTTCTTTGCCGGCTTGGCGGCTTTCTTCGCCGCTGCCGGTTTCTTCGCTGCGGCTTTTGGCGCAACTTCTTTTCTTGCCGCCTTTGGCGCAGGCGCAATCGTCTCCACGTCCGGCACCACGATGGGCTTCTTCTCCGGATCGAGCGTGTGGCTCAACCGCACCACCACATCTTTCGAGAGCACCACCAGGTCATGCTTCAGCACGTCGTACGGCTGCAAAACGCTGGGCGTCGCCAGCGTCACGCCATCGAGATTCCGGCTCGCGAGTTCCAGATTGCGGTTCTCGCCGTGCGCCACCAGCAACGCCGACTTCGTATGGTTCAGCTTGCCAAGCACTTCGACGAGTGACTGTGTCTTGTGCGTCTCGAGCGTCCAGGCATCCACGACTGTCAACTTCTGCTCCGCGAGTTTTGCCGAAAGCGCCGAGCGCAGTGCGCCGAGAAGCATCTTCTTTGGCAGTGCGTAGCTGTAATCGCGCGGCCTTGGTCCGTGAACCGTGCCGCCATGACGCCAGAGCGGCGAACGGATCGAGCCGACGCGCGCGCGTCCCGTGCCCTTTTGCTTCCAGAGCTTGCGGCCCGCGCCGCTCACTTCGCTCTTTTCCTTGACCTTGTGCGTGCCCCGGCGCAGTCCCCGCAGATACCACCGCGAAGCTTCGTGCAGCAGGTGCTGATTCACCTTCGCGCCAAAGATCGCGTCCGCCAGTTCGACCTGGCCGACCTTCTTGCCACTCAAATTGACTACATCCACGACCGGCATAATCTCTTTTCCTTCTTTACACTGAGCGAAGCGAAGTGTCCCTCCGCCTTATTTCGCCTTTTTCGCCTTGCGGATGAAAATGTACGTTCCGCTCGGCCCTGGAACCGATCCCCGCACCAGCAGCAGGTTTTCGTCGGTGTCCACTTTCACTACTTTCAAATTCTTGGCCGTAACCTTGACGTTGCCCATATGACCTGGAAAGTGCTGGTTCTTCCACACGCGCGATGGGAACGAACTGCCGCCGATGCCGCCCGGCGCGCGATGATGCATCGAACCGTGCGACGCGTCGCCGCCGCGGTAGTGCCAGCGTTTGACGCCGCCTTGAAAGCCCTTGCCTTTGCTCACGCCGCTTACATCCACGAGCTCGCCGGTCTTGAAGTTTTCCACCAGCACGCGGTCGCCAACCTTGGTCTCGTCCTTCGATTCCTCGATGCGCACTTCCTGCATCACTTTCACCGGCGCAACATTGGCCTTTTTGAAGTGGCCGGTCATCGCCTTGTTTACGCGCTGCGGCTTGACGAATTCCACGAGCCCCAACTGCGCGGCCTCGTAGCCGTCGTTCTCTTTCGTCCGGCGCTGCACCACCACGCAAGGGCCCGCCTGAAGCACGGTGCACCCGACGAGCGTGCCGTCTTCGCCGAACACCTGGGTCATGCCCAGCTTGATTCCGATAATTCCGTTGACCGCCATTGCTCTTTCTCTCTCTTGCAGCTTGCCTCGAAGGGTATTGGCTGCGCACTGCTCAGATTTTTGCAATCCCTTGACGACTTACTTCGCCGCGTGCCCGAAGGCCTTGATTTCCACGTCTACGCCCGGCGGCAGGTCCAGCTTCATCAGCGCATCCACCGTGTCCGGCGTCGGCTCCAGAATGTCGATCAGCCGCTTGTGAGTGCGCATTTCAAACTGCTCGCGCGATTTCTTGTCCACATGTGGTGACCGCAATACCGTCCAGCGGTTGATGGTGGTGGGCAGGGGAATCGGCCCGGCCACATCCGCGCCGGTGCGCTTCGCCGTCTCCACGATTTCCCGCGTGGACTGGTCTAGAATTCGGTGGTCGTACGCTTTCAAACGAATACGGATTTTGTCGCCTTGTCTCATTTAGTTTTCCAGACCTACTCGATGATCTCGGTGACGGCTCCGGCGCCGACGGTGTGCCCGCCTTCGCGAATCGCGAACCGCAAGCCCTTTTCCAGCGCTACCGGCGTGATCAATGTCACTTCGCAGCTCACGTTATC
>JACXTT010001407.1_pt1 | contig 39961 bp, 25 predicted proteins | sample 9270951 | NCBI WGS metagenome assembly JACXTT01 (sample SAMN15532306, study PRJNA645909) | rock metagenome | isolation source: weathered quartz diorite | place: Puerto Rico | collected 2017-06-21
TCCCCTATCCCAGCTCCTATCCCAAAAGATGGAGAGTGACGAGCCGCGCTTTGCGTGAAACGAATGACATACGGCTCGAAAGGACTCACCTTTACGCTGCTATGTGTATTACTATCGTATAAGAGTAGTTCCGAATTGTCAGCTCCAAGTTTCGTCCGCCATTCGGCATCGGCGCCGAGGAAAACGAGAGCGTTGTTGTCGAGCACGGCGCGACGCTTCCCGTCTTGATCTACAATTTCAAATCCTTTTTGCACGCGGATATTCTTAGGAATAAGAAGGCGAGGCATTACGCCACGTTGACCTAACTGGTTCGCGGTAATCCCGCCCAGGAAGCCCATGAGGGCCGCAGAAATAAGCACCATTCCATATTGTGTCTTGCTCATGATCAGTGCTCCTTCTACAAAAGAACTCCACCCCCTGCTCGAATTTCAACTTCTACAGGAATTCCTTCTAAGGTTTGGGGAATCTGTTTGTCATTGTCTTTATTCTCGGGAAGTAAGAAAACAATAAACCCCTTCGCTCCCATGCCGAATCCATGCACGCCCGGGATGCTCATGATTTCTTTCATGTGGCGGGCTTGAATACGTTTCATTTCGACGCGAGAAATCGTCAAGTCTTTGGAGAAAGGTTCCTCATCGGTTGGACCGACATAAGGTTGATTGCCGATATACCAAATCTCTTGACCGTGTTTATATGGCTCTTTACCTTGAGGTCGTCCCGGTGCGGGATCGGGAATCTCACGATTGATAATGACTCCTGTGCCAGGAACTTCCTCGTAGATTCCATAGCAATTGTCACAGGCCAGTTTAAAACAGTGTGGACACGCGGGATGAGGAATCCGTTTGGCGGTGGCCAAGGGCCCCCCTTCGCCCCGAGGCATCGGATTGGGAGTTGGGCTCTCAATCGACGAACATTCCGACCCAGGAGAAAGCTGGCGGTCTGCTTGCGATAATGGAGAAGCTCCAGGAGCAGGGGGCGCGGCGGCAGGCTCATCCGGGACAGCAGCCTGAGTCTTCTTTGGAACCTCCCAGAGAATCTTGCCCTGGGCGTCAGAGAGCCGTAGCAACTGTTCCGTTGCGCTCAATTCCACTCGATCGCCGATGTTCGCGCCGAATAGCCGTAGACGTCCTCCATCAGCATCGAGCGCTACAGACGGGGGATCTCCGGCATTGCCTTTTTGCGGAAAAAAAACGAGTCCGGACTTATCTAGCGTGACCCGAATCGTTCCATGTTTATCAACCCCTTCGAAGCGTGTGGCGTGCAAGACGCGGGCAGGTAACAACCAGGAGCCAACCGCTCCCCCAAGCACGCCGGAGACAATCGCAACTAAAAGAACAAGGCCAAATTGAGACGCCCTCATGTTTCCCCCTTTTGGTTGAGGGTCTCATTCTAGGCGTAAAATCGGATAGGTCAACGAGTAAGGAAGATACTCTTTATTTTCGTATTCTGTCTAGACACTGACGGAACAGCCGATGCCAATTAGTGACTGTGCCAAACTGATGGATGTACCCATCGAGCCCGAGCAAGGCGCGGAGCAAAAAAAGGCGATGCCCGGGCGCGTTGAAGATGCGGTGCTCTATGCCAATACTGGTAATTTCCACGGTCTTGGCGACGGAGTCAAAATCACACGGATCGAAGTCGTGATCCGTGACCAGCCCCTCAAACATGATGTACATCACGCGCACTAACGGCGCGGGGTCCTGCTCGGGATCGAGGTAACCAAGTGTGACAAAACAGCGCGCCATGGCCTGTTCGTCACGATGAAGAACAGCGCGAGCTAAATCCAAATAACCTTTGCGGATCGGTTCGGGAAAGAGGCGGACGCTGCCAAAATCGAGCATCGCCAGCTTCGGGTGGTACGTCACCAAATAATTACCCGGATGCGGATCGGTGTGCAGTACGCCAAACTCACAGATCTGTCGCCAGGTGATCTTGAAGTATTTGAGCACCACCCAGTCCTGTAACTCCTTGTCTACTCCCGGCGCGGCGATATCTTGTAGTTTATAGCCGTCGATGAATTCCATCGTGAGCACACGACGGGAAGAAAAATCTGGATACACCTGCGGAACGACTATTTCTTCATCATCAGCAAACAAACGTTGAAAGAGTGCAATGTTCTCCGCCTCGTGCACATAATCAAGCTCTTCGTAGAGCCGCTCCTCCATCTCTTGGTAGAGCTCGCTGGCGTCGAACTTTTGGCGCAAGACATCGCGGGTGATCAACGTAAACACGTGCAATAACGATTGCATGTTCTTGAGGTCCTGCGTCACCGTTTTGTCCACGCCGGGATACTGGACCTTCACGACCACCTCTGCGCCGCTTTTTAACCGTGCTCGATGCACCTGCCCAAGCGACGCCGCCGCAAAGGCGTCATACGCAAAACTCTTGAACAATTGCTCTGGATATTTGCCGAGTTCCTTTTTAACTTGTTCGCGAATTAAGGCGTAGTCCATCGGCGGAACGGAGGACTGCACCACCGAAAGAACGCCAACGACTTCGGAAGGGAGAATATCCGTCCGCATACTCAACATCTGCACTAATTTCATGAACGCGCCGCGCAGTTCTTGTGAACTTTCCACAATGCGCAGCGCATTCTTCAGATGCAGATCGAGAAGCCCTTGTTCTTTCTTATCCGCAGACTGGAATGGGCTTTTAAGGGCGCGCCACAGATAGCTGCCGCCGACAGAGGTAGTCAGCGAGCCCACTTGCAAGGCGCGCTTGGCCCGCCCCTGCGTTAAGCTGGAAGATTTGCGTTTGGTGGGCACGAGAGACGATTCATCAGCGTCGCCGCCGCGGCAGCGCCGAAGCCATTATCAATGTTGACAACAGTAATGCCAGCCGCACAGGAATTCAGCATGGCCAGAAGGGCGGCCAGGCCGTTGAAACTGGCGCCGTAGCCGATGCTCGTCGGCACGGCAATAACCGGCCGGTCGACTAAGCCGCCGATCACGCTCGGCAGTGCCCCTTCCATGCCGGCCACCACAATGAGGACAGAGGCGGCGTACAACTTTTCCAAACTGCTAAGGAGACGATGTAAACCAGCAACTCCCACGTCATATAGACGCTCCACACGATTCCCGAGGAGTTCGGCGGTGACCCCAGCTTCTTCAGCAACCGGCAAATCGGCGGTTCCGGCGGAGATAACCAGGATAGTCCCCTGACCAGCAGGCGGCGTCGGCGGGTCGCCCAAAGCGCCAACGCGGCCGTCCGGATAATAGCGCAACATTGGCAGCGCAGCCCGCACCTCTCGCGCCTCGCGTTCCTCTAAGCGCGTGATCACCGCCTGTTGACCGTGAGCCACTAACCGTTGCGCGATCTCGATAATTTGTCGCCCGGTCTTTCCTTGTCCAAGAATGACTTCAGGAAACCCCTTGCGTAGTGCGCGATGGTGATCAACTCGAGCGAAGCCCAGGTCTTCAAAAGGAAGAGTTTTCAGGGCGTCCAGTGCTTGCTCGACGGTTGCTTCACCCCGTTGCACTCGGGTAAGTAAGTCGAAAAGTTGAGTACGGTCCATACTACCGCCGAAGAGTACGCCTAACGAAAATGATCGTGACCCACACGTGGAGGCAGGTAGGGGGTCCCATCTGGTCCGTCGACACGAATACCTTCTGTTTGCGGAACAATACGCCCGATACAGGTGATTGCACAGTCACACTGCTGAGCTATCTCCGCCACAGCGGCGCGATATGCCGCCGGAGCTGAGAAGAGGAGTTCGTAGTCTTCACCGCCAGTCAAAGCAAAACTCCATTCCCGCTCCCCCACAAGTCCGCGATAAGCAGGAGACAAGGGCAGCGCCTGCGCCTCAATAAGAGCGCCGACGTGACTCGCTTCGCACAGATGTCCCAAGTCCTGTAATAATCCATCGCTTACGTCAATCATCGCCGTGGCAATACTTCGAGCAGCCACTTCTCGACCTACAGTGACGCGAGCAGACGGCGTCAAAAAACGCACTTTTACCGCCTTCGCTAGAGCGTCATCTCGCCCTTCTTGCAGCATCCGCAGCCCTAGTGCTGAGTCTCCTGGCGTTCCAGTGATATACACCTCGTCGCCGAGGCGAGCGCCAGCCCGTTTGACCACGCCGTGCGCCGCGTGACCGAGCAACGTTACCGAAATCATGAAACAGGGAGCAGCGCTCATGTTGCCGCCGATCAGCGCGACATGGTGCGCTTCAGCAGCTCGAAGAAATCCAGCGAAGAACTCGTCGAGTTCTTCAACGTCGCATTCCTGCGGCGCGCCGATGCTGAGCAGAGCAAAAGTTGGTTCGGCGCCCATCGCGGCAATATCGCTTGCATTTGTAGCAAAGGCCTTTTCTCCGACCAGCGAAAAGGCGGCCCATTCGCGCCGGAAGTGGACATTTTCAATCATGGCGTCAGTCGTGAGGACCGTCGTCCCGGGGAGAGACAACGCCGCACAATCATCGCCAATTCCCAATAGCACACGGGGGTCGGATGGAACCCAGCGACGGAGACGGTGCAAAAACGGAAATTCTCCCAGCTCGCGGAGCTTCATCCTGGGCCTACGCCTTTAACCGAAAAGTTCTTTGACCTTCTCGAAGAAACCTTTGCTCATGGGATTTACATCTTCACCATCCAATCGAGCAAACTCTTCTAAAAGTTCTCGTTGTTTCGCAGTCAATTTGCGCGGAGTCTCGACCACAACACGGACGAGTTGATCGCCGCGGCCGCCGCCATGTAAGTCCACGACGCCTTTCCCGCGCAGGCGGAAGACGCTGCCGGCTTGCGTCCCAGGCGGCACTTTCATTTTCAGTTTTCCCTCAAGCGTGGGGACTTCGATCTCGGCTCCCAAGGCCGCTTGCGGGAAACTCACCGGCAACTCACACACTACATCGTTGTTCTGACGTGAAAATAAAGGGTGTTCACGCACTCGCAATATGACATAGAGGTCTCCAGGCTGACCACCAGCGAGACTTGCTTCACCTTCATTGCGCAATTTGAGTCGCGCGCCAGTATCCACCCCTGCGGGGATCTTTACCTGGAGCGTAGAGCTTTTCCGTGTCGCTCCAGTCCCACGACACGTTGTGCAAGGATCAGCAATTACTGTCCCTTGTCCGCCGCACTGACTACACGTGCGGGCGATTGTAAAAAATCCCTGCTGAAAACGCACTTGCCCGCTGCCACGGCACGCCGTGCACGTTTTGGGCGTGGTGCCCGGCTTAGCGCCTTTGCCTTGACACGTCTCACACGTAGTCATGCGGGGGATGGTGAGTGTTTTCTCCGTCCCGAACGCCGCTTCTTCAAAAGAAATTTCTAGATTGTAACTAAGATCCTCGCCACGGCGCGGGCGACGCCGACCGCCGCGCCCTCCTCCGGCGCCAAAGATATCTCCAAAGATATCTCCAAAAATATCTTCGAAATTGCCGGAGAAATCAAACCCACCGCTAAAGCCGGCGCCGCCACCGCCTTGTTCAAACGCTGCATGACCGAACCGGTCGTATTGCACGCGTTTTTCTGGATCACTTAATACGGAGTAGGCTTCGGACAGCTCTTTGAATTTTTCTTCAGCAGCTTTGTCGCCGGGATTTCGATCGGGATGGTAACGCAACGCCGCTTTCCGATAGGCTTTTTTGATATCGTCTTCGCCAGCATCACGTTTAATACCCAACAGTTCGTAATAATCGGCTTTCGTTGCCATACCTTGCGCCCATCCCCCCATAACAAAAAGCCCCCCCTCTTCCAATGGCAGAAAGAGGGGGGGCCTCGGGACCGTTTATGCGAGATTGCTCTGCGTCACTTTACTTCTTCAAAATCAGCATCTACCACGTTATCTTTACCAGCGCCTGAGTCGCCGCCGCTTGCCTGCCCATTGCCATCCTGCGCGTCATGCCCACCTGCCTGTTGTTCTTTCGCCACCTTCGCGTACATCGCTTCAGCAAGTTTATGCGACGATTGTGTGAGTTCCTCCATTGCCGCTTTCATAGCGTCAATGTCTTCCCCCTCAATGGCCTTCTTTGCCTTTTCCATCGCATCTTCGATGTTCTTCGCCGTCGCTTCATCTACATCGCCGCGATGATCTTTCAAAGACTTTTCGGTTGAGTACACCAGCGAATCCAACTGGTTTTTCACCTCGATGCGTTCGCGTTTCTTTTTATCCTCTTCGGCGTGCGCCTCGGCGTCTTTTATCATTTGCTTAATTTCAGCTTCCGAGAGACCGCTCGAGGCAGTGATGCGAATCGACTGCTCCTTATTGGTGCCGAGATCTTTAGCGTTCACGTGCACGATGCCGTTCGCGTCGATATCAAAGGTCACCTCTACTTGCGGGACCCCGCGCGGCGCCGACGGAATCCCTACCAGGTCAAATTGCCCCAACAGTTTGTTATCCGCCGCCATTTCGCGCTCGCCCTGGAACACGCGGATGGTAACCGCTGTCTGATTATCTGCAGCAGTTGAGAAGACCTGACTCTTCTTCGTAGGAATCGTGGTGTTCTTCTCGATTAAGCGGGTAAACACCCCACCCAGGGTTTCGATCCCGAGGGACAGCGGCGTCACGTCTAACAACAACACGTCTTTGACTTCGCCTTTTAACACTGCACCCTGGATCGCAGCGCCAATCGCGACCACTTCATCCGGATTTACGCCTTTATGCGGCTCTTTGCCGAAAATCTCGCGCGCCCGTTCCTGTACAGCAGGCATACGCGTCATGCCGCCCACCAGAACCACTTCGTCAATCTGTCGCGCGGATAGGCCAGAATCTTTCAGCGCGGTCACACATGGACCTTCCAGACGATCAAGCAAATCGGCGCAGAGCGCTTCTAATTTGGCGCGGGTCAATTTCATCGTCAGATGCTTCGGGCCGCTCTGATCCGCGGTAATAAACGGTAAATTGACCTCCGTTTCCATCGAAGATGAAAGCTCAATCTTCGCCTTTTCTCCAGCTTCCTTGAGCCGTTGCAGAGCCATGCGGTCCTTACGAAGATCCACACCTTGGTCTTTCTTGAATTCGTCGGCCAAGTAATCGATGATGCGTTGATCGAAATCATCGCCGCCGAGGAAGGTGTCGCCGTTTGTCGATTTGACCTCGAAGACGCCTTCGCCTACTTCCAGAACCGAGACATCGAAAGTTCCACCGCCAAGGTCGAAGACGGCAATCTTCTCGTCTTTCTTTTTATCCAAACCATAAGCTAAGGAAGCTGCGGTCGGCTCGTTAATAATGCGCAGCACGTTCAGCCCAGCAATACGTCCAGCGTCTTTGGTCGCTTGCCGCTGGGCGTCGTTAAAATAAGCAGGGACTGTCACAACCGCATCGGTTACTTTTTCTCCGAGATAGTCTTCAGCGGTCTGCTTCATTTTCTGCAAGATAAAAGCAGAGATCTCTGGCGGGCTGTATTTCTTGCCGCGGCTCTCGACCCAAGCCGCGTTACTCTCCGCCTCAACGATGCGGTACGGCAGCAAGCTCTTGGCTTTGCGTACTTCGGCATCATCTATACGGCGACCGATGAGACGTTTAATGGAAAAAATAGTATTCTCTGGATTGGTAATCGCTTGGCGCCGCGCAATCTGTCCAACTAACCGTTCACCACTTTCCGTGAACGCGACTACCGAAGGGGTGATGCGACTCCCTTCAGAATTGGTAAGGACTTTTGGCTCGCCTCCTTCCATGACCGCGACTACCGAATTAGTCGTCCCTAAGTCGATACCGATAACCTTTGCCATACATGTTCTCCTTACAAAAAACCTCGCCTGCCTTGTTCCTTCAATCAATCACAATGCGTCGTCTTTTCTTGATGTAATCATCAACTGCTCAATACGCAACTTTTTTATGTTTCAGTGCTCTGTTCTCCTGCAGGCGCTTTCGCAACGGTCACCAACGCTGGTCGTAGCAAACGCCCGTACAACAAATACGCAGGACGATATTCCTCAACAACCGTATTGGGCGTCACGTCAGCTTTCTCTACTTGAGCCATGGCTTCATGCTTGGAAGGATCAAAGGGCTGGCCTTTCGCCTCCTCACGAGTCACCCCGTGTTTCTCCATGGTATCAAGAAATGAGCGCACGACCAAAGTCACACCGTCTACAAGCGATTGCCCATTCCCGCTGCCCTGCGCGTGATTCACGGCCCGCTCAAGATTGTCGAGGATTGGCAAAAGATCACGCATCAGAGGTTCGTTGGCAAAGCGAAGAAACTCAGATTTTTCCCGCTGCATGCGGCGTTTGAAATTTTCTAACTCAGCTCGCTCTCGCATGAATAAATCATAATGTGCTTTTGCTTCCGCTTCTTTTTCCGAAAGTTTAGCGAGGAGCGTCGCTGTTTCATCGGCTCCTGTATTTGCCCGCGCTTCTACTGCGTCAGTTGGTGGAGTCTCTTGATCTGGTTTTTCCGTCTCCATGCACACTACCCCTTGTGAAAACTGCAGTCTTTTTTATGCTGTTATAAGCAACAATGACCGCAATGAAATGTAAGAACCACCTCCCACAGTGTCAAGGCAAAAATGCTTGAAGAACGCACACCCGCTCTCGTCCTCCGCAGCCGCCCGCACGGAGAGTCAGATAAAATCGTCACCTTCCTGACCAAGGATTGGGGAAAAATCACCGGCATCGCCAAAGGAGCAAAACGTTCACAGCGACGTTTCGTCAACGTGCTCGAACCCTTCACTCATGTACAGTTACGGTTTCGTCCAAGTCGTCCCAATCACGCCAATGAATTGGTCTTCATTCTCGGCTGTGACTTGCTCCAGAGCTTTCGGGGGCCCAGTCGCGATTTGCAGCGCTTCGCTATAGCTAGTTACTGTAGTGAATTGATTGACGTTATGGTGACTGGACGGGAAGCAGGAGAAGAGATCTATGCCCTACTTCTGGACAGTCTTCAGGGGCTTGAAACAACGAAGCCGATTTCTTCAGTGTTTCTCCCCACGTTTGAGCTTTTGCTGTTGGCGCATACAGGATACGCTCCCTATCTGAGCGATTGCCAGCAATGTGGACGCCCAGTAGAAGAGCTGTCGTCGCAGTGGGTATTCGCGCCCAGTCTGGGAGGACTCCTGTGCGCCCGTTGCCGCGACCGCGGCGGCGCCACGTTGCTACTCTCAGATGAAACTGTTCGCTTGCTCGCCGTCTCAAGGAACGCAGCGATCACGGAAGTCCTTTCTACAATAGCCTCTCCGCGCGTTTTCAAAGAGCTGCGGGCGTTGGCTGGAGGCATGTTGTCTCGCCATCTCCACCGACCTTTAAAATCTCGTGTCTTTCTTGAGCAGGCGCATTTACTTACCGAGGATTCGGTTGACGCTCCCCCGGGGGAATGATAGGGCTCCTACCTTATGTCGGTTACAATGGAAAAAGTTGTGAACCTGTGCAAACGGCGCGGGTTCGTCTTCCCGTCGAGTGAAATCTACGGCGGATTCGCCAGCACGTGGGACTATGGCCCGCTCGGCGTCGAACTCAAACGCAACATTCGGGAAGCCTGGTGGCGCTACATGGTAACCGGGCGCGATAACGTCGTTGGCCTGGAGAGCGCGATTCTCATGCATCCTCGCGTGTGGGAAGCCTCTGGCCATGTGGCTGGGTTCTCCGATCCACTGGTGGACTGCCGAGTGTGCAAGCGTCGCTTTCGTGCGGACCACATTCCACCTAAGGAAGAACGCCAATGCCCCAAAGGCGCGGAATGTGACCTGACCGAGGCGCGGCAATTTAATTTGATGTTTAAAACTTTTGTCGGCCCGGTGGAAGAAGACGCCGCCGTCGCCTTTTTACGACCCGAGACCGCCCAAGGCATGTTTGTCAACTTTCTCAATGTCCAACAAGCGGGTCGACTCAAACCTCCGTTCGGTATTGCCCAGATCGGTAAATCTTTCCGCAACGAAATCACTCCAGGCAATTTTATTTTTCGCACGCGTGAATTCGAACAGATGGAAATGGAATTCTTCGTCAAACCAGGGACAGACGATGAATGGTTCGAATACTGGCGCGAACAGCGGATGAACTGGTACACCTCGCGGCTGGGCATTAAACCGGAGAAGCTTCGCTTCTACGACCATCCTAAAGAAGATCTTGCCCATTATTCCAAAGCGACAACAGATATTGAATACCTGTATCCGTTCGGCTGGGGAGAACTCGAAGGCGTCGCCAGTCGCACCGATTATGATCTCCGTCAACATGCCGAATACAGCGGCAAAGACCTGACCTTCTTTGACGAAGAAACCCGCGAACGCTATCGCCCCTATGTGATTGAGCCAGCAGCGGGCGTCGATCGTATCCTGCTGATCACACTGCTTGACGCCTACGACGAGGATGTACAAGAAGGTGAAGCGCGCATCGTGCTGCGTCTGCACCCGCGCCTTGCGCCAATCAAGGTTGGCGTCTTCCCTTTGCTTCGCAAAGACGGGCATCCAGAAAAAGCACAAGAGATCCGCAATATCCTGAAAGAGCGCTTCGCAGTGTTCTACGATCAAGCCGGGTCAATTGGTCGGCGCTATCGGCGACAGGATGAAGTCGGCACCCCGTTTGGCCTCACGGTTGATCATCAGACAATGCAAGATAATACTGTCACACTGCGTGATCGTGACACTTTAGAGCAAGTGCGTATTCCGGTGGAGCGGCTAATTCCGGAATTGACGCAGCGCATTGAAGCTTGATCTTCCCTTCATTCCTTGAATGTAAGTCTCATGTCTCTATAGCCGCTGAGAAGTGCGATCGTACTGCTGCTGCATCTTTAGCAATGCGGCTCACCGTATGATCGCCCCCCACTTCTCGCGCTTTTCTGCTTTGGAGGAAAAGAACTTTTTGTGATAACCGCTTACCATTGACGAAGACGTTTATACGTTTCCAGCACGTGCGGGGGAATAACGAGCGGATGCTCAAGACGCTCCCACCCTTCGGGGTTGAGAAACTGTCCGGGCGTACAGGCGCGCCACGCATTCTTGCCGTGACGTACGTATACGAAGACCCCAGGATTTGACAGCCGCATCAGTCGTTTTCCATTTTGGAGGGCAATCTGCAATAGCCGGGCGTCTTCAGCTAAGTTCACTTCCGGATAACGCGCTCCCTCGTTCCATAACGCACGGCGATACACCAGCGTGCCGCCATGCACATTGCCGAAAAACATCCGCGCGTGCAGCTCCGGCTGGGTGCGCCAAAACACGCCGCTCGCAAGCTCCAACACAAACGCATTTTCTAGACCAGTGAGGTCTGCACTCCCCGTCATGATCGGTGTGACCTGATAACGAAGCCGGTCAGGCGCATACCAGTCGTCATCATCCCAGTGCGCAATGAGCGTTCCGCGCGCGTGCTGACACGCGAGATTCCGTTTGGCGCCGATAGAGAGGCGCGTGCGCAACCGTAGGTAACGGATATTAGGAATGTTCTCTACCAAGTCACTAATAGATTCACTCCCATCGTCAACAATGATCAGCTCAGTATTGGGATAGTCTTGCGCCTGGAACTGGCGCAAGGAAAAGGGAATAAACTGTCGGCGGTTATAGGTCGGCATGATACAGGAGACAAGAGGAAAATCTCCTCCGTTCATTGCCAATGTAGCGCCATGATAGACATACCGTTCATCCCCGAGGAGGGCATAGACTTGATCATTCGGTATCGCTCGCCAGTAGGCCCCGGTGAGTGCTTTCCGACTGGTGTTAGTTCTATGGACCATGGCGACGCAGAGCGTCGGCTCGGCGAGGTCGACAACGTGGTTACCGCTGCTACTCCACACAAAACGGGAATCCTCTCCAACTTGAATGTCCGGAAAGCGGTGTTGTTTCCAGAAGCGCTTACGATAGGCAAGGGTATTGCCGGCCACCCATGTTGCTCCTGGTCCTTTGTAGTGGTACTCCCATGCACGATCAGTCAGCGGACCGTAATAAAAAACGCGACTACTTCCGCACAGATGTGCTCCATGCTCCTGCATCACACGGACTTGCTTCCCCACGCGCCACGATGGATACCAGTCATCGTCATCCCAGTGGATGATGATCTCACCGCGCGCCTGCGTACAAGCGAGATTGCGCTTGGCGCCAATTGTCAACTTTCGCTCCAGTCGAATGTAGCGAATACGTGCATCATCGGGGATACAGTCAGCAATTGCATCTGTTCCGTCATCAACAACCAGTAGTTCACAGTTGGTGTAGTCTTGCCGGAGGAAGCAACGGATTGCCTGAGGGATAAAGCTGCGACGATTGTAGGTGGGCATGATACAAGTGACCAGCGGATGGGCGGGTTGGGATACTTCCACTCTGCCAGCTTCTCCGGAGTCACGGTCCTGGTCCATCCGAGTGAAATGAGGAACCAAAGCCCCTCGCACGCTCACAACGGCCGGTGGAGCACTCTCGCGGCCTGCAGCTTGTTCACTAAGTAATGACTGTTGAATAGTTATCAACCCTACCGGGGCGAAGTTGGGACACGCCTCGCCACGACAGTGTGGTCGATAGTCTGCCTTTTCCCCGCGAAGCCGTGCGCCACAGAATTTGTTCTGATAACGACGTTTGCTCTCCTCGAAGTGGAGCGCCTCGTTATGTCGCCGGCGCGCGGTAAACGGCAAACGATAGACGTAGGCTGCACAGGCCCAGACGCCCTTCCAACCAGCGCGCGCCGCGCGAATGTTGTAGTCCATCTCCCAACATGGACCGAGGCCATAGCCTTCATCGGCCGCGCCGATTGCGTGGATCACTTCACGCCGCACGGCGTAGCAAAAGTCAGCAAGACTGTAGAGCGGCTCCAAGGTGCGCCATGTCCGACCGAATCGCCGAGTCGCCTCTGCCGCCGTGCGGGCCACCTCATCCAATGTTCCACCACCCCGTGGAAATACTCTCTGTTCGTTCCATGCCTGGTTGGTGGAGGGTCCCGCCAACCCATGTTGCGGATCCGCATCCAGCGCCGCCACAAGATGGTCCAACCACCCTGGCCCGACGAGCACGCCGCTTTCCAATAGGACGAACAGGTCAGCATCTTCCGCTCGCACCAAACGATTGAAGCATGCCGCTGCGCCGTGCGGCGGCGTCGTCGCCGATTGCGGAAGGTCAGACAGCGTTTCCAGCACTTTTTGTGTTGGAGCGTCGGCTCCGTCCGGTAGAAGCAGAAGCCCATGCGCGGAAGACGTATGCGATTGCAGACTAGCAAGCGTCGCCCGCAATCGCTCCGGCTCAGAGTGCACAGAAATGCCGATGCAAATTCGTTTCATGGCGTTGACGAAGAAGGTGCAACGAAAACGGCAGGCGTCTCCCTAACCGACAAGTGCGCCGCTGACCGTCGGCGGAGATGGTTCTCGATGAGGGCAAGGCCAAGACGATCGTCCTCCGCGATTCCTTCTTCTGCAGCCCAGAGGCGCACCACCCCATAGCCGGCGGCTTCGATACGGCGAAGCGCGCCGTCAACCGTACCGCCCTTGTAGGTGGCGTCATGAATAAGGATCAGACCGCCTGGACAAACCAATTGCGTAGCTAGTTGAAATTCGGCCCATACATGTTCTTCAGTATGCACCGAGTCTAGTAAAACGGCATCGTAGCACTCCCCCGTTTCGAGGGCCTTTGCCATACCAGTGAGAGCATCGCCAATGCGTGCATTAATCCGCGAGCGGATCGTCTCCGGGAGGAGGGCCCACAGTGCTTCACATTCAGGGTACGACTGAAGATCCAACGTCACCACACGGCCATCCGGTCGATGCGCGACAGCGGAAGCCAAACACGCTGCGGAAACCCCACGGGCTGTCCCTGTTTCAAGAACACGGACACAGCCGTTTGAACGGATCAAATAATGCAACAATGCAAACAATGGGAACGTGGTAGGATCGCGTACGACTGCCCCTCGTGCGTCGGTCGTCCCATAAAAAGACCACGCTAGGCTCGTCAAGCCGTGACGCCCAACCCAGGCGCGCAGTGCGGTGAGGAAATGCTCATAACTATCTTCACCACCGCGGCCAACCAATGGATTTGCTACCCGTGCAAACAGATTGCGCCATTCTGGATATTTGTGGCGTCCAAGACCATTGAAGTGCAGAACCCGCACCGGATGGCCATCCCAGACCGCCTGTATGCGTCCTTCCTGGGAGGAGAACTCAACCTCTTGAGAATTGAGTTGCAGATTGTAGCCAGCGTCTAATTCAACGCCGCAGCGTAACCGCGCCAATGCGAGATTGAAAAGAAACTGGTTGCGCCACCAGATGTCCCGCTTCTCATCAGTCCAGCGCGGGGCATGGGGCAAGCCGCGCAAAAAGCTATCGAGAGCCAGCAATGCAGCGCGACCGCCAGCAAATAATCCGTCATTCACAACTAGGGAGTATTCCCCTTCCCCATCTGGATTGCCTAACAATAATTTGAGGTCGGCGTCACGACCACCGTAGACTGAGCGGAGGGCGTGCCCAAGCGTATCGAAGTGATGCCAACCGCGACCGTTGCCTTCACGGCATGCGAGAATACTCCCTTCGGGACAGGCATCGATGGCGTGGAAGACAGGTCGGAGATCGCTCAACACGAGCATATCGGCGTCAAGGCAAAGAAACCGTTCGGCGTTGACCACGCGAGCGATGGAATACAAGGCCGCTTTCGTCGTCGCATTAATGCGTGCATGAGACCGACACTGAATAACCGTCGCTTGGTACTTTCGCGCAACCTGTTCACAGGCGGCGTCGCCGTCAACAATTAAGACAACGAGAAGAGCATCTTGAAGCCCGCCATTCGCATAGAGTGATCCCAGCAGATCATCAAGCAGAGCCTCAAAACCTGGAGAAACCACAGTGGCGATACAATGGGTCGCGCGCGGCAGTAGGGCTGGCGAGATCATTTCCACGCGTCCCAAACAATCGAGCAACTTGCTCCCTGCCATCAGCGTATCGCTCACCTGCGGATCAAGCCACACGGCATGACAATACTCCCACCGATTGGTGCGGACCACCAACTCCAGATGTTCCGCGCCCGTGATGTCAGCGAGGAGAGTACGAGGTGATTCCCCAGGCCGCACATACAGCGCTACGGCAACTTCCCGCCCGTCCGCCATGACTGAAAAATGCGCATAAGAGCTTTTCTCCCGTACGTCATCATTGAGTGCGACTTGGCAGGAGAAGCTCACAAAGCGCCGATCCACCTGGAAGCGCAAGTATGCCGGCGGATGGGTGCTCAAAGCGTGCGGATACTGTTGGCGCTGGATAGAGACTGTTTTGTTTTCGTATCCTAGACTGCCGTGCATCCCCAGGTCGCCATACCCAACATGAGCTTCAAGCAATGGAAAAGAGTCAAGGTACATGGAGGTCCTTTCTACGCACTGCCGCCAGAGAGACGCGAGGGTGGAGATCTTGAGGTTGTTGAGTCGCGCCGAATTCAGGGGCGGCAGTCTCGTGGTTAAACAATAATTGCAGAAGGTCCGCTGCCTTCAAATTTTGTACAGATAAGCCTAAATCTTTCCGCATTTCCAACAACACGGCAGTGAACTGCGAGACAAGCTCAGATCTTTGCGGACTCAAGCTCGTCGCGAGCGCTCGCAGGGCGCCATAGGCGTCCACAACGCCAGGGGAGCCGTGGAGAACGAGTAGACATTCCAAAGCTTCTAGATTGTCCGATCGCAGGTCTGAACTCTTCAGACCCTGACCCCCTTCATGCTGTAGCTCCTCCTTCCACGCCGCAATGAGCTGTTGATACGTCGTAGTTTTTTCAGCATGGGCTGATTGTCCTTTGATCTGCCTGCTTGCCTCGCTGAGGCTGCTCGCAATAATCCAGGCGGCCATGAGCGCGACGACCGAGGCGACAGCAGTAACCACAGCGACTTGAAAGTCTATTTTCGCAAAAATCCCTACGAGATATTCAAGAGCAAAATATCCACCCACGCTCAGTGCGATAAGGACAGCGAGGCTAAAAAGCACAGTCAGAGTTTGGCTGAAAAATTTCATAATGGCTCCTCCAGTTCAGGTTGTATCTGAGGGTTACAGCGTGGAACGCTCATTCCTCGTCTTCCGGTCCGAATCGGGGTCCGCCTTCCGGAGTATGGAACATGTGGTCGACCTCCTCTCCATATTCGGATTCTGCGTTGATCTCGGCGTGAGAAGGGACCCGCCACTCCCCAGCGCCGCGAACCGAGAGGAGATCGAGGATAGCCTGACTAATGTTGATCTCGAGGGGGCCGATGTCAGTTTCGCTCGCCTGCGCATCCAGAAATCTGACATCATCCACGACGCCATGGAGCTGAAATGTTTCTACTCGGTTTAGTCCTCGCCATCGACTGAGTAAGATTCGCATGCCAAGCAGTTCACTCATCAAGACAGGGGCTCCATGGTATTGGGTTTCTACTAACGTGCAGCCTAAGGCCTGCTCTACTAACGATTGCATTTCGCTGAGCGGCGCCGTAGCGTCGATCCGTATGGAAAATCCTAGAACAGTGCGTCTCATATTTGAGGTTTCCTTTTCCACTAGAACTCTCTTCTGCAAACTCTCATCAGGACTTTCTCAGTACAATGGAAGACGTGCCGACCCGCGGCACGGTCGGAAAGCGACCCGCTAACGCCGCAGCAACTTGCCGCGAGAGAGTGAGTAATTGCGGAGTATGAGCAGCGGACGGGAAAATTTTTCCATTGACCACCGGAGCACCCCCTCTCTCAGCCGCAGTGTAGTCTGCAGCGTGCACGACATAGAGATCAACGTCAAAATCCCTGGCGTCGAAGTGTGTCATCCCTTTGTGTGGTCCACGCCAACCGGTGAACGAGCTTCCAGTGAATTGCACAGGGGCTCCTTTGTAACTAAACGTCTTAATGGTGTCGATGATGCCCTGTTTTGTCTGTTCCCACCCTTTTCTCCAGATCTCGTCGCCTTTCGTCCTCAAGGTTGTATCGATCTCGTCTTTACTCAAATCCGGGATGCCGCTCGTCGCCCCCCAGGCTTTGAGAGCACTGAGCAGGCTGTTCGCTTTTGTAACGAGCACCTGGACGCGGCTCTTCGCCTCGGTCTCGGAAATTGTCGCTCCTCCGGCAGACGGCTTAGGAAAAAGCTCATTGTAGATTCTGTTAAACTCCGCAATCTGGGGCGCTTGCAGAGCATTAATTTGAGGAAGCAGCTTGGTATCGAACTCTCTCCGGATTTGAGCTTCGGTGATCGTGGTCATGTAATGCTTGAATTGGTCAATGGCGACATGGGCGTCATGGAACTTTTGCGTCAATGGCAACTTGTTGCCGGACGCCATTTCGACCTCGACGCCGTCTCCTTGCGGCTCGAAGGTCAACTCGTGGCCGGCGCTTGCCAAAGCGAAAGGAACCGTGACCTGTGGCCGTTCGGCGCCTGCCTCTAAATCTGCTTTACTGGTGTCCCGTTCAGGATTGATCACGCCGTGAACGTGAACAACCTCTTTGGTTTGAGTTTTGCTGTCGCTAACTAGAGTCAACTCTGTCATCTTGTACTTTGCTTTGATCCCCTTGAGGTTGCTTTCGATCTTCTTTCTATCTTTGCGCTCGCTCTGGAGTAGGCTCTGCGCTTCAGCAATCCCTTTGTCGAGATCTTGCTTTTTTTGCTGGTCCGTCCGCTCATCCCCCTTATCCTTCTTTCCAAACAACTTTGCGAACAACGCCTTCGCCTTGCCCATAATCCAGGCGATGGCTGTGTCTATCGCCTTATCGACTTTGTCGCGAACCTTATTGATTACTTCCCTAATCTTGTCGGCGGCCTTGCCCAGCCCGACAAACCCGGCAAGGAAGTTGATGGCCAGCGCCAACAGACCCGCCAGGATGCTTTCCACCTTGGCCGCAGCGGCGCCGATGTTGCCCGCCGCGATGGCCACAATTGAGTTGATGAAGGCGGTGACCACCTGAATGATCTTCGAGATCTTTTGTACGAACACCATGACCGTGTCGTAGATCGAGATGATAGCCGAGATAAAGCCAGCCCCAGGGATGAACATCGCGATCAGCTTGGGAATCGCCTTCTGCACCACCGTATCCTTGATGAAACCGATGATGCCATCAACAATCATATCCTTGAGGTTCGTGAGCTTTTCTTTGATCACCTCCCAGGCTGCGGCCGGGCCGCCGGTCACCAGCGCCTTGACCACGTCGAAAGCGGCTTCCAGTCCTTGCATGATCGTTTCGCCGGTCGGACCGAGCACCTTCACGATCTTACCGCGAATCTGGGCCCACGTAATTCCAAATACACTGAGGGCCAGCTTGCCGAACTCAACCAGTGAGAGCGCCTTCGGGATGTAGACTCCGGGCAATGAGCCGACGAGCCAGTCGAGCAGGCCAGCTTTCAGGTGTGTGAGGAAATTGGCTCCGAAGTTCATGAAGCCCGCCTTGGCTGCCTTTACCAGGTTGCCGACGAAGGGTAGCGGATTCTTCAGGATGCTTTTCAGCGCGGCGCCGGTTTTCTTGATGTAACCAAACGCGCCGGGGCTCACCACGTCGAAGATGATCTCCAGCAGTTTCCAAACCGCGTCGGCGCCCCAGCTAATGAACCTTCCCAGGAACCCGAGAAAGACTTTGCCCAATTTCACGAATGCTTTGGGAACCAGAATGATGTCTTCAATCGTGAGCGACTTGAAGGCGCTAATAAACAGTGACGGGATCTCACTGACGAAAGCCATGAGCTGACCGATCACGCCAAGGAACCAAGCCCAGCACTTTCCGATCGCGCCAGTCTGCCGCATCCTGTCCCAGGTTTCGCCCTGGCCGATCATCTTCATGATCGGTCCCAGCAAGGTCTCGGCGCTGCGTGGGACAGCTTCACCCGTGATCGGATCTTTACCCAACACTCCTTTTAAGAGGTTGTAGCCTTCAGTTCCTTCGGCCAACTTGGCGATTGGTTTAAGGATCGCATCCTTTATGATCTCAATGATTCCTGTGACCAACCCTATGCCGAAACTCTTGATGCGTTCGATGGGGTCAGTAAAGATACTCTTCGCACGCTCCCACGTGGCTCCTGGATGCAGGAGATCGCCGGGGAGACTGAGCCCATCGATAAAAGCGGTTACAGCTGCCTTAATCGCGCTGCCGGTCATTCCTAGAGTGGCGATTTGCTTTTCAACAAAAGCCCCCGCCTTCTCAAACACACCAGAGTTATCCAGCGCCTGAGTAATGAGCCCGCCACCCGGCAGGAACTCAATCAGCGCGCGCAGAATGTTCGCTGCGCTGCGCGCGACCGGGCTCATATTGATTGGGTTCACGCCCAGGATGATGGTGAACATACGGAAGCCGGGAATGATGTTGGCTTTGTCAGCAAGCCAGTCGAGTGGATTAGGAATGTCTATGCCCAGAAAGCCCTGCAGGCGCGGGCCGCCTGTCCGCCCTTGCACCGTCACGCGTTCTCCTTGTTGCACGGCGGCGGCGGTCTGCGCAGCTTCCGTCTCGAAGCGATCACCGGACACATGCCCGTTGAGCATCTGTACAGCCGGGGCTCCTTGCTGCTGAATGACATGCGCAACTTCATGCGCTATCAGCGTGAGATCGGTAGGACGTTCCCGCGGACCCAGAAATATATTAGAGCCGCTAGTAAACGCTCGCGCCCCCAGACTACTCACCGCAGCGTTTGCCTGAGGGTCGGTATGAACGCGTACGGTCTGAAGAGAAACGGCGAGACGATTTTCAAGAGCAGTTTGGATGTCAGACGGCAGGGGCTCACCGGGGCCCGGGGCTCTGAGCACTTCCTTCACGGGGTCAGGCAAACCTGCAGTCGGAGGAGCCCCAGTCGTGGGCCTGAAGCGGACAGGAGGCGGCCCAACCACAGCCGGTCGGGTTCCCGGGCTAGGCTCGCGAGCACGAGGCGCAGCAGTGGGAACCGGCCGCGCCGGTGGCACCGCGGGACGCGCGCTGGGGGCCGATATGCGAGCTGCCTCAGCCATACGTCCATTATCCTCGTATAACGAGCAGCAGAAGGTTACGCATGAGTTCCCCTATGAGACATCCGTTCTTGAAACTCAGTAGTTGTGCTTTCGGTTGTTCTCCGCACGCGCTATAAGAGCGCGCAGTAGAGTAGGTTGAGACCCACCTTACTCAACTTAGCGAATGCGAGCGAACCCTACACTCAAGAGGTATTCCTCGATCTCGGGGTCCATGAGCGCGGGAGCCTGAAAAGGTTGCACCAAGAGACGGACCACCGGGAATACGTCCCCAACGATGCGCTTCCAGTCATCGTGGACGAGTTCCTCTTCGCACTCCTCATCGTTGTGCAGGACTAGCAAATCATATCCCCGGATCTTCCTCTCGTCATACCAACGCAATAGATATTCATAAACACTTTGGTCTACTATCTCGCACTCCGCGCCGTTTCCGGCCGAAGCGACGTGTACATACTCACGTGCGTAAGTCGGCTCTTCTTTCATTACAAGACTCCTGGCAACTTGCCTTTTAATGCCCCCGTCGTCAGATCAATGATGATGTCTCGGGCGCGCCCCTCGCTTGTAGGTGTCAGCTGATACGCCACCATCGCTTCTTCGGTGCCCCTGAAAATGGTGATCGGCTGTTTGGACTCCTCCCCGCCGCGAAGATTCTGATAGTTGACATCTTCACCAACTATATATGGGATTCTGGCGCGCACGAGCTGGACAGAACCTTCCTTCGTCAACACAACATTTTTGCGTCGTTTGTGATCATGTCCGAGGGTCTGCCGTAGAGCAAGCACTTTAATCTGCAGGTTCGGGAATTCACCTGACCCAAGGATTCTATTGAGCACCTGCAAAACTTCCCGCGTTTCGGTGCCGCTGATCCACGCCGAGGCCACCGAGATCGTCACCGCGGCGTCCTTCCTGCCGCTCATGATCTCCTTAATGCGCCGCTCCAGCTCAATCTTCTGCGCTGCTCTCTGTTCACCGGGACTGAGCCGCCGCTCAGGAGGGTCCGGCGGTTTTGGAATATGTGTAGGTGAGATTCCTGTTCCTTGAGCCACTTGCTCCGCCACCAGGCTAGCGCCGCGCTCTAAACCGAACAGCGCCTCACTGCCGGTCAGTTCCTTGCGCAACTCCACAACCGCCGCCGCCTGGTCCTCTACGTATTGGGCATACAGCACCCCGTGGCGGTTATCCCACAGACGATCGGGATCGCGCGGATCATGCGTCTGGGCCACGCCCTTCTTCTGTACATCTTCGCGCTGGTCATTAAACAATTTGCACAGCTCGGTCAGCGAATTCCTGAGTGTCGCCGCATCGTCTTTCGACAATATCCCCGGACGGTTCTGATGGCGAAGAAGTCTGGTAATGGTGTACTTGTTGCTAGGACTCTCAACTGCGGTGTCGTTCTTATCGGTTTCGATGCTATCCGAAGGGTTGACTTGGCCTTGAATCCACCATCGCCCGTTTCTCACCTGGGGTTCAAGCGAGGAGAATCCGTACCTGAGCTTGAGCGCCGTCAATACGGGGGTGATGATGGCCCTACCCACGCGGTTTCCCGGTAGCTGGCGCACGGCAGCTGCCGCAGCACGCAGCCCCAACTGCAGCCGCTCTTTCGGATCCTGCGGGACCCCTGCCTGAGCAGCCATACGTCCTAACTTTTTCGCCTGGGCCACGATCCAGTTCACGACTTTATCCAGCGCCGCGTCCACTTTACTGCGGATTTTCTGGATGGCGTCCTGGATCTTTTTCGTGATGCCGCTCAGGCGCAGGAACCGCGCCAGGAAATCGATTACCAACGTGAGGGCGCGGGCTAGCCCGTTTTCCAATGCGTCGGCGGCGGACCCAATATTGCCTGCGGCGATCTCGGCAATGGAGCTGAGGAAGTTGCCCACCATCCGTATGATGTCCTTAGCCTTCTGAATGAAAAATACGACAGTGTCGTAAATACCGATGATGGCCCGAATAATACCGGCGCCCGGAATGAACAGGCCCAGGATAGTTTCTACCGCCTTGTAAATGATGGAATTCCTGACCCATTCCTTCACGGCGTCGATAAACGCCGTCTGCACGTCACCCGCCATCTCTTTGAGTTGCTCCCACGCAGCCATGGGGCCTTCGGTAATGAGGGTTTTGACAAGGGTGAAAGTAGTTTCGAGGCCTTTCACGACGGGCTCGCCCACCAATTTGACCAATTTGCCGCGGATGTTCTCCCAGGTGAGGCCGAGCATTTGCAGCGCAACGCTCAAGATCCCTTTGAGATTCCAGCTTTCTGGCAATTGGATGCCGGAAAGCGAGCCGGTGAGCCACTCAAAAACAGCGTCTTTGAGGTGTTTAAGAAAGTTCTTGCGGAAGTTGTCAAAGCCATTGATTGCGGCTTTCACGAGGTTCTTCACGAACTGAATCGGCTTCGTGAAGATAGCCTTGAGCACGGCTACACCTTTGTTGATGATGTCTTCGATATCGGCCAGCGAGAACCCAAATTTTTCCAGGGCCCAGGTAAAAAATTTCTTCGCGGCCCATAGCAGCAGCTTGCCGAGCTTCGCCAGCGCGCCCGACATGGCTTCCTTCATCTTCTCGATCTTCTCGTCGATGGCTTTGATGGCGGCCTGCTGCTTGTCTTTCAGCTTGTCCTGCAACTCCTGCTCTTTTTTCGCCACAAACCGATCGAGATCTTCGAGCTTGGCGTTCATCTCCTCGGCCGCTTTTTTGCCGATGTCTTTCAGGTCAGGACCGAGCTTGTCGACGTAGTCCTTGATTTCTTTTTTCGCGTTGGCCAGCTCATCTTTGCACTCCTGGATGACGCGCTTGTTATCAGCCGAGATGTCTTCAACCAACTTGTTGATCTTCTCAACAAAAATTGCGCGATTGCGATCGAAGATCTCTTTCACCTCAGGCAGGTCGTCCATGCCGAGCAGCCAATCTCTGGCTTTTCTCGCCCAGCCGAAAACGCCGGAGTAGCGGTCATCCTTGAAAGCGTCGATTTCGCGGTTAACGTTGTCTTCGAACTCTTTCGTAGCCTTGGCGTTGCCGTCGTCGAATCGTTTCATCGATTGCGTTTCGAGGTCGGCCAGTTTTTTCTTTACTTTGTCCTGCGCGGCTTTGAAGATGCCGTTGATCTTGTTAGCCACCTCCTCACGCTTCTTCTCGAGAGAGCTCTTGGCGCCTTTCTGCTTCTGCGTGGTGGCTCCGAGGCCAGCCTTGCGTTTGGCCTTCAGTCCGTCACGTTCCTTCTTCTCTTCCTGTTTGAGGTCCTTGTCGACCTTATCGGTTTCCTGCTGGGCGAACTTCTGCACGGCGAGCGGCTCGGTTTTCGCCGTGGTCTCCATCCCTTTCTTTTCCTTGTTCGCTGCGGCGAGGTCGCCGCTATCCACCATGTCAAGCTGCTCCTGTGTAACGCCTTCTTCTTTCAGCTTGCCGTCGGCCTCCTTTGTGTAGTTGCTGACGTCGGTATGTTCTTTCTGGAGCGGCGCGATGGCACCCTGACCAAGGTTCATATTGGCAGTGGGCGGCGCCGCTTCTTCAGGTGGCAGGGCTTCGGGCGTGTGCTCGGGGGGGGCGGGCGGCGGCGTAGTTTCCATAGTGTTGAAAGTAGAAACCACGGCGTTTTTGTCGCCCTGCACCACCTTCATCACATCTGCGCCCATGTGCTGGGCCTTTTGGTCGCGCTTGAAGTTGTCGACGTCTTCGATGCTTTGCGGGATATTTTCTTTGAGCGATTCCTGCAGTTTCTGCTTGCCTTTGTTCTCATCGGCAGTAGGCGCAGGACGGTCGCTTACAGTATTGACCTGGCCAGTGTTACTTTTCGATTGCCCTTCGCTGGGTGGGATAACAACGGCTTTTTCAGACTGCTGCAATTTTTCGGCGGCGGCGTCGTGTGTTTGCTCGTTTTGTCTCAGCTTCTGCAGTACGCCGACGCCTTTGAGCAACACCGGGGCGCCTTTAGCGGCCAAATACTGCGCCACTTTGCCGGGACCCACCTTGAGCACTGCAGTGGCGGCCCCCCCAGCCTTGGGCGCCGCTTTGCCTTTTCCTCTATCGCCTCTTTTTCCTTTCGTCTCGGGTTTGGGAATTCCTTTTTTCTCTTCCTTTCGAGCCAGCTTCTTTACGTCAGGTACGGGCTGAGGCAGGGGACCTTTGCCCAGTCTTTTCTGCGCCGCTTTTCCTTCGGCTTCGAGTTTAGCGGCTTCTTCCTCTGTCAGGTCGTCTGGCGCTCTCGACGCTCCCCCCAGCCTCATCCAGTGAGGCGTCCTAGCATTACTCAGCATCGGCGTCACACGAGCCGAGGAGGAAGTCGCCGCTGACTGAGTAGACCCTGGCGACGCGACCGGCTTTACTATCGGATCACGAGCAGTTGCCGCCATCGTCATTTACCCTCGTACGACCGACAACGTTGGCGACCGACGGAGCGGACACACTGCGCCGGCCTTGCGATATTCACGGTGCAGCGCAGCTTCGAGATGCACGGCTCCGAGCGCTTCACCAGCGTCAAGCGCAAGCAGCGCCGCGTGGAGAACGATGTTACGAATCTGTCCGCCGCTCAATACACACCGATGCGCAGCTTCGTCGAGAAAATTTTGCGGAACTGCATGGGTGCTGGGAAGATGCAATTGCCACATGAACCAACGTTCGGCGGCGTCTGGCGAACGGAAATCGATCACTACATCCAGGCGCCGTTGAAACGCGCTGTCGATGCGGTCCGCCGCGTTGGTCGTGATCAGCAGAATGCCGCTGAACGATTCAATCCGCTGCAACAAATAGTTCGTTTCAAGGTTGGCGTAGCGGTCGTTTGCGTTTTGCACATCCGTTCGCTGCGTAAGCAATGCATCTCCTTCATCAAGGAGGAGAATCACATCGAGTTCTTCGGCGCGGGCAAAAACTTGGGCGAGGTTTTTTTCGGTTTCACCAATGTACTTATTGACCACCGCTGACAGATCGAGGCGGTACAAGTCTTTTTGTAAGACCGAGGCTAGGAGTCGCGCGGCCAGTGTCTTGCCAGCCCCGCTGGGACCACTAAACAACGCCCGTACTCCAGGATTCAACTGGGCGCTTAACGCAGGCCCTACCGCGTCGCTTAGTCGCTCCCGATGGCGGCAGCGGGTTTCGAGCTGAAACAAGTCATTCATGGTTTCCACACTGACCGCCAGGCTGCTCCAATCTCCAGAAACGGGAACATACGTCGCCAAGGTTTCCAGGTGTTGGCGATGAAGCGCACGACTCGCCTGTTGGATGTCGGCCAACAGCACTTCAGAACGGCCAGCAAGTGCAGCATACGAGCACGCCAGACGAGCGGTGCGGCGGATATTGCCGCTGGTCATCCGTAGCCGTTCGCTGATGAGTTCTAGGTCACATACGGGATGTCCAGCGAGCCCAACCCTCCAGTGCCATTGGCGCGCATTGGCGTCGGGAATATCCAACGTGACGGTCAGCGCTTGTTCTGCGCTTGGTCCACGCAAGCCGCCTTGCAGCCCGAGCACGATCCCCACTGGTCCGTCATATCCTTGTACAGCGGGCAACTCAGCAGTTTCCCCCGGCGTCAAATCCAGCACAATGACTGGGACCGCATGCAGTAAAGTGGCCAGCGGTCCGATCATTTTCCAGTGGTCCGCGTTGAACGGAGGCGCCATGCTGGTTTCCGTCCTCCTAATTTCTAGCAGTCCCCAGCCAAGTTGTCGCGCCACTGCGCCCAGGAGTGTCCGCCGTCCGTTGTGCTGGGGACCACGAACAACAAGTGTCCGCACCTGCCCAGAAGCCAGTAATTCTATAATCGACGGCAACGATTGCCGAAGATGCTCCGGCGCAATGAGCTCTTCATCCAATAGCAATTGTTCGGAAGGTTGATAAGACGCCCACGGAAAAATCTCTGTGATAATATCTCCTCGTAAAGTGTCCCATAGTCCCCCGGGCACTTGCAAAATCCATTCACTGCGCGGCGCATCGGGATTCACCACTTGCACCAGCCCGAACCTCTGGAGACGCCGTAACTCTGCACGGACGTCGTCACCGTCGGATGACATCCGCCACCAAGACTGCAGCAAACCAATCGTAGGCCGAGGCTGGCGTGAGGCGGCTTGTAATGCTTCGAATATCATTCCGAAACGTGCGTCTTCCTCAATCAAACCAATGCCCAGGAGCACCATTACCTCTGCTTCATCCATTTCAATAGCGTCTCGCAAGGCGCGGAGCGGCAGATGACCAGGAATTTCGCGTTCCCACGCATAAACTGCTTCACACCACCAAGCAGTAGAACTAGTGGAGCCGAGTTCAGCAAGCCCGTGAGCGGCAAGTTCATCAAAGTACCCCCGTAGAAAAGGAAACTGCCCGCAGACGGCGTCCCATGAGCCGAACGCCTGCGTTACCTCCCTGAGCAGATGGAGGATAGTCGCATAGAGCCATAGCTTAAAATGTGTCTCTGGTGTTCGCGGTAGATCAGCAAAGGGAGAGGCAGACATTGCTTTCGTTCCTCTACGCAAAGTGAAACGCTACAAATCGCCCGGCAGCCGGAACCCATCCAGGATCACGATCGAGGCCAGCCAGTCGAATAGCCATTGGCAACTCCGCTAACGACATGTTGATGTCGACATGCGTAGCGGTGACGAGAACGCGCGCCTGCTGCGCGCACAGCAAGCTTCCTAGATCATCAGATTCGAGAAGACCAAGTGCGCGTTGGAGACGAGCACGTAGGTAAGGCATAAGCCAGCGAAGCCAACCCAGAAGGGGTTCTAGACCACCGGTAGTGTTCATTGGGGAAGACAATGCTCTCCGCAGCAGTATCCCAGAGCCATAGGCTTGCATCTCTCGCGTCAGTTGTTGCTGTGCATCGGGTCCCTCAAGCGGCGTGTCTAGTACTAGGAACCCTCTGGGATGATGCACGCACAAGCGTCGATCCACCACCATCCACCACCATGCCTCCTCTTCGGGAAATGATTCCAGCCAAGATGATGGCACACGCCAGCTTTCTGGCGGTGCAAAATTCTGGCCTGCCGCTTCTCCGGCGTCTCGACCTGACAACCCGGCTAATAGCGTCCACACCGGATCGACTTCAATTTGCTCGCCCACCAGTTCCCGTCCTATCAGGGCGACAAAATCCCAAATGGGCAGGCTAATACCCGGCTGCCGAGGACTGGTAAAGTCGCCATAGAGCCCCAGAAAGAGGCCAACGTTGATTAAATAGAAAACACCCCCCCAGGCAGTGTCGATTGCTGCTTCTAGGATTGGCGGGGTGCGCTGCGCCAATGCAGGAGCAAGAACCGTGAACGACCCTTCGTTCTCTACTCCTATGACTGACGGAAAACTCGTAGGGTAAGGCTCCGTATGTATGGCAACCAGTGAAGCTTCTGCTTCGTGGACCTCGTTCCCCCCGCCAAGCAAGCGTCTCTCATCTTGCTCAACCTCAACGCCCCTCTTGGCTGTCCTGCTTTCCTCTTTATTCAGTGAAGATGCTTGCTCAGCTTGCCGATGGTGTCCAGTCTCTTCTGTATTATGCATCCTCAAACCATTAGCAGGTGCTGCGTTCATTTCGGGCGTCACAGGCGTTCGCCCTCTTTCCAAAGCGACCAAGTGATGGAGCCCAGCTTGTTCTTCACTCAACATCCTTAAGCCACGAGTAGGCGCTGTCCCTATTTCGGACGTCGGATGATCATCCGAGGCAACATTCCACTGAGTTGCTGTGGACGACCATTTTCGCACGGCTTCGGCAAACATAGGGCTACGGACAACAAGCGGCTCCCGTTGCAGCATCAGGCTTACATTAAGTAGACATTCCTGCTCCAAAGTTAATTCGTTACTCTGAAATTCAGGAACCCGGCGACGCCAAGGACGGGGCAGTGTAGGACTGAGTGGGGCCTGAGGCCTGAGCAGATCGTCTCGATGTTTGGCTGATTTGTTTTCTTCCAGGACCAAAGCAAGTGCTGAGTGAAGTTCCCAGAGAGAAAATTGCAGGATAACGCTTTGCAACAAGTTTTGTGCTTCGGCCGCACTAAAGGTTTGGATAAAGGATACAGCCGCACCCCACTGTGAGAGCTGCGCCAGGGCGGCTGGAGCGTAGGCGGGAGCGTCCAACCAGGTACGCACTACGGCGAGCCTCAAGTCCATTCCTTTCAGCAGCCCTCGCCACCACCAATGCAGAGTCAACCGCCCGATTAACCAATCATTAGCGAGACAAGCAAGCAGCTCTGCACGATCGGCGAAGAGCACGGCTTCAGCATGAGCTGGAACCGAGCCATGCGCAGGGCGCACTGCTTGACGAATCAATTGATCGAGGGCGGCGCGGACAGCGCGCTCCCAGTTCGTAGCGGATTGTCCGTTCTGTGCTTGTAGCGGCAAACTTCCCGGAGACGGGTCGCGAAATTTACGGATACACAAGATCGCGGCTGCCGGAAGAGCGGAGGGTTGCCAATCTCCCGTAGACAGGCGTCCTTCCAGTCGCACCCGCAGAGCCATAGGGTCCGGCTCACGGCTGAGAGCAGACAGTTTCCCAATGTAGGTTTTGCCTGACTCAAGCGTCATTGCTCTTCTCAGGTCGCCTTTTCCTACTCAGCCCCTTTTTTCTCGCCAGCGGCCGGAGCGGCGCTCGGGGGCCTGAGAGTGAGACGGACAGCTTGAGGGAGATCTTTTCTCCCTCGTAAAACAGTTGTTACTTCTTTCTTCTTTGTATTCGCCAGCGCCATAAGCGTTATTTGATGCCGCTCACTACCAGACTCGCGGGCAACGTTTTGGAGCGCAATTACTTCTTTTGGTTGGTTCTGGTCAGAAAAGCGAATTAAGTTATAGGTGATCAAGGGGTCGTCTGTGTCAAGCAGTGTCGGTATTATTAAATCGAAAGCGTCGTAATAATTGCGGCGAAACTCATCTACCCAGTCTTCCCAACAGAGATCTTTTTGCTCGTCGATCATCTGAAAAAACTCGTCCGCTTTCTGAAAATGAGAAGAGAGCGCCGCCGCTTTTTTGCGACGCATCCAACTTTGCCGTATGACTTCGCGTTGGTTCATTGCGACATCCTCCTGGTGAGCTACTAGTTACTGACTGAAAGTTAATACCTGCCAACCAATACTAGCAGATGCAAAGCCGCTATTTGTCAGGCGGATATAAACATCAACAGTGTTAGCCCCTACCGCCTGGCGATAGATAATTGCGGCGGCTACATCGGATATGTCGTTCCCGTTGGACGCCACAATCGTAAGGGTAGGGAAATAGATAGTCGTTTTCGTGCTCGGCGCCGCCGCTTGGACAAGCATCTCTACCGACCCATTCCCCAAGACGGTGCTGCCAGTGTTGACAGTCTGGAAAGACAGCTTGTGAGAGGTGACTGCATTGTCCTGAATGTGAACCGTCGCAACACTGTTATTGGCGATTTTCACCCCAGTGACGGCCCCATCCACAAGCTTCGGAGAAGTGATGGCGCCGTCAGGAATCGCATTAGCCGAGATTGCTCCGGGCGCAAGCTTTGCCGCGGTCACCGCGCCATCGGCGATTTCCGAAGTGTCGAGTTGCTGCGCTTCATCGACTACAGCCGTGTCATTCGGCGGCGTACCTGCTACGCGGACATGTCGATGCGTCCGCAGCCCGTTGCGAACCTGTCGTTGGACGCCGTTCCACTGTTCAGCGCGCACTAAGTCTCCTGGCGCCACTTCGATGTATTCAGGAATATCGCTAATTGCCATAGCCTTGCTCCTCTCCCAACAGGATCCATCAGACAAAATTGTTAAAATTCCACCGCATGACGTCGAATCGCGCTTCGCCGATTAAAGGTGCATGCGCGCTGACAAAAATCAGATATGGTCGCACTGTCGCGCCGGAAACGACGAAATAGAGACGAATAGGGTCCTGATTCTGCAGGACAATCGGCGCGTGCGTCAGCGCAGTACGGACCAGGGGTTCGATAACCGCTTCTTCGATAAAAACAGGAGGATGATACGCTTGTTGATCGAAGAAGGTTTGGTAGCTGACGCCCGCTACCGCCCCAGTATCGCTCAACGGTAAGATCCCAACAGGCGGTAGATACAAAAAGTGCTGGGTCGCGACCAGGGTGTTCAGATTTGCGGTTGTTTCACGTAAAGTTTGCATATGGTCTTCAAATTGTAAAAACATAGCGGTGGCTTCGCTACGTCGGCGTTCGCCTACCAGCAACGACCAGCGAGAGATCCCAGTGGGGGGAGTGATAGAACGACGCACGGACCATAGGTCGATGAACTGGATGCCGTCAGTCGTCCAGTACAGTAGGGCGAGAGGGACGTCACTGTCTAGAAGTCGCTGGGGCCGCAGCTCATCGAGCAGACCATACTGATCCGGTACAGGTCCAAAGGGATTGGCGGAAAAATCCTTTAGCACCGCAGCGTCGAAACATTTTTGCGCCATGAGGTTGCGCAGCAGGTCGGGCTGGCCCAACTCAGCCGGCGTTACATCGAGCTGTAATAAACGAAACTGCACGCCTTCAACTGTATAACGCGTGTTGCACGCCGCCGTTACATTGCCGAGCCCGCTCACCGGCGCACGGCCTTCGCCTGCGGTCGCAGGGGCTATGGTGAGCAGATAGACGCCAGCCCCAGCAATATACACCCCGGACTGTGGAGGTTGGCATTGCGCAAACACCCCAGTTGTGGAAGCCGACGCATCTCCGTCCAGTGGGCGCACTAGAGACACATCCGTGTCAGCCGCGAGCGCAAGAGCCTGTCCTTCCCGATTCAGCGCCAAACCAGCCGTCACAGTCACTACAGGTGATGTTTTGGTGCTGACGCTTGGAGTTTCGAAGACTTCCAGACCATAGGCAACTCCTTCGCCGATCGTAAGACCCAAGCGAAGACGCGCCTCGCGGTTTGCCGACTGCTCCTGTGTCAGATCTTCGCCCGAAAGCATACGGCCATTAAAGAAATTGATCGTCCGGATTCCGCCCTCGGTCATCGGTTTCTTTAGCGTAATCGCGCTCATTAGCAGGAACCTTTCTCTGTTACGCCGCAGCAAATGGGAACTGACTCACTTCAATCATGAACTCTAACCGTAAAAGGAGATCTCGACTGATTTGCTCCCCTTGTGGTGAAACCACGGATAAAACAAATACCGTATCCTCATAGCGGGCGAAGTTGACGATCGTGGGACGTTGTTGGGGATCAAGCACTGGCAAGGCCTTAATAATGTACTGAAAGTCGTCCTCCGTTTTCGGAGGTCGATATTTGTCGAAGGTAACGGAGACTTCGCCGTTAGCAGTAGCAGAAGCCTTGAGGTTATTGTAAACAGGTGTCCTTGCCGAACTATCACCTCTTACTACTCCAGCCGCAATAATGGCGTAGGAGGTCAGGTCTGCTGGATGCACCACCGCGTTTCCAACGCCTCCCGGAGGACCTGCTGGCCCTTGTGGTCCTGGAGGCCCCCCGGGTCCCTGTGCTCCTGCTGGCCCTTGTGGACCGGCAGGTCCTGCGAGCCCTTGTAGCCCGGCCGGCCCCTGCGCTCCTGGAGGGCCCGCTGGCCCTTGTGGCCCTGGAGGGCCGGCTGGTCCCGGTTCGCCGCCTCCTCCTTCAACGGCGGGTCCCTGTGGCCCGACGGGTCCTTGTGGTCCAGCAGGCCCTTGCGGTCCGGCCGGTCCCTGTGGGCCAATCGGTCCTTGCGCTCCAACAACAGCGGCCTCGCCTTCTACGCTTCCTACACCTTTCATGGAACCGCACAGCAACCACTCTTGTAATAACCGTAAATGGATGAGATACGGTCGACGCTCTTCGTCAATAACCACGTCACGCCCGTCATCAACCTGCCACTTACCAGAGAGCACATCTTGCACCAGGGGTACGGTCACTTCCGCCAACAACACGCCTTCCTCATCAGGCGGCGTCCCACACTTTTGTCCTTTGCCCAGCCACAAGGGGCGCAATTCCGTCACCCAGATACGGAAGGCCGCTCGCAGGTACGTACATGCCTCGCTCGCAGGTATGCGTAAGGATGAAGGTGGAGAACCGAACATAAAATCCAGCGGAGAACTGAGCGGTGAACTCCATGGGGAGGCGGCGGTGCGCACGGCTGCTTCAAATTCCGGCAACGTCGAGAAACTTCCAGGCCCATCGGCGATTTCCACTAATTTGAGCCACGCCACAAAATCGCGGAGTGCATCTTCTTCTCTCTGGTCGGGCGGATCAAACCACAGCTCCAGCTTGAAGTCGTCGGCTAGCCGCGACGGCGCCATCGTCTCGTCCTCACTGCGACAAGGTTCGCCAGGGATCGGAACCATGTCCGTTGCGCATTCACGATAGCTGAGCACCACATACAGCGTCACACTGTCGCCTACAGGCGAACCGAGACGTTTCAGGAGTTCATCTAGGTTTTTTTCCAGAGCAAGCCAGTCATTCAGGAACGCACACTGCGCCGTCGGCACGCATGTCAATTGGCCGCGCGGCGTAATCGCCACGCCGGGAGCAACGGCAATTTGCGGGCCTCTAACGTCTGCTTCGAGAGTAACGCGTAAACCGCAGACCGTGCCATATCCAAGCGTGTCGCGGGTCAGCCACTGATCACGGCCCGACAAGTAGGCAAACTCCTGGGTGAACTCATCGATGCCCAACACCATGCCGAGAGTATAATTGACGTGCTTGGTCGGGTCCGGCGGCGCTACACGCGGCGTCGCTGTTATCGCTGCAAACCCACTCATGTTATGTTCTCCTATGACAAAGTTGTTGAGCCGTTTAGTCGATCGCGTCCTAGGACTTGTCGATCTGCCACGTTGTAAGGGTGACCTGGGGCGAGGTAGTTTTCAGACAGATATCCCTGCCCCAACACCATCGGCGTTAAAAACTGAGGCGCACGACTGCCCAAATCGACGATCGTGTCGTCACCGAGCCGCGCCTCGCCGACTCGGAACGACGCCCAATAAAATTTCGCGTCAAAGATGGTATGCGCTGGCTTCTCCAGGTTGATGAGACGTAAGGCCAGGGCCAGTCTGCGTTGATGCTCGGTTGCATCAGCAGCGTCGTCCAGCGGGGCCGGCAACAGCACCGTGAAGCGGTGTGCGGTGCGCTGCATGACCAGCACCACCCCTTCAAACTGATACCAGTCACGGAGCGGGGCTCCATCCATCGGCAATTGGGTAGGCAACGATACATTGTCAAACGCTTCCCAACTGGCGCCGTACGTCGCGTTCAACGAGCCAATATGTTGATAGCGACGCGCCAAAAAATCTTGCCAGCGCGTGGCGTCACTAGTAGTCGCAGACGGCGTAAAGCCCAGCACATCGCTTACGAACTGTTGCCAGATGCTTGCCTCAGGTTCGGTAGACGGGGCCGTAAGCGGGAACTGTCCACTCGTTTGAGGCGTCACGTCGGCCTTTTGCAGCACGTCGAGATAGCGTTGATGTAGCGCCTCTCCTCCCTGCGTCGGTTGCCAGCGCACTGTGGTCGCTGCTTCTCGCAACCCGCTCTGGTCAGTAGGGTCCCCCAACAGGACGCCAGGGGTGGAGCGCGTACGATATTTCTCCACGATCCGTACCGCTCCGGCGCGCGAGCGCGGACGAAAAGGATCAGTAAAGATCGTAGCGTCCGGGCACTCTTCTAACGCCAGCCGCAACGCCATCACCAGGCCGCGCATCGTGCCGCGATACTGAAAGAACTCCATAGCATGAGTCAGGAACAAGCGACGTTTACAGTCATCCCACACGGGATCGAGCGCGACGCCAAACCAGCTCGCCAACCAATCCAAAACATGCGCTGGCGCGCTGCGTAAATCGAACAACACCTGCACGGCGGCGATTTTGTCCTCGAGCGTCGTGTACAACCCTTCAAGGTTGGCAAGAAATCGATCGAGGAAGGACGCCGAATTATCGTCGTCGCGATACAATGAGGGGAGATAGTGGGCAAGATAGGAAAATCGCGGATAGTACAGGCGTAACGCTCGTAGACGCGGTGTGGACCGCTCATTGCCGCTGAGGTCAAGGCGAAGTTGCAAAAATCTTCCGCGCGCCTGTTGCAAGAGCAACTCCCATGTCCCACGACCATCGGCGCGTTTCTTTGCTGTTTGCGCTGGGGTGTAGGCAAGGCCGCGCACGAACGGCAGCTCTAACCCATCGCCACGCAGGTACAGCAGCGGCTCGGCTTGCCACGCAACATTCTCCAACTCAGCTATCAGGTTCGCAGCCCGGCTCCACACCTGCACGTGCGTCTCCGGCGGAATACAGGCGTCGAGCATGAGCCGATGCCACACACAGTCCGGTTCACCGCTGTCGAACGAGGGAGTTTCCAACGTAGCTTCCTCGATATAGCGAGGACGGCGTTGTTCCGCCAACGGCACCCATCCGTCGCCAAAGTCATAGTAGGGCGAGGTATCCGCCGCGACCAAGGCTTTTCCACCAAAAAGACGCATAGGGAAATAAGCGGGGATGGGCGTCATCACAAGCTGTTCGCCGTCTCGCGTGAGATCGAAGGAGAACGATTGATTGCCGTCAGATGCAACAATATAGAGACGATCAGGGACCTTCCCGTCTGGTCCATCATACTCAGGCACGAACGCAAAGTCGTGCCCAACTAGATGAAAACCTGCCTGCTGCTCTTCCTCAATGATGTCAAGCACAACGTTGGTGGACACCGGCTGGCCAAGCTGCTGAGTGAGACGATAGCGCTGCACGAAGGAAAAATCGGGAGCGCTGTTGTCGAGAATCAACACTGTTCCATCCGGCAGCGCTTCGAGCGCTACAGGATCGTCCGCGGTAAGCGGAGAAGCGGCATACAGCGAGAGACTCGACGGAAACGTTGTTCGCGGTTCGCCGCGTACGCGGCTTTGATCCACGGGCTGAAAGTCCGCCGTTTGGGCGTCGGTCAAGAGCGTCTCATCGCCCAGAGGATTGATGACCTGGAAATGACGATCGAGTTCCCAGTAACACCGATGCACGCGATCGAGTATCCACACACCGCCGCCCGGTCGTGGAGCCATATCAAACGGCGTGAAATCAACCTTCGCTGGCCACAAGAGTTGTCGCGGCGCGCCGCCGGCGTGCAAATCGAAGATCAGCAACCCAGCAGGCTCCGTAACACCAACGACCAGATAATGATCCTCGGTCACCGCCAAGCCGCTCAACAGGACCGGGGCTGCCGAGACCTCCGCTTTTTGTGGATGAAACTCACCGGGGCTCGGCGGCGCTTCACACACCGTCTTATCTCCCACTGACCAGAAGTGCGAGGTCGCCTGAGAACCAGACGATTGCACGCGGATCTTACGGCTCGTTTCATCTATCCAGTACCAGTTGCCATAGCGGTCGCGACCCGCGCCGCGTCGCTGAGCGATTGTCGGCGCGATGTCCTTGGGAGCGGCAGGGAAACGAAACAGCCGCGATTGCAAGGTCAATTCAGCCCGTTCCGCACGCCAGGCTAGAGGGCTGTCTTCGGCGCGAGGCGGAGAAGCGTCCCACAACTCGCGCAAAGGCGTCTGGTCGACGGTGCAGGAGCCCCAATCGTCTTGGCCCAATAATAGATGGAAACGGGTTCCGTTAGCGTCCACGATATCAACACTCTTCTGGTATGACCGGCACGGGCACGAGTGTGGGCGGCGCGCCTGTGCCGCCCGTTCCCGTCCCAATGCCTTGTCCACGCAGTTGATCCAAATCCAACGGGTCGCCAATGCCAACGGAGATGCCTGCGACGCGCGGCAGCTCCAAGCCGTTCATAGGAATCTGCGCTATTGCGGGTTTTGTACCTTCAGCAATCTTCACGTCATTGACAAATAATACGCCGCTCACGCGGCTGGCGACCGCCAGGAGTTCACGGTCGGTCACTGGCTTACGCAACGGCCAACCTTTGCGCTCATCGGCATATTGTGGAGTGTTTAACGGTGTCGCCTGATCTTCCAACGCGCCAATACTTGCCGGGTTTAAAGGCGCAAGAAATTGCAGGAGCGCTGCTTTCACAGCTTCACGTACTTCTGCAATCGCAGCGCCGGCAACGACGTTAATGCCGACCGACACCCAAATTTGTTTGTACACCGGCCCCCGCAAGAATACTTCCGTCGTGACGAGCCGGCGGGGATCGAGATATTGACAAATCGTATCGAGAAACAAACGGTCCGGCATCGGCGCATCGGGTTGCTGGGGATCGTAGCGCGGAATGATCAAGAGCGTGACAGCGCCAGGCGCATCGCCGGGTTCGCTCGGGGCCAGCTCTGGATTAAAGGCGGGAAGAACCTCTACGCGACCAATATCGACGCCAGGCGTACGCATCGTAATCGTCTCGAAATCAGCAGCGGAAACGAGCCGATCACGATGCTGCAAATATCGCGAGATTTGTTTCTCTCCTTCGTTGACGCTTTCCGCCTCGGCGCCGTTCCAGGTGCGCACGGGATTCGACACGGTAAAATCAGCGGGTAAGGTCGGACTATTTGTAATAGCGCCTGCTCCCACGTTGCCCGCGGCCCCCACCCCATAGTCGTAGCTGGCGCGCAGAACGGCGCCCGAGGGGGGACGTCTACCGTGAAAGCCGTCGCCAAACTTGATCTCACCGGACTCCGGGTCCACCGTGAACACCGCGTTCGGTCGAGTGTCCAGCTTCCGTATGCCTGGCGGTTGGCTGGGATCTTCTACTTGCACCTCAGGACCAGCGCTCAGGAGATCGTCGATTTCCTGCCACTCTGTGGTTTCACCGTTCACTGTAGTCACCGTCAAGCTCACAGATTCTGGGACGATCGGCGATCGTGACAGAATAGCACTCTGATCCGGCGCGCCCGTGCCGTTTGGCAACAGCTCGTTAGCCACGTGCGCGCGTTGCGTGACGAACACGGTGTTAATGCCCACCCAAAGGATTCTCGCGCGTACGGTTGCTGAGGCGCGAATCCGCATCCAGGTAATGAGGCGATTCTCCAGGGCCGTATCCTCCAGCGCAGGGGGAAACTCGCCAACGCCAGACTCAAGCGGATCGAGGTTGCTCCACAATCGCAATTCCGTCGCCGGCGGGAGGGTAATTTCCACCACGCCAGGTCCCGCCAAGACATCAGTCGGCGCGCTGGCATCGAGTAATTTATAGCTGGGAGTACGTTGCCGCGGGTCAGTAGGTAATGCCCCGTCCGCGGGGACGCTGGGGATCTCGTACTGCAACAGCGGCTCGCCTTGCGGATTGGCAATACCTGTTGGTGAAAGATGATTGTCCGCATCGTCCAATACTGGGACGATGCCTAAACTGATGGTCTTCCCAGCAATGGCTTCACGCACCGTGTTACGGAGGTCCTCAGCCGCCTTCTCACTATTGTCTACCGGTTTGTCGCCCGCCCGCACGAACAAGGCGATCCACAACGAGCGGTCAACCGTTTCTTGACTCGGCGCAACGCCGTTCGTGAACTTCGTCTCCAATGGAACGGTCTCATAGAGCTGCAGATTTACATCATCAGGCGTGGGTTGACCTTTAAACGAAGCGTACAGCAGTTTGTAATAGTCGGTGAGCTTAGTGTCAGGGTTGACCAGCGTCCGCTTATAATAGACACGCGCTTCGACTGGTAATACGTCGAGCCCCTCTTCAGTGCGAAACGGGACTTGTCCAGCCCGCACCTCCAGATCGTGATTGAGCGTGATAGTCCGCAAGGGTCCACGCTCATTGGCAAACGTCACTAACCCTTGCGCAGAAGAAGCAGGTTGGAGGGGCACGTTCAGCAAAGAGAGGAACTTGCGCCGATTGCGCTCAGGAATCTGGTTGCTGCGGTAGAGCAGATTCTCAGTGAGGAAAGCGAAGAGCTCGATCAACGTGACGCCAGGGTCACTGGCGTTGAAGTTCGTCCATTCTGGATTGTGAACCGGAATGCGCCGTAGCGCCTCATCAAGCAGTTCTGGGTAACGGCGGTCATCCAATGTTGGAATCTGTAACGGCATGTTGCTCCCCTACCCCGTCAGCGTCACACTGAGATTCACCCGTTCGCGCGTTTGCGTCGCCACCAAACGATACGTGATCGTTGCGATTGCGGCTTGTCGTTCCGATGCATCCGGCTCAACGCTCACGGATTCCACAGCGATGCGCGGCTCCCACTGCGCGAGCGCTTTGCTAATGCGATCCTGTATCAACTGACGCGTCGTGACGGTGTTGGGCTCGAAGAGGAACGGCTTGAGCCCACCGCCAAATTCCGGCAGCCGTAAGCGTTCGCGCAGCTCAGTCAGCAAAATGATGCGTATCGCCTCACGCACGTTCACCTCGCCTTCCGACCAGGCGACTTTGCCGTCAACAATACGCGGCGGGAAACTGATCCCGCGACCAAGAATAAGTCCTTTATCCACTTTTCTTCGCCCTAAACCCCGGTAAGGGGAAACAGATGAAAAAGTATGGTATCCAACGAAAGATAATGTCGAGTAAACTGACAATAATCATCAGCAACAAGAGTGCACATATTGTGATGATCGGAATGGAGAATGAACAGATCATCCCCACTTGTAGACTTGGATCACTCGGCGCGGTGCACGGACCTTTGTCCGGCACGGACAGGTCTTTATGAAGAGGCCAGGGCAACACTGAACGCACCAGATCTCCCAAACTGAGCGCCTTGATCCGATCGATTTGCCCGCACAGCATGTCAGAAATCATGAACGCAGTGTTCTTGTCGAACTTGCGTAAGCCAGCCGGCGACGTGTCTACCGGTAACGCAATACGAATCGGACGAGCCGGCGCATCTGGGTCGAAAAACCCCGCGAACTGGAACGGCGCCGTCGGTTCGCTGACGATAGGCGGATCAAGCGGGCCGCACAGGGGACGCTCGAATACGCAACGGAGAACAAACCAGCCGTCCCGCGTGTCCAGCACCGGCTGTGCCGCCAGCGGGTTCGCAGGAACCACGGCGGTAGTTTGTGACGGCAACGCTTTCTCGATCAATTCGGCAAGATGATCGATCCGGGCTAATTGATCAGGAAGCTTTGTCGGGTCGTCGCTGACGCCTTGCGGCGCCGGAGGCAAAGGCGCAGGTAGAACGGAATCCGCCAGAGGAAAGAGAAAGGTTGGCCAATCAGCAGCAGGAGCGGTGCGATCATAGGATTGCGCCACCCGCTCAAGACCGTTCTCGATAGTGTCCGCTGAGCGTGAGTCGGCTAACGACCTTCCCCGGACAGCAAGCAGTGCGTCTTTGAGTGATCCCACAATATGCGTTCCGGAAGGTACAGAAGGTACATCATTCTGAAGGGCCACACTCAATCCGGCGTCCAGGATAGTGCTCGTTAAAGCTTGCACCAGAGCAAGTTGGTCAGCAGAGAGCGATGGCTGTGGAGTTTGCCCGATCAGCTGCTGCCAGACGTTTGCCATGTATTGTTCGATGAACTTCGCGAAGTCGAGCAGCACATACCACGAGACCGTTTGGATCTGCTCCCGCGAAGCTTTCACTGAACTCGCAAGCGCAGTTAGATCGTGTGACATCGGCTCATCTTTTGACGGTGAGGACGGGTCCAATGGCAACTTGGTTCGCTGCATCACTCCTCGTGACTGTGCGTTTTCCAGCAAACGCTTCCACGGTTCGGTGACATGGAGCCAGACCAGCATCATGCGCGGATCAACTGTCTTGGGAGGAGGACCGGGAGGCGGCGGTTCGTTCTCACCCTGACGTCGCGGCGCGCCCATATACGCTTCCTTTTTCCCCACAGGTACTAACCCGGCCAGCAGTCGTCGCTTGCGGCCGTCATCTTCGGTAAAATTCACGGCGAACAGCGGCAGCTGTTCTTCATTCGGCATCAAGACAGGTTCCGCGTTTGTCTTCGGAACTTTTTGCCAGCCAGTTCCCCCAGGTCCAGTCACGAAGGCGTATTCTTCCCACACCAGCGGATCGAACACGGGTAAATCTGTCTTATTGTCAGGATCGCCAGGTGGAAGGAAGCGGCGCACCACAAATGACGTGCGCTCTTGTTGCCCTGTATTGATGGCTCGATCTGGTAAGCCTGCGCGTCCACACACTAAACAAGCTGTCAATAGATAATACCGTTGATGACCGGGTTGATACAGCTTGAGCGTTTGGAGTTGCCCAGTCAGAGAGGAGACCTCACCTCCTGTGACTGACGCAGGTAAAGAGTTCCCGCCGCTCGTCGCCAGCAATGATGACGCTCCACTCTTCTGCCGCGCCAGCCTACCCAAGCGATGAAGAGTACGGGCAAATAGCGGCGGCGTTTTGGTCGGCGGCGGGGCAGCGAGGGCGCCACGCCAGGTCTCCGGCTGAGCAACAAACTCACCGAGCCGTGTCGGTTCATTCTCAAGCAGGGCAAGAAACTCATCCATAAAAGTGTCGCTAGCGAACCGCAGTAAGGCAGGCTGTTGCAAGATCGT
>JACXTT010001408.1_pt1 | contig 39958 bp, 36 predicted proteins | sample 9270951 | NCBI WGS metagenome assembly JACXTT01 (sample SAMN15532306, study PRJNA645909) | rock metagenome | isolation source: weathered quartz diorite | place: Puerto Rico | collected 2017-06-21
TTTGCCCACCTCCCTGTAGCAGAAGCGCATTTACCGCAGACTCGAGCTTTATCCAGAGCGGGAAGCGGCCTTCCGGTACGTTCCAGGTGCCGAGACGGTCCCGATGGTCGTGCAACTCGTTCAGCAGCACGTCTCGTTTGCGCCGGTACACGGGGATCATGTCCCGGACATGAGATCGGTAGCCGCCCGAGGCGCAATAGTCTGCGACCACATGCGCCGTGAGCGACGAGACACCGAGGTCCAACCGCCCGCGCAGGAGCGCGTCGGTAACTTTGCCCGGCGCCACTATCCATCCCAGGCGCAACCCGGGCGCAAGCGTCTTACTGAACGTCCCGAGAACCGCGACACCCTCCCCCGCCATGATGGACCAGAACGACGTAGGTAACTCGGGTCCCAGGCTCAAGTCTGCAAAGGCGTCGTCCTGGACTACGAGGATGCCACTCTCATGGCAGATCTCTGCAATCCGCTCCCGCCTCCGGCGGGAAAGCAGGGCAGCGGTCGGGTTATTGAAATTTGGAACCAGATAGAGCAGTTTGATCCGCTTGCCGCCGTGTTCGATCTCCCTGACGGTCCGGCCAAGGTCGTCCGGATCCAGCCCATCCTGACCAATCGGGATACCCACGACCTCCGCCCCGGAAGCGACGAGAGTTCGGATGCTTCCCGAAAACGTCGGCTCTTCTGAAAGGATGACATTCCCTGGATCGATCAAGGCGTCACAGAGATTCTTCAGCCCCCCCGATGCACCGGAGGTGAGCACGATTCTCTCGGCTCCAACAGGCGCGGACTCTTTCACGCTGTAATCAGCAGCAAGCCACTGGCGCAGCCCCTCGAAGCCCTGATTTCCACCGTACTCCAGTGCGTTGCGGCCTTCGGTCCGGAGAACGCGCTCGTGAGTCGAAATCAGTTCGTCGATCGGCAGGCGTTGGCCGTCCGGCATGCTCAGATGAATGCCGATCGGTGCCCGGGCATCCGCGCCATTGGTCTCGATCCTGTTGCCCAAACTCGACATCCTAGCTCACCCCCGCGTTCTGATTACTGCCTCTATGGTTTCCAAACAAGACCGATCTCTGGTTTTAATGTAAACATGACACGCATACACTCTAGAATTCCCTATTGACGCTTTCAGAGTGAGTTAGCAGAGTATTGGCCAGATAGGAATAGTGTTTCATCGATTAAAGCTTCTGGTAGTCAGGCAATGTGATTTACCTTTTTCTCAAATTGCCCGACTACCCCGGCGTTCGCCCGAACCTTCGGTCCAGCTCCGTCAGCGGAAGTCTGATGAGAATGGGCCGGCCATGGGGGCAGACGTAGGGTATCGCGGTTGCAAAGAGACGATCCAGCAAAGCCCGCATCTCCCCATCCTTGAGAGCATCTCCCGACTTGACGGCGGCCTTGCAGGAATACGACTTCGCAAGCCGTTCGCGGGGCTCCAGCCGGATATTCTTGTCATCTTCCTTGTAGAGGTCGATGACCTGCTGAAGGATCGTGGATTCATCCCCGGGTTTGACGTCCGTCGGCACGCCGTCCACGATGACGGTCGTCTTCCCGAATATTTTCAGCACAAACCCCATTGATTCAAGGAGGGGAAGAAGCTCGGAGACGAGGAGCGCATCGGGCACGGTCATTTCGACGGAGTGGGGAAAAAGGAGCTGCTGCGAGCGGTGTTCGCCGCCGTTCATCCCGGCCACGGCCCGCTCGTAGAGCACCCGCTCGTGGGCTGCATGCTGGTCGACGATCATCAATCCTTCCTCCACGGGGAGGATGATATACTTGTTGTGCGCCTGCCAGATCGGGGTCGCCGCTCGATCCTCGCGAGGGGATTCGGCGCGAGCCTCTCCGGCGGGCGGGGGCGAAAACATTTCCTCAAAACTCGCCGGGCGGACCGCGTCCCGGGCAGGCTCCGAGCGAAAACTCACGTTTCCTTCTCCGGCGGGGCTCACCCTTGCCGCCTGGATCAGATCGTGCGACGAAAGGGCTTTTCGGACCGAGGTGAAGACGAACCTGTGCATGCCGCTTTCGTCGCCGAACTTCACGTCCATCTTGGACGGATGGACATTGACATCTACTTTCTTAGGATCGATCGTCAGGTAGACGGCGAATACGGGGAAACTCCCCTTTTCAATCATCTGCTCGTATCCCTGGGAGACAGCGTGATTGATATTCCGGTTGACGATCGAACGCCCGTTAAGGAAGACGTACTGCTCGGCCCTTGTCTTTCGCAGGAAGTCCGGTTTCCCGAGAAAACCCCGGATCCCGGCGTAATCGTCCGAGTCTTCGAAGAAGAGAAGAGTCGCAGAAAATTTTTCGCCAAAAATATCCCTTGCGCGCGCCTGAAGTTCCGCCGCGTCAAGGGACAGTATCGTCTCATCATTGCTGACAAACTTGAGCTGAATCTCCGGGTGGGAGAGCGCAAACCGTGTGACCACATCCGCGATATATTTGTATTCTGTCGCCGTGCTTTTGAGAAAATTTCTCCTTCCCGGGGTATTGAAAAAGAGATTTCTCACCGTGATCGAGGTCCCCGCCGACGGCGCGTCGGCCTTGGCTGCGGAGATCGAACCTCCCTCGTTCCGGATTTTTATCCCCGTCTCGGAGGAATGGACCCGTGTGCGCATCTCGACCTGGGAGACGGCGGCGATGGAGGCGAGGGCCTCGCCCCGAAAGCCGAGCGTGCGGATGTTTTCGAGGTCATCGTAGGTTGAGATCTTGCTCGTGGCGTGGCGGGCGAAGGCGAGCTTCGCGTCGTCAGGAGAAATGCCGGAACCGTCATCGATCACCTGGATGAGCGTCTTACCCCCTTCCTTGATGACCACGGTGATCGATCTGGCGTGGGCGTCGATCGAATTCTCGACCAACTCTTTCACGACGGAGGCGGGGCGGCCGACGACCTCCCCGGCGGCGATCTTGTCGGCAAGTTGCTGCGGAAGTATTTTAATTAACCCCGGCATCGGTCTGTGTCATTTTCTGGGAGAAACGCCCAGTCCCGGCCGCTCGTCCAGGATCATGGCGCCCGCCCTGGTGACCGGGCCATCGAAGGGGTCATCGTCGATCAGCAGATTCCCGTCGAGGTCCGCGTAGTCGGCCAGGGGAGAAAGGTGCATCGCCGCGGCAATGCCCACGGAGCTTTCGATCATGCACCCGAGCATGACTTTCAACCCCAGGGACCGCGCCCGGTCGATCATCGCGCGGGCGGGGGCGATTCCGCCGCACTTCATGAGCTTTATGTTTATCCCGTCGAACGCGTCGCGGAGGGCGGGGAGGTCGGCGATCGTCGCCGCGCTTTCATCGGCGATCAGGGGAATGTGCACCTGGGCCCTGAGCCAGCGTACATCATCGAGCCTGTCGGCGGGCATGGGTTGCTCGACGAATTCGACCTTCTGTTCCTCGAGCCAGAGTATCTTGTCCCGGGCCAGTTCCTTGACCTTCCATCCCTCGTTGGCGTCGACGCGGATGGGCTTGTCGGTCATCGTACGGATTTTTTTCACGATATCCTCGTCCCCGTCGACCCCGGCTTTCACCTTCAGGATGGGGCAGTCGTCCGCTTCCCTGACCTTTTGCTCGATCGTCTCGGGCGAGTCGATGCCGATCGTGAACGACGTGAGGGGCGTGTTGCTCGCGTCAAGACCCCACAATCTCCAGAGCGGAAGGGATGATTTCCGTCCCTTCCAATCGTGGATCGCGATATCGACGGCCGCCCGTGCGGCACAGTTGCCGCCCGCAGCCGAAGAGAGTCTCACCGAAAGACTTTCAGGGGTTTCGCCCGACAATTCTGATGAAAGACTGGAAAGATAATCCGTGACGGTTTCGGCCGATTCGCCGTAGCGCGGGGATGGCGCCGCCTCGCCGAAGCCGACGATGCCGTCATGGTCAAGGGTCACAATGACCGAGCTCCGGACGCAGCTTGACCCGCGGGCGATCGTGAAAGGGTGTTTGAGGTGAAGCTGGTACGTTCGCCAGGATAATTTCACGCAGCCTTCTCGAACAGAATTTCCACAAACTGCGTGCGGTCGAAGGGCTGAAGGTCGTCGATCCCTTCGCCGACGCCGATGAATCTGACCGGGATCTTGAGTTCGTTGCACACCGCCAGGATGACTCCCCCCTTGGCCGTGCCGTCCAGTTTGGTGAGGACGATGCCTGTCAGTCCGACAGCGGACTGGAACTGTTTCGCCTGCTGGATGCCGTTCTGCCCGGTCGATCCGTCGAGGACCAGAAAGACCTCGTGCGGTGCGCCCGGCACGACCTTGGGCAGCACCCTTGCGATTTTTTTGAGCTCCTCCATGAGATTGACCTTCGTGTGGAGGCGACCGGCGGTGTCGATCATGACGAGATCGGCGTCCCGGGCCAGGGCGGACTTGAGAGCGTCGAAGGCGACCGAGGCAGGGTCCGCGCCGTGGGCCTGCCTGACGATGTCCACTCCTGCGCGGACGGCCCAGATTTCCAGCTGTTCATTCGCCGCCGCGCGGAACGTATCGGCAGCGGCGATCACCACTTTCTTCCCCGCCCCGCGGTACGCGTGGGCAAGCTTCCCGATCGTGGTCGTCTTGCCCACCCCGTTCACCCCCACGATCATCAGGACGGCGGGACGCGGGCCGGCTATATCCCACGGGGCCCGCGAGTCTTCGGGCAGCATTTTCAAGATCTCTTCCTTCAGGAGTGTGTCGAGCTCGCCCGCGCCGAGATAGGGTTCGCGGCGCACCCGGGCCCGGATGTTGTCGACGAAGAGCTCGGTGGTGGCCGCGCCGACATCCCCGCCGATCAGGATTTCCTCGAGATTGGTGAGAACCTCGTCGTCGATGCTCCTTTTCCCCAGAACCATCCTCTGCACCTTGCCCACGATATTCTCGCGGGTTTTCGTGAGACCCTGCTTGAGCCGGTCCAGCTTCTCGAACAAACCCATGCGGCTCAAAAGGGTTGCGCGGCCGGTTCTCCCGGCGCACGCAGGACGGAAATGAATCGCCTGAGGTAGAGCGCCGAAGAAAGGCTGAGCAGGGAGAGCGAGGCGATGATGAGAAAGTTTCTTAGCTGCTCGATCTGTGGGTAATCCGCGATGACGGCGAGGATATAGAGGGCAATGGAGGTGACGGCCCACTTTCCGGCAAGATTCGATTGCAGGGTGAGGCCGCGCCGGCTGCGGAGATACGCGCCCGCCGAGAGAATGAGAGCATCCCGCATGAGGACGGCGCCGAGGAACCACCAGGGGACCCTGCCCTGGGAGGCGAGGACGACCATCACCGCGCCCACAGCCAACTTGTCGGCCGTCGGGTCGATGATTTTGCCGAGCTCGGTGACCTGGCCAAGCCTTCGGGCGAGATACCCGTCGGCAAGATCGGTGAGTGCGGCCGCGGCCACGAGCGACAGGACGAGCAGCCGCCGGTCGGATCCGGTATCGAGCAGCAGCAGGACGATGGGCACCACGAGCACAATTCGAGCGAGAGTCATGAGATTGGAGGCCGTCCAGACCCGGCGGTCATTCTCAGGGCTCATACTCTTCCTTGAGTACTCCCTCCTCGACCAGGGTCGGGTACCTACCGCTGAAGCATGCCGTGCAATAGGATTCCCCTTTGCCATGAGGGACCGATTCGAGCAGTTTGTCGAGCGAAAGGTATCCGATCGAATCGACCCCTAGCTCCCGTCGGATTTTTTCGGGATCTCCCCCACACCAGTTGGCGATCAGCTCATTCGGATCCGGGAAATCCATGCCGTAGCGGCAGGGAAACCGAATCATGGGGGAGGTGATGCGGAGATGGATTTCCCTCGCCCCCGCCTCGCGGATGAGATCCACAAGTTTCTTCGAGGTGGTCCCCCGAACGATGGAATCATCCACGATGACCACCTTCTTTCCCCGGATGACCCCTTTCACCGTATTGAACTTGAATTTCACCTTCATCTCGCGGATGTCCTGCATCGGCTGGATGAACGTGCGTCCGACGTAGTGGCTGCGTATCAGCCCGATCTCGTAGGCAGACTTATTCCCCAAAAGATTATTTTCCGACGAGAAGCCGAGCGTCGCCGTGTTGCTCGAATCGGGCACGTTGATCACCACGACCGTCTCGGCGTCATCCCCGGGAGATACGGGATGTTCCCGTGCGAGCGCTTTTCCGAGTTTCCTCCGCACGCGGTCGACGCTTTCACCGAAAATCCGGCTGTCAGGGCGAGAAAAATAAATATATTCGAATATGCAGTAGGCGGGAGGAACTTTCTTTTCCAGTTGATACTCTTTCGGTTCACCCCGTGAGAGCGACTCTCGGTCGAAGACGAGCACTTTTCCCGGCTCAACCTCCCCACGGTACTCCGCGTTGATGATGTCGAAGGCACAGGTCTCGGAACCGACGACGAACGACGTGCCGAGCCTTCCCACGGCGAGCGGCCTCCACCCGTAGGGATCCCGGGCCGCCACGAGGGCATCGTCGGTCAGGATGACGATCGAGAAAGCCCCTTCGACTTCGTTGAGGGCGTCGATGATCTGCTCTATCTGCGTCGGCTTCCGGCTGCGCGCGATCAGGTGGAGAATGATCTCCGTGTCGGACGTCGTCTGGAATATCGTTCCGGACTCCTGCAGCTCCTGTCGGATTTTCCTGAAATTCGTCAGATTCCCGTTATGGGAGATCGCGATATTCCCCAGACGGTAGTTCACCACGAGGGGCTGGATATTGAGCCGGTTATCGGACGCCCCGGCCGTCGAATAGCGGTTATGGCCGATAGCGGCGCTTGCAGGGAGTTTGAGGAACGAATCGTCCCGGAAAACATCGCTGACCAGGCCAAAATCCTTCGAGACCCGGAAATGGGGGGAAAGATTCTCATCTCTCCACGCCGTGACGATCCCGGATCCCTCCTGCCCCCGGTGCTGGAGGGCGTGGAGCCCGTAGTAGGTCATTTGGGCCGCTTCAGGATGACCGAATATTCCGAATATGCCGCAGTGATCCAGCGGCTTGTCGATGTTCTGCGGAGGATTTTTTCGTTTCATGTAAAAAATTACAAAAAATCCGGTAGGAACTCAAACCCTATGAAAACCTGCACGTCGCAGAACTCGCTCACGCGTGGACCGCGGCGGCGGGCTCCGTCGCCGAGAGAAGGGTGTCTTTCCGCCACGAGCGGTCGTCCCGCGCCGGGTAATCGGTCGTGTAATGCAGGCCCCTGCTCTCTTTCCGCTTGAGCGCCGACTGGACGATGAGATCGGCGACGCACGCCAGATTCCTGAGTTCGATGAGACCCTCGGTGACCTTCGTCCGCTTGTAGAAATCCTCGATCTCGTCCCTGATCAACCCGAGCCGACGCTGTGCGCGTTCGAGCCTGAGATCCGAACGGACGATGCCGACGTAGTCCCACATCAGCTGCTGAATTTCCCTCCTGTCGTGTTCGATGAGCACCCATTCTTCCGTATCGAACGTGCCTGTATCGTCCCAGGGCGGAATCTCCGGGACGCGAGCTCCCGCGGTGAAGCGACGTGCGGCGTCATCGAATGCGCGTCCGGAAAAAACAATCGCTTCCAGGAGCGAATTGCTTGCAAGGCGGTTCGCGCCGTGGACCCCCGTCATCGCAACCTCGCCGCACGCATAGAGATTTTTTATAGACGACCTGCCGTCGAGATCCGTCATCACGCCGCCGCAGGAGTAATGGGCCGCCGGAACAACGGGGATGGGCTCGGAGGTTATGTCAATCCGGTATCTTAGGCAGGTCTCGTAGATGTGGGGGAATTTGACCTTGATGCTCTCCGCGCTCAGATGCCGGAGATCGAGCAGCACATGGTCGTCCCCGCTCTTCTTGAGCTCGTTATCGATCGCCCGGGCCACGATATCGCGCGGCGCCAGGGAGCCCCTCTCGTCGTATCGTGACATGAATTCTTCTCCGCCCCGGTTCTTCAGCACTCCCCCGAAACCCCTGATCGCCTCCGAGATGAGAAACGCGGGAGATCCCGAATTTGCCAGGGTCGTGGGGTGGAATTGGATGAACTCCATATTGGCAATCGTGGCGCCCGCCCGATACGCCATCGCGACGCCATCCCCCGTTGCGATTGACGGATTGGTTGTGTGGAGATACGCCTGGCCGGCCCCTCCCGAGCAGAGAACGGTGACGGGGGAGACGAAGGATTTTACCCTCGGACCGTCGAGCGCGTAAGCTCCCCAGCAATGGATGTCCCCGCTGAAGGGCTGGGAAAGATGATGCTCCGTGATGAGATCGACCGCGAGATGATTTTCATACACTCTGATCCTGGGGTGTTTCGACATGGAGAGAAGAAGGGCCCGCTCAATTTCCCACCCGCTCCGGTCGTGCGCGTGCACGATCCGGTTTCGTGAATGACCCCCTTCCCTTCCCAGATCGAGTTTTCCCCGGTTCTTTGTGAAATCGACGCCGAGTCTGACCAGCTCCTGCACCCGTCCGGGCCCCTCCGTCACCAGGAGCCTGACGGCATCGTCGTGACAGAGTCCAACCCCTGCCTCAATTGTATCCCGGATATGGAGCTCAAAGGAGTCGCTCTCGTCTGTGACGGCGGCGATGCCCCCCTGGGCATAGTTCGTATTGGATTCCGCCTTCGCCTTCTTCGTTATCAGGGAAACGGTTCCGAGCTCGGCCGCCTTGAGAGCGAACGAGATGCCGGCAATGCCGCTTCCTATGACAAGAAAGTCTGATCGGATATTCATGACGAGCGCCGTGCGATAGTCTCAAGGAGGGAGTAAAGGAAAAGGCATCGCTGCCTGAAGGAGGCGAGGTCCCCGTCGTTACGGATGACGAAATCAGCCTTCCTCCCCACCGTCAGAGGAGGAAGCTGTGCGCGGATCCGCCGCAGGGTTTCGCTGCCGGAGGCGCCGTCTCTCGATCTGACCCGTTCCATCCGGCGGTCAACCGCCGCTTCCACGGCAATGATAAAATCCAGGAATCTGTCCGCCCCGGATTCAAAAATCAGCGCGGCCTCGATGACAATCATCGGCTCAGATTTTTTGCCCTTCACCTCCCGGATCAGCTCTTCCATCCTTCGGAGCACGAACGGATGCACGATGGCGTTCAACTTCTCCTGCAGGGAATCGTCATGGAAAACGAGCTGTGCCATGCGCTTCCTGTCCAGTCGCCCATTCGCGTAGGCCCCGTTCGGGAAAACCCGGCGAATCTTATCCTTGATGCGCTCGTCGGTATCGATCAGCTCCCGGGCCATGAGGTCGGCCGAGTAGACGCGCGCCCCGGAAGACTCAAACACATGGCATGCTTCTGTCTTGCCGCTTCCTATGCCGCCTGTTATTCCGACTGCGAGCGTTCGGTAGCGTATCGGCGCCGTTTTCGCCCGAATCACGTCGCGTAGGCGACCGATCGCTTCTCCCGTATGACGACCACCTTGATTTGACCCGGATAACCCATCTCCGCCTGGATTTTCTTCGCGATATCGTGCGCGAGCTGGTCCGCCATGAGATCGTCGATCTTATCGTGTTCGACGATCACGCGGATCTCCCTTCCGGCCTGAATGGCATAGGTATTTGCTACCCCGTCGAAGGATTTGGCCAGTTCTTCCAGCCTCTCGAGCCTCTTCGCATATCCCTCGACGGATTCGCGCCGCGCGCCCGGTCGTGCGCCGCTGATGGCGTCGGCGGCCTGGACAAGCGCCGCGATGGGATGCTCCATCGGGATATCCTCATGGTGAGAGCCGACGGCGTTGACCACGATGGGATGCTCCCCGTATTTTTTCGTCAGATCGAAGCCGATCAGGGCATGGGGCCCCTCGACGCTTCGTTCGACGGTTTTGCCTATATCGTGCAATAGCCCCGCGCGCTTCGCGATGGCCGCGTCGAATCCGAATTCAGCCGCCATGAGGCCGGTGAGGTGAGCCACTTCAAGACTGTGGGAGAGAAGATTCTGGCCGTAACTTGAGCGGTATTTCATGCGGCCGATGTGTTTAAGCAATTCCTGATGTCCCCCGTGTAAGCCCGCTTCGAGCAGCGTGTTTTCCCCGGTATGAAGAAGCTCTTCGTCAAGATCCTTGCGGACCTTCTCGACCACCTCCTCGATGCGCGCGGGGTGAATCCTGCCGTCGGCGATGAGCCTTTCGAGGGAGATCCTGGCTACCTCGCGGCGGAGGGGGTCGAAGCCGGAGAGGATGACCGCCTCGGGAGTATCGTCCACGATGACGTCCACGCCGGTGGCAGCTTCGAACGCACGGATATTCCGCCCCTCCTTTCCGATGATTCGTCCTTTCATTTCATCGTTCTGAATATGGAGCACGCTGACGGTCGTTTCGACGCAGTGATCGGCGGCGGTCCTCTGTATCGCCTGGATGATTACCTTTTGGGCCTCCTTTTTCGCCTCCAGCTTGGCGGTATCCCGGATATCCTTCAATGTCTGGGCCGCCTCGGACTTGGCCTCGGAAACCATATTCTCGATGAGGAGCTTTCTGGCTTCATCGCGTGAAAGATTGGAGACTCTTTCCAGTTTCTCGTTTTCTTCCTGGAGAAGCCGGGTCAGCTGCGTCTGTTTCTCCTCAACAACCTTCATTTTCTCGTCGGCGGCGCTCCTGGTGGCGGTGAGATCGCGCTCCTTCTTATTCATGAGTTCCACCTTCCTCTCGAGGTTGTCCTCCCGGGAGGCGAGCTGCTTCTCGAATGACTGGAGCTTATTCCGCTTGGAATTCGACTCGTGCTCGAACTCCTGCTTTTTCCTATACCATTCGTCCTTCACTTCGAGCAGTTTCTCTTTCTTTAGATTGCCGGCGTCCTTCTCGGCATCGGCGAGGATTTTCTTCGCTCGGTCTTCAGCGCTGCTGATCTTGTTTTGCCCCATCCGGTTGCTGACATACCATCCGAGGGCGAACGAGACACCTGCGATGATCACCACCATCGGAATCAAGAGCGTTTCAGATACCATGTCTCCTCCTGGCCATTAGGAACTCGTAATTTTTTTGGGGGAAAGCAATAAAAAAACCGCACCGGGTCCCGGAGTCAAATGTGAATTGAAGAATCTCATTCAAGACACGGTGGGTACTCCCCTGGGCGTTTCTTACGTCCACTGTCTGCAGCGCTGCGGCAGAGCAGCAGGGCTGCAGATCCCGCCTGCGCGGGACGAGGCCTGTAATACGACGCCCATGAGTCGAGTTCCCTATTAAAGTTACTTGTCAGATTCTTTAATATGTTTGACTCGTTCCGAGCGGCCGGCTCACGCCAATCCGCCCGGATAAGGCCGGCGGTGCGGTTATGACAACCTCACCAAGTATGGAAAAGAACAGAAAAACTAAACTTCGGAGCTCAGCTGCTGATCAAGGTATTCATTGATCTTCCCCACCTCGGTCTCAAGCAACGAGGCAAGGGATCGGTTTTTCTCCCGTTCCTTGAACAATTCCTCAGTGATATTCAGAGCCGAAAGCACGGCGACTGTCAAAGGAGGCTGCTCTGGTATTTTTTCGTGTATCGTGCTGATCATCTGATCGACATACCCTGCCACCTTTTTAGTCAGATCCTCACTTTCGCCACGGAGCGGATATTCAGAACCAAATATTTTTACCTTGATGCTCTTTGTGTCTGCTGCCATAGACTACGGTTCCTGGGAAGCTCCCATTTTTTCTGTCCTCTTGAACATACCAAATATTCTCTAACGAAACAAACTAAAGGTGCGAATTGATCTTGGCGATCAATTCCTTCACCCTGGCCTTCAGACGCTCCTTTTCCTCGAGCGTCAGAGCCCCATTATCCTTGTCGAGAAGCTGGGCGTGCTCCGCTCTCAGGCGTTTCAGCTCCTGATCCTTCGCAAAAATCTCCGCACGGGAGGTTTCCAGCTCCCCCTCAATCTCCCCTACCCTTTTTGCCAGAATCTGCTTTTCCTCACGGAGTTGAGTTATGAGGCCGGCCGCGCTGCGGGCTCTCTCCCAGAATGCCTTGATGACGGTTTCCACCATCTGGGATTCCCGCGCCACCCCGTTATCCGAGTCAGTCGCACGTTGTGTCATGCCTGCTTCCGTATTGATGCCTTAAGTTTTTGTTCGAGTTGTGTGATGATGTTCTGCATCAGGTGATCAATTTCATCCTGTTCCAGAGTACGATCCAGAGCATTGAATTTTAAAGCAAAAGCGCAGCTCTTCTTCCCTCCCTGAATCTGCTCTCCCGAGTAAATGTCAAAGAGCTCAACTGCCGTAAGGAGCGGCCCGCCCGCGGCGCGTATTTCCGAGTCAACCGCTCCCACAGGTATCTGATCATCGACGATCACCGCAATATCGCGAGATACCGAGGGAAATTTCGGTAACTCCTTGAACCGGAAAGATTGTGCAGCGTGTTTCCGAACTGCATCAAGCCCTATCTCAGACACGAAAACATCCTGTTCAATCTCATAACGGTTTCGGATATCACTTCGCACAGAGCCGATGAAGCCTGCCTTTTCACCGTGAATTTCAACATCACTACGGAACTCAGTTAAAGCATCGGTAGTAGGATAAGGAATAAATTTAATTTTGTCAAGAAGAATTTTATACAGTAACCCTTCAACCTCCCCTTTTATGTCGAAGATATCCGACATTTTGCCCGGCTCGTCCCATGATCGTGGATGCGATTTCCCGGATAGGGCCATCATGAGCCGTTCCTCTTCAATATAGCGCCCGGCGCGGCGAAAATATGCCCTGCCGACCTCAAAAAGCCTCAAATCGGGGGTGCCGTGGAAAATATTGTGCCGCATGATCGACAGCGCTCCAGGTATCAGGCTGGTCCTGAGAGCAGCCATGTCCCTGCTGATGGGATTCGCGATCGTGACGAAGTCGCTCGAAGCGATCTCTGCAACTGCCTTCTCCTGCATGCTATTAGCAACAATCTCGTAGAAACCTCTTCCTATTAAGAGCGACCGCAGGGCGGCAAGAAAATCAGGTTCTACGCGACGTTGAGGAAGGGTCACCATGGCTGAGGGTGAGAGGGGGATTTTCTGATACCCATGTATCCGCGCCACTTCCTCGATCAGGTCGATCTCACGCTCAAGGTCCGGCCTGAATGTCGGGATCCGGAGCACCGTCCTTTCCTTCCTCCGGCTGAGAGTCGTTATCTGGAGCAGTCCCAGTGTGGCAGAGATTCTTGGTGCGGGGATACTCAGGCCAAGAACCTTCTTGACGCTTGCCTGCCTCAGGGACACCATTCTGGGAGCGATTTTCTTGGGATAGACATCGATTTCCTTTGTAATTGTCCCGCCGGCAATTTCCCGGGTCAGGCTCGCCGCCCGGTCCGCCGCCCAACGCGTAATGCCGGGATCTGCTCCCCTTTCAAATCTCTGGGAAGCCTCCGTGCCAAGAAGGAATCTTTTTGACGTTCTCCTTATGCCTTTGGGACTGAAATAAGCGCTTTCAATCAGAATTTTCTTTGTCTTCTGTGATATTTCGCTCATCACCCCCCCCATCACTCCTGCGATCGCAACAGGCTTTACTGAATCGCAAATCATCAGGGTGTCATCCAGTACTCGTTCCCTGTGGTCAAGCGTGATGAATTTCTCCCCCGTCACCCTTTGAATCACAAGCTTATGCCCCTCCAGTTCATCATAATCAAAAGCATGAAGAGGATGACCGCACTCCATGAGGACATAATTGGTTATATCAACGATATTATTGACTGGACGAACCCCGACCGCGTTGAGACGGGTCTGCATCCACTGCGGCGAATCGCCGATAGTCACGTTCAAAACCACGCGCGCCGTATACCGCGGACATCCCTCGGCATCGGCGATTTTCACCACCGCTCCTGACCTGGTGGTTTTCCCGATTTTCACCCGCGGAATCTTCAATCTCTGGCCCGTAAGAGCAGAGACTTCCCTTGCAACACCAATATGGCTCAGACAGTCCGGCCTGTTGGGTGTCACACCGATCTCAAAAATGGTGTCGGTGAGATTGAGGTATTCGGCAAGCGGGCTTCCCACTCGGGCTTTTGGATCGAGGACGAGAATCCCCTCCTGATCGGATCCCAGATCGAGCTCATAGGCGGAGCATATCATCCCCTCGGAGTCGACCCCCCTTATGGCAACTCTCTCCAGCTTCGCCGGCTTTCCCGAATGGTTTCGCGGGAGATATGCTCCGGCGAGCCCGACCGGCACCTTCTGATCCGGCGCCACGTTCGGGGCTCCGCAGATGATCGTGAGCTCTTCCTTCCCTGTTCCCACCCGGCAAACCGAAAGCCTGTCGGCATGGGGGTGTTTGCGGACATCGAGGACCTCGCCCACGACGAACTTCTCATATTTCCGGCCCTGATGCTCGATGCTCTCCACCTCAAGGCCTGCCATCGTCAGCGTTTCCGCCAATTTCTCGGCTGAAAGTCGGATGGAGACGTATTCTCGGAGCCAGTTTAGGGAAATTTTCATGCTCAGAACTGACTTAAAAAGCGGACGTCGTTATCGAAGAGAATCCGGATATCGTCGATACCGTACCGAAGCATCGCCACCCGGTCAACTCCCATCCCGAACGCATAGCCTGTGTATTTTTCCGGATCATATCCCACGGCTGTGAAAACGTTGGGGTCGACCATGCCGCAGCCCAGAATCTCGAGCCAGCCGGTATACTTGCATACACGGCACCCCTTCCCGTTGCAGAGGTAGCAGGTGATATCCATTTCGGCGCTCGGCTCGGTGAAAGGGAAGAAGCTGGGCCTGAACCGGTATTTCAGGCTGCTTCCGTAGAACTGCTGTGAGAAGGAAACGAGAGTCCCGGTGAGATCCCCGAAGGTCACATTGGTGTCGACGACGAGGCCCTCGACCTGGTGAAAGAGGCAGTAGCTCCGGGCGCTTATTGCCTCGTTCCTGTAGACCCGGCCGGGCATGATGGCGCGGACCGGCGGCGGTCCCGACTCCATGAGCCGTATTTGCACGGGGCTGGTATGAGTCCTGAGCAGGATCTTGTCGGTAATAAAAAAAGTGTCCTGCATGTCGCGGGCCGGATGATCGGGCGGGAAATTCAGGGCCTCGAAATTGTGGTAGTCGTCCTCGATCTCAGGTCCCGTGGCGATGGAGAAGCCCATCCCGGTGAAGATGCGCTTGATTTCATCGAGCGTTTTGGTGATCGGATGGAGAGAGCCGGTCAGCGCGGGGCGCCCCGGCAGGGTGAGATCAAGCTCAGCCCTGTTTTCGGCCGGCCGAAGGGATGCTTTCCTCTCGTCGAGGAGCGATTGCACATAGGAGCGAAGCTCGTTCAGCAACTTTCCCGTTTCGGGACGTGCGTCGGCGGGGAGATCCTTGAGAGAGTCGAAGAGCTGGCCGATGAGCCCTTTTCGCCCGAGAAATTTTATGCGAAATGCGTCGAGCCCGCCGCCATCGGAGGCGAGCGCGATCTCATCCCGGGCCTGAAGGCGCAGCCTTTCAATCATCTGAATCATGCGGCGGCTTCCCTGGATTTTAAGCGGGGGGCCGGGATTACGAGCCGGCGAACTTCACGATCTCGGCGAAAGCCTCCGGTTCGCGGGCGGCGAGGTCGGCAAGTATCTTCCTGTTGATGGCGACGTCCTTCTTGTTCAGCGCGGCCATCAGCCTCGAGTAGGTGGTTCCGTGCAGCCGGGCGCCGGCGTTGATTCGGGCGATCCAGAGCGACCGGAATTCCCGTTTCTTCAGCCGGCGATCGCGGTAGGCATGCTGTTCGGCCTTATCGATGTGATGTTTTGCGATCGTGAGGACCTTGCTTCGTGCGCCCCAGTACCCCTTGGCGCGGGCCAGTATGCGCTTGCGGCGACGGTGTGAAGCAACTTTGTTCTGTGAACGTGGCATTTTTTCTCCTTTCTCAACTCATGACTGCAGCATCATGTCGAACTTCTTCTGCTCCTGGGCAGAGACGAGCGTCGACTTTCTCAAATGGCGCTTCCGTTTCGTGCTCTTCGACGAGAGGATGTGGCTCCGGAAGGCCTTGTGGCGCTTCAGCTTTCCGCTCGCGGTGCGTGAAAAGCGTTTCTTGGCGCCGGAGACCGATTTCATCTTGGGCATGGCGTGCTTTCGGTTATGTGGGTTTCGGTTTTGGTTCGGTTTTTTTCTTGGAACTTTTGTCCGGAGCGAAGATCATCGCCATGCTCCGCCCCTCGAGTTTCGCTTCCTGGTCCACCTTGGCGATATCGGCCAGCTTCTCGCTCAGACGTTTCAAAATCTCGGCCCCGTGCTCCTTGTAGGTGATCTCCCTTCCCTTGAAAACGACCGTCGCCTTGAGCTTGTGTCCCTCCTCGAGGAAACGGCGGGCATGGCGCGTTTTGAATTCAAAATCATGGTCGTCAGTGTTCGGGTGAAACCGTAGTTCCTTCAGAAGCGAGACGTGCTGGTGCTTCCGCTGCAGCTTGTCCTTCTTGGTTTGTTCGTACTTGAATTTCCCGAAATCCATGATCTTGCAGACCGGGGGGGTGGCATTCGGCACGATCTCGATGAGATCGAGGCCTCTCCCCTGGGCGAGCTTGAGGGCCTCGCTCGGGTGCATGACGCCAAGCTGCCCCTTGTCGTCGATGACACGGATTTTGGGTGCGCGGATTTCATCATTGATGCGGACGCGATCTGATCCCTTGATAGCGATTCTCCTATAAGTTTTTGGCGGCGATTTCGGTGGTGATGGTGCTGATGAACTCATTGAGGGGGATCGAACCGAGATCCCCCTTCGTGTGGCGCCGGACGGAGACGGAGCCGCTCACTTTCTCCTTTTCCCCGATGACCAGCATGCATGGCACTTTCTTCGTCTCCCACTCGCGGATTTTGTATCCGATCTTCTCGCTCCGTTCGTCGATCTCGGAGCGCACGCCGGCCCGGCGGAGAGTCTTGTCGACGGAGCGGGCGAACTCCGCCTGGGCTCCCGTGATCGGGAGGACGACGCACTGGAGCGGAGCGAGCCACATCGGAAAATTCCCCGCAAAATGTTCGATGAGCACGCCGATGAATCTTTCCAGGGATCCGAACGGCGCGCGATGGATGATCACGGGACGGTGTTTGAGCCCGTCGCTTCCCGTATATTCAAGATCAAACCTCTCGGGCATGACGTAATCGACCTGCACCGTTCCGAGCTGCCAGGTCCTCTCAAGGGCATCCCTCACCATGAAATCGATCTTCGGTCCGTAAAACGCTGCCTCGCCGATCCCGACGTAGTAATCGAGCTTCATCTGATCGGCGGCCTCGCGTATGTCTTTTTCAGATTGCTCCCACATTTCGTCCTCGCCGCCGTATTTCCCCTTGTTGAGGGGGTCCCGGAACGAGAGGCGGGTCCTGAAATCCTTGAACCCGAGAGTCGCGAAGACGAGCTGGATCAGCTCGATCACACCGCACAGTTCGTCCTTCAGCTGATCCTGACGAACGTACATATGGGAATCGTCGACCGTAAAGGATCGCACGCGTATGAGCCCGTTCAGTTCGCCGGATTGCTCATAGCGGTAGACGGTCCCGAATTCGGCCAGGCGGAGGGGAAGATCCCGGTAGCTGCGCGGCCGCGCCATATAGATCTGGTGGTGGTGCGGGCAATTCATCGGCTTCAGCAGGAATTCTTCCTCCTCGATTTTAACGGGCGGGAACTGGCTCTCCTTGTAATACGGATAATGGCCGCTCGTCTTGTAGAGATTGATATTGCCGATATGGGGGGTCACCACGGGGAGATACCCGCGTTTACGCTGCTCCTCCCGGAGGAAGTTCTCCAGCGTTTCCCTCAGGACAGTTCCCTTGGGAAGCCAGAGGGGAAGCCCTCCTCCCACTCTGGGCGTCAGGAGAAAAAGCTCCAGCTCGACGCCGAGCTTCCGGTGGTCGCGCCTCTTCGCTTCTTCAAGCCGGAAGAGATACTCATCGAGCTCCTTGCGCGACGGGAATGTTATCCCGTAAATCCGTTGAAGCATCTTGTTCTTCTCATCCCCGCGCCAGTAGGCGCCGGCGATGGACAAAAGCTTCACGGCCTTGATCCTCCCCGTCGAGGGGATGTGAGGACCGTAGCAGAGATCGGTAAAATTTCCCTGGTGATAGAAGGTGATCTTCTTGTCGGTCAGCCCTTCGAGGATCTCCAGTTTGTAGGGATCCCCTTTCTTCCGGAAATACGTCACGGCATCCTGCCACGATTTTTCCTCACGAAGATAGGGGACGTCGCGGGCGGCGAGCTCGGCCATGCGCGTCTCGATTCTGGAGAGATCCTCGGAGGAGAGGGCATGATCTCCCATATCGATGTCGTAATAGAAGCCATGCTCGATCGGCGGTCCGATCCCGAATTTTGTCCCCGGGAAGAGAGACTCGATGGCCTCGGCCATGAGGTGGGCGGAACTGTGCCAGTAGGCGTACTTTCCCCCGGGATCACCCCACTTCAGAATCTTTACCGCCGAGTCATTCACAATCGGGCGGGAGAGATCCCAGACCTCGCCGTCGACGTCAATGGCGAGGGCTTCGCGGGCGAGCCCCGAACTTATGGCGCGGGCTACGTCGTTGCCTGTAAGGCCACGTTCGAATTCGCGGCTCTTGCCGTCCGGGAATGTCAGTTTCACAGTCGCCATTGTTTGAGGGACAAAAAAAATCGGAGGCCCGATCTCAGCGGATTTGATGGAACTGGTCCTTTCTCGTGGGCTCTACAGGATTCGAACCTGTGACCTCTTCCATGTCAAGGAAGCGCTCTAACCAAACTGAGCTAAGAGCCCAGGTCAGTACCGGGGACCGGAATCGGACCGGTACTCTCCTTGCGGAGAACAGGATTTTAAGTCCTGTGCGTCTACCAGTTTCGCCACCCCGGCAGTTCACGGTAAGATCCTCGAGGCGCCGGCCGGATTCGAACCGACGAATAAAGGTTTTGCAGACCTCTCCCTTACCACTTGGGTACGGCGCCGAACAAATACCCGGACGTGTCGACCGGGTCAAAATAAAGCCCCGCCACCTGGTGGGATTGGGGGCGGCGGGGCAGCTTAAAGAGGAAGAGTACAACTGGATCCCGATGGATGGGACCAAGGTAGCCCGAAGGCTACCTCGAGCGGGAAACGGGATTCGAACCCGCGACATTCACCTTGGCAAGGTGACGCTCTACCAGCTGAGCTATTCCCGCGCGTCGCGGCACTCAATATACTGACAAATTCTGCTTTTCGCAAATGGCTCCCCGCTAAAAATCCCAAAAAATCACGTCAGAATCAAGTCTTTTTGATCAAATCGACGTAGGAGTTCACCAGAAAATCGCTGAGCCCGAACCTCGCGACGAGGAAGTCAAGCTGCTCCGAGGCCGAGTCCACACCTTCCGGCACCTCAATCTCGAGAAAATCCCCAAGCCCCGTAACAGTGTCGATATGAATCCTCGTCTTTCCTTCGTAGAGGAACAGCTTCCTGGATTTCTTGACCACCCCCCTGATCCCGAACGCCTCTGAGAGCACTTTTTTCACAACCGCGGGCCGGGAGGAGGGAAATCGTTCGAAAATGCTTTCCCGCCTGGCAGAAGATTCCTCACGGCGGTAGAATATCAATTCTGCCTCATCCGGCTCGATTTCACGAAGTTTTAGGCGCCCTTCAGCTGGGATGCCGAAGTATGTATCGGTCTGCCTGAGCGTTCCCTTGAACTCCGCATTGAGACCGCGCGCGATTTCTTGTGCTGATTCCGCGTCGACGATCCGGGCCTTGATTTCGAGATTCTGAGGCATGGAGGTGCTCAGATCCGCTTGGACGGATTGAGACTAAGTGCAAGCCGGGAATGAAATTTAGCGGGTGATCTCAAGAATTTTATATTCAAGAGTTCCTGCCGGAACGGGGATCTTGATGGTCTCCCCTTCCGTCCTCCCGAGCAACCCCTTCCCAAGGGGAGAGGTCACCGATATTTTGTCCTTCTCAAAATCCGCCTCCTCGGGTGAGACCAGCGTGTAAACGACCGTCTCCTTGGTCTTCAAATCCTTCAATTTCACTTTCGAAAGAATATAGACCTTGTCGTTCGGCAGGTCGCTGCTTTCGATGATGCGGGCGCGGGCAAGCGTCTGTTCAAGCTTTGCAATCCGGAGTTCAAGATGTTGCTGGGCTTCCTTGGCAGCGTCATACTCGGCATTCTCACTCAGATCCCCATGTCCGCGGGCCTCCCCGATTTTCTGAGCCATCTCGGCCCTCCCGTTAAGCTTAAGATCGTGAAGCTCGCTTTCCAGCTCCAGTACTCGCTCCCGGGTAAGGTAGACAATTCCATTATTCTTGTCTGCCATAAAAACTCCACATAAAGATCACAAAATAAAAGCCATCACCTCGTTTAAGTGATGGCCATCTATCCTCGGCAATCTACAACTTGAATTTTAGAAAAGCAAGTAAAAAGTGATTTTATTTCTTTTTGTTGATGAGGATCAAGTGTCCGAGTTTATCTCTCTTTGTTTTCAAATACTTTTCGTTGTGTTCCTGAGGTTCCGCTTCAAGGGGTACGCGTTCAGTGATCTCGAGCCCGTATCCGTGCAGCCCGACCACCTTCTTTGGATTGTTGGTCATGAGACGGATCTTCCCGACCCCGATATCCCTGAGAATCTGTGCCCCGATGCCATAGTCCCGGAGGTCAGGCCGAAAGCCCAGTTTCTCGTTCGCCTCGACGGTATCCAGCCCCTCATCCTGCAGCTTATATGCCTTCAGCTTATTTGAAAGCCCGATCCCCCTCCCCTCCTGACGCATATAGACGACCACGCCGCATTTTTCCCTCTCAACGAGCTTCATGGCGGCGACGAGCTGATCGTTGCAATCACACCTGAGCGAACCGAAGACATCGCCCGTAAGACATTCAGAATGGACCCTTACGAGAACAGGTTTTTCCGGAAAAATCTCGCCCTTGACGAGTGCGACGTGCTCCTTGCTATCTGTGTCGCTCTTGTAGACATGGATGTCGAAAACCCCGTATTTCGTGGGAAGACGGGTGGAGACAATCCGCTGAACCAGTTTCTCCCGCTGCATGCGGTACTGGATAAGATCCTTCACCGTAATGATCTTCAGCTGGAGGGTGCGGGCGAGGGGGAGGAGCTCAGGGACCCGCGCCATTGTGCCATCTTCGTTCATGATTTCGCAGATGACACCGGCAGGATAGAGGCCCCCCAGGCGGCAGAGATCGACGACCGCCTCGGTATGGCCGGCGCGCCGGAGCACCCCGCCATCCATTGCCCTCAGCGGGAAAATATGCCCCGGCCGGGCGAGATCGCTCGGCTTGGTCTTGGGGTCGATCAAGGCCCCGACGGTCGCCGCCCGGTCGTACGCGGAAACGCCCGATTGCGTCCCGTGAACATAGTCGACCGAGACCGTGAACGATGTCTCATGGAGGGACGTGTTGCTGTCGACCATCATATCAAGGGCAAGCTCCTTGGTCCGCTGGGGAGTGAGGGCGGCACAGATGATGCCCCCGCCTTTGCGCGCCATGAAGTTGATCGTTTCCGGCGAGCATTTTTCAGCCGCGATGACAAAATCTCCCTCGTTCTCGCGGTCCTCGTCATCGACCACGATGACGATGCGCCCGTCGCGGATATCGGCGACCGCCTCTTCGATGGTATTGAACTTTTCTTTCATCCCGATGATTTGGATTCGGTCGCCCGGCTGACCGACGAAATTGCGCTTTTCTCCAGTTTCACCTTGACATTGTCGGAAACCTGGAGGAGGACTGTTTTCTCCTCAAGCCCCACAACCGTGCCGTGGACTCCCCCCACGGTGACGATTTTATCCCCCTTTTGAACGCTGTCAAGAAGCAGCTGGCGCTCCTTCTGTTTCTTCTGCTGCGGTCGCAGGATCATGAAGTAAAAAATGAGAATGATAAGGGAGAACATGATCACGGTGCTCATCATGCTCCCTCCCCCGCCCCCTCCTTGTGGTGCCATTAAAACGATCAAGAGACCCTCCTGTATTCCGTGGTGGTGAGTGACTGTTTCCATTGTGCAAAAATGCCCTGCCGGATCTTCTCCCGCGCAGAGCGCATGAGCCATTGATAGAAGTGAAGATTGTGAAGCGATGCCAGGTGAAGGCCCAGAATCTCCTTCGCGATAAAAAGGTGGCGGATATAGGCCCGCGTATAATTCGAGCAGGCATAGCATCCGCATCCGTCATCAACCGGCGAAAAGTCATTCTTGAAGCGGGCGTTGGTGATCGTGAGGGGCCCGCTCCGCGTAAAAAACATCGCGTTGCGTCCGTTGCGCGTAGGAAGCACGCAATCAAACATATCGATCCCGCGCTCAATGTTTTCCAGAAGATCCTGCGGGGTTCCGACTCCCATCAGATACCGCGGCTTATCGGCCGGCAGCAAACCGGCAGAATACCCGGCCGTGTCGTACATCTCTTCCTGCGATTCTCCGACGGCGAGCCCGCCGATGGCATACCCGTCAAAATCCATGGAGCAGAGGCTTTCTGCAGAAGACCTTCTCAGGTCATGAAAAGTGCCCCCCTGGAGTATGCCGAAAAGAGACTGGGAGTGGCCATATCGCGGAAGAGAACAGCGTAATGCCGTGAGCGAGCGCCCGGCCCAGCGGAGAGTGCGACGACACGATTGCTCGGCGTACGATCTCTCCGAGGGGTACGGAATGCACTCGTCCAGCACCATCATGATATCGGACCCGATCGATCGCTGTATGTCGACGACGCTTTCAGGCGTAAAGGAATGGAGAGAGCCGTCGATATGGGAGCGGAATTCGACCCCATCCTCTTCGATCCTCCGGAGCGAAGCCAGGCTGAACACCTGATATCCTCCGCTGTCGGTAAGTATGGGTCTATGCCACCCCATGAACTTGTGGAGTCCGCCCGCTTCGAACAGTATCTCCTTTCCCGGCCGCAGGTAAAGGTGGTAGGTATTGCTGAGCAGGATGTCTGTCCCTAATTCCTCCAGAATCCGCTGCGAAACCGCCTTGACGCTCCCCTGCGTGCCGACAGGCATGAATGCCGGGGTGGGAATAGAGCCATGGTCCGTCTGGACCCGCCCTGCCCGGGCGTTACCGCAAACATGTTCGAGGACGAATTTCATCATACGAAAGTACTCCTTTCGGGCAGAAAAACCAAACCTCCGGACGCGCCCTAAAATTACGCCATGTCAGATTAACCGCCGCTTGTCGCCAGACTGATGGACCTGGAAAAGCCCGGTTTTGCGAATGGATGCGGGGAGCATATATTAAGTTTCGAACTATGCCGTCGTACGGCGCATCAGAAATCAGGATGAAACGTCAGAGGAAAGGACAGGCCGATCACCCCGGATCACTTTGATGATGTGGTGAAACTTCACCAGGAGCAGGTGTTGAATACGTGCTTCCGATTTACGGGCAGCAGAGAAGATGCGGAGGATCTGGCTCAGGAGGTTTTCGTTGAAGTCTACGACTCAATCGAAACCTTTCGCGGGGATGCGAAACTCTCGACATGGATTTATCGGATTGCCCTCAATAAATCTCTGGACTTCGTCAGGAGGAGGAAGCGAGAAAAGCGATTCGCGTTCGTTTTAAGCCTGGGAATCCTGGATGAGGAGATGGACACGCACATGGCTGAGGCCGACCCCCATACAGAACTTGAACGAAAGGAGCGGATCCATGTGCTGAATAAGGCGATAGACAAGTTGCCTGAGAATCAGAGAGTCGCCATTACTCTGAGCAAATATGAGGGGCTTAGCACTGCAGAAATCGCCGAAATCATGCAGACGTCCGTAGCGGCGGTCGATGCGCTTATCCATCGCGCCAAGAGCAATCTGCACAAAAGACTTTACAATTTTTATAATAAACACCTTTAGCGCAAGTTTTCTGCACAGATGACGTCTAACCCTATGACGACATGACGAAGGAAATTCAGATAGAACTGGAAATTCAGAGGACCATAGACTATCTTGAGCATGGTGAGCGGCTGAATCCTGACCCCCTCTTCTATGCCCGGCTCAGGGACCACATTGATGGGTTGAGGGGAAGCGCGCATACGAGAGGCAAAGCGAGGACAATCCTCAAACCGGCCTTACTGCTTCTGATTCTTGCTCTGAACATCATTGCGCTGACCTCTTTTGCGAAATACCGGGAGAGCGAATCTTTGACCCGGGAAGAGGAAGCCCTGAAGGAAATCATGCTGGATTCCAGCCAGGATTTTTTGACTTTCTAGCGGGAAAAAACGAATCGTGGACATTTTTGCCAAACAGCGATACGCGTTCTGGACGATAGTCTTGCTCGTGGTTCTCAATCTGGTCGCGATTTCCGCATTATGGCTCGGCCGCACCAGTCGCCCGGGCGGCCCGCCGCCGGATGGCCCGCCGGGACAGGATCGCCGAATGTTTCTCCAGAAAGAGCTTAACTTCACCGACGACCAGATTCATCGGTATGACCGGCTCAGGCAGGATCATGCCGACAAGGCCCGTGTTCTCCTGGATGATATCCGCCGCCTGAAGAAAGAGATGATGGATCACATTTATGAGAAAGAGCCCGATTCGACGAAAGCGATGCAGATAGCTGATCTGATAGGCCAAAAACAAACGGAACTGGAGCGCATCACCTTCAGGCATTTTGCTGATCTGAAGGAATTGTGCGGGAAAGAGCAGCTCGACAAACTGAGGGAATTGATGGATGAGTTCTTCAGAAGGAACCCGCCGGAAGGACGGGGATCTCCACCGCCACCACGATAAAACAAGCACGGTTCATCAATATTCCGAAGGACGAACTTCTGTCACGCCCGGATTCGACCGGGAGGGCCCACGGGCTGTCTATGAAGGGCATAAGACATTCCATCTCACCAGCGTGCGACGCCATAATATGAATTTCACAGGGACATACGCATGAAAAGTCTCCAACGGTTTCTGTTCACTGCAACCTCTATCGTACTCCTGTCATCCCCCGGACTGAGTCAGAACCTGACCCCCGACATTTACGGATGGTACCTCAATACGTCGGGAATAACCGGTTACAACGGCCTCCCGGCAAACGTGCAGCAGGTGCGTTATTCCGCGACTTACGTCTATGTTTCATGTTCGGGCATCCCCGCTTACTCGATAGGGCCCTGGCCCGGCAACCCGAATACAGCCCTCAGCCAGAATTTTGTCTTCAAGATCGCACGGTCACCGCAAGTGAACAACGGGACAAAAACTGCGACGCCGCTTGGACATATCGGGGTCCTGGTGAACGGCGTCTCAATTTTCAATGCAAAAGACGCGATGTCGTACAACAATCAGAACGTATGGCATCAGAATGCTGTCGTCGTCGAGGCTCCGTCATTCGACGGGTGTCTGGGGCATCCCCAGCAGCAGGGAGAGTACCACCATCACCAGATCCCTCAATGTCTGCTCTCGCCGGGCGACACAGCCCATTCGCCCCTGATGGGCTATGCGTTCGACGGTTATCCGATCTACGGTCCGTATGCGTACGCGAACACAAACGGGACGGGGGGAATCGCACGCATGAAATCGGGTTATCGCAAGCGCGCGATCACCCAGCGCACGACATTGCCCGACGGCAGCGTCCTTTCACCGTCTCAGTATGGTCCTTCGGTGTCCGGGACCTATCCTCTCGGATATTATGTGGAAGATTTTGAGTATGTCCCGGGACTGGGGGATCTCGACGAGTACAACGGGCGGTCGTGCGTGACTCCGGAATATCCGGGCGGCACATATGCGTACTTTTCCACAATAGATTCTGCCGGGAATTCCGAATATCCCTATCTCATCGGACCCGATTACTACGGCGTGGTCATCAGCGGGAATACGGGCCCGGGCGGCGGTCACGTCACGGTTTCGGAGCCGGTCACATCGTTTCGCGGCGTTGTTGCGTACGATTCCAACGATTCAACCCGCGAAGACAGCTCGACGACGATCCGCGTCAGCGCGCAGGTGAGCGCAAGCTTAACAGTTTCCTATGCCATCCTGAGCAACCCGGGCCACGGAATACTCTCCGGCACCCTCCCCTCGGTTTCGTACCAACCGGGCCTGCATTATGTCGGGGCAGACACCTTTCTCTTCACTGCGTCTGTCGCCGGTGGCGTCAGCGACACCGGGATGGTCAGCCTCGTTGTCCGAGCTGCCATCAGCCCCCCCACAGGTCTCAGCGCTTTTCCCGGTAATCAGGCCGTCACCCTCCGCTGGAACCAGAATCCGGAGCCGGACTTCCTTCGCTATCGCATCTACTTTGACACAAATCCGCACCCCGCTGTTCCGACGGACTCGACCACGAACGGGTCAGCGGACACTGTAAAGACGATCAACGGTTTGACCGACGGTACTACGTACCATTTCAGGATTACGGCCGTCGACAGCGCCGGGCTTGAAAGTCAGTATTCGGATGAAATAAGTGCGACCCCTGGCACATTTGTCTTCATGGTCAGGAGCAGATGGAATATCGTCTCCGTCCCCGTCGATGTGGGGGATTCAAGCAAGACCGCCCTCTTCCCCAACGCGATCTCACACGCCTTCGCTTACGAAGGAGTGTATGTTCCGAAGGATACGCTCGGCGGCGGCAGAGGATACTGGGTCAAGTTCTCAGCACCGCAGACTATCGCCTTCAATGGAGCTCCCCGGGAGACTTTGGCGGTAGCGGTTGGCCAGGGTTGGAATCTGATCGGATCGATTGGCTCGTCGATCCCGGCTTCGACAATCACCTCGCAGCCGGGAGGGATGATAACGTCAAGTTTCTTCGGGTATGCCGGCGCCTATAGCGTCGCAGACTCGATCAAGCCTGGAAATGGCTACTGGGTCAAGACGAACCAGCCAGGCACGCTCTTCCTTTCATCAGGACCGACTGCCGGCTCCAATAGGATCAAGATCATTGCGACGTCAGAACCGCCTCCATCTCCGCCTGGAGAATCAAATTCCGGCGATCCTCTTCTTCCGACAAGAATTTCTCTTGAGCAGAATTACCCCAACCCATTCAATCCACGTACAACGATCACCTTCGAACTGCCGGGTGAATCATTTGTCTCGCTAAGAGTTTATGATATTCTGGGAAGCGAGGTGGCCGTTCTCGTGAATAATAAGCTCACGGCAGGAAAGTACGATGTCGCCTTCAATGCTTCTCAGCTGACGAGCGGCGTGTATTACTGCCGATTGCAGGCAGGTTCGATCACGGAAACGACAAAGCTGATTTTTCTCAGATAAGAGCTTCCGAGGCTGCGAGGGGTTCCCCGGCTTTTGTCGTGATCTCTCCTTCCCCAGATGGTTCCGGCACCGCAGTAAAGACGTGAGATATGACCGTGCAGCGCGCAGCGAGCTACTTTCTGCGAGACCGCCACAGGTAGATCGCCAGGGCAGCCAGGAGGCCGCCGAGAGCGTCTGCCGCGGCATCCCTGGCATCAACCGTTCGTCCGGGCACGAAGGTCTGGTGAAACTCGTCGAGAATGCCATAGATCGAAACCCCAACGACAACGATGAAAATCCTTTTCCACTGGACGGTCGTTATCGGTTCGAGGGCGTTATAGACGAGAAGTCCAAGGATGAAAAAAGTGGCGGCGTGAAGAGACTTGTCGTTGAAGAGTAAGACAAAACGCGGGAGCTTATGGGCCGGGATTGACGACGCCCAAAAGATCACCCCGGCCCAAAGAATTGCCGGCAGCTGAGATTTCAGGAATTTTCGCAAAGGCTTAGCGCCTGCGGGAGGAGTTTTTCAATATCTGTGGCCAGGAGTCCCTTCTCGCCGTATTTATCCCTCCCGATGTCTCCTGCCAGGCCATGAACGAAAACCCCGCCGTAGGCTGCCTCCGTCCTGCCTGTATGCTGAGCCCATAGCCCCGCAATGCATCCGGCCAAAACGTCGCCGGCGCCGGCTGTTGCCATCCCGGGATTGCCTGTGGAGTTTATGAAAACTTCACCCCGCTCCGATGCCACGACCGTCGGTGCTCCCTTCAAGACGACCGTGATCCCGAGCCTTTTTGCAACCCGTCGTGCAATGTCCACCCTGTTCTTATCAATCTCGCGGGAGGTAATCCCGGTCATGCGCGAGAGCTCCCCTGTATGGGGAGTGATGATGGCGTCGAACTTTTTCCCGACGGCATCACTAACCGAACTGAGGGCATCCGCATCCACTACCAGCGGCCGGGGCGCGGAGAGTATACGCCGTATGAGACGGGCAGTATCGGGGTTCCGTGAGAGGCCCGGACCTACGACGATGACATCGGCCCACTCCAGATTAAGCGAACTGAATGCCTCTTCAGCGATGGTTCCATAGGGAGTTTCGGGCATTGGCTCGACCATAACTTCGGTAAGTTTCCGGGCTAGTATCGGATAAACTGAGGCAGGGGTCTTGAGGATGACGGCGCCCGCTCCTACCCTCATGGCAGAGCCGGCAGCCATCGCTGCTGCTCCTGTTAGGCCTCGCGAGCCTGCAATGACGATAATCCTCCCGACACTGTGCTTATGAGCATTGAATTGCCTGTGGGGAAGGATTTTTTTTACATCGTCCCGTATGACGAGATGCGTCGGGATTCCTAGTCCCAGCTCGTCCGGGATTCCGATATCAATCACTTCAGTTATCCCGGATAAAGCTCTTCCCTGGCCGACAGTTAACCCAATTTTTCTAAAACCCATTGTGACGGTCAGGTCGGCCTTCACCGCCACATTTTCAACCGTCCCATCGTCAGAGTTGACGCCTGACGGGATATCAACCGCAACGACTTTGCTCCCGGAACTGTTTACCCAGTCAATCACTTTTCGTGAAAAACCCCGGACCGGGCCTTTGAAGCCGGTCCCGAACAGGGCGTCGACGATGATGTCGAAATTCCCCAGCTTCCTGAGCGTTGCGGCCGACCGAATTTTTACAAGATTAAGACCGGGAATCCCGGATTTTCCCAGAGCTTGGAGCAAAACCAGGTTCTTATGGGCGTCTCCCTTCACATTATCCCCCAGGACCCCGGTCGTCACAGAAGCGCCCTTCGCCAGGAGATGCCGCGAGACGACGAAGCCATCCCCGCCGTTGTTTCCCTTTCCGCAGAGCACCAGAACGGACCTGCCCGCGAGTGATCCGAGATGCTCCGCCATTGCATCGGCCACGCCTCTGCCGGCATTTTCCATGAGAATGAGGCCCGGTATCTTAAGCTTCCGGATTGCCTGGCGGTCACACTCTCGCATCTCGGCAGATGTGAGGACGGGTTCCACCGTATCAGAAGCGATTTATGACGGAGAGAAGCGCGGAGGGAAAAATCCCAAGCAGGAGCAGAGCAGCCACAGAGAGTACAAAGACCGCGGAGCTACGTCCTGTCACCTCGATCCCGGCCCCGGCCTCCCCCTCGGTGAAGTACATCAGGACGACGAGCCGCAGGTAGTAGTAGACAGAGACAAGACTGGTGAGGACCCCCAGGATGGCAAGCCACGTGAGATGAGCTTCGACCGCAGCGGTGAAGACATAGTATTTGGCAAAAAAGCCGGCGAAGGGCGGGATGCCTGCGAGCGAGAACATAAAGGCGGCCATGGTCGCCGCCAGGAATGGATGCCTGGCGCTCAGCCCCGCGTAGTCGGAATACTCCAGGTTTTTCCCTCCCCTCTCCAGGACGGCCAGAATTCCGAAAGCGCCCACGTTCATGAACGTGTAGGATGCGAGATAAAACATGATCCCGCTCCGCCCGAGGGCATTGGATGCAGCCAGGCCGGCGAGCATATAGCCCGCGTGGGCAATGCTGGAGTAGGCCAGCATCCGCTTGATATTCGACTGCGAGACGGCAATGATATTACCGAGAATCATCGATGCAGCGGCAAGCAGGCTCAGCGCGACCCGCACTTTTTCAGGATCATCGAACGGCCGTCCGAAGACGATGATGAAGGCCGAAAATGCCGCCGCTTTTGCCCCGGTCGACATGAACCCGGAAACCGGGGTAGGGGAACCCTGGTAGACGTCGGGGATCCACATATGGAACGGCACGGCGCCGACCTTGAAGGCAAATCCGACCATGATGAGCCCGATTCCGATCCAGAAGTACGGAGACCCGGGATTGCGGATCTGGGAAAGGTGTGTCGATCCGCAGGCGCCGTAAATCAGGGCGATTCCGTAGAGCAGAAAACCGGTCGCGAATGCTCCCAGCAGAAAATATTTGAATGAGGACTCGTTGGCTGTGGGCTGATCCCGGAAAAATCCCGCGAGGACATAGAGGCAAATAGACATCAGCTCAAGGCCGAGGAAAATCACGATCAGGTCGGCGGCAGAAGCCATCAGCATCATGCCGGTGGTGGCGAAGAGTATGAGGAGATAATACTCGCCGAACGCCGACCGTTCTCTTCTGATATAGTCGCGGGAAAGAACAACGGTCAGAAGAGCGGCAACCGCGAAAAGTGCCGAAAAAAAGCTCCCGTAGCCCCCGGCGGTGATCATGTCGCCAAAGGCGAGGCCGCTCGCCGGAATCATCGCGGACGAGACCACCGCGCAAACCGCGAGCCCCAGAACTGAAATCCAGTAGCTGACTTTTTCGCTTTCCTTAAGGAGCGCTTCGGCAACGAGAACGATGAGCGAAAGGCCGACGATCAGCGAGAGGGGGAGAGCGGCGGGCAGGAGGTTCATTGATTGGCCTATTCAGTGCGCGCTAAGGTATGAAATTCTGCCAACAAATACAAAGATTTCAATTATTCAGGGAATTTCGTATGTTGATATCCTCAAAAAAACCATGACTCCGCTCATCCTCGAAAGGTTCTCCAATGCAACGGTCAATGGCAACGTTGTTCGCCCTGCTCCTCGTCTCAGGTTCAATGATTAGTCAGGAGCGAGATCGGGCGAAAATCCCCGACATCTATAAGTGGAATCTAGCCGACATCTTCCCCTCCGACGATGCGTGGAGGTCGGGAAAGTCGAAGCTCGTCGACGAAATCCCCGCAATCGAGAGTTTTAAGGGAACACTCCAGTCGGCAGATAAACTCCTCGCCTGCCTGGATTCCGTCACCGACCTGACCAAAGAATACCAGCGGCTCTCGGTGTATGCCGGCCTCAATTCGGACCAGGACACTCGGGATTCACGGCATCTCGCCATGCAGCAGGAAATGACACAGGTCGGCTCGGCCCTCGCCGCAAAGGCGGCGTTCATCGAGCCGGAGATTTTGAAGCTCGACCGGGCGGCGATCGACGGCTACCTGCAATCGGAACCCAGGCTGAAGCTTTATGCCCATTACCTCGACGATATACTCCGGCGGAAGGCGCACACCGGGAGCGCCGGGGAGGAGAAAATCATCGCCGATGCAAGCCTCATGGCCGACGGACCGTCCAATAATTACGGGGTCTTCTCCGATGCCGATTTCCCGTACCCGGACGTCACGCTGAGCGACGGAAAATCGACGAAGCTTGACAAAGCGACGTTCAACCTGCTGCGGCCGAGCCAGAACAGGGAGGACAGGAAGAGGGCTTTTGCCACCTTCTTCTCCAGGCTCAATGACTACCGCCGGACTTTCGGGACCCAGCTTTACGCCGAGGTTAAGAAGGACATGTTTTACATGAACGCCCGCAAATATTCATCGAGCCTGGAGTCCGCGCTCGATGCGAACAATATCCCGGTGAGCGTATACCACAGCCTCGTCGACAACGTTAATGCCGGCCTCCCAACATTTCACAGGTATCTGAACCTCCGGAAACGGATCCTCGGGGTCGATACGCTCCATTATTACGATCTCTATGCGCCTCTCGTGAAGGGGGTTGACCTGAGGTACACGGCAGAGGAAGCGCAGAAGAATATCGCCGAGGCGTTGCGGCCGCTTGGCGACGATTACGTCGCCGTCATCCAGAAAGCTTTCAAAGACCGGTGGATCGATCTCTACCCCACGGAAGGGAAGAGATCGGGCGCATACTCCAACGGAGGAGCATACGACGTCCATCCCTACATGCTTCTGAATTACAACGGCAAATATGACGATATGAGCACGCTCGCGCACGAGCTCGGCCATACCATGCAGAGTTATTACTCCAACAAGACGCAACCCTATCCGACGGCGAATTACCCGATCTTCGTCGCCGAGGTGGCCTCAACATTCAACGAGGCGCTGCTCATCGACCACATGATGAAGAAAATCAAGGACGACAAGATCCGCCTCTCCCTTCTCGGCAATTATCTCGAGGGAATCAAGGGGACGGTCTTCCGCCAGACCCAGTTCGCGGAATTCGAGCTGGCGATTCACGAGGTTGCGGAAAAGGGAGAATCGCTCACCGGCGACAAGCTCAAGGAGATTTACGGGAAGATAACGAGAAAATACTACGGTCACGACAAGGGGGTATGCATCGTCGACGACGAAATCAACTCGGAATGGAGTTATATCCCGCATTTTTATTACAACTTCTACGTCTTCCAGTACGCCACGTCGTTCACGGCATCGGCAGCTCTCTCGGAAAAAGTTCTCTCGGGCGATAAAACCGCGACGAAGAGCTTCCGGGATTTCCTGGCTGCGGGCGGTTCGAAATACCCCATAGAGCTCCTGAGGGACGCGGGGGTGGACATGACGACCGCGGCTCCGTTCGAGCTCACCATGAAAAAGATGAACCGGGTGATGGACGAGATAGAGAAAATCCTCGACCATCAGAAAAAATAGAGCAAGCGGGGAGTCAGCCGCTGAAAAACAGCCACCAGACGAGGGCGAAGACCGGGAGAAGCAGCGGGAGTGTGTAGCGCGCAATATACGGGAGGAATCCCGGCACCTCCAGCCCGGAACGCTCGGCGATCGATTTGACGAGAAAATTCGGGCCATTGCCGATGTAGGTGCAGGCCCCAAAGAAGACCGCTGCGAGCGACACGGCCTTCAGGTAGATGGCATGGTTTGCGATCATGTAGGCGATTTTGAGCTCCTCGGGACCGACCGCTCGGCCCCCAAGGAAATCCGGGTGATGTGCAGCCAGAACAGAGAAGGTTTTTCGGATCTCCTCTGGCCCGGCAAGGGGAATGGGATTATGGGAGGCGAGAAGCTGCTGAATTTGCTGTAGAATCCCGCGGTCGACCGTAAGGCCGATGGCTGCCGTCAGGAAGCTCAAGTAGGTTGGGGCATTATCGAGCACGCTCGATGTTATCCCGGTTCCCCAATAAAAATTCCCGGGAGAGGCGAACCCGGCCTTCGCCGCGTTCATTTCGAGCCAATCGAGAGCGGGGACCATGGTCGCGAAGATGCCGAGAAAAAGAATCGCGACTTCGCGCACAGGGTGAAAGCTGAAATCATTCTGCGGGTGAATACCTCTGCTCGTAACGTACGATCCCGCCGCGGCTGCGATCATGGCGGCCTCCCTGACGACCGGCCGGAGAAAAGCTGCGCCAAGAATAATACCCAGAAAAATTACGTTGTGAATCCCCCCAACAGCCGCTTCCCGGGAAGGCACGTCGGCCGCCGTCTGCGCATGACGCCGGAAGCTCCTCGAATCAAGCAGATAGAAAATCCCCAGCACTAACCCCAGGGCGAGGATCCATTCGGCCCAGACATTCTCCGCCATCCAGAAGAAGGGGACACCGCGCAGATAGCCGAGGAAGAGGGGCGGATCGCCGACGGGCGTCATCGCACCACCGATATTGCTCACGATGAAAATGAAGAAGACGACATGAAAGCCCCGCCACCTCGATCTGTTCACCCGGATGTAGGGACGGATCATGATCATCGACGCGCCGGTGGTCCCGATGAGATTCGACGCCAGGGCGCCGGCGGCCAGGAGGAGCACATTCCTGCCAGGCGTTGCCTCCCTTCCCATATCAATGTGTATCCCTCCGGCGACAACGAAGAGAGATCCGATCAGGATTATGAAGCTGAGATACTCCGAGGCAGAATGAAGCATTCGCCCCGGCTCCCCCAAGAATAGCGTGTATGCGGAGACAGTCACCGCCGCGAGCGCCAGGGATACGACCGGATAAAAGCGATCCCACCAGTTCCGGGCGATGAACGGCATCAACGCTATCGAAAGCAGCAGCAACACGAAGGGGGTGATCAGCCACACACCCGCCGGTGTCACAGGGGTCATTTGCCGGAAGAAATCAGGGAATGGGTCTCAACCAGCGTGCGCGAGGTGGATGCCTGCAGGTTAGTCACGATCCGGCGCGCGCTTGATGCGGAGATTTTCAGGAACGTCCCCGGAAAGACGCCGATCCAGAGGATGAAGACAAGCAGCGGGATGAGGACGGAGATTTCACGGCCCGAGAGATCGGACAGTCGTTCGTTGGCGGGATTGGAGAGTTTTCCGAAGATGACCCGCTGGTACATCCAGAGCATATAGACCGCGGCGAAGATCACCCCCGTGGCCCCCGCGATCGGGTACGCATGGCTCAGAAACGCCGAGCGGAAGGTTCCCAGCAGGATCAGGAATTCCCCGACGAACCCGTTGAGCCCGGGGAGGCCGATCGACGAGAGGGCGACGACGAGGAAGAAAACCGAAAAGACCGGCATCACCCGCGCAAGCCCGCCGAAATCGCCGATAAGCCTCGTGTGCCGCCTCTCGTATATCATCCCCACGATGAGAAAGAGCGCCCCGGTCGACAGTCCGTGATTTACCATCTGGATGACACTCCCCTGCACTCCCTCTTCGGTGAGCGCCGAGATGCCGAGGACGACAAACCCGAGGTGGCTGACGGATGAATAGGCGACAAGCTTCTTGATATCAGTCTGCACCATCGAGACAAGGGCGCCGTAGACGATCCCCACCACCGCGAGGATCGAAAGCTCCGGGAGGAAGAGCACCATCGACTGCGGAAACAGGGGAATGCAGAAACGGAGAAGTCCGTATGTACCCATCTTCAGCAAAACCCCGGCGAGGATCACACTTCCGGCCGTGGGGGCTTCCACATGCGCGTCGGGCAGCCAGGTGTGGAACGGGAAGAGGGGGATTTTTATGGCGAAGCTGAGAGTGAAGGCGAGGAACATCCACACCTGGATGTTCAAAGGGATTCCGGCAGCAATCTTCATGAGGGCCGTCAGATCGGTCGTGAATTCTCCTCCGGGGAGCATCGACGCGTAGACGCCGAGCCAGATGATCGCCACCAGCATCAGCAGGCTGCCAAACATCGTATAGAGAAAAAACTTTATTGCTGCGTAGACCCTGTTCTCTCCCCCCCAGATGCCGATCAGGAAGTACATCGGAATCAGCATCGCCTCCCAGAAGATGTAGAATAGAAACAGGTCGAGCGCGCAGAAGACGCCCAGCATCCCGGTTTCGAGGAGGAGAATCATAAACGTGAATTCCTTCACGCGCCTGTCCACGGAATTCCAGGACGCGAGGAGCGCGATCGGAGTGAGGAGCGTCGTGAGCAGGACGAGCAGGAGAGACAGGCCGTCCACGCCGACATAATACGATATGTGAAACGCGGGAATCCAGACTGTGCGGGCTGTCAATTGGAACTCTGCGCTCTGTGCGTCGAATCCGAGCGCAAGGACTATCGACAGAATGAAGACGGCAACGCTCGAGGCAATGCCGAGAATCTTGACCCTTTTCTCCGGCGCAAGGAGGACAGCGGCGCCCGCGAGGGCAGGGAGGAAGATGATGGCGGTGAGGGTTGTCATCGCGCGAGCAGCACCCCGAGAATGACTATTATCCCAAGGACGAACGCCAGTGCATAACCCTGGACCACGCCCCCCTGGATCCTTCTCATCCAGGCGCTTGTCCGGCCGGCGAGCCAAGCCGCCCCGTTCACCGCGCCGTCAACGAGACCGGCGTCGAACCCCTTCCAGAGGAGCTTTTCCGACAGTTTTACTGATGGCGAGACGATGGCGGCATCATAGGCCTCGTCGACAAAGCATTTATTGCGGAGTAGCGCATAGATCCCCCTCGCACCGGCGGATATTTTTTGCGGAAGTTCCGGGCTGGCGATATAAACATAACGGGCAAAGAGGATGCCTGCAATCGCGATGGCGACCGAGAGGGCCATCAGGAGAAACTCTCCCTCCGCATTATGGGACGCCTCGAGGAGGGGGCGCGCCCGTGCGAACACCGGCTCGAGCCACTCCGAGATGGCATTGGGACCGAGGCTTTCCGGTATTCCAGCCAGACCTCCGAGTGCAGAGAGCACCGCGAGAATAATCAAAGGGACCGCCATAGCCGGGGGAACTTCGTGGGGATGTTTCCCGCCCCAGCGGGGAGTGCCGTGGAATGTGAGGAAGACCAGGCGAAACATGTAGAACGCGGTCAGCCCCGCCGTGATCCAGGCGAGAAGCCATAGGAGCGGCGACCCGTTTGAGAAGGCGCTGAACAGAATCTCGTCCTTGCTGAAAAAGCCCGAGAGCGGTGGGATCCCCGCGATCGCCAGGGCCGCGACCAGGAAAGTTTTGTAGGTCACGGGCATGGCGGCGCGCAGGCCTCCGTAGTTCTGAATATCCTGCTCGTCCTGCATCGCATGGATGATTGCCCCGGCGCCGAGGAATAGGAGCGCCTTGAAAAACGCGTGGGTCATGAGGTGAAAGACCCCGGCTGAAAAACTGCCGACGCCGAGCGCGAGGAACATGTATCCGAGCTGGCTCACGGTCGAGTAGGCGAGGATTTTCTTGATATCGTTCTGGACGAGGCCGATCGAGGCCGCAAGAAGCGCTGTGGCGAGCCCGATCGCCGCGACGATATCCATCGTGACGGGGGCGAGGGCATAGAGCACGGAGCAGCGGGCGACCATATAGACCCCGGCCGTCACCATGGTGGCGGCATGGATGAGGGCGCTCACCGGCGTGGGGCCGGCCATCGCGTCCGGAAGCCAGACGTAAAGGGGAATCTGAGCTGACTTGCCGGCAGCCCCGAGGAACAGCAGGAGGGTGACCCAGAAGTACGCCTCCTCGCCGCGGGATCCGATGGCGGCCGCGCGCGCGAAGACATCCCCGAAGGTGAGGCTTCCGAACATCGTGAACATCATCAACATGGCGATGAGAAATCCGAAATCACCGATCCGGTTGACGATGAATGCCTTCTTCGCTGCATCCGCGGTAAAGGCCGTGCCGGGCGCATACCCTCCGGTGTCGAACTTGCGATCGTACCAGAAGCCGATCAGGAGGTACGAGCAGAGGCCTACTCCTTCCCACCCGAGAAACATGAGCAGAAAGTTATCGGCCAATACCAGGTTCAGCATCATGAAAATGAAGAGATTCAAGTAGGCGAAGAATCTCGGGAAAGCGGGGTCGCCGGCCATATAGCCGACGGAATAGACATGAATGAGGAACCCCACCCCCGTGATGATAAGCGTCATGAGGATGGAGAGCTGGTCGACCTGATACGCGGCGTTGACCGAGAACGAGCCGGCGCTGATCCAGGTGAAAAAAGTGATGGTGTGGGTGCGATCGGTCGAGCTGACCATTTCCGCGAGAATCGCGAGCGCAAGGGCGAAAGAGAGACCGACGGCCCCGCACCCGATGATGCCGCTTACCCGCCGCGGCAGCCTCGGACCGAGGAGCCCGTTCGCGATAAATCCGGCCAGGGGGAAAAGAACGATGACGCCAGCAAAATTCCAGAAGGGCATGATCACCACTTCAGGATATTGATTTCATCGATATTCACCGTCTGCTTGTTCCGGAAAAGGGAGATGATGATGGCAAGCCCGACGGCGGCTTCGGCGGCGGCGACCGCCATGACGAAGAAGACAAGGATCTGTCCCGCGGCGTTGCCCATATAGGCCGAGAAGGCGACGAGCGTGAGATTCACCGAATTGAGCATCAGCTCCACGCACATGAAGACGATGATGGCGTTTCGCCGTGTGAGGACTCCCGCGACGCCGATCACGAAGAGGATCGCGCTCAGAGCCAGATAGTATTCGAGCGGGACGGTCACCGGAACTTCCTTTTCGCCAGCACGATCACTCCTACGAGCGCCGCAAGGAGAACGAGCGATGTCACCTCGAACGGAAAGAGATACTCGGTATAGAGGGACCGCCCCACGGACTCGACCGTCCCCAGCTCAGCGGCGGCCGGGTGGAGCGGCATCCCCGATGGGACGCCGACGCCGATCAGGACCTGGCCGAGCACGACCCCTGCGAGGAGCCATCCGATAAGTCTTGAAAACGTCTTTTTTTCCACGAACCGCTGTTCATCACCGAGATTAAGGAGCATGATGACGAACAGGAAAAGAACCATGATGGCCCCGGCATAGACGAGGATCTGGATGATGGCGATGAACTGTGCACGGAGGGTGAGATAGAGGACGGAGAGGGAAAAAAAATTCACGATCAGGAATAGCACGCTCTGGACCGGATTGCGCCGTGTGGCCATGAGCAGGGCCGAGAGGACGGCCGCGGCGGCAGCGAGACCGAACAGGACTCTTTCAACGCTCATTCAACGTCGGGGAGGGAGTGGATCGATTGTGGAACAAGGCTCAAGATAGCAATTTTTCAAATCATTCAAAAGAAGTAGTAATGGGCGGCGAGTTGAGGCAGGGGAAGCACGGTCCCGTCGCTGAACGAGGTGAACAGAATTTCGGCCGAAAGATTCATGGCATCGCCCGCCATCCACTCCCACCCCAGGCCGGCTCCGATGCGGAAGGGCCCCGAGAGGTCATTGACCCCGTCTTCCCCTGAATAGAAATATCCGACGGCGACGTCGGCGAAAAACCGCGAGCTTATGCCGCGGGCAACATCGAACTGAAGTTCCGAGCCGATATTGTAGTGAGTTTTCCGGTCGAGCTTGATGATGCCGCCGACGATTTGGTATGAAATTGTCCCGGGGAGGTGATGGCGGAAACTGAGGCCGAAACCGCTGGCGACGCCGGCCGAGAGCCCGAGGCCGTAGATCGATTGCCTCACGTCGCGCCCCGGCTGGCCTCCCGCGGCGACCTGCGATCGGGCGACCGGCGTGGCAAGCAGCACGAGGCTGAGAAGGAAGATTTTCATGGCATCCCTCATGACCTTATGAGTGTGAAGAGCTCCTTGAGCGACGGGCGTTTCCCGTAGACAAGGATTGTGGTCCTGAATATTTTTCCCGCCGCCCAGATCGCGCCAATGGCGGCGCCGAGCAGGAGGATCAGGGTCGCCGAGATTTCCCAGAGCGGGGGCATCTGGATCGGAATGCGCATTGCCATCATCGAGGGGGTAAGAAAGGGAATAAATGTCAGGATCCTGGCAAGGCTGGCCTGGGGGTTTTCGATGACGACGAATGCGAGCGCGATCGGAACCATGAGGAGTATCACGAGATAACTGTTCACCTGCTGCGCCTCCTGTTCGGTCGATACCGGTGCCCCCGCGGCCACGAAGATGGCCGCATAGAGGAGATATCCGAGGACGAAATAGACCGCAAGCAGAAGTGCGCTCGGAATAGAAACCAGCGTAACCGCGAATTTGAGACTTATGGCGACGCCGAGGATCGCCCAGAGGCTCATCTGCGTCAGGCCGAGGAGGCTCAGCCCGATCACCTTCCCGGCCATAAGTTGATTCGCCGAGCAGGACGACATGAGGACCTCCACGACCCGGTTCGCTTTCTCCTCCAGCATGCTCCGGACCAGTATTTGCCCCGATGTCACTATGAGGAAGAACATCATCATCATGAATCCGTAGGAGGTGAGAAACACCTGCTGAATTGCCGCCTCCTGCTCTTTGCCGGACCGGGAGAGCCGGATAACTTTGAGTTCGACGGGAGCCGTGATCTCCTTGATGACCGCGGGGTCAAGGCCGCTCAGCCTTCTGGCCACCATCACATCGTGGATCGACGTGGTGAAGCGATCGATGATCTTGAAATTCCCCGGATTCTCGGAATGATATTCCACTGTGGAGTCGCCGGATCGCGCGTTGCCGATGACGATATATCCCTCGATTTTTTCGGAGAGGACAAGCGAATCCGCTTCTTTTTTCTGCGCGATCAGCTCTCCCCCACTCTCAAGAGGCCGGAGAAGGTAATTAGGCTGGCCGTCGGGAAGTTTGAACCTTTCGTCCACAAGTTTCGCCAGGGGTCCGGCGACCTCACCCGAGCGATCGATCACCCCGATCGTCCTGGTCTCGGTATCGGGTCTGGAGGCAAGAAGTCCCGGGAGCACTCCGACCCCCACCATGATGGTCGGGGTGAGGAGAAGCGAAATGATAAATGCCTTCGACTTGATTTTTTCAACGTACTCCCAGCGGGCGACGGCAAGCGCCTTTCTCATGCGGCCTCCTCCCGGCGGTCCTTGCCCACCACGTCGAGAAAGATGGCATTCAGGGAGGGGCGGGAAATCTCGAACTTACGGATATCGAGTTTCCCGGCGATCTCCCGGAGGAAATTCGAGGGGGAGGCAGTAGCCGCAAGTACGAGCTCCGCGTAATTCTGGAACAG